>Ga0182017_10002108_pt1 | contig 15207 bp, 10 predicted proteins | sample 712E3DmetaG_FD_120492 | JGI IMG/M metagenome (GOLD analysis project Ga0182017, IMG submission 120492) | Permafrost microbial communities from Stordalen Mire, Sweden - 712E3D metaG | ecosystem: Environmental > Terrestrial > Soil > Wetlands > Permafrost | place: Sweden: Stordalen | collected... | reverse complement strand
GAATATTGTATGATATATGATTTAATTTTGTCAAGGGGATTTTGTCACCAATTTTAAAACCCAATAAATTCCACATTTTCCTTTTGTTAATGCGTACACATCGCCCCATCTCTGACTCTTCCCGCGGGGAAGAGGAGGTTGATTCAAGGCGTGAGCACAATACAACTATACCATTTAGCCTAAAAATTAATTGCACCACTCCAAAGTGAACCACTATCCGATTATTTAATAGTTGAAAATGCTTATATTCGTTAATATTATCACGGTATTTTCCTGGTAAGGATTAATGACAATTTAATTACCCAACCTCAGTGTTATAATCCTCACCTGGTTTTTGATAAACGTTCTTTTTAGTACGTTCTTCTTCTTTTATTTTATTTTGCTCCGCTACTTGTTTTAATCTTTCTAATTGAGCTTTTTGAAGATTGTGCTGAGCAGGATTGCTGATTTCCATCATACTTGGCTTAAGAAATATTCTTCCATAGCAATCGATTTCGACCACATATCTGCCAGGTATTAGGTTATCCTTCTGTATGATGCTGCCATCGGGAACTACACACTCGACAGATGCTAAATTAGAGTCACTTGATACGGTAAAAGCATTTCGGCTGACATACGATTCAATTCTAGGATTATCAGTAATAGTTCTATAAGAAACGGTCGGAACATAAGCCTGATACATTTCTTTGAAATTTTCGCCATCCCTGATTATGATAGAAAAAGGTAATCTATCAATGATGCTACTTACCTCTTCATTTCGGGAAGCTGCTCCCAACGAGCACGCTACAAGCGGCTCGGATGGATCATTTTCGGATATAAATTTGCGCTTATCGAGAATTGAAGCAAGATGTTTTTGAACTAACGGAATTCTCGTAGTACCACCAACAAGCAAAACTCGACTCACTTTTTCGTTTAAATCAGTAAACTCAATATCGTTAAAATCTTTCAAAATTATTCCCGTTTTTTGATCCATTTTAAGAGTGAACCCACCCGGTGTTTCATCTTGTTTTCTATAAATCATGCGGGCCTTTCGCCATGCTCTTAAAACACAATCGGTGCTTTTTTTAAGGAGTTGAGTCTCTAGGAGAACTTTATCAAATTGTTGTCTGGTAATACTTAAAGCTATACCAGTTCGTCCCATGAAACCTGGTGGTAGTTCAAGCCGATATTCCTGATTATCTGATAATAACACCTTAATATCACGTGCTCGCCCCTCTAACAACTTTTCTTTAATCTCTGGAATTTTTGTGGAATCATTCTCAAAGTAATCCTGTGCGATTCTCCTAGCGAGGTATTCAGCAAACGCCTTGTCTATATCCGTGCCTCCACAAAAAGCTTCTCCGTCTGCTGCTAGAACCGTTATGCTTGGCTTCCCATCCTTGTCTAGCGAATCAACGCTGATAACGGCGGTATCGAAAGTACCTCCTCCAAAGTCGTAGACCAATAGTAGATCACCTTGCCGTAATTCTCGTTTCAGATATGGGACTGAAGCAAGAACTGGCTCTTCCCGAATATCATCGAACCGGAAACTGGTAAAACCAAGATCATTCCCAACTTTTCGCATCGACGATCGAGTGCTTAATCCTGCTGTTACCGAACAACCAAACCTCATCTTGCTCTCTTGAAAATTAAATAATTCTTCCTTTTTTGCCTGTTGTTTACGAAGAGATCTATTGAGCATCTCTACCAGTTTGCTCTGTTTTTTCTTATCAGGGACAGGTATCTTCCCAATCTCTTGAGCACGACGAACGGCTCTATCAAGCGCCTCGGCTACGATATCGTGAATGATATCCTCCAGCTCTAATTTGGTTCCCGACAAATCAACACAATTATTTTCTTTATCCCACCATTTGTAATTCCCTAAGGGTAAATCTGCCTTGGGGTTGTCTTTAACTTCCAAGAATCGCTTAATATCTCGTATTACCCAATAATCACCAACGCTCGGTACTCTCTCCGCTGCCTCTCCGATGGCAAATACCGAAGCTTTTTCGGCTGTCGTTTTCTTATATGCAATTACTGAAGGCATGTATTGTTTATCACCTGTTTCAGAAATATCCAATGGAATAGGTGGCCCGTTGTCTACGCTAATAGAAACTTTTGTAGTGGATGTGCCAAAATCAATACCAAAACTGACCGTCATGTAACTCCTCCTACTGGCTAGACACCTTGGTTCTCAACAATACAATTGGATTACCCGTTGGGTCTTTCCATAAGAAACCTGCGTGTCGTATTCTCACTTGTTTGTCGGATGTCTCCGTACCACGAATGAATTCATGAATTGAGGGGTCAAAAACGACAGAACTATTAACATCGCCAAAAAGGCTTGCACCATTCATTAACATGGTAGTCTCAACCTCGTGCGATATCCATTTAAGGCCGGCGTTATTTTGTTCTTTGTCTAACAAAGTCGATATCTCCTGGTAAAGAATCCCCAATCTTTGAAGGATTTCCTTTTTTGCACGGTATTCAACCCATTTTTCTGGGGTATGATAATTCGCTTTGAGTTCAGATACCGTGTCTTCCATTCTGTTAATTGTTTCATTTAACCCATTTATGTCATTTTGCTTGTCTTGAAGATCTTTCTCAAGACTAGCCTTGGTTTGTATCCACTGATCTTGCTGCTTCATAAGCCTTTCTTGAATAGAAAGACTAATGAAATTGACGACCTTCATTTCCTGGTTTTCAATTGGAATTAGAGGAGTATTTCTAGCCCACCGAATCACCAAATCTTGGGTAGCTGGCAGTAGTTTGGTTGGGCTAAGCCCCAAAATTATAGCTATCAATTGTAAATAGGAACCAATAGTTTGATCGTCCATTCTCGGTGCAATCTTGCCAAGGATGACATGAATTGATGACTTTCCCGAATCGTTGGATCTTAATATATCGCTAATATTATCTATCCACCATTGGACTTGAAATTCCTTCGATATAATATTTTGAACGAAGGCGTCGGAGAACTCCGGATTAATTCCTAGAGAGACAGCTACTAATTGAGACATTGTTTTGCTTTTCAGTTCACATGGACTCGCTACAACCAGCCTTTTCGCAACATCTAAAGATAATTGAATGTCCTTCTGCGAGGATATTAGTTTTTTAGTAAAGACGGTGAGATTAGCTGACTCATTCACAATCAAGGTGGAGATTATTTGGATAATAGTATCAATTGCTTTTGATCGCCAGTTGCTGTTATCAGTCACCGTCAATTGTAAAATCAAGTCAGTAAGTTTAAAGGTTAACTTCGCGGTATTTAATTGTTTAGTGCTATCCCGACTTAGCGCAATATCTATGGAGTCTCGCAAAACATTGAGCTTCGCGTTTAAATGTTCATTAATACCTTTCTGATCCGTGCCACACAAAGTAGATAATTCAGTTACGTGGTCAATTAATGAACTCAGTTGAAATTCAATATCCTGTATTCTACCTTTCTTCGTGAGCTCTTGAAATAAAATACCGACAGAACGTGCCGAACCCCGAATAATTAAAGAGAAAAGTTCATTGGTTTGTGGTTCGTCACCTTTAAGTTTAATGAGTTCACGTGCCACATGGTGTTTTGCTTGCGATCCTTCAATATCCTCAAAATTTGTTTCTTTCGTTTTAACTTTTGCTGACAACTCCAGGATTTGCTGTTTAGTTAATTTTGCTTCCTTCTTCTTCACAGGATTGGTTATTACCATTTCCGGAATTTCTTCTGGACTAACCAATAACTCATAAGTCCCATTAGGCAATGGCTTGAAATACGGCGACTTTGACAGCGCCGGTTGGACCTTTTTCCACCAACTTTCCCATTTCGACGTAATCAGACCATTACCCTCGATTTTGATTTGAATATCGCGTGGTTTTCCGTTTCTATTCAAATCAATCAATGCGAACGCAACCAGCTTTAAAGGATTTGTCTTTTCTAAATCACTGAGAGCCTCTGGGTTCAATGATAATTTCCCGATCAATCCGTCCTTTGATAATTTAACCAAGGCTTTGGAAGCCAAATCCAAATTCATCTCATGAGGTAAGTCATTTTTGAATTTGATAGTGACTTTATCTTGACTAATGCCGATGATCTGCCCAGGACCCCACGTAAAATGAGAAACTATATCTCCAATCGAAAAATAGGGTTGATTAGAACTTGAGGTGGACATTAAATACTTACTCTCCTATAAAATCGATTCATCTTTTATGCTTGGACTTGTAGCAGTAAATATGGGCGATATTTTGTATCCCGTTTATATTTGTTAATACCGCTTCTTCCTCGGATACGTGGTTACGGCAATAACCGCAAATATTTTGATTTTGTTGCCTAACTTCGAACAGCGTCTTTGCCTCATCTAAAGTACCACTAAAATCCTTGACTAAAAGCTCAAATTCATGAAACCATGGGTCAAAACGCGCTTTAACTGCGCTTACCCGCATGGTTCCTTCATTAATACTGGCAACGAATGTTTCAGTGGTCATAACACTTACAAGTCGGTTAAGCATCAACCTTTTAAACAAATCTTTTTCATAACTGCTCGCGTGTCCCCAGGTTTCAGTTAATTGCCGGTTAAATTCTCCAAACCCAACCATTTCAACATCGTAAATTAAATCATATCGATTGCGTACCCAATGTCCCTCATGTTTATTTTCGTCACCAATTTTATATTGTTTGAACGCTTTGTCGCCCAATAATTGTTCCACCCAGGTCAAGGCATCGATAAATTCAGATCGGAACTGTACGATTTGTTGAGGATCCGCATCCTGGTACCATTTCATTTCTTTGTTTAGAAATTCACGCAAGGGTGATGCATACTCATTCATTCTATGAAGAAAGGCGAAGAACCGTAGGACACGTTCACGGTCTCTCATCCTTCTATCGCTAGAACTTTTCTTCCAGAGATTTAAGTATCGACTAGTATCGCTGAGTTGAGAAATCAAAACATTATAGCTACCTCGATATAAACAATTCCTCAATTCCTGATTGTTTAAACTCAACGAACCTTGATTGAGACGAGCGAATAAAGCATATTTCATTCCCTCGTTTGCATCTTTGTCTAGTTTCACAACTGAAATTTTAGCTTGCCACAACAAAGTGTCGCGATCAGAACTTTTGATAGATGTGACTGGTTGCCCGTTGAGTTCCTTTTTAATCTCAAGATTAACCAGGACCAAGGGCGCCAGGTTAGCCCAAGGGACTTCAACACCTGCAACTTTAGCTACATGACTGACTAGCGGTCTCATAAATCGGAATAGTGATGCTAACCTTTGATGCCCATCAATTACAGTCCATTGTCCAGTAGACTCTTCAGCAATGAAAATAGGCGGCGTTGGTAACCCGAGTATTAGAGATTCAACAAAACGGCTTGCCCTCTTATCATCCCACACATAATGCCGTTGAAAGTCTGGCTCGAGAATTAAATTGCGGTTAGCGTATCGGTTCCATAACTCACGAATCGTAAAATCGCGTTTCTCGACATTGATATTTTGATATTCTAGAGGAATATTGAGAGGAATCATGTTGTCTTCTTCCTCATCGATTATTGTTTCTGCCTCTTCAATATCAGATTCTTGATTTCTTGCGGCTATTTTCTTTTTATACACCGTGTCACTCCTTTTTCTCGGCATTAACCATAAATATTGTTATTCTGGCGCTCCCATGAGATAACCTGTTGTCAATCCTTTCCCCTTTAAATATTCTTTGACTGCACTCTTATTATCAGATAAAATTCGGTCTATTTCTGAATCTGGGGGAGAATCCCAAAATTTCCAATTAATAAGCCTTGTTATTACAAACGTGATTTTTTCTAAATCTTGTTCTGTTAGTTCTCTATAAAACGGCTTCGTTCTTTCCTCAGAATCTTGAATATCCAATTTTGCGCATATTGCCCCATGCAATATTTCGGACCATGCCATAATTGACTTAGATCTAAATATTCTATTGAGCTTAATTTGTAAAGGTTCACTACGTTGCTTTGCATCCCAATCTCTAAGTGATTTGTCGTCTATAATATTCAATAATTTAATAAAATTTTCTATTTCGAATTCGCGTTTATAAGCATCTGTAGTCATATCATCTGAAACCGGTTCTCTATATAGAAACGAAGAAAATAATGATTTTTCTAACATGTCCACCGTAATGGGTTTTTCATCTGAGCCTCGATTGCCACTTGAAACCAACCTAGATATTTTATTCCTATCATCTGACAAAATGGAGTTATATAGAAAATTCCTAAAACGTTTGTTTACTTCAGCGTTAGTTAATTGATCCTTTTCTTTTAAGAATTTAATAAATCCTACCTCTGATTTAACAGAGCCATCCTCTTGATATTTATAATCTTCAAAATCTTTACCAAATTGATTCCCAAGTTTTCCAACCATTATAGAAGCGAAAAACCGTGTTTGAGCGTACTTATCATGAGCCGCAATATTTGTGTCATTTAACAACCGCGGATCAGGGTTTACATACACTTTACACTCAAATTCCCGACGCCCTTCCCACAACAAACCTGCGATTTTATGCTGACCGTCAAATACCAATATTTTCCCATTATGCAAACGGCATATTGACGGTTGGAGTACAGGATGTGACTGAAAATGCCTGAATAGATCGAACACTTTATTTGAAATTAAATACCTTGGTTGAAGCCCTATTTCTTTATCCTCATCGTCGTCGCTTGATAGGACATCTATTGGCAAAGTGGCATAGAAATATTCCCAAGTGGTATTAGGACATGTATATAATGCGAATTTATAGTGAATATTATTGATCTCTAATTCTATAGTGTTGTTGATCGCATCTTTATTTATTAAAATTACGGATTCTCCATATTTTGCGATTTTTTGTTTCTCTTTAAAATATTTTAATTCATCATTCAGGGTAAGCCGATCGCCAATTTTAAAGAATTCATTAATCTGCAACTTTACTCTAAAGTCATATAGGGGCAGCCGCCCTTTTTCCTTATTATGTTTTTCACACATCGGCGCAATATTTGATATATCGGTCGGACCTCCACTGGAAAATGCCTTGATATGATCAAAATGCAGAGGTTCTCCTTCCGCGATCGGATGCCCTGTCGCAAAACATATCCTTCCGTGAGTTCTTAGAACCGCCAGTTTTTCGTCTTCTGTCAATTGTCGCTTTAAAATAATAGCCATTATTAACCTCCGGATGTCTTTCCCATTTTTATGAATTATCTAAATCTTATCCTTTAATCCGTTTTTTATATTATTTTGGTCATTGAATGATTCTCGAACCCATTGACGTGCCAGCAAGGGTAGTAGTGTGTCTAAATCACTATCTAACTTTTACATAAATACTTTGTCCTGGTCCATAATACGATTCGTAAACATGCTCATAAATCACGTTTACTTTTTGCTGGTAAAGCTCCGTGGTATAGCAAGTGGGCAATCCTTCCAGAATCTCCTCAATCGCCACTTTTACGGCAGCCTTAGCCTGCTGTTTTTTGCGCCATTCGATTACCAATTTTTCTTTTTTAAGTGTTTCCAGAAGGTCTTTAGCCACTTTTTTTACATCCAACTCTTCTTTTTTGTTTAGCTTCATTTTCGGTTTAGTCAGTAAATCAAAAACAGCCAATTCTTCTTCGGAAAGGTTTTCTGCTATTGTGCGTTTATCTTCGTGGTTCAGGCTTTGGGCGAATTCGATAAGCTGCTTGAAGAACTCATCAATGTTTGAACTACCGGCATTATATTCGTCAATCATTTTCTGGAATTGTAAATGAAAATCCATTCGCATCCGGTTCAGTAGTATCATATTTTGCAGTTTACCGGCGATGGCAGTTTTCAATTTATCAGCTTCGATGTGCTTTCTATTTTTCTCAAATTGTTCCTTCAGTTTTTCGAAGTTAACTTTACTAAGGTCAATAAGAGCATCATATTTAGATTTATTTTCGCGGATGAGGTAACCCTGAGCAGCAACCGAACGATCGAGTAAATCGTCAACCTTGCCGATAACTGATGATATGTCAGCCGGAGTGATCTGCGAATTGATTTTACGAGCCAACACTTCAAACAAAATGCAATCCGGTTTAATTTCGCTCGCCAGTGGATCAGGTAAGATGGCACGGTAAAGACGGCTGACGTTATAAGCCATTAACAAGAATTTTTTCTTTAATTCATCTGTGGTAACAATCGCGTCTTCCGCGTCATCCAAAAGTTTAATCTTCTGGAATCCTTCGGCAGTTTTTATTGCTGCAGTGCTAATGCCAAGACGGGTACAGAAAGCTTCAGTTTCAGCTATCACATCCTTAAGAATATTTACTAGAGCTTGTTTATCTTTAACCGGGGTATCGCCGTCTTCGATACCACCACCGGCACCAGTGCCATAAATGGCGAGAGCTTTCTTTAAGCTGCGGAAGACGCCGATGTAATCCACAATTAAGCCATTGACCTTGTCCCTGAAGACACGATTTGCCCGCGCGATGGTCTGCATCAGGGTATGGTTGCGCATGGGCTTATCAAGATAAATGGTAGAGCAGCAAGGCACATCGAAACCAGTCATCCACATGGCACAGACAAAAACGATACGGAACGGGTCGTCTGGGTCTTTGAATTTAGCGTCTAAATCTTCTTTTAACATGCGCCGGCGGTGCGGCAGAATATCCAACCCCTTCTTTTTCATATCGGCCACTTCATTCTGGCCTTGAGAAACAACAACTGCCATATCTGTAGATTTGATATAATCCACCCATTGTTTCTGTGACGCGAATTCAGCGGAAGGAGCGGCTGCCAACGCCGCCGTTAGCTTTTCGATATAACGTTTCCAATATTTTTGCACTTTATCGTACATGCGGACGGCGGTAGCTTTATCAACGCTGATAACCATAGCCTTACCCTGATAACCGCGACCGGTAAAATGCTTAACGATGTCTTCAGCGATAGTTTCCAGCCGGTCATCCCGGGTGATTAAATGATATTGATGGGCAAACTCACGCTGCAATTTCTTTTCCTGGTTTTCATCCAGTTCCGCTTGTTCGATAATCTCGTACATACCCTCATTCAGGTCTTTGTTGGTAAGCTGTAATTCGGGAATGCGGTTCTCATAAAAGAGCGGGACAGTAGCTTTGTCGTCAACCGATTGTTTGAAGTTATAGATACTAACATAATCACCGAAAACCTCGCGCGTCTTCTCCTCGGAATTAATCAGAGGAGTGCCGGTAAACGCCAGGAAAGAAGCATTGGGCAAAGCTTTTCGCATGTTGAGAGCCAATGTATCGTATTGGCTGCGGTGTGCTTCATCCGTAATGACGATGATATCTGACCTTTCGGAGAGCAATTCCTCGGTACGAAATTTCTGGATTAATGTAAAAACGTAACGATGGTCTTCACCTAAAAGCTGTTTCAGGTGCTCCGATGATTCTGCCTGAGCCTTTTTCTCGGTGACGGCCCCAACGGAAGTAAAGTTGGTGTAAATCTGATCGTCCAGTTCTATCCTATCCGTGATTATAACGAAGGTCCAGTTACCGGGTATTTTGCGCAGCACTTTTTGAGCAAAGAAAACCATGGAGACACTTTTCCCACTACCCTGCGTATGCCAGAAGACGCCTAATCGCCCTTCTTTCTGTTTGATTTCATGCAACATTTCGATGGCATGATTTACGCCCAGATACTGGTGATTTTTAGCGACTAGTTTGATTAATCCGCCGCGGGCTTCCTGAAAGAGGGAGAAGTTTTCGATGATATCCTGCAGGTGTTGAGGTTCACAAGTGCCGCGGATAATCGTATCCAGCGAAATGACACCTTCTTCACCTTCTTTGTTAATCTTTTTCCAATCAGAAAAATGTTCCCATTCAGCGGAGATGGTTCCTATTTTACTGTTCGTGCCGTTGGAAATGAGAATAAAGGCGTTATACCAGAAAATCTGAGGGATAGCGTATTTATAGTCACGAATGTTATCGTTGAACGCGTTTTGCAAGTTCTTGTGGACGGCTTTTAGTTCGATAAAGACCAGGGGAATACCATTTACAAAGCCGACAAGGTCGGCGCGGCGTTTATACATTTCGCCGGTAATCCAGAACTGAGAAGTCAGAAAATAGTCGTTTTTCTTGGGATTATTCCAATCAATAATCTTGACTTCAACAGGGATTTCTTCGCCCTTTTTATCGGTTATTTTAACCTTGACGCCGTTTTTTAGCAGTTTATAAACTTCATGGTTAGCCTGAACCGGACTCAACAAACTGCGGTCGATGGAAAGTTCTTCAATCGCTAACGTGAAAGCCTCCGATGGTAAACGTGGATTTAAACGCTTTAAAACAGGTAATAATCGGGATACCAGGATAACGTCACCGGTGTTTTCGCGTCCTAACGTACTCTTGCCATTATAGTCAAACTCATGGTAGCAGTTAGCCGTTTCCCAGCCCAGTTGTTGGAAGAGGGCGATGGCATTCTGCTCTATAAGCTCGTCTTCACTGTATTCACCGGGTTTGGGATTCATGCAGGTTCTCTCATCTTAATATCTAAATCGGAAACATCAATTTCACCGGAGATTAGTTTGGGTAATAATAAGTCACGAGTTTGACGGAGATTATCAATTTTGTCAGCCAAACTAGATGAGCTTATGTCATTAAGCATTTTTAATATATTTGTCAATAACTCACCTTTCTGAGGAATGGCTAATAACTCATTTTGTACAAATCTTTCACATTGGAAGTTGGCGATACCATTAGTTGCGACATGTTGGTAAAACTCCATCTTATGGTTCTCTCGGAGAAATTGTAAATGACGATGAATCAATACCCCTTGATCGGGATATTTTGGCGAAAATCTCTTGCAAAAACTCGCTGGTACTGCGTCTTCTCTTAATCTATTGAGTAAACCTCTTGTAATAAGTAAACTTGTACCTACTGATCGGCTTGTGGCATTAACAGAATTTTCAACAATAATGTCACCTTCTCGAAGTTTCTTTCTTTGGGCACTTTTTTGTTTAATATATCGTCTTGGAGTATTTGCTTCTGAACCACATAACAAATCGCGAAGATCTGCTCCCCTGATGATAATTACTGGGACATTTTCTGTTATTGTCGATACTTCACTCCCCCAATCTCCTCCCATATAACTATCAAGTAGCTCTCCAATTTGCTTTACCTCCCACCCATCAGGCACCATTCCCAAAACCGAATCCACCATTTTGACATTCTCATAACCGGGGAATCGAAAATTGACAAACCATTCATGATAGATATTTTGCGCCATTTTCTCCAGAATCCTGATGCGCTTGAGGTTGTTTTCTATCAAATCGTCATAAGCAGAGAGGATAGCGGCAATTTTACGCTGGGTGATTAGTGGAGGTATATTAATATTTACTCGCTTAAAATCTTTTAACACGACTCTCGGAATTGCAGCACCCGAGATAAACGAACCCTTCATATAGCTTCGAGTAGTTGGAGACTCAAGAAAATATCTCAAATATGTCGATGTCACTTTTTGAGGATTAGGTCGAAGGATGGCTATTGAGGATAATAGCACGATGTCAAGAGGTTGTTTGACTTCACACACGGTATCCAATGCGGTCGCACCGTCTTTTGCAATCAAGACGTCTCCAACAACAGGCTTACTTCCTTGTCGAACAAGTCGGTTAAAATCATCTTCAAGTATGTGTCGACATGACTCTATGGTTATGCCAAAAGTAGTCAAATCTTTAACGGATGCCATAGGGAGACCTTCGCTGACTGACGAGGGGCTATAATGAGATCCATCACCAATTTTTAAACAGATCTGTTCTAAAGTAGTTATTGGCCACTGTAAATACTTCAACCAATCACCTCAAGTAATTTGGGGATATTTTCTGCAATTCTTTCTTGTAATGTATTTGCTTCAATATTAAGTTTTTCTAATTCCTCATTAAGTTTTTCTAAGCGCTCTTTGAAATCAAAATCATCCGGTGCACCATCAGCTACCCCGACATATCGTCCGGGGTTAAGGCTCCAACCCTGTAATTCTATTTCTTTTAAACTGGCAATTTTGCACAAACCGGGTATATTAATATACTTCCCGACGGGGAATTTCTCTTTCAGCAATTCTGCACTATTTTGTGTGTTTTCTATTGCTTCATCGCGATACAACCGCACTATATTCGCCAGATATTCAACCTGCTGCGGTGTAAATTCACGGTGGGCGCGGTCAATTTGTTTGAAAGTATTTCTGGCATCGAGGAATAATACTTTATCGGCTCTATCAGATTTCTTTTTACCTTTGTCCAGAAACCAAAGAGTGCAGGGTAGTGTTACGGTATAAAACATGTTGGAGCCGATGGCCACAACCACGTCTACGACTTTGGAATTAAGTAATTTTTGTCGGATATCCAGTTCGGTGGAACGGGCATCAGTGGCAGAATTCGCCATGACAAATCCGGCCCGGCCGGTAGCATTCAAAGAACTGTAGAATAACTGAATCCAAAGATAGTTCCCATTATCCGTTTTCGGTAATCCGAATGGGAAACGCTTGTCGTCTTTAAGACGTTCCTTATCGATGCTATCAACGTTAAAGGGTGGATTAGCCATCACAAAATCGAATTTACCAACAGTATCATGAAGGTCTTCATAATAGGTATTACCCTCTTTGATATCCCCTTCCAAGCCGTGGACAGCCAGGTTCATTTTACAAAGGCGGACGGTATCTCCTGTTTTTTCCTCCCCGAAAATAGCTATCTCTGAGTCGGGATTTTTCTTATGATTCTGCACAAATTTGGCACTTTGTACAAACATACCTCCGGAACCACAGGCCGGATCAAGAATCAGACCGTGATAAGGTTCCATAATTTCGACAATAAGTTTGACTAGAGAGGTCGGAGTATAGAATTCGCCGCCTTTGTGGCCTTCGGTCATGGCGAATTCCTGCAAGAAATATTCGTATATTTTCCCGAAAACATCCCCTTCGCTATCGATAGGGATTGAGGAAATCATTTTGAAAAGCTCAACTAAAGTAGTGTTTTCAATGGAGGTAAAGTTTTTCGGCAATATACCATTTAAATTGGGATTCTCTGTCTCAATGGCTTTCATAGCGTCATTCACAACCTGGCCGGTCAGAAAACCTTCAGGCAGATTCAGAATTTTCTGGAATCGGGCTGTTTCGGGAATGAACAGAACACCCTGTGCCTGATAATTGTCTTTAGTGATGGCATGACGTAACCCTTTTTTGCCGGAAAGCTCTTTTTCTGCCAGGCCGAATTTGTAATCAGCGTAACGAAGGAATATTAATCCTAGAACGGGGGTAGAATATTCGGAGGATTTTAAGCCGGAATTAGCTCTAAGCTGGTCGGCTGTACCCCAAAGTCGCGCTTCAAGTTCACCATTATTGGAAACCAAGTTTACTCCTTATTCATAGCTGCAATTAACATCAGCGGAACCAGATCAAATTAATTATGTCAATTCTAGCACTGTCTTTCAATTGTGGCAAATATTCCATGGTTAAGAACAGTATGATGTGATTTGTCTTACTTATAGTGATATAATGATTTCCAACATGGTTTGATCGAATATTTAGGAGGCATTTATGATCCCTGATAATCTTGAAAAGAAAGTTTTAATCCCAGCTCGGGTCGTAAATGGAAACTTGCAGTTTTTTTATGGAGGGCATTTGCCAGAATTTAGGGAAGGAACCATCATTGACTTAACTGTACCCAGACATGCAATTAAGGATCAGCGATTCATCGAAATACTGGAAAGCGAAGAATCTAAAGAGATTTTTCAAAAAGGCGATAAGTTGTACGCGGCAGTGTCCTCAGCAAAAATCCCAGATCGATTAAAACAAGCAGCCTATTCCATGGATATTCTTCTAAATCGAAAAGTGGATCAGGTGATAGGATCGTTAATTCAAAATACTTTATTCGTTGAGGTTGTTTTGCAAGAACCCCTGTCTCTTCAATTGAGGGGAACAAAACACGGTCGCCTTAAACCCGTGAAATGTAGCATACCTTCACTTAGCAAAGAGGCTGATAGTTTGAATCAAGCATTTTATCTGATATCCAGTGAATTTGAGCTCGGACGTAAATCGCATGTTGGCAATGCTTTTAAACAGTTTTGGATTATCAACCCGGGCAAACAGCCTTTCCCTTTAGAAGAATTGAGAATGGAAAATGAAACTAAGAAAGAGAAAGTCGACTACGGCCCGGATAACAAACTGCTTTAGTCAAAGCACTTGATCTTTATTAATTTAAAGCAGTTTTATTTACGGAGAAATTGATGGAAGAATTTCCAAAGTATATGACTGAGCGAATCGGATATTACGTTTATATTTTGAGTGATCCTGAAACCAGAGAGGTATTCTATGTCGGTAAAGGGAATGGGAACCGAATGTTTGCCCACGTGCAGCAAACTATTGATAACCCGCTGAAGAGTGACAAGCTAGGCGAATATGGGAAATTCACGCAAGAGGATTAGAGGTTAAGCATGAAATCTTGCGGCATGGCTTGACCGAGAAAGAAGCTTTTGAAGTAGAGGCTGCCGTCATTGATTTTATTAATGTGGAAAATCTAACTAACCAAGTTGTGGGGCACGATGCAGACAACCGCGGGCGAATGACGTTACCTGGGATTATCGCAGTCTACGGCGCTGAACCGATAGAAATTAAGGAACCTGTTATTATAATAGTTCCCAACAAACTCTTTAAGCGCAACATTTCTCGAGAGGAACTGTATGAGATAACCCGTGGGAACTGGGTAGTATCGGCCAGACGTAACAAAGCTAAGTATGCTTTTTCTGTTTACAACGGGATTGTAATAGAAGTGTACCGGATCGACCGATGGGACCAAGTTAAGGCAAGAGAATTAAAACAAAAAACGCAAGATAGGTGGCGTTTTACAGGTGAGGTCGCTGCAGAAATGCAACATTACGTCAGCAAGAGTGTTGCGAGTTACATCGGGGCACAGAACCCGATAAGATATGTAAATTGCTAAAAGAAATTTGTTCTTAACCTCTTTCCATGCAGGGTATGACTTTTTCTAAATATTCCTGCCAATAACCAGTCTCATCCCCAACTACCTGGTGGAGCCAGGTATACATCATCAATACTTCGAATTCTTGTTTCCTACCCCGTGTAAAAGGTTTTTTAGGCATTTTTATATATAGTGAATCAAGGTTAAACAGGTTCCCACTATGCCTAAATTCATACTCATATTTCAGCCACTCCTCATAGCTTTTTTTTCTATGAGTGACTGGCCATATATCTTTATGGTCCCAGAAATACATTGCCCAACTATGTACGAAAGCCACAATATTAACATGATAT
>Ga0182017_10002106_pt1 | contig 15209 bp, 13 predicted proteins | sample 712E3DmetaG_FD_120492 | JGI IMG/M metagenome (GOLD analysis project Ga0182017, IMG submission 120492) | Permafrost microbial communities from Stordalen Mire, Sweden - 712E3D metaG | ecosystem: Environmental > Terrestrial > Soil > Wetlands > Permafrost | place: Sweden: Stordalen | collected... | reverse complement strand
GGAACTCAGAAAAGCAATTATCAAGAAACTCGGCAGATTTTTTGCGGATGACTGAACATGGTTATAGAATTTAACCATGCAGTATTCACAGAGAATCGCAGGTTCATTCATCCTATCATCCAAATAATATCTTCCCCTCTATGAGTAACTACTATGTCCCGCCGACATTTTACCAAACTCTCTCACCGGAGCTGCAGCGTTTGTATCATTCAAGCAGATCGGGAAGAGTTCACCTTCAGAAAACAATATTCATTGCGTGCGTCTCGGATGTCCTGTATTCGGCGATTTCAAGGATCCGAAGGAATGGATCCACGCTGTTAAAGCCAAGGGATACAGTGCGGCGTATTGCCCGGTTCCGACCGGAACGGACGAGGTCACTGTAAAAGCGTTTGAAAAAACTGCCAGAGATGCAAATATTGTTATTTCCGAAGTAGGTGCTTGGAGCAATCCTATAAGCAAAAATGAAAAAGAACGGAAAGAAGCTTTAAAATAATGTAAGGATTCGCTTGCCCTGGAGGACCTAATTGGAGCAGGTTGCTGCGTGAACATTAGCGGTTCCCGTGGAGAGAAGTGGGAGGGACCGAATCCGGAGAATGTGTCACAATCCACTTTTGATCTCATCGTCCAGACAGCAAGGGAAATCGTTGATGAAGTAAAGCCGGTTCGTACTTTTTTCACCCTGGAAACTATGCCCTGGACACTGTCTGATTCTCCGGATTCCTACGTTGAACTTCTGAATGCTGTCGACCGGAAACGCATGGCGGTACATCTTGATCCAGTAAATATGATCAATTCATCCAGAAGATATTATAATAACGGAGCATTCATCAAAGAATGCTTTGATAAACTCGGATCATATATAAAGAATTGTCACGCCAAAGATATTCTTCTTCATGATACGCTCACCGTTCATCTGGAAGAAGTTCTCTTAGGAACAGGTGGGCTTGATTACAGAATATTTCTTACCGAGCTATCTAAACTGAAGGATGTCCCTCTGATGCTCGAGCATTTAAAGAAAAGTGAGGATTATGATCTCGCTGCAGCGAATGTGAGAAAGATTGGTGTATTGAATGGGGTTCAATTTTGCTGAATGAGGAAAATCGTATTTTCATTACAACGATAGTTCTTGCAGGATCATTACTCAACGGAGAGACGGTAGCCGACACCGGACTCTGTAACGATAATCTTTGGATGACCTGGGTCGTCTTCAATCTTTTTACGCAATTGGCCAACGTACACTCGTGTGTATTGTGATTCTTCGGAAAACGTCGGTCCCCAGACCTGCTCTAAAATAAATCGATGCGTGAGTACCCGTCCTGCGTTCCGTGCGAAAAGAGACAGCAATGAATATTCCGTAACAGTGAGTTTAAGAATCTCTTCACCCTTTTTCACCGTCCGTGTGGACAAATCAATTGTGAGATTATGTACGCTGAACACTTCCTTATCCAGTACCGTCGGTTGATGACGAAGCGCCATCTTGACGCGGGCTAATAATTCTCCTGTTCGAAAAGGTTTGACCAGGTAATCATCAGCACCGGCGTTTAAACAGGATATTATGTCATCCTCGGAATTACGCACCGTAAGAATAATCACTGGAAGAGTTGTCCATCCGCGAATTTCTTTGAGAACTGCCAGTCCATCAAGATCCGGCAGGCCAAGATCCAGAATGATCAAATCCAATCTTTCCGAACCAGCCTTGATAATTCCTTCTTTTCCTGTTGCTGCAAATTTTAAATGATAATTTGGTTCCAGGGTCAATTGAAGCAACCGTCGAATCTGCACTTCGTCGTCAATGATAAGAATATTCGGCAACGTACTCATCGGTTCTCGGCTTCACCTTCTATCGGAATTTCAATTTTAAATTCCGTGCCGCCGGAAGTCCTATTTCGAACAGAAAGACTGCCCTTGTGTGCTTCAATAAATCCTTTTGCAATCGGGAGGCCTAATCCTGTTCCACCGGTTGAAGTCCCTTCCGCACGATAGAATTTTCCGAAGACTTTATTAATATCTGATTTCGGAATACCCGGTCCGTTATCGGTAACGGTGATGATACAATGATCATTTTCTACAAGGGCCTGGATGTCGATTTGCGTGCCGGGTGGAGTGTGAATTGAGGCGTTATACACAAGATTTGTCAAAGCCTGCTCCATCAATCCGAAATCTAATTTTACCATCGGAAGGTCTTCTTGAGTTGTTACTGTTACTGTGTGCTGGATAATTTCCTTTTCAAGTCCTTTAAGCGTTGCATTAATAATGTCCCGAATGACGCACCAGTTTAATTTTGGCTGAATCATTCCGGATTCCAACCGTGTCATATCCAGCAAATTTGCAACAAGCCGGTTTAATCGTTCCGCAGCGATATGAATTTCATTGTAAAACTCGCTTGTCCTTGTTGAGACGTGTGTCTGGTCTGCCGACAGGAGATTTTCCGAAGCGCCCATGATGGCCGCGAGGGGTGTTCTCAACTCGTGTGAAATGGAATTAAAAAGTGTCTTATAAAGTTTTTCCGATTCAGCAACGACTATGGATTTTTTTGTCACTTCATTCAATAATTCCCGCTCAACCGCGGAAGCAATTTGAGCGATAAAATTTTCCAGAAGTATTTCCTGATCAATGCCCAGTTTTTCATTTTGCCGGACCCGAACACCGATAACACCGACGGGGTAGCGGGGACCGGACATCGAATAATATGTTGCCTGTGCAAAAGGAAGTGTGTCTGTAAACTTTCCGGCTTTTTTTTCATTCCAGTACGTCCATGCAGCGACACTGAATTCCTTTTCATCCGGTTTCCATGAACTCGCTGTATGAGCTTGATGATTCATATCTCCGTCTGCATCGCCAAGAAAGAGAGCAACGTCCGCATCAAAGAACTTTTTAATATTTGCGATTGCCGCTTGAATGACTTCATCCTGGGAATGTGCGGAAGAAAGATCTTTGGTCAATGCAAACAACGCGGATGAGCGCATTTCTCGCTGGCGGACGGCTTTTTCTCGTGCTCGTACGCGCGCCGACAATGTACCGGTCACAGCTGCAACGATCAAAAACATTGCAAGCATCATAACATCTTCCACATGTCCGACAGAGAATGTGAAGAGGGGGGGGATAAAAAAGAAATCCCAGGAGAGCGCTCCCAGTGCAGCGCCTACAAGCACCGGCCCGCGTCCCAATCCAAGGGGTAAAAGTGATATTGTGAAGAGAAGAATTAAAGAAATAGTTCGATACCCAATGACCGAAGTAAATGGAAAGCAAAGAAGAGCAACGCAAAGCACTATCATGACCGCAATAAAATACTGCAGCAATCCGGATTGGATCCTAGGGACTCTGTACAAGAACGGCTGCGGCTGGTTCTCTTCTTCATGACCGACGACATATACATCAATGTCTCGGCTTTTTTGCAGAAGGCTTTCGACAAGCCGCGATGCATGGAAAAACGCTTTTGGCTTTGGCTTTCCGATAAGTATCTGCGTCGCATTTTGTTCTCGCGCAACCCGGAGCAGCGCACCGGCTATATCTTCATCGGAAGTCGTTACGATTTCTGCGCCAAGCTCTCTTGCGAGCTTGAAGTTCTTTGATAGCTGCTCTGTTTCCGTGGGCGTTGCTTTTTTCGATGTTTCTACATAGACGGCGACCCACGATGCATCCATCGTATATGAAACTCTGCGTGCCCAGCGAATGACCGAGAGCGACTGTGGACCGGCATTGATGCCGACAACCAGCCGAGTTCCCGATTTCCAAGTCTCAGAAATCCGCTTTGTCTGTTTATATTCCCGTAATTGCTGATCGACCCGCTCGGCAGTCAGACGGAGCGACATTTCGCGCAGCGCCGATAGATTACCGGCACGGAAGAAATTTTGTACGGCTCTCTGTGAGCGTTCAGGAGTATAAACTTTTCCGTCTGATAAGCGCTTGAGAAGTTCATTGGGTGATATATCTATTACTTCGACTTCATTTGCCGCTTCAAAAATTGAATCCGGCACTGTCTCGTGAATAATGCTGCCGGTAATTTGTGCAACTGTTTCAGCACGGCTTTCAAGATGCTGCACATTGAGGGTCGTGAAAATATCAATCCCGTTATCGAGAAGCTCGAGAACATCCTGATATCGTTTTGTGTGGCGGCTTCCCGGAACATTCGTATGAGCAAGTTCATCAACAAGGACAAGCTGAGGTTTTCGAGAAATGATCGCATCGAGGTCCATCTCTTCGAGGAACGTTCCTTTGTATTCAATCGTTTTTCTTGGGATAACAGGCAGACCGGTAAGGAGAGCTTCTGTTTCTATGCGTTTATGCGTTTCTATGTAGCCAATGACAACGTCGACGCCCTTGGATATTTCGGCATGGGCGTCTCTGAGCATATCATATGTCTTCCCAACTCCGGCACACATTCCAAAGAAAATTTTCAGTTTTCCTCTTTTTTCCTTTTCCTCTTCTTTCTTTAAAAGCTGGAGAAGAGTGTCTGGATCTGGGCGGTTTTGATCTTCTAGGGACATAGGGAAATATACGAAAGACATGTGAAAAAAGCGCTTCGAAATATGGAAAGAGTACAGTTAAATTAGAAGCAACGCCGATGATTAATGGGAATCTGTTCCGGATTATATTTTCATTTCACAACAAATTTATAACCCTTTCCAGATTCTGTTCGAAACAATTGAGGATTATTAGGGTTATCTTCAAATTTTTTCCGGAGCCGTCCAATATAGACGTGAGAATACGACTTTGTATTTTCAATCCGAGGTCCCCATATCTGCCGCAAAATAAATTCATGGGTTAAAAGTTTACCTGCATTGTGTACAAAGAGTGAAAGGAGAGAAAATTCCGTCATGGTAAGTTCTACTCTTTTCCCTTTCTTGGTCACGGTACGGTTCTCGAAATTAATACTTACCGAATCTATTTCAAATTTTATTCCTTGATACGTAGTGTTGTAGAGCCGCAATACAGATCGCACAGATGAAAGTAATTCCCTTTGACTGAACGGAACAGAGATATAATCATTTACTCCTGAGACAGAAGCAGCAAGAATTGCCTCCTCGGGATGAAGGGAAGATAGGATAATAACTGGAATTGTCGACCACTCCCGCAAATCTTTTAAAATATTTACATATGAAGACTCTATTGATTCCTCACCGAGGATCACCAAACTGCAGCGAGAGGAAAAAATCTGCCGAAGATGATCTCCCCCTTTTTGAGCAAGTTTCACTTTGAAACCAGCAGGTGTCAATATTTTGAAGATAAGCCGGCGGATCTCAACATCGTTATCAAGAACAAGAATTGTTGTGGAGTTCATCATGTGATATCCGTAAATTACTATTCATATCGAATAATATCTATTTCCAAGAATGATGTTGAATAGAATCATTAAACGATTTTCAGCATATAGTCAAAATAATCCCACCAGAGACGATAAGAACGCCTGCTATCAAGGTTGGGAAACGGATTGTCTCGTTGAAAACTACAATCGATAGAACCTGAGACACTACAAAAAAGATGGCGATGTAAATCCCGAGCAGCCGGCCGAAATCCCACTTTGGCGTATTCACAAAGACGGCATACGTAAAAAGAGTGACCGCACCCAGGACAAAGCCTAAGATGCGGCCTCCTTTTAATCCCCACCTTACCAAGGCATCTCCTCCGACTTCTAGTAAAGCTGCAATGATCAAAAATACTATATCACGCATGGCAAGTCTTTCATGTCTGTTATCTTCCTCAGAGAATACTATTTACCCGCCAAACGGAATAGGTCCAAGGTGTTCTGCTAACGGTCCGAGTACCGCAATCGGAAGAAAGAGCAGTGCGCCAATAATCAAGATCGTTCCGAGCAGCAAGAACGCAAATGTCAGAGTGTCGGTACGCAATGTCCCTAACCCGAATGGACTTGATTTCTTTCTTCCAAGATATGCCGCCATAGCGATCGGAGCTATGATGGGTATGAACCGGCTGATGATGATAACAATAGACGTAGCGATGTCCCATGGGACTGCTTCCGGTGCCGGGTTTGGATTGTTATAAAAACCGTACGACACACCGAGTCCGTCGAAAGCAGAGCCGTTATTCGCGGAAGCAGATGAAAACTGGTAAAACATCTGTGAGAAGCCATGAGGTCCAGGATTACTGACTGCTTTCATTCCCCAGTCTGTCGCTGCAAACAAACCGGTGGGCATGAGTATCATGAGCGGATGGATCAGGAGAGCTATCACAACAAGCTTTCCTTCCGTAACGCCTATTTTCTTTCCAAGGTATTCCGGTGTTCTTCCCACCATCATCCCTGCAATGAATATTCCGAGTATAATATAGAGCAGCATGTTTATCATCCCGACTCCTTTGCCGCCGAAGATGCAATTCAGCCACATGCCAACCATAGGTGATATTGATGCCATCGGATTCAGGCTGTCATGTTCGCAATTCACAGCGCCATCAGTCACGTCCACGGTCAATGCAGCAAATGTCGCACCGGCTGAAGTACCGAACCGCATTTCCTTGCCTTCGAGATTTCCGAGATGCTGGTCGACAGGCAGACTTGACGAGGCCGGTAAGAGTACGCTTCTTTTTCCACCTTGTGCTGAGCCACTTGGTATATCATATGTTCTTGTCACGGCTTGCCCCTCTAACCCGGGATTCGGTTTCATTGTATCAAAGTAGACGGACCAGACAATTGTTCCGATCATGAGAACTAGCATCACAGAAAAGATGACATAACCATGTTTCATTCTTTTCAACATCCTGCCATATATAAAGACAAGAGCAAACGGGAAAAGCATCATCGCGACACACGACAGGAAATTAGTGAGCGCAGTCGGGTTCTCAAACGGATGAGCGGAGTTCATTCCGTAAAACCCGCCGCCGTTTGTTCCGAGCTGTTTCATCGGCACAAACGCCGCCAGCGGCCCTACGACGATATTTTGGGGCTTCGCCAAACCATCTGCACCGATTCCCATAGCCGATGGTTCAAGTGTTGAAACTTGATATGAACTATCCAATGTCATGGGACTTCCTTGCTGCAGGAAAACCACTCCCAGTACAAAAGCAATGGGAAGAAACATGTAAACGACAACGCGCCACATGTCTAAGAAGAAATTACCAAGATGAGAATCACTCCGCAATGCCCGAATAATTGCAGTCAGGCCGCAGAACCCGATCGATGCTGACAAGAAGAAATTCGTCAGACCGAAGAAGATCTGGCTAAAATTTGATAAATGTTGGTCACCGGAATAATGCTGCAAGTCAGTGTTTGTCATAAACGATATAACCGTATGAAGTATCGTACTCGGTGCAAGCAGTGTCTTTCCGCTCGGATTCAGCGGAAGCAACGGCTGAAGTGAGAGGACGATAAATCCGAAAATGAAAAGTGCGGAATTGAAAATAATCATCGAGCCGACATATTGCTTCCAGTTCTGAGGGCCGCTATTCAATCGTTTTTCAAACCATTCAAAGCCCGACAGTGGTTTGTATTTCCCGTTCATGATCCAGGCCAAATAACGGCCGAGAGGAAAAGAAAGCACTGCTGTAACGATAAGTATCGCAATAGGCAACAACCATATTTGAAAAAGCATTGTTTAATCTCCTCTTACTGTTATAAGCTGTTTAATCTACCAAGGCGCGCGCTGCGAGTCTTACAGCGCGCGCCGATCAATCTGTTCTGTAGAACTTTAGCCAGACTCTTAAAGAACATTTCAATAACCAAACCAAAGTTTATTGCGGTGCTCCAAATTGACCGCGCAGAGCAAGATTGACTTGAAGTACATTAACCATTTTCTCTCCTGCCAATCCATTGAAAGGAGCGAACGAATTCTTCTCCAGAATATCTGCAACCTCTGCACGGACTTCAGCAGGGCTTCGCTTTAAATCAGCAGCCCATTTTGAGGAAACTCGATCGAGTTGATAGGTTGCATTCTGGAACGTGATGTGAGGATCAAGCCCGGAACCGGATGTCGTCACCATATCTCCGGGTATCTCTTGCAAAGCGATAGTCGCATGATCCAGCCGCCACATATCAAAGAATATCGATTGAATGTCTGAACCAATACTGATAGGCTTGATGACGGTTATAGCTTTGTGATCAACACCGGTATCAGTCGCAGGAGAAAGAAACTTGCCGGGATTTTCATTTGAGAAACTCTGGAAGAACGTCACAGCAAGATCCGATGGACCCGGCTGCGGAGTGTTCGGATTGTTCTTAATGAACTGGGACACAATATCAGGATGCGTTTTCTGCCAATCACTCACGTAAGCAGTGTGCAGGGAATCCGTATTGACCCATGCCTGAGCGTCTGCGGTATGCATAGATGCCCATTGAGCAACTATGTGCGGACTTCCCTGATATCCATCATGCTGGAACCAGCTTTCGATGTCGGGACCAATGAGCTGTCCAGTTTTCGGGTCATTAGCATATCTCACTATTGGGCCAAGCGTTCGAGCAACTCGGTCGCGCAAGGCATAGTTGGAAGCTGCCAATGCAGAAGAGGATGATGCAGTGCCATCATAGGATGCAGCCGATGGGCGGGGCTGGAAATATTCATCCTTGGTAAAGGGCTGTGCTATTAGCAATGAGCCAACAGGCTTGCCGTCAGAACCATTAACAATGCTTCCGTTTGCCTGGAATGGAAAGAACACCTGTCCAATCGCCAACAATACAAGCGGATAAAATACGCAGCATATGACCACTGCGAAAATCAGAAGCAAAAAACTTTTTGAAATAATCTTTTTCATTTTCATATCCTCCATTGTTATTAAACATTAACTCACTAAATGTAATACTGTCATGACCACATCAATCAGCTTGATGCCGATGAATGGCAATATAACGCCGCCGAGTCCCCAGTTGAATAAGTTTCTTTTGAGAAGATCGTCGGCTCCCATAACGCGGTACTTGACCCCTTTGAGTGCAACCGGAATCAATACGGGAATAATCAATGCATTGAAGATCACTGCAGACAAAATTGCCGATGTCGGTGAATGCAGGTTCATGATGTCAACCGCTTTCAGCCACGGCAACGTACCAGCGAAAAGAGCTGGAATGATTGCGAAATACTTCGCGACATCATTTGCAATCGAAAATGTCGTCAAAGCGCCGCGCGTTATCAAAAGCTGTTTCCCGATATGAACAACTTCAAGCAATTTTGTCGGATCGCTGTCGAGATCGACCATGTTGGCTGCTTCTTTTGCCGCTTGCGTTCCTGCATTCATCGCCAATGCAACATCGGCTTGGGCAAGAGCCGGGGCATCGTTCGTTCCGTCACCCATCATGGCAACAAGTTTTCCATCAGCTTGCTCTTTTCGAATGTAAGCAAGTTTTGTTTCCGGCGTCGCTTGCGCAAGATAATCATCGATTCCCGCCTGCGCGGCGATAGCAGCGGCCGTTACAGGATTGTCTCCGGTAATCATAACCGTCCGTAACCCCATCTTTCTCAGCTCAGCAAATCGCTCTTTCATGTTGGGCTTGAGGATATCCTCGAGAGCAATGACACCAGCAACATGAGAATCGTCTGCTACAACCAATGGAGTTGCACCCTTCTTTGCCACATCATTGATTATCGAATTAATTTCAGGTGGAACTGTGCCACGATGATCCTGAATAAATTGAAACACTGCATCCGGAGCTCCTTTGCGTATCTGGCGCCCGCCTGAGAAGTCAATTCCGCTCATTCGAGTTTGTGCTGTGAATGGCACAGATACTGAATCCGTCGGTACGTTGATCGGATCTTTGCTTTGTTTCTCGTAAAGCTTCACTATGCTTTTGCCTTCCGGTGTTTCATCGGAAGCAGAGGATAAAGCAGCAAGCCTTGCCAGGTCGGACTCCTTGTATTTTCCTACAGGAAAGAATTTGGTTGCGTGCCTGTTTCCAAGCGTGATTGTTCCGGTCTTGTCAAGCAGCACGATGTCTATATCGCCTGCCAGCTCGACCGCTTTTCCGCTCTTGGAAATGATATTTGCCTGCATTGCCCGATCCATTCCGGCAATGCCGATTGCTGCAAGTAACGCACCGATTGTTGTCGGGATAAGGCAGACGAGAAGAGCAATCAGAGTGGGCACATCCGTACCGAGACTTTTCAGCGGCTCGGATATTCCAAGATAGCCTGCCATATATTGCTCTGCATTCCAAGCCATCGGCCATAGCGGAACAACAACGATCAAGAAGATCAGCGTGAATGCCGATAAGACAAGTGTCAGAGCGATCTCATTCGGACTGCGCTGCCGGATAGCTCCTTCAACGAGTGCAATCATTTTATCGAGAAATGATTCGCCGGCATTGCTTGTAATCTCAATGGTAATCTTGTCGGAAAGGACGTACGTTCCTCCCGTCACTCCTGAGAAATCGCTATGTGCAGCACGGATTACAGGAGCTGATTCTCCGGTAATAGCGGACTCGTCAACCGATGCAATGCCTTCAATGATCTCGCCATCGCCTGGAATCATTTGTCCGGCTTTTACCACGATACGGTCACCGCATTTAAGTTCAGTCGAGAAAACCTGTTCGATTGTTCCGACAGCAGTTAACCGGTATGCCAGGGTATCGCGGCGTGCCTTCCTTAGCGAATCTGCCTGTGCTTTGCCGCGTGCCTCCGCTAGAGCGGTTGCAAAGTTCGCAAACAACACGGTGAGGAAAAGCCACGCTGTAAGCGCGATGAAGTATGTTATCGGCACCTGGCTTACTTGATTGCCGAACGCTGCTGCCAGAACATACAGAAGCGTCAAAATCGCACCGACCTCGACCACGAACATGACAGGATTTTTCCATTGAATGTCCGGGCGAAGCATGACAAACGATTGCTTTAATGCAGGTATTGCGGTTTTTTTCTCAAGCAGCGCTCTCCGCTTAACACGGCGCGGCGGCTTCGTTTCTTTTGAAGATAACCTTTCCACGGCATCTTCAATATCATGTTCTATATCTTGAACATCTTTCATTTGTGACTCCTTAAGACTATGTTTTCGCGTCTTCATTGTTTTATGTTTTAATCTATGTGATTTCATTATTTCCTTAACCGCCAAAAGGTATCGGCCCTAAATGCTCAGCCAACGGTCCAAGTACTGCAATCGGGAGAAAGAGCAATGCGCCGACGATAAGAATCGTTGCCAATAAGAGAAAGGCGAACGTAGGCGTATCAGTGCGCAAAGTTCCAAGGCTGTACGGGCTCGTTTTCTTTTTTCCAAGGAAAGCAGCCATTGCAACCGGAGCTACTATCGGGAGAAAGCGGCTAATCAGCATTACAATTCCAGCAGCAATATCCCATGGCACCGCTTCAGGCGCCGGATTCGGGTTATTGTAGAAACCATAAGAGACTCCCAACCCGTCAAATGCGGAACCGTTGTTTGCAGATGCAGATGAGAATTGATAAAACATTTGTGAAAGTCCATGCGGACCGGGATTACTCGTCGCTTTCATTCCCCAATCGGTAGCGGCAAAAATGCCGGTCGGCAAAAGAATCATAAGCGGATGAATCAATAGCGCGATGACAGCCAACTTTACTTCACGGGCGCCGATTTTCTTGCCTAAGTATTCCGGTGTTCGCCCGACCATCATGCCGGCAATAAATATCCCGATAATTACGTAGAGCAGCATGTTAATCATGCCGACTCCTTTTCCACCAAAGACACAGTTCAGCCACATCCCCACCATCGGCGATAAAGCCGCGAGCGGATTAAGACTGTCATGCTCTGAATTCACAGCACCGCATGTCACATCTGTCGTCATTGCGGCAAATGTTGCGCCTGCAGAGGTTCCGAAGCGCATTTCTTTACCTTCGAGGTTGCCTAAATGTTGATCAACCGGCAAACCACCGACTGAGGGTAAGGTCACTGTCCTTTTTCCACCAGACGCTGTTGCGCTTGCGACTTCATACGTTCGAGCATTGGATTGACCTGTAAAAGCTGGGTTAGGTGAATATATATCGTAAACTATAGCCCACACAATAGTGCCAGCCATCAGAAATAACATTACAGAAAAAATGACATAGGCATGGCGCATTTTTTTCAACATGCGGCCGAACATCAACACAAGCGCAAACGGGAAAATCATCATCGAAAGCGTATTAAAGAAATTTGAAAGCGCAGTCGGATTCTCGAAAGGATGCGCAGAGTTCATTCCGAAGAACCCGCCTCCGTTGGTGCCGAGCATTTTGATGGATTCAAGTGCTGCGACCGGCCCGACAATGATATTTTGCTGATTGGACTCAAGCCCGGCAATGTGCAAGACGCTCTCGAGCGTCATAGGAACTCCCTGCGAAATAAAGATGACACTAATAACAACTGCAGACGGGATAAACATGTAAATCAATACACGCCACATATCGAGGAAGAAATTTCCCAGATGTGAATCGCTTCGCAGAGCTCGTATGATTGCCGTCAAAGCACACAGACCGATTGCAGCCGAAATAAACATGTTGGAAATGTCGAAGAAAATCTGGCTGAAATTGGAAAAGTGCTGGTCGCCAGAATAGTGCTGAAGATTCGTGTTCGTCATAAACGAAATCACGCTATTGAAAATCGCGCTTGGTGCAATCATCGGCCGGTTCAGTGGATTCAGCGGCATCCATTCCTGGAGCGCCAAAACGATAAAGCCAAAAGCGAACAGGACAGTATTGAAAATTAGCAGCGATCCGACATACTGTTTCCAGTTTTGATGTCCGCTGTCCAATCGCTTCTCAAACCACCCAAAAATGCGGAGTGGTCGATATTCTCCATCCATAATCCACCCCATATAACGGCTCAAAGGAAACGCTAAGAGCGTCGCTGAAGCGAGAAGGAGTAACGGTAAAAACCAAATTTGAATAGTCATGTTTTAAACTCCTTTTGTTTTAGTCTCTGATTCTTCACTTAAAACTTTTCAGGTCTTAAAAGTGCAACAACCAGATACACGAAAAGTAATAACGCAACAACAGCAGTTAAGTAAATCATTGTAGTATCTCCTTATTCATTGAATTAGATTTTCTCACAGGCTTCCATGAAGAGATAACACAATCCCATCAGGACGACGCCCAAAAGAAACATTGCCGGTAACCAGATGAAAAGATTCATTTTTTAATTCCTTCAAATGTTTTTGTTTAGATTTAAACTAATACTTTCTAAAGCTGTACAACATTTATTTCACCGTGGTGTTCCACAAAGTGCATCAAAAGGCCATAAATTAGAGCCGTGAAGATATAAGTATTTTGTAAACGTATCATATTCTGTTGCACTAAATATTAATATCTAATTGCATTGTAAATGTGCTTGGGATATCGGTATTGAAAACGTCCCGCGCAAAGATCACGCTCACATTTTTTGAGAATGTCCAAGCAAGTCCATAGCTGAGCGCACCAAAGCTGCTTTTCGTGCCTTGATAATCGAACGCAAGCCAGAGATTATCACTGATCTCGGGAATATTCCTATCCCATGAAAGCAGTATCCCGGAATTATCCGCCTTTCCAGTTGAAAGATCGACCAATAGTTTATTATTCCCGGAAAAGTACCCTACTTCAAGCCGTCCTATAACCGGAAATGTCTTTCCGACCATTCCATAGACAATATTGGCATCAGTAACATTCTTTTGAAAACCAAAAGCAAATCCTCCAACTGCAATGGCTGGCGACCAGTCACCGAGAACGCCTTCAGGAATGCCAACCTTTGCATTCAGAGTAAATGGCGACCATTGAGGCGTGAAATAATCAAAGCCGATTTCTGCCAGCACGATGGTATCAGGCAACACTCCGACAGTTAATCCGAGATCTGTCGGGAATGCTGTCCCGCTGCCCGGCTTACCGCTCTTGAAATCGTATGAATAATTATCAATGCCGAGATGAAACGATTTATATCCCTGGAAATCCACAGAAGGAATCCAAATGATTGTAGACGGTGTCGCTTGGATGTATGAGCTTGCGCAGCAAACAACCGTAAGCAAGGCAATTGTTATTATGGTCCAAGTTTTCATAGTATTTCTCCTTTATTTTGTGATAGAAGTTGGTTTGACAGTAATCTCATTTTATTCATTGAACCAGTGCACATACTTTCATTGATCTTTTCATTTTATATAGGGATAATTTTCTCGATGAACGATATAATGATTCTTGTGTTGCCGACGACCAGATCAAAGTATTCATGCGAACGTCCTCCAAAAATTACATGTTCAATTTGATAAGCCGCGAACGAGAAAGCAATGAAGAGGATATAAAAAGAAACTCGAGAGATATAAAAAGAATATAAATAGTTAATTGAGGATGTCTAAAACAGTGTTGTTTGTGAGCCAGAGCAAGTAGTTATAATTGAAAATAAATCATAGCGATGCCGATCATTCTAAAGAAGAAAGATATCATCGAAACATATAGGCTAACGTTACGACATGGATGGATGTATAACGATTATAAATTGAACCCTCATTTAATCGCTCTCATCGTCGCTCTTTGTATTTTTCTTTGATATGGTGTTTCCCCTTATACCAACTCCCGTCCTCAAGGAAACCTTTCCAGAGAATTGCACCGATCAAGAGGCAATAACATACGTAGAGGATAAAGTATATCATAAGAGCTTCATTTGATTTGACAGGGAAAGTCTCGTTGGTTGTGAGCATTCCGTTGTTGATGATTCCACATGCCCTTTAAATCCAATTTCTTCGCAGCAAAACTGTTTTTACAGCTTGAGTAAGAAATATATAGCAAAGAAGTGTCAAGAAGAGAATTGGCCAGTAGAGCGCCGGCAATTCCGTGAATCCGAGTGAAGACGCCAGGCCGGAATGCGGGAGCCACATGCCTACCATCATAATGATAGCCGATGTGAGGATAAGCGGCACACTGGGCTTGCTTTGAAGGAATGGGATTTTGTTTGTCCGAATGACATGTATAATAAGAGTCTGCGTCATGAGCGACTCAACAAACCAGCCTGTTTGAAACAGCGATGAGCGCGAAGCATCCCAGCAATTGAAGATATACAGCATGACGAAGTATGTTGTGTAATCAAATATTGAGCTAATGGGCCCGATGAAGAGAATGAACCTTTTGATTTCATCCATTGACCATGGGCGAGGTTTGACGATTTGTTCAGGGTCGACATTATCTGTCGGAATGGGAACCTGAGAGAAATCGTAAAGCAGATTATTGGTCAGCACTTGAATTGGCAGCATGGGCACAAAGGGAAGGAATGCACTCGCGCCCAGGACACTAAACATATTGCCGAAGTTGGAACTTGCCCCCATGCGCACGTACTTGATAATGTTGGCGAATACTTTCCGCCCTTCAAGAACACCTTCT
>Ga0182017_10002105_pt1 | contig 15210 bp, 13 predicted proteins | sample 712E3DmetaG_FD_120492 | JGI IMG/M metagenome (GOLD analysis project Ga0182017, IMG submission 120492) | Permafrost microbial communities from Stordalen Mire, Sweden - 712E3D metaG | ecosystem: Environmental > Terrestrial > Soil > Wetlands > Permafrost | place: Sweden: Stordalen | collected... | reverse complement strand
CGACGCCGACTGCTGACGTCGTCACGCAGGCAGGCACATTGAACGATAACGACGAACCGCGAACTTAGAACTTTACTTGATATGCTCAACGATGTAAATACAGCCAAGGTCAACGAATTACGGAATCGGTATCCGACGGCACAGGCATTGGTACTGCCGGTGTTGTGGATTGTCCAGGAACAGGAAGGATATATTTCGGAAGATTCCATGAAATATGTCGCGGCGCTGCTCGGTTTGCCGTTCGGTCATATTCTCGGAGTTGTTACATTCTATACGATGCTGCATTCAAAACCGACCGGCAAACATCATATCGAGATCTGTACGAATGTTTCCTGCATGCTGCGAGGTTCGGGAAAAATTCTCGAACATCTGGAAAAAAAGCTCGCTCTCAAGCCGGGAGAGGTTTCTGCAGATATGCGATGGAGCCTTGAGGAAGCCGAATGCCTGGGCTCGTGCGGCACGGCGCCGATGATCGCTATCGGCGATGAATATTATGAAAATCTAACGATTGCAAAAATCGATGCACTCATCGACACAATCGCCAAATCAACCGATGATTAAATGATCGTTCAGCCTTCCGATATTGAAAAAACTACGGCGTGGAAGAATGTTGTTCTTCCCCCCATTACGGATTTGCATAAGATCGATATCTACCGTGCAAATGGCGGGTACGAGGGTTTAAAAAAAGCTCTTGCGATGAAGCCGGAAGAAGTGATCGATGAAGTCAAAAAATCCGGATTGCGGGGACGCGGCGGCGCATGTTTCCCGACCGGATTAAAATGGTCGTTTATGCCCAGGACATCATCGAAGCCGAAATATCTTTGTGTTAACGGAGACGAATCGGAACCGGGGACGTTTAAGGACAGGCAAATATTTGAATACAACCCGCACCTTTTAATCGAGGGTACACTGATCGCCTGCTATGCTATGGGGATGACCGCTGCTTATATTTATATCCGCGGGGAATACAATAAATGGATTCGGATTCTGCAGCAAGCGCTTGATGATGCGTACGCCGCAGGGTATGCCGGCGCGAACATCGCGGGGAGCGGGTTCTCCGCAAATATTTATATTCACCGCGGCGCTGGAGCGTATATCTGCGGAGAAGAATCCGCACTCATGAATTCGATCGAAGGACAGAGGGGTTATCCGCGCATCAAACCGCCGTTTCCGGCACAAGCCGGATTGTGGGGCTGCCCGACAACTATCAACAATGTAGAAACCATTGCAAATGTCTCTGTCATCATCAAAAACGGAAGTAAGTGGTACAGCGAGATCGGTACGTCCAAGCATCCGGGACCTATGCTTGTCGGAGTCAGCGGAAATGTTAATAATCCCGGAGTTTTTGAAATGCCGACCGGGGAACCGCTGCTCGACATTATTTATAAATGGGCGGGAGGCATTCCGGGCAATAAAGCGGTGAAAGCGGTTATACCGGGAGGGTCGTCCACGATGATTCTGCGAGGCGAACGGCTGGAGGGGGTTCGTATGGATGCGGATTCTCTCAAAGCGGCAGGATCATCGGTCGGTACTGCCGGCATGATCGTCATGGACGAGGATGCAGACTTGATTCGCGTCCTGACACGTATTGCAAAATTCTATTATCACGAATCGTGCGGGCAATGCACGCCATGCCGGGAAGGAACCGTCTGGATGTTTAAAATCATGAAACGATTCGAACAGAACCTGGCAGTTGCGGAAGATGTCGATCTGTTGATGGACATAGCTGGCAACATTGAAGGCAATACAATATGCGCTCTCGGAGATGCTGCTGCCTGGCCGGTGCAATCGATGATACGGCTGTTTAGGGATGAATTCGAAAAACGAACAAGGAAAGTAACTGCCTCCGCCATACCTCTGGTATAATAAAAAACCCTCAATACCTTCAATACCCTCAAAAACATCGTAATTTTCACAAAGTATCAGAGAACCACCTTGCGAAGGTCTACACCTTCGCAAGGTGGTCTTTATGCCCGCACTTTAAAATTGAAATTGCAAAATTTCCCGTTTTTCCAATGAATAATTCGTGCATGAATTTTGCGGAACTCTCACGGCTGCAAATACGTCAAACATCCGGTTATTGAAAAATCGCAAAAGCCATGGAAGCGAGGAAAAGAGGAGGGAACACGGCTGTTTTATTTACCGGTATTAAATGGAAAGGCCGCGCGCAAACTGTTGCTGCTGGTGTTCCGGCAGGAAGTTTTGTACCTTCAGATAAAAACTTCAATGCAGGAACTTTAATGGCACAAGAGGTGAAAACCGTTCCAATATCCGGAATGAGCGACGAAGAACTCATCCTTCTGTTTCAGAAGGGGGAAGAACACGTCTATAGGATTCTGGTCGAACGGTATCAGGAAAGGATACGAAATCTTTTGTATTCGATTTTCCATGAACAAAATATTATCGAAGATCTTGCACAGGAAGTCTTTATTAAAGCATATCAAGCGCTGCCGCGTTTTCGATCTGAATCCACTTTCTATACCTGGCTTTACCGCATTGCTGTCAACAAAGGGCGGGATGAAATACGAAGGCGGAAACTGCGGCGTTTTTTTTCGCTCCAAACGCTTGATGAAGGGATAGATAACGAAATACAAATGAAAATGTCGGTCGCTCCGGAAAATCGCGATGACCATGAACTTATCGCGCTGGGACTGAAAACCCTTCCTGAAAAATTTCGGACTGCCGTCATTCTTAAAGATATCGACGGTCTGCCGTACGATGAAATCGCTAAAATAATGGAATGTGAAGTCGGAACCGTCAAATCGCGCATTTCTCGAGGACGAACAATGCTGCGCAAAGCTCTTGAACCGCTTGTAAAGGAAGCACGCCTATGAATCTATTGTCACCATCTGAACTATCCGCAATGCTGTCCGACTATATTGATGGATCCCTTTCCGAACCGGAGAAGCAGGAATTGGAAAGATATCTCCGGGACCACCCGTCCGCCAGGGAAGAATTGGCCCAGCTTGAGTTTATAAAGCATCTGCTGGCGAAGAAAAAAACAATTGAACCGAATTTTGCATTTTGGACGCGGCTTTCCGTGAAAATTGAGGATCAGAAAAAAGAAGCGTCGAATCTTTTACCATTTCCGCGAAAATATGCCGCCGCATTTTTCACCATTGCATCTGCTGCACTTGTTGTCGCCGGCATTTTTGCAGTTCAGCAACGTGCAATGATCTATACTTTTATTACGAATAAATCGCAGACAGCGCAGGTTGCTTATCAGAAAAATATTCTTAAGAACGGGCTGCTTCCGTTTTTTACTTCCGTGAATAAGGACCAGGCGCTGCAGTTCTCTCTCTTCGGAACGCTGGCTCTGGACGAGAAAAACGAAACCGCTTTGCACGTAGACGGAACCACCCAAAAAGGATTTCGCATCGAAGTTCGAAAGACTGCGTCCCAAAAACAAAGGAATATTACGTACCGGCAATTTGTCGATGCAGTAAAGCCGACGGAAGAACAAACACGTGTTCTCGACAGCCTGTTGGAACTTGCAGGCAGGCGCATCGGCTCTTCTATTCTTGTCGGCGAGAATAGCGCATTTGCAGTCGATCCATCGCTGCCGAAATTAAATCGTGTGATGGTTGCCAGCATCGCAGCGAATCTCGAACCGCTCCAGCGCGTTCAAATGGAACGCATCATGGCGATGAATGAAGCCCCTTACATCATTTCCGGCAGCAGCGCCCCGGCGCGAATCAATGCGGAGCATATTTTCAAACATTTTGCCAATACTGCTTCAGAGAGAAAATTTATCGTTATCAATTCGGACACGGCGCTCTACTCGGAAGTTGCCGTCAATATCGACAGCCTGCAGCACATTCTTCCGCTCGATGTCATGGCGCTGCAGATGCTCCGGAACAAAATGATAAAGAATTTCTTTTTGCGGCAAACTCGTCCCCAGCAGCGCTACAGCGAAGCCGGAGAGGTGACTCAGATCAATGAAGATTCCGGAGGCATCAGCGTAGAAATTACTGGACAGATCGAACGTCCGGGTGCAGCTGAAGCGTTTCCTGTTTTTGCCACACCGCGGTTTCGAAAGCCGTTCGTACAGACGAAAGCAAAAAGACTCGAAATTCATACGGGGGATGAGGTCGAGACGAAATAAGTCCGCACAAGGATAGTTTTAAAATTGCTCCAAAAAAGCTCGAACATGCGTCCGGGCTTTTTTCTTGCTTATAGCTGGAGCATTTGCTATCTTTATAAACAAAACCATTCTTGAAAAAATAGATAAAAAGAAGGAAATCGGTATGAAACAGAATTTCATTCTAGCCGCAATCTGCACATGCTTAACTGCGATTGTTTTGACGGGCTTTGAGTGCAGTGCCGGCGATTATAGCCTGGCCAAAGAATATGTCAATAAAAAAGAAAATGATAAAGCATTGCCGTTACTGGAAAAAGAAACAAAAATCAATCCGACGAACGCTGAAGCATGGTATCTGCTCGGTCGTATCCGCGGAGACAAGGGCGATTATGCAGGAATGAATACGGCTTTCGATAGTACCTTGAAGTATTCAAAAGAAAAGGCAGGTGATATTGCAATTGTCCGCTACGCATTCTGGGGCATACACTTGAATGCCGGTGTTTCCTATCTGCGCCGTGCGAGCAGCGATTCGACTCAATATTATCGTCGTGCTCTCGATGAATTTTTCCTTGCCCTGGCGGCAAAACCGGATACCGTCTTTACGTATGAATTTCTTTCTTCTGCATATTACGGCAAAGGCGATATCGATAGTGCCCTCATTATGTTCACCATACCGTGGACGAAGTTCCAGGACGCAGACCTGTATAAGCAGGCTGGAAAAATTTATCTACAACGCGGGGTCGAGAAGAAAAACAAATTCGAAACAGACAACGCAGAGCTTCTAAAAATCCAGAAGATTCTTGGTAAAGCAAAAAAGGGAATTTCTAAGGATGATATTGTGCAGGCATTAGGTCTCGCCGATGCGACGAAGAAAGATAAAAAGACCAAAAAAGAAGAATGGACATATTCGAAATACGGTTTAACCGTCAACATCGACAAAGATAATGCATTGGTGACGAAACCGTATCATTTACCGATCGATTCGACGGTCTATCGTGAAGCGGCCGTTTATTTCAATAAAGCAGTCCAGGTTTTCGAGGAAGTGAAAGCAAAGAACCCGAAGGATAACGAAAATCTCAACCTGCTGCTCCAGTCCTATGTGTACGCCGATCAAATTGCCGAAGCTGCGAAAGCTTTCAAGCTGTCGGTAGAAAACGATCCGGGCAATAAAACGAACCATTACATTCTCGGCATTCTTTACAAAACGATCAATGATTTTGTATCGGCAGTTGCGGAATTCGAAACGGCACTGAAGATCGATCCGGCATATGGCGATGCGATATACGAGCTCGGTGCGACGTATTACAATTGGGGAGTCGACATCCATAGGCAGTCCCAGGATGCCAAAGAAGGAGAGACATTCGATTACAAATCGAAATTCAAGAGCGCTTTACCTTATATAGAAAAGATGACGGAATTAAAACCTAAGGATGCGGTAATCTGGCAAACACTCGGCACCATATATTTGCAGGTTGGCGAGGCGGACAAAGCAAAAAAAGCTCTGGATGAGGTGGATAAGATCCAGAACGGAAAGTAAGGACATTATGAGCGATCAGGTTCAACAGCAGCAAATTAATATCGAGCTTGGCGAGAAAGAAGCAGAGGGTATTTATTCCAATCTTGCAATTATTACGCATTCTCCCGCTGAATTTATCGTCGATTTCACGCGTATTCTGCCGGGTATCCCGAAAGCAAAAGTGCATGCACGCATTATTATGACGCCGCAGCACGCTAAAATGCTGCTTCACGCCCTGAGCGACAATATCGATAAATACGAAAAAAAATTCGGTGAGATCAAAATCGCCGGCGATATACCGAACGGTTCGTTCTTCGGCATTCAAGCCGCTGCTAAGGAAGAGAAAATCCACTGAACATAAAAGATCGAAATTGAATATAAAACCGGCATGGACGGATGGTTCTTGCCGGTTTGTTTGTACGTGAGCGGGAACACAAAGTCGGGAAACGAGTGTTATAGCTTATTGACAATCGGATGGGGCCTCGGTATATTGTCTTATAAGATTAGTTACTTTTCTCACGTTAGGTGAAGGAGTTATATGAAGCACACCACCTTGTTTTTGATAAAAACAACTCTCACGGGGATTCTCGTATGTTCACTTGCTCTTCTTGCATTGAACTGCATCGAGAAACCGCTAGCTCCGGTTTTAGCTGCATCAACAGTTTCCATCGGTTCCATACCTCTTGTGGATATTACGGAATATTTCAGCGAGTATGCGCAAAAACCGGCTTCGAATCTTGTCGTACACGGCACTGTAGGCATGTATGATTATGTGAATACACAATCTGCGGCAAAGCAACGCATCACGCTGCCGACGATGACAGCGACCGATACGGGTATGCAGGTTTCTGTAGGGACATTTTCTGTCGGGTCTATTTCACCAGTTCCAACTTCTATTTCGGCAAGCGCTATCGGTTTGGTCTCGGGTTTCCCGGTTCCTGCTGTCTCTTATGCCATAGCTTCACAGTCGGTAGGAGACACTTCGAAGCTTCGGTATGTTCAACTATCCGATATGTCAAGCAATACATTATCGCTGACTGTTGTAAATACTTTGCCGGTCAGGATTGCGTTTATAGCACCGATCCTCCTGAGAAATAACTGGCAATCTCCTCTGGACACGAGCTGGGTAGCAAATTTTACTATTCCGGACACCCTATCGGTCGGTGAATCCAAAACATACCCAACCTCTATAGCGGGAAAAAAAATGTGGGGGCTGCTAAAAACCGATTCGATAAAAATTTATACTCCGGGTTCGGGTTTTACTCCTGTGTCTTTTACTTCCAGTTCGGGTATCGCTATAAGTCTGTCATCGGGACCTTTAACTGCCGACAGCGCTGTTGCGACGATACCGAGCCTGACGGTTTATAATCAGAATAATGCGAAATGGGTTATCGACGACTCCACGATATTGAGCAGTGCTACATTTGATGCGGGGGCGTTTCATTTAAAATTTACCAATAACCTCGGTGTCAACGTTGGAGTAAATCTTACAGTGAATGAACTGATCAATGCTTCGACGGGCAGAAGTTATTCGATCGACACTACATTGCCGAGTGAAACAATAACGACACTCCCGCGGATTGATATGAGTAAATATTATGTTGTAACCGGCGGAACTGCTGCGAGCGGGACATTCGGTACAAAACTGACATATTCGGGCACCGTAAAAACGCTTACAGCAATAGACAATGCAAAGGCGACAGTCAGAAAATCGGATTATATTATCACGGAAATTGTTCCCGATGCTCCTTTTGTGATTAAATCATTGAACGGAAGAGTCAGAACGACAAATGTCAATATCGATCAGCGATTTGCATCGAATATCAACGTCAACCAATTACAAGGTTTTTCGGGATCAATTGCATTAGACAGTATATACCTCCTGGTGACTCTGCCGCTGGGCGGGAATGACGGATGCTCGGCCGATTATGTTCTTACGATTACGGAAAAAAATACGAAGCATAATACCATCGACACATTGATCATTTCATCGTATAATGGCTATAAACGGATCGTTCCCGGCGTTACTACACAAATACCCGTTAATAGCGTCGACCATCCCGCTTTCTTTAATTCATTGATGCGTTTTTTCCCCGATGTGCCTGATTCTTTCTATATACAGGGACATGTCGTTATCGATCCTGATTTTGTATTGAATCCTGCTTCCTATTCCATCCATGACACAAGCGGAGTCTATCCATCGTTTAATATAGATCTTCCGCTCAGATTCAATATCAGCAATGCTCTCTACTCGCAAACGATGGCGTTTGACAGTTCTCAGATTCCTACCGACTTCACTAAAAATATCGGTAAAGGATCGGTAGTGTTTACCGTGGTTAATAACTTACCGCTTCAGATGAGTATGAAAACGGCATTCCTCCATTATAACAAGGCGACACGTCTAAGCGATACGCTTTTCTGGCTTCCGAAAAGAGATACCATATCGAACACAGTCGATTCACTGTATATTCTTGCAGCTCCGGTAGATCCTCAAAGTGGATGGTCTAAAGGAACTTCCAAAACGACATCGACGGTGTCTCTCAATAGTTCCGATATGGCGAACTTTAATCAGACGGATTCGATTTATATCAGGCTTTATAATCTGCAATCAACGGGCGGGCAAACGGTGCGGGTGCTGGGAACGAATTACATTCGCATTGTCGGCATCGGCAATATCACATATACGATCAAACCGAATTAGGAGAACAGCCATGAAAACGATGAGAATATCTTCGCTTGTTGCACTGGCAGTGGCGTTTTCTTTATTCGCTTTTGCCCAGGATAGAACAAGTATTACAACACTCGGTATGGGGCGCACAGCAGTAACAATTGCAAGGGGAACGGATGCCATCGGCATCAATCCCGCCAATCTGGCCGTTCCGGGCATTGCCCCCTTCGTTATCAGTCTTGTTCAGACGGATACACACATCAGTACGGAATTGATGTCCTACGACACATATATGAAATATTTTACAGGCATTCCCGACAGTACAGGCAAACGCGTTCCTTACCCGCTGACGGATGCGGATAAGAATTATATTCTAAGCCAGATGCCGGCTAACCCGAGGACAAAAGTGAATGTCGACATAATGTGGGCAGGCCTGTCTTTCCAGGCAGGAGTACTAGGGAATTTCGGTTTTGCTGTAATGGACCATGCCGGTTCCACAATCACTCTCACACAGGGATATGTAAATCTCTACATGATTGGCCTGCCCTCAAATTCCACTTTTGATTTGAGTGGAACAAACTTTGATGCATGGTTGTACCGCGAATATAATCTTTCCTATGCGCGAAAAATTCCGAATTTTCTTCCTTTTACTAAGTCTTTATATGTAGGCGCCGGTATAAAATTTATCAGCGGATTTGGAATTGCCCAGACAACGAAGAGTAACGGCTTTATCACAAATTCCACGACCGATGATCTTGGGCAGAACACGATTACTGCAAGTGATGATTTTGCAACACAGCGGGCCGGTGTGGATTTCTTCAATAACGACGCCAGCCCAAAACCGGAACTTACACCGTTTCCGAGTCCTGTCGGTCAAGGCAAGGGATTCGATTTTGGTCTGACGGCGGAATTGAATGATGGCATGATGGTTTCATGGAGTCTAACCGATGCCGGAAGCATTACATGGAATAAGAATGTCATTAACACGACTGGTGATACCAGCTTTGTATATCACGGATATTCCCCCGCAATCCAGGATAGTGCGAAGAATATCTTCAAGGGTAAAAATCAAACAGGCGGCTCATTTACAACGGCATTACCGACCGTCATGCGCCTGGGCACGAGCATGGAAGCGCAAAAAATTCCTGGATTGTCGTTCCTGCCGGGTCACATGATTCTTGCTTTTGAATATGCGCAGGGATTTAACGAATCGCTTGGCAATACGACAAAAGCGAGGTACTCCATCGGCACGGAGTACAGGATTATTCCGCTTCTGCCGCTGAGGACGGGTCTTGTTTTAGGAGGAGACGATATTACACGCTGGGCATTCGGTTTCGGACTCGATTTCTGGGTGCTCGATCTGGATTTTGCCACGGATACATTCGGATCCGCATTCTACCCGAAAAGTTTCAACGCTATGACGGTGGCATTTGGGTTGAAGGTTCGGCTGTAAGTTATAGAGAACAAAGAAAGATTTTTTAAAAAAGGGGCAAGATGACTTGCCCCTTTTTTTCTTCTGTAGCCGACACCGGCGCTGCCCCTATGGGGTGGTGTCGGGATTCCCCGCGACCAGCGGTCGCGGCTACAAGTGGTGTCGGAATACTCCGCGACGACCTCTCGATAATTTCTATCAATATTCTCGGAACAACCCCATGGGGGCAGGTCTGTCGCGGCTACAAAGTTAATGGTGAAATTTAAAGGCTTTTATAAAATGTATCGGCTCAGGTCCCGGTTCTTGACGATTGAATTCAGTTTCCGTTGAACGATTTCTTTCGTGATGTTAAGGGAAGTCGATTTGAGTGCGTCGGGGGCATCGTAAAGATGCTCTTCCAACAGCGTCGTCATAATCGTGTGCAGTCTCCGTGCGCCGATATTCTCCACCTGTTCGTTCACTTCAAAAGCGATTTTTGCAATCTCGCGAATAGCGTCCGCTTCGAATTCGATTGTAATTCCTTCCGTCTTCATGAGAGCTATATATTGCTTGAGGAGTGCGTTTTGGGGGAGCGTTAGAATTTTAACAAAATCGTCTTCGCTCAAGCTTTTCAGTTCCACGCGGATTGGAAAACGGCCCTGAAGTTCCGGTATGAGGTCGGAAGGTTTGGCGATATGGAACGCTCCGGATGCGATAAAGAGAATATGATCGGTCTTTACCATTCCGTATTTTGTTAAAACATTCGATCCTTCGACGATCGGTAAAAGATCCCGCTGGACGCCTTCCCGCGATACATCCGGCCCTCCCTGCTGCCCGCGCGCGCTTGTAATTTTATCGATTTCATCTATGAAAACGATTCCTGAATTTTCGATGCGTTCCAGGGCTTCTTTGACCGCCTTTTCCATGTCGATCAGTTTCTGCGATTCTTCCTGTATGAAAATCTGACGCGCTTCGGCGACGGTTACTTTCCGGTTCTTCTTTTTTTGCGGCGCTATGCTGCCGAGCATTTCCTGCAAATTGATTCCCATCTCTTCGACGGAAAAAGGACCCATCACCTGCATAAGCGGTGTCGGGATTGCCGGCAATTCGATTTCCACCAAGCGTTCTTCAAAGGAACCGTTCAGCAATTTATCACGGAATTTGACGCGAGTTTTTTCCTGATCGTCATGATTTTCATGCGGCTGTTCGTCCGGAGATGCAATCTGTGTTCGTTTGACCGGCGGAAGAAGAATATCCAGCAGCCGTTCGTCGGCAAGGGTTCGTGCTTTGTCCTGCACTTGCGCGGATTTTTCCGCTTTGACCATGTTCACGCCGATTTCCGTAAGGTCCCGAACGATCGATTCCACATCGCGCCCGACATAACCGACCTCCGTGAATTTGGAAGCTTCCACCTTGATAAACGGTGCTGCGGAAAGTTTTGCAAGCCGTCTTGCTATTTCCGTTTTTCCGACGCCGGTCGGTCCGATGAGTATAATATTGTTCGGCATGATTTCTTCGCGCAGCCCTTCGGCGACCTGAAGCCTTCGCCAGCGGTTCCGCAGGGCGATTGCGACCGATTTTTTTGCCGCATCCTGCCCGATGATATATTTATCCAATTCACGGACGATCTGCCGCGGCGTCAATTCATTGCCGTTTGATTGTATTGATTGTTTTTTTGCCACGTTATAATTCTTCTATAGTAAAATGTTTGTTGGTGTAAATACAAATATCCGATGCTGCCGAAAGGGATTCCTCGACTATTTCTTTGGCATCCAGCTTTGTATGCCGGATCAACATGCGCGCAGCCGCCAGAGCATAGCTGCCGCCGGAACCGATGGCGACTATGCCGTCGTCCGGCTCGATGACGTCTCCCGTGCCGGAAATAATGAGCGCATGTTCGCCGTCTAAGACGGCGAGAAGCGCTTCGAGCTGGCGAAGGTATTTATCCGTACGCCAGAGTTTAGCCAATTCTACAGCCGCCCGGACTACCTGTCCCTGATATTGCTCCAGCTTTTCCTCGAACCGTTCCATTAAGCTGAAAGAATCGGCTGCTGAACCCGCAAACCCTACGAGAATTTTATTGTTATGCAGTTTCCGGATTTTATTTGAATTTTGTTTCATCACCGTTGAGCCGAGGGTTACCTGGCCGTCTCCGCCAAGAGCGGTTTTTCCCTTATGGCGCAGACCGATGATAGTGGTACCATGAATGGCCTCTGTGTTCATAGGCGTTTAGACCTTTCTCCTGAGACGTGCGATTGGAACTCCAAGCTGGTCGCGGTATTTAGCTATGGTACGCCGGGCGATACGGATACCGTCTTGTTTGAGCAGCCCGGCAATTTTATCGTCATTCAGCGGAGTTAAAGGATCTTCACTCTCGACGATATTTTTAACTTTTTGTTTAACCGCCTGGTTCGAAATATCTTCCCCGCTTTCCGATTCCAAGCCGGAAGTAAAATAAAACCGCAGCGGGTGAACTCCGAATTCCGTCTGGACATACTTGCTGTTGACAACACGGCTGATGGTGGAAATATCGACATTCACAACGGATGAAATATCGCGGTAAATCATCGGTTTAAGAGTTTCACCTTCTTCGAACCATTTCCGCTGGCGTTCGATGATGGCACGCATGACCTTCAGAAGCGTCTCCCGCCGCTGATGGATGGATGCGATAAACCATTTTGCCAACTCGAATTTTTTCTTTACAAAGTCTTTTGTTTCCGCAGATATTTTTTTTCCTTTTGGCGCAAGCAGTTCCTTATAAGCCGCGTTGATGCGCAGCGGGGGGATGTTCCTGTCGTTCAGAGTAATGATAAAATCTCCATTGTCTTTTTCAACGACGAAATCGGGTGTTACATAATTATCATGCGTGCTGAATTCTCCCTCGCCCGGTTTGGGATTCATATGTTGAATCAATTCGATTGCTTTTTTCAGCGTCTCTCGGCCGATTCCGAGGTCGTGCTCAAGTTTGTCGTAACGTTTAAGTTTGAAATTATCAAAATACTCGTGAAGAATCCGTATGCACAATTCTTTTAAGGAATGGGAATACTTTGCAGCTCTTAATTGTGCAATCAGGCACTCCTGAAGGGAACGCGCCGCAATGCCCGGCGGCTCCAGAAGAAGAATTTTCTGAATCGTTTCCTCCGCTTTTTCCATCGCAATGGCCAGGCCATAGGTCAGGTTCAGATCCTGAACAATCAGGGAGAGATCGCGCCGCAAATAACCGTCCTCATCGACGTTTCCGATGATCTCTTCCGCCAGGAGAATGGATTCGTCGTCGACATCCAGCATGCGGAACTGGCTGAGCAGACGTTCCGAAAGCTGAATATCGGAAGGAATCGGCGGCTCATACGCATCGTCTTCATCGTTGGAACGGGATGCTTCCGGACTTTTAAAGCCGGCCTGATCGTCGTTCATATAATCTTCGATCGTATAGGAATCCTCTTCAACGTTTGTGGGCGCTTCCTCTGCTTCTGCAGCCGGTTCGTCCTGCTCGATCGAAGATTCGAGATCATCGTTCAATTCAAGCATGGGGTTCAACTCGAGTTCCAACTTAAGACGCTGTTCGAGCGCCAGCGTGGGTAACTGCAGGAGCTTGAGGTACTGCACCTGCTGCGGTGTCAGTTTCAACCCGAGACGAAGTTGCTGCTGCAAGTTGATCATGTCGCTTGTATTCCTTTACAGTTCAAACGATAGTCCATGCGCGTTTGTTCCGTTTGACAAAGAGAAAGAAAACGCTCGTACCAAGTATCGCCGTAAAGACGCTTGAGAGGCTCGGAAAGGAAATCGTAGAGATCAATCTGCTCGTTCTTGCCGCGTTCAAGTGCCGGCGCACATTCGGAAATCCGTTCGTAGCGCAAATGCTCCGTAAAAAAACGATCCAGGCGAAGGGGAAAGAGATGACAGGAAATCGGTTTAGGCCAGTGTAAAATGCCGCCGCGATAAGCGTGTTCGAATGCGCAAAATGCGATGCCGTTTTCATAAAAAACGAATACACACGCCCGCTTTTCGATGCACGTGGTCGTGTATGCTCCCGGCGGCCCTTCATAAAGACCGTTCTGTTCGATGGTCTTCAAGTGTTCGGCAGGAAGATTGTTTTTGATGAGCGGAAACGATTTTTCAAGTATGGGAATTTCCTCGTCGAGCAGAGGCGCTCCCATGCCTCCATACAACGTACAGCATGCCCCTTTGCACGACTGTACATCACAGGCAAATTTCAAATGGACGATAGAATCGTCGAATTCAGTATTATCGATAACATGCATATTCTTCATTACTCTGCACATGGAGTATAGGAAAAAAAAACCAGAGACGAAAGGAGCAAAAAGAAGCAAATATAAAATGCTGAACTCCGTTTGATAAAAAAAGAAGGTGTTTTCTCTATGCGCGGATAAAATGTTTTCCGGGAAGTTGACGGACAAGATTCTTGCATTCCAGGGAAAGTAAAATGACCAGGGTATCAGATGCCGCCTTTCCTGTCCGATCAGCCAGCGCATCGATATGCTGGGGTTGTGAAGAGAGTACGTCGAACAATCCCTGTTCCTGCGGGGAAAGAGAAGGATGCTGAGTCTCCGTCTGTTCCCCGAATGAGAATTGAAGCTGCGCCTGCAGCTCGGAAAAAATATCGTTTACCGAGGAAATCAATTTTGCTCTTCCGTCCCGGATAAGTTTGTTCGTACCGCTGCTGCGCCGCTCGGTAATGTTGCCGGGAACAGCAAAGACTTCGCGGTTCTGATCAAGAGCCAGGGATGCGGTGATTAAAGCGCCGCCGGTTTCTGCGGATTCAATCACCACCGTGCCGAGTGAGAGACCGCTGATCACGCGGTTCCGACGCGGAAAATTTGCAGAATCCGGTATCGTTCCCATAGGAAATTCGGAAACGACCGCTCCCGATTCGGCAATGCGTTCCATGAGCGGACGGTTCTCGGGAGGATAAGGAATGTCAATCCCTGATCCGATGACGGCAATCGTTCTTCCGCCCGATTGAAGCGCGGCAGTGTGAGCGGCCGTATCGATGCCGCGCGCCAATCCGCTGACGACGCATATTCCGTGCTGAACTAAATCGCGGGAAAATCGTTCTGCAGTGCTTCGGCCGTATGCCGTCGGATGCCGCGTTCCGACGACGGCGATCGATTTCTGATCGGATTCCAGCAGCTTTCCGCTGATAAAGAGGAGAACCGGCGGATCGTATATTTTATTCAGTAATTCCGGATAATCCTTATCCCAGAGAGAAACGATGCGCACACCATGTTTGATCGTCTGCTGTAATTGGGAGTCGGCGAACAGTTCATCGCCGCTGCGATGAGCAATGTTATATGCATGTTCTTCGTAAATTCCGGGAGCGCGAAGAATTTGATGCGGTGAGGCGCGGAAAATATTTGTTGGACTTCCAAAGAAGGAAATAAGCGACCGGATTTTTTGAGGACCTATCCGCGGAATAGAAACAAGCCGGAGAAGGCCGTGAATATCTATGGAACTCCCTGACGGTGAGCTTGATGACATTGTAGTATCCCCCTGAAGAACGTTAAATGGTAAAT
>Ga0182017_10002104_pt1 | contig 15218 bp, 5 predicted proteins | sample 712E3DmetaG_FD_120492 | JGI IMG/M metagenome (GOLD analysis project Ga0182017, IMG submission 120492) | Permafrost microbial communities from Stordalen Mire, Sweden - 712E3D metaG | ecosystem: Environmental > Terrestrial > Soil > Wetlands > Permafrost | place: Sweden: Stordalen | collected... | reverse complement strand
GGCCCATCTGATCGGCGGTTCGTCTTGATACAACAGGTTCCGGCATACGCATCCTCCTTCGCGATGCATATAATATCGCTTAAGAGCGGCCGAAGGGAAAGATGGGTTTACAGAACGCTTACTTTATTTCCGCTATGATCGTGAGGTGCTGGGGAAGCTCTGTCGGGCGGCATACGATACCGTCCGCGATGTTTACGGACTTGAAGTAGACGGCGACTGCGGCGTTCCCGCTATGGTCGGCGCCGTTCAAACATTCGGAGACCTTATTCATTGGCATTCGCATATCCACGCCATTGTCGCCGAAGGTGTATTTACGAGCTCCGGACACTTCGTCCATATACCCTGTATCTGGCTGCACCGCGCAACAGAGATATGGCAAGACAAAGTGTTCGACTTGCTTCTGGATGCCTGCAAAATCGATCATGAGGTCGTTGCAAATATGCGAGGCTGGAAGCACTCCGGGTTCAGCGTGGACTTTTCAGTTTGCATCAAGGCCGGGGACCATGCCGGTATGCAGCGATTGGTGGAATATATCGCCCGGTGTCCATTCAGCTTGGGCCGTATGATAATGCTCTCCGGTGCTGGCAAGGTTTTCTATCGTGCCGGTAATCCATTACCCACCCGCTCCCGAAAAATCAAATTACCTATCAGCTTATCACTAGAAATACCAGAGTATGATTCCACATTTTTTAAGAAGTACCGGATGCCAACTATTCTCAAAATTGAACATAGCATTTCAAAAATGAGAATCAAAAATGGATGAAGCAGTCTTTTTCCGGGCAATATGCCTGAAAACTCGTTGTGGCACAAAGGTTGCTGATTGAAATAGATCGCTCAATGAGAACAGTCTCCTTTATAAACACGAACGAGCCCGGTCGTTCACCGGGGGCGTCCTTCCAAATGTTCGGAAGCGAGGAGGACTATAATTTGTTTGGGGACAGGATCATCACCCATTCGCGCGACAAGGTAGGCGAACGAGCCGCCGCAATGATTCGCAACGTCATAAGCAAAAGACCGATGTGAGCATCGGAAAACAAAAGGAGAAAATCATGGCAACAAAAGTAGGAATTATCGGCAGCGGCGCAATGACTGGTTTTAAATTTATTCGATAAAAAAAATAATTATGCCAACACTTGCAAATGTCAGTAACAAGCAAAACGTCATCGAAGTCGCAGCCGCCGAAGATACTATTCACTTGTCGTGTTCGCGGTGTTGTTTCCGCTGTGAATAAAACTGGTAAAACAATAATTTATAGAGTGTCTTTACTTTTCGCCTCAATAAATTTCCTTATTTCAGGAACAACTGAGGCGCAGGTAAAAGATACTATTGTTACTCTTGATACTATTACCGTAACAGCGCTTCGTGTGCCGGTTAAAGCAAGTTCTGTCCCTTATAGTGTTACGGAGATGAAAACCCGGGAAAATATTCAGGGATTGAGTCTTGCTGAAGCGGTTGCAGGGCTTCCGGGTTTGGAAGTTAATGCCCGTTACAACCTCGCCGTTGGCGATAGGATTACAAACCGTGGATTTGGGGCAAGAACGCAATTCGGTGTCCGCGGGGTCCGAATTATTGTAGATGATATTCCGGCAACCATGGCAGATGGGCAGACAAACTTAGAGATGATTGATCTTCAGGATTTGTCTTATGTAGAACTCTTGCGAGGACCCGGTTCATCGCTTTATGGCAATGCATCCGGAGGTGTTTTAAAACTTTATTCAAACCCCTTGCCTTCGGAACCATTTCATTTTTCACTTGCTTCAACAAATGGATCTGACGGTTTATTTCGCTGGAATGGTACGATTGGAGAGGCATTTGCAAAAACGAATCTGTTGGAAAGTTTCACACACTTCAATTATGATGGGTATCGTGAACATAATAATGCTGATTTCAACCGTGCTATAGCAAAATTGATTTCTTTTTTGTCACCCTCCGATATATTGTTGGTGAGTGGAGGCTATGTTCATGTTGTTGCTTTGAGCCCGGGCTCTCTTACTGAACAAGAAGCAGAACAAAATCCAAAACTGGCGAATCCTTTGAGCATTAAAAACAAGGCCGGAGAAAATGGTTCCCAATATCAGGCTTCGGCAACATGGAAACATCAGCATGATACTATTTCACTTTTCACTATAAACATGCATGATTCGTACCGGTCAATTAGGAATCTGATTGTAGGTAAGATAATAGTGCTCCCTCAAAATGACGGAGGAATAGATATCTTTTATGACAGGAAGGTAAATATATTTGGAAAAAGGCTTGATTGGAGTGTGGGAGCCGAAGGTGGGCTTCGGCTCAATAATAGAAAGAACTATATAAATAATAGTGGATCAGAAGGCGCGTTGTTTATAAACCAGGATGAACGCATAATTAATGCCGGCTTATTCACCCAGGTAATGATTCCGGTTACCTTGAAAATGGATATTGCCGGAAGTATCCGGTATGACCAAACATATTTTGGGGTTACTGATTTTTTTACCAATTCACAGAACACGAATAATTCAGGAAACAGGACAATGGATGGAGTTAGTCCGGCGTTGGGAATTGTTTATCGTCTTTCAAATACTTTGAATTGTTTCGCTAATGTTTCCACATCTTTTGAAACACCAACATCAACTGAACTCGCCAATCGCCCCAGCGGCGTTGGTGGCTTTAATCCCAATCTTAATCCATCCCATGCGCTTGAATACGAAGCAGGCTTTCGAGGTAATTATAGTACAATCTTTCAATACGATTTAACGGGTTATATTATAAATATGAAAGATGAACTTATCCCCTTCGAGGTTCCTACTGATTCGTCTGGAGGACAAGTCTATTACAGGAATGCGGGAACAGCTTTACATCGCGGTTTTGAATTATCGCTTATTTATCATCCGCTCACTTCACTAAAAGCACTTATGAGTTTCACCTCTATAGATGCTTATTTTAAAAACTATGTTGCAAATGGAATTGATTACTCCGGCAATAAAGTACCCGGAATAACTCCAACGAGGATAGCGGCAGAGTTGACATATACTACGCCGCTTAAACTCTATGTCTCAGCTCTGGCGCAATTCTTCGGCAAAGTTATTGCTAATGATGCTAATACCGCAAGTGCCAATTCCCATACAATTTTCGATTTGGATTTAGGACACGATGGAATTTCTTTCGGAAAGGATAAAAATGCAAAGTTGATGCTCTCGGGTGGCATTTCAAATATTTTTAATACTCATTATATCAGTTCAGTTTCAATAAATGCTACTGCCAACAGGTATTATGAGCCGGCTCCGGGTCGTACCTTTTTCTTAAATGCGCGTTTAGTATACACTCCTCCCCTTCTGGCAACATTTTAGACACCGCAGCGCCGCTAACACAAAGATACCAAGGCGATCTCAACTATTCTCAAAATTGAAAACGGCATTTCAGTAATGAGAATATTAAATGGATGAAGCAGTCCTTTCCGAGCAATATGTCTGAAACTCATTGTGGCACAAAGGTTGCTTCATACAAATGCGGGTGCTACCCAGCCGGTGGAGATGTTGCAGCCGTTACGTCGCGACGACGGAAGTGCAACCAATCGTGGTCTCATAAATTTATGTAAACGGAATTATTGAATCAAAAGGAGGAAACATGAAGAACAAAATCATTGGAAAAAGAAAATCCTTACATAAAGGAGGAATCATTTTGCATGTGTTCATTAAAATGTGTTCAGCACTAGCCTTGTTTTGTGGAGTATCGGTTGCTGAAAAAACAGATAAATCAAATTCAGAATGGTTAACATATAATGGCGATTTTACTGCCATTCGTTACTCTTCACTTACTCAAATCACACCGCATAATGTTGAATCAATAGTTAGGACGGGTGAATATACAATTACCGATACGGTACCATTTCAAACCGGCCCTGTAATGATAGGGAAAACGCTCTATTTTTCAACCGGTTTCAATACCTATGCCGTTGATGCAATAACTGGCAAAATTATTTGGTTATATAAATTCAAAGGCAAAGGCGCCTTGTTAGACAATAGCAGAGGAGTAGCATACGACAAAGGTAAAATTTTTCGAAGTACACTTGACGGTCATGCACTGGCTCTTGATGCAAAAACAGGTAAAGTTCTTTGGGATGTTGTGGCAGGTAACACAGCTTTAGGAGAATATTGCTGTGCGGCTTGTCAAGTTTGGGAAGGCAAGGTTTATGTTTCAACTGCCGGTAGTGACGTTGGCGCCATCGGACGTGTAATGGCTCTTGACGAAAAGGATGGGCATCGGCTTTGGAATTTTGATATTGTACCCGCTACAGGCCCAGGATCAGAGACGTGGCCCTCGGATCCAAATAAGTTAAGGGCTGGTGGAGGAGTCTGGTCTTCTTTTTCACTTGATACCGAAACAAGTCAATTATATGTACCCACAGGAAATCCAGGCCCTGATTTTGTAAAGGATTATCGTCCAGGCGATAATCTATACACCTGCTCCGTCGTCATGTTAGATGCCGCAACCGGCAAATTGAACGGATACCATCAATTTATTCCGGCCGATTATCATGATTGGGATATGGCATCCAGTCCGATTTTATTCACATCCAAATCAGGCAAAAAAATGGTTGCTGTTGCAGGAAAAGACGGATACCTGTACGGCTTGGATCGTAATTTATCTAATGTAAATTACAAAGTTCCGGTTACAACAATTTTCAACGCCGAGGCTCCGATTACTAAAGAAGGAACACGTTTTTTGCCTGGTACGCAGGGTGGTGTTGAATGGAATGGTCCTGCATATTCACCCCCTTTGAACGCGCTGTTTGTGCCATCAATAGATTGGGCTTCAACCGTTAAACTTGGTGACCCGGATTCGCTTAATAATGCAAAACCTGGTAAAATATTTGTTGGCTCTTCTAATGGATTCGGAGATTTGGATCCAGTTGATAAATCGTCAGGCTGGTTAACGGCAGTAAATGCCGAAACTGGTGATGTCTTATGGAAATATCACGCATCTAAACCAATGCTTGCAGCCGTTACTCCTACTGCAAGCGGCCTTCTCTTTACTGGTGATTTAGATGGTAACCTGCTGGCGTTTGATGCTGCGTCGGGCAAAATCCTATTAAACAAAAAAATAGGAGGTCCCATAGGAGGAGGAATCATTACGTATTCCGTCAATGGGAAACAGTATCTTGCTGTTGCAACCGGTCTAAATAGTTATTTATTTAAAACTGCATTTGGTAGACCATCGGTAATCATTTATTCGCTTCCGTCTAAGAAATAATTAGGCGTAAGAAAAATGGAACCGCCTAAGAACGATGGTCAGAACAAAGTCGAGATGGGACCGGGGGACATTCACTGGGGTGCCGACACCGCAGGGGGTGCTGTTCATGGTCAGATTGGGCATCGCTCGGGGCAGCTAGGTGATGTGCCCTGTGTTCAGCTGATGGTGCAATTCCATGATTCAGCCGAAGCTGCGCTTTGTGTTCAGGAATTTCCCCCTGACCCAAGAACATCCCTATGCTCTAATTGCGGCCGAAGCAGCAGAGGCTGCGGCGATCCAGGGTATGTTTTGGGAGATGCACGACCTGATTTTTGAACAACAGGCATTGCTTGAACCGAACATCATTCCCACTTGGGCTAAAAGGGTCGGGGTGGATTTGGAAAAACTTGGCAACGATATCTCGCGCATGGAAAGCGATTGACCCTTTCAAAAATCTCGATGATTATTATCGCATCATTATCTATCCGATACACAATTCGCCAATTTTTATTTTTATCTTTTTTCCCAATTCATGGCAATTTTTCCCAATAGAGGGCATTTGCCCCGATTGGGGTAATGATAATTTCCATCCCTTCTGCAATAGCCGAAGAAAATATCCTGCTTCAATTTCTCAATGGAACAGATAAACGGGGGTGATAGCTTGTGAATATATGTTTGGATGTCTGAATATTTTCCGAAAGGATAAAACAAATTCGGATCAGTTGAGACTATACGCAATGTGTCATGTGAAAGTTCAATAAGGGGACCCTGTCTTTATTATTGCGCACGATCTTTTTCCATTTTTATTCTTTAGCTTGGGCTGTTCGGATTTATGTATTTTTCTTTACGCCTATTTTTAATTTTCATCCAAAAACATGTCCTGTTGATGCGATCTAAAAAACAAAGATTAAAGGGAAATCTGAAACAAGTTCCTGAGCTTGACGGGAAAAAGCTTCTTTCCATGATAAACTCATTTTGGAGAAACCTCTAATTTGACAGCGTCGTTCCATGTTCCCCAGCCGGGAGGTCCTTGACCAGTTAATGGTGTACGACGGGGTCGCCAACACACCATGTCTGCTCTAAAAAGAGATAAATGACAGGTTGCACCGCGATCGAAACTACGTGACAATCCAGACGAAAAGAGCAAACAAATTTTGAGAATCAGTTCACTGTATCGAAGGCTCAGCTTTTTCAACCGAAGGGCCGCTCTGCCGTTTTTTGCCGTGCGGGAAACGTCGGAGTATCCGCTGCTGAGCGATTTATACAGCAGCGACCGGCTCGACAAACAGGGCGAAATAATGGCCCGGCTGCACGAATTGGACCTTCGGCCCACGCGCGAAAAACTGCTGACGCGGTTGACCGCCAACGAAAAGCTCATATCGGAAACGCACACGCTGCTCACCGGCGGGGCCCTGGCCGGGCTGAGTCTTCTGCCCGCCGGAACGTGGCTCCTCGACAATTTCTTCCTGATCAAGGAGCAGATCCTGCTCGCACGGGAACACCTTCCCCGGAGTTACAGCCGCGAACTGCCGCGTCTTCGTGCGGGCGTTTCGGCCGGTCTGCCGCGGGTGTACGAGATAGTCAGGGACCTGATTTCCCATGTGGACGGCAGGGTGGATGAAGACAATCTCCGCATCATTGTTTCTTCCTACCAGCGGGTGACTTCGCTTACCCTGGGGGAGTTGTGGGCCATTCCCATTATGCTGCGCCTGGCGCTTATCGAGAACCTGGGGCGTATTGCCGCACGTATTGCCGCCAGCCGGCGCGATTGCGACAGCGCCGATTTCTGGGCGGACCGGATGCTGGAAACGGCCGTACACGACCCGAAAAACATCATTGTTGACATAGCGGATATGGCCCGCGCGGACATCCCGGAGAGCTGTGCATTCACGGCGGAGCTGGTGCGAAAGCTCCAGGGCCACAATCCGGCACTGACCCTTGCCCTGACCTGGATTGAACAACGACTTGCCGAACAGGGTCGGACGATCGAACGCCAGGTACATTTGAACAGCCAGCAGCAGGCCACGGACCATATTGCCATCGGCAACAGTATCCGGAGCCTCAGGTTTATACTATCGATCGATTGGAGAGATTTTGTCGAGGCGATGAGCCGTGTGGAACGTGTTCTCCACCGGGACCCCGCCGGGGTGTACCCGGCAATGGATTTCACCACCCGTGACGCGTACCGGCATGTCGTGGAGACCATCGCGCGGCAGGCGCGCATACCCGAGGAGCGCGTGGCGGAGCAGGCCGTTGCTTTCGCGCAACGCGAAGGCGCGTCAGCGGGGCCCAAACACATCGGCGCGTGGCTTTACGGCCGCCGCCGGCCGGAGCTGGAACGCGCCGTTGGGGCGCGATTGCCGATGCGGGACATTTTGGGCCGCGCCTGGAAAACCGCGCCGCTCATGTTGTATCTCGGGTCGATGCTGTTAGTTGCCGCGGGGCTCACCGCGCTTGCCCTGCGGAACGTGTATTTCGACATCACCGCGATACGCGCTGCGATCGGCGTCCTGGTTTTTACCGGGTTCTGTCAGACTGCATTAGCTCTTGTCAACTGGGCCGCCGCCATGGCGGTCAAGCCGCGATTGCTCCCCCGGATGGACCTGTCGGTCGGGATTCCACCGACGCTACGCACCCTGGTTACCATCCCGTGCATGCTTTCGAGCGAGCGTGCGATCGCCGGGCTGCTCAATAAAATGGAAGTATTCTACCTTTCCAACCATGCGGAAAATGTTTCTTTCAGTCTGCTTACGGATTTTGAGGACGCCGCAATGGAAACTCTGCCGGGCGATGCCGCGCTTCTGGCACTGGCCCGGGACGGCATAGAGAGGCTCAACGACACGTATGTGCAAAATGGCTGCAGGCCGTTTCTGCTGTTTCACCGGTCTCGCACCTGGAACCCGCGCGAACAGCGCTGGATGGGCTACGAGCGCAAAAGGGGAAAACTTGAAGCGCTCAATGCATTCCTGCGTTCCCCGGAGACCCCCGGATTCCTCATCGAAGGCGATGTCGCATCGGTGCATGAGGTGAAATATGTGATCACGCTCGATGCCGATACCGAACTGCCTCTCGGCTGTGCGCGCCACCTGATCGAGGCCATGGCCCATCCGCTCAACATGCCTGTCTATGACAACGCCAAAATGCGCGTCATCGACGGGTACGCGATTCTCCAGCCGCGCGTTGTTTCGAGCCTGCCCGCAATCGGCGCATCGCGGTATTCACGGATTTTCGGCAGCGAGTCGGGAATCGACCCGTACACGCGCGCCGTGTCGGATGTCTATCAGGACCTTTTTGCCGAAGGCTCGTTTATCGGCAAGGGGATTTACGATGTGGATATGGTGACCCGGGTCCTTGCCGGGCGTCTGCCGGAGGACCGTATCCTGAGCCACGATCTTCTGGAGGGCACCTATTGCCGATCGGGGTTCATAAGCGACATCCAGCTCGTAGATGCTTTCCCCGAGCGTTACAGCGAGGACCAGCGGCGTCGCTCCCGGTGGGTACGCGGCGACTGGCAGATTGCGGCCTGGCTTTGGAACCGGGTCCCGGGGTTCAAACAGAAATCGGTGTCCAACCCGGTTTCCCTTCTGTCAAAATGGAAACTATTCGACAATCTCAGGAGAAGCGTTTTACCTGTCGGGATGCTGCTGCTCATTATTGCAAGCTGGCTCTTTGCCGAACCGTCCTGGATGGGACTCTGGGGAGCCGTCATGATTCTCCTCCTGCCGATGGTGCCCGGTGCCTTGTTCAAGGCCGGGCGGATTCCCGCGCGGTTCCCACTTGGTTCGCATACCCGGTCGGTCGCGGGTTTTGTGGGCAAGGAGCTGTTTCAGGCGTTTTTTTCGCTTGCCGTGCTTCCGTATGAAGCGGCATCCTCCCTCGACGCGATCATCAGGACCTACTGGCGACTGCTGGTTTCGCGACGCCGGCTACTGCGCTGGACTGCCTCCCGGGAAACAACGCATGAACAGGGGATGGGAGTGCGGGGGTACTTTCGCATGATGTGGTCGGCGCCGGCGATTTCCTTCGTTCTCTGCGCTTTTTTTCTGGCAACGGGAAGGACGGATGTTTTGCCTATTTGCGGGTTATGGTTTTTTTCACCGCTCCTTGCGTGGTGGCTGAGTAGGCCACTGACGCCCCGCCCGTCGCGGTTTTCCGCGGAGCAGATCGATTTTCTGAAAAAAACGGCCCGGAAGACCTGGCGCTATTTTGAAACCTACGCGGGATATGAAGAAAACTGGCTCCCGGCCGACAACTACCAGGAAACGCCGCGTGAAGCCGTTGCGCACCGGACCTCACCCACCAACATCGGGTTATTACTGCTCTCGAACCTGGGCGCTTGCGATCTCGGATACCTGTGCGCCGGGCAGTTGATTGATAAAACGGTAAAAACCTTTAAGACCATGAGGGCGCTGACCAGGTTCAAGGGCCACTTTCTCAACTGGTACGATACCCGGACCCTGGAGCCCCTCGCTCCCCGGTACGTTTCAACGGTCGACAGCGGCAATCTGGCGGGGTACCTTCTGACGCTCAGGACAGGTCTCCTCGAACTCCGGGACCGGCCTCTTTTTGACCGACGCGCCTATGGGGGGCTCCTTGCGACGCTCTCCGTACTCGAAGAGTTGATTATTCCAACCGCCGCGGGAAAAAGTCCGGAAGCGGCTCCGCAGCTGCGCTCGATTGGATCAGCCCTGCGGCAGTTCGAACAAGCGCCGGCCGGATTGATGGCGACTTTTGAAAACATTAGCATCATCATCATCGGTATACAGGTGCTGCGTGAGTTGACAGAAGACATAACTGATGCCGAAGCTGCGTGGTGGTTCAATGCCTTTGAGCGGCACTGCATCGCCCTGCGTGAGGAACTCTGTTTTCTGGCGCCCTGGATTACCGCGGAATTCCCAACGGCAATCGATGCCGGTCTGCGGCAAGAACTGGACGTCAATCGCACGCTCCGGCAACTGGCGCTTGCAGGGGAAACCGTCTCGTCTCCCGACGCCGGACTTGAAGAGCAGATCGGCCGGGGGGCGAGCCGGGCCGGGGAACGGATGAAGCAACTGGAACAACTGGCCATCGAGTGCCGCAACCTTGCGGAACAGGAGTATGATTTTCTCTACGACCGATCGCGCCATCTGCTGACCATCGGATACGATGTTGACGCGCGCAGGCAAGACGATAGCTTCTACGACCTTCTCGCGTCCGAATCGCGGCTGGGAAGTTTTGTGGGGATAGCACAGGGCAAGCTGCCTCTCGAACACTGGTTCCGCCTGGGCCGCTTAGTCACGATCAGGCAGGGGAAAACGATGCTGCTCTCCTGGGGCGGGTCGATGTTCGAATATCTCATGCCGAGGCTCGTGATGCCCGGGTTTGAGAATACGCTGCTCGGGGAGACTTGCGTTGCGGTGGTCAAGCAGCAGATACGCTACGGCCAAAAACAAGGGGTGCCCTGGGGAATTTCGGAATCAGCGGAAAACAGCACCGATGCGGGAATGAACTACCAATACCGGTCGTTCGGCGTGCCCGACCTCGGGTTCAAGCGGGACCTGGCGAACGACCTGGTGATTGCCCCCTACGCCACGGCCCTTGCCCTTATGGTGATGCCCAACGAAGCGTGTGAAAACATGGAGCGTATGAAAACCCTCGGGTACGAAGGCCGATACGGTTTTTACGAGGCGATCGATTATACGCCGGGCCGGCTGTCCGGCGACCATGCCCCGGCCCTTGTCCGGTCGTTCATGGCGCACCATCAGGGAATGAGTTTTGTCGCAATGGTCAATTTTCTCGCGGGCAATACGATGGTGGACCGGTTCACGTCCGATCCGCTCTTTTCCACGGCGACGCTGCTGCTTCAGGAGCGCGTGCCCCGGGTCGCGCCCTTCCGCATCCAGCATGCGGATCTTTTCGGGCCGCGGGCAATTGAGCCTAACCGGGAAGTTCTGCCGCGTTATTTCGACACCCCGCATACGGTGGTCCCCGAAGTGCACCTTTTGTCAAACGGCAGCTATCACGTGATGGTGACGAACGCGGGGGGCGGGTACAGCCGGTGGCGGGACCTCGCCGTCACCCGCTGGAATGAGGACGCGACCATGGACAACTGCGGGACCTTCGTGTATCTCAACGATTTGTCGATTGCACGCAAATGGTCCGCCGCCTTTCAGCCGCTCTGCGCGGAGTCGAAGCGCTACGAGGCGATTTTTCCGCTCGCCCGCGCAGAGTTCAGACGGCGGGACGGCGGGCTCGACACGTATACCGAAATCGCGGTGTCGCCCGAAGACGATATCGAACATCGGCGCATCACGCTTTCCAACTTCACGGTCAAGCCCCGGATCATCGAACTGACAAGCTACGCCGAGGTTGTTATAGCGCCGCCCTCCGCCGATGCCGCGCACCCCGCGTTTTCAAATCTCTTCGTACAGACCGAAATCATCCCGGGACGCAATGCAATCCTGTGTTCCCGCAGGCCCCGTTCGCCCGGGGAACGCTGTCCGTGGATGCTCCACCTTCTTGCCGTCCGCGGGCTCGATGGCTATGAGATTTCGTACGAGACCGACCGTTTGGCCTTTACCGGACGCGGGCGTACTACCCGGAACCCCAAAGCAATGGAGAGCGACGGGCCGCTTGGCGGAACCGAGGGTCCGGTGCTCGACCCCATTGTCGCCATTCGCTGCAGGCTCACCCTCAAGGCGGGTGCAACCGTCACGGTGGGTTTTATTACCGGCATGGCGGAGACGAGGGCCAAGGCCGAGGCGCTCATTGACAAATATCAAGACCGGCAGCTTGCGGACCGGGTGTTCGACCTTGCGGTGATCCACGGCAAAGTGGTGCCGCAGCAGCTCAACGCCTCCGAAGCGGACGCGCAACTGTACGGCAGGCTGGCAAGTTCGATCATCTATGGAAGCCGTTATCGCCGAGCCCATCAGGCACTGCTCCTTAAAAACACGCGTGGACAGTCGGGCTTGTGGGCCTACAGCATCTCCGGCGACCTGCCCATTATTCTTCTGCGGATCGGTGATCCTTCGCGGATCGAGCTTGCCGCAAAACTGATACAGGCGCATGCCTACTGGCGGCTTAAAGGACTGTCGGTCGACCTCGTCATATGGAATGAAGAGCGGACCGGTTACCGGCAGATATTCAACGACCAGATCGCCGGACTGATTGGCGCGGGCCCCGAGGCATTTCTCTACGACAAGCCGGGCGGCGTATTTCTGCGGCATCCGGATCAGATGCCGGAGGAAGACCAGGTGCTCCTGCAGGCTGCGGCACGGGTGGTTTTTTCGGACAGCGACGGGACCTTGGCGAACCAGATCGAGGGCTATTTCCATGGCGAGCCCGTGGTCCCGGATCTGCAGGTCTCACGGACCTCGAAGATCCCGGCCGCGCCGGTTGACTTCAGGCAGGATGATCTGCTTTTCTTCAACGGTTGGGGAGGTTTTACCCGGGACGGTCGCGAGTATATCATCCGGATCAGACCCGCAGACCCCACCCCCATGCCGTGGGTCAATGTAGCGGCAAACCGGCAATTCGGCGCCGTGATTTCCCCGGGGGGCGGGTACACGTGGTTCGAGAATGCGCATGAGTTCAGGCTGACCCCCTGGTACGACGATCCGGTCAGCGACCGGTGCGGGGAGGCCTTCTACCTGCGCGATGAGGACTCCGGGAAGTTCTGGTCGCTGACGCCGCAGCCGGCGCCAGGGGCGGGCGATTATCTCAACCGTCACGGGTTCGGCTACAGCGTTTTTGAGTATTCGCAGTATCGTCTCAAGAGTGAATTGTGGATGTATGTGGATGTGGAAGCGCCGGTCAAGTTCTGGGTGCTGAAAATCAGAAATGACGCATCGGTCAATCGCCGGGTGTCGGTAACGGGGTTCATGGAGCTGGTGCTCGGTGAGAGCCGGTCAAAGATGCAGATGCATGTTCGCACGGGGATCGATTCAAAAACAGGCACACTCCTTGCCAGCAACCCGTTCAACACCGATTTCCCGGGACGCGTCGTGTTTTTTGACGTTAGTGAAACGCTGCGGAGCATGAGCGGGGACCGGACGGAATTCATCGGCAGGAACGGCTCGCTTGCCGACCCGGCGGCGCTTCACAAGTCGCGCTTGTCGGGCCGCGTCGGCGTTGGTTACGATCCGGCCGCGTCGCTCCAGACCGGTTTTGACCTGGAGCCGGGACAGGAAAAGGAGATTGTTTTTATTCTGGGGGCCGGGAGAGACCTCGAAGACGCGCGAAGTCTGGTACGACGGTTCAGCGGAGTGCAGGCGGCGCATGAGGCCCGCGACCGTGTGTGGCACTACTGGAAGCACACGCTCGGTACGGTCAATATAGAAACCCCCGACGAGGCGCTCAACCTGATGGCGAACGGCTGGCTCGTATACCAGACCATGGTCTCCCGCCTGTGGGGCCGCAGCGGGTTCTACCAGTCCGGAGGAGCGTTCGGTTTCCGCGACCAGCTCCAGGACGTGATGGCCCTGGTCCATGCGGAGCCGGGCCTCGTGCGCGAGCACCTCCTGCTGTGCGCAACCCGCCAATTCCCCGAAGGGGATGTCCAGCACTGGTGGCACCCGCCGGGTGGGCGCGGCGTCCGCACGATGATTTCCGACGATTTCCTATGGCTGCCGTTTGTCGCGAGCTATTATGTCGGCAGGACCGGCGATACCGGCGTTCTGGACGAACCCTGCCATTTTCTCGACGGCCGTCCGCTCAATGCCGGAGAGGAGTCCTACTATGACCTTCCGGCAAGGGCGCATGAGAAGGTGACCCTGTACGAACACTGCAAACGGGCGGTCCTGCATGCATTCCGGTTCGGCATACACGGGCTGCCGCTCATGGGCAGCGGGGACTGGAACGATGGGATGAACCTTGTGGGCGTCAAGGGCATCGGGGAGAGCGTCTGGCTGGCGTTTTTTCTTATTGCCGTTCTCAGGCGGTTCGCCCCGCTTGCGCATCTGCGCGGGGACACGGCGTTCGAAGCGCTGTGCGCCGGTGAAGCGGAGCGCTTGCAGCAGAAAATCGAATCGGAAGCCTGGGATGGCGCGTGGTACCTCCGTGCGTTCTGCGACGACGGCACCGTCCTTGGTGCTTCACAGAACGAAGAGTGCCGGATCGACGCCACGGTCCAGGCGTGGTCGGTTTTGTCGGGCGCCGGATCGAGCGAGAGGTCGAGGCAGGCTATGACGTCGCTCGCGCGCAACCTCGTCGATTCCCGGAACGGTCTGATAAAACTCCTTGACCCGCCGTTCGACAAGTCGGCCCTCGAACCCGGGTACATCAAAGGGTATGTTCCGGGCGTACGGGAAAACGGCGGGCAGTACACGCATGCGGCAATCTGGACAATCATGGCTTTTGCCGGGATGGGCGAGACCGCACGGGTGAAAGAGCTGCTGTCCATGATCAATCCGATCAATCACGCGTCAACCCGTGATTTGGCCGCGAAATACATGGTGGAGCCCTATGTCATGGCCGCCGACATTTACGGAGCGGAACCTCACACGGGTAGGGGCGGCTGGACGTGGTATACCGGGTCGGCCTCATGGATGTACCGGTGTATCCTTGAGTCAGTTCTCGGCGTGCAGTTGAAGGCGGGCACGCTCGCCTTCAACCCCTGCGTTCCCGAAGAGTGGGAGCATTTCACCATTCATTACCGTTACCGGGAGACGGTGTACCATTGTTCGTTTCACCGGAAAACGCCGGGCGGAAATCTCTCGGTGGTTGCCGACGGCGTAGTGCAGGAAAACGGGATACTGACGCTCATCGACGATCACAATGAACATTTTGTTGAGATCGGGATCGGAAGTTGATAGTAAATTAGACCGCAGGCCTCACCTTCAGAGGGGAACACATTCACAAGAAATAAATCGTTATAATTACAATTATTCGCATCAGCGCGTACATAGTTGATAAATAAGGCGGTAAGAATAGATAAATAGCTCTCGGATTTCTTTTTTATCCGTTTCCGGTACAATTCTTCCCCGTTCCGGCATATCAGGAATCGTTGATGAGATTGCAACAATTTCCCT
>Ga0182017_10002103_pt1 | contig 15223 bp, 12 predicted proteins | sample 712E3DmetaG_FD_120492 | JGI IMG/M metagenome (GOLD analysis project Ga0182017, IMG submission 120492) | Permafrost microbial communities from Stordalen Mire, Sweden - 712E3D metaG | ecosystem: Environmental > Terrestrial > Soil > Wetlands > Permafrost | place: Sweden: Stordalen | collected... | reverse complement strand
TCGCGAGCGTCCCGTCTTTTACAAGTGAATAGTCGTTGTCCGCGACGCGGTCTCGTTCGGCCTAGCAAGCCGCGATTGACCCCGATGGGTGACTTGCCGCGCTCGCCTGATGACACCCGTTGCCCCCACAACGGCGCCGGCGTCGCTCACGCCGGCCAAATCCGGCATCCCGCGCCCCGCCGCCGGCTGAAAGCTGAGAGCTGACGGCTCTTCCAAGAACTCGTTACTCGCTATTCGCCACTCGCTACTCGTTTCCCCCGGCGAGTCGCTGCGAGCCAACGCCTTCCCGCGCCCTTTGCCATCCCCATGTTGCCCGCGCTGTCCGCGACGCGATTCGTTCGGCCCTCGTTGGCCGACGATTGGCCATTGCCTGGTGACACGTCGTCGTCGCCTGCACAACGCGGTACGTCATGTGGACGGGGAACACCAAAACACATTCCGATTCCGGACCCGAACCGCGCCTGTCCAAAGCGCGCTGGTCGCCGAAAAAGCCGGTTCTGGCCGCCTTCCGCGCCCCCGCTGCGCGCCCGCGTGCTCGCGCGGCACCGGTTCCTTGTCACGCGCACCCGGCCTGCTACACTTTCGACATGCGAAAGAACTACATCCTGGATGCGAACATCCTCATCCACGATCCCTACTCCATCTTTCACTTCGCCGACAACACCGTGCTCATCCCCGTCGGCGTCATCGGTGAGCTGGACCGCTTCAAGAAGGAGCCGACCGACCGCGGCTACAACGCCCGCGCCGTCGTGCGGCTGCTCGACGAGCTGCGCGAAGAACGAAGCCTGGCCGCTGGCGTGCCGCTCCAGAACGGCGGCCGCCTGAAGGTCTATTGCGAGCCCGAGCAGGTGCTGTCCGGCAGCGGCGGTCCGGCCGACCTCGAGATCCTGCGCGTCGCGCAGGCGATCAAGCAGGCGGAACCTGACACGCCGGTCATCATCGTCACCAAGGACATCAACCTGCGCATCCGCGCGGACGCGGCGGGATTGCGGGCGGCGGACTACGAGACGGATCACGTGCTCTTGCAGGATGTCGCCACGGCGGACGACGAGCTGTCGGTCAGCGTCGAGCACCTCGACGCGCTGCGGCGCGACGGCCGGCTGCCCGTTCCCAATCCGGCGCTGCGCCCGAACGAGTACGTATTGCTGCGTTCGCCCAACGGCGATCACGGCACGCTGCTCGCCCGCGTCGACGTGAACGGCAAGGAGCTCGTCACGTTGCGCGAGCTGGACGGCGGGCTGTGGGGCATTCGCCCGCGTAACAAGGAGCAATACTACGCGATCGACGCGCTGCTCGACGACCGCATCAGCCTCGTCGCGCTGATGGGCAAGGCGGGCACCGGCAAGACGCTGCTGGCCGTGGCGGCGGCGATGCACCTGGCATTCAAGCGCAAGCTGTACCGTGGCGTTCTCGTGTGCCGGCCGGTGATTCCGGTGGGGCGCGACCTCGGGTATCTGCCCGGGGACATCGGGCAGAAGCTCGAGCCGTGGATGAAGCCGGTCGTGGACACGGTTGATTTCCTGCTGGACGCCGGCGGGGCGATGAAGGGTCATGCGGACGCGGCGAGTTTGATGCGGGAGGGGCTGATCGAGATTCAGCCGCTGGCGTACATCCGCGGGCGGAACATCGCGAAACGTTTCGTGGTGATCGACGAGGCGCAGAATCTGACGCCGCTGGAGGTTAAGACGGTCATCACGCGCGTGGGACAGGCGGCGAAGGTGGTGCTGACGGGCGATCCGTGGCAGATCGACAACCCGTACGTGGATCGCAACAGCAACGGATTCACGTACCTGATAAACCGGTTTCGATCGGAGCCGCTAGCGGCACATGTGGAGTTGCGGAAGGGGGAGCGCAGCCCGTTGGCCGAACTGGCAGCGAATCTGCTGTAGAACTGTAGAAACGGGCATAAGCGCGCGCACGGCGGCCTGCAGCGCGCACGGCCGCGGGCGGAATTCCCGGTGATAACATGTGGACAGTGCGAAGATAACCGTTTTATTTGCCGTTTTTTGCACCGGCGTGTTTTGCGACTAGCTGTGGAAACACAACGGCTTAGTTGAGGTGTGTGGCGCGCAACTGGGAAACGACAGGGTGTCAACAAGTCATAGGTTTGACCGTGCGGCAAACCTGGTGTATAGTTACCGTGCGACGTTGAGGTCGCGGATGTTCGGCACCTCAGGCGACGCCCGGACAACTCCGGTAGAGCGAGGTTGGGTTCTAAGCGCACTCGGCGAGTCGGCAGCGATGCACGACGGGGTGCAAGGTGAACACATAGCCCGGACCCCATTTCGCTTGAATGCACGGGCTCGCACCGGTGCAAAAACCCTGTAAGGGTGGCTCGGTCCGGCCGTCCAGTTCACTGGGCGGCGGGATTGGGCGCGGCGCGTGTCGATCGATACTCCGAGGCGCCGGCCAGTTGGCCCACGTGGCTAAACGAGTGCCAAGCGCGCGGGAGGAGCCCGGCGAAAACCCGGGCCAGGCATGCGTCGGAAAACCCTAGGAGGGCGAAACCCAAGGGAGCAGCCAGCGGTCGGCGAGCTAATCCCCGTCCGGCCGCCAGGGACTCCCGGAAGGGCTGAAACCCAGAAACCGCGGCCCGTTGGGCCGGCCCATCGCTTCGGCGGCGGGATTACCGACGGGAGAAACGGTAGGTGGGTTCTTCCCCGCGGAAACGCGGCGGATACCTTCCGGGAGGAGGAAGCTCCGAAGGGTGAATCCCAGGAGCGCCGCCGGCGTGAAAGAAAGCCGGCAGGGGCTCGGCGGGAGTAAGCCGCCCAGAGGGTAGCCAAACCCTGAAGGCGGAACGTAGCGGGCTGGCAAGCCCGCGTCAGGTGGACCGCCGAACCCGCGAGTGCTGAAGGGAACGAAGGCCCATGAGAGGAGTCGGCCGGCTGCGGCCGGCGGACTAGGTTACGCTGGGCAAGACTCTGGAGGAACGCGAAACCCGAAGAGAGGGCGCACCGGTCACTTAACTGAGGTCGGCGCAGCCCGGCGAAGGAAAACCACGCAGCCGAGGAAACGGCCAACGGCAAGGTGGGAGCGCAGAACCAATACGAGCGGTACTTCGTCGGACCAGGAACTCTGAACGGGCAGCGAATTCCGAGAGGACGCCTTCAGGCGGTGACGCTCGCCGGCGAGCAACGTAACTGAAGACTCTGAAGGGCCACACGAACCCGCGCCTCACGCCGCCTTTTTTCTGCGATGATGCCGCAGCGAGAGTGGAAGTGGGCAGGCGCAGGGGGGAACGCGGGTAATGGCTTGGAACGGCCGGGGAAACCCGGCCGATGGGCCGTTCAGAACGGGGGTAACGTGCATTCCTGGCGTAGGTTAGCGCGTGCCGCGAACGTGGCGGTCTACGCCTGCGGCGCGCAGCCTTCGACCAGCACCAACGTCGCCGTCGCGGCGCCGCTCCTGAGCTTCTTGGCCCGTTCGTATTCCTCGGAGCGATAGAAGGCCTCGGCGCGCTCGAAAGACGGGAACTCGATCAGAACGACGCGGCGTGTCTCGGCGGGGCCCTCCAAGGTCGCGGTTCGCCCAGCGCGCGCGATGAAGCGGCCGTCGAACCTGGCGATGACGGTGGGGGTGGCTTTGACATACTCCGCATACCGCTCGGGATCCGTCACATCGACCAACGCAATAATGTATGCCGCCATCGCGCGCCTCCTGCACGAAGTTGCCAATCTGATCGCGGCATTGTGGTGCGGTTGATTCGCTGTGTAAACGGCGACAGGGCGGCGTTGCCCAGGCTTGCGGCTCAGTCGCCGCCGCCGAGATGGTGGAAGAACGCGTCGTCCGGCTGCTGCGTGTGGCAGACGGTGCAGGTGTTGAGGACGCCGGTGTGGCCCTGGAGTGCGAGGGCCTGCACGTTGTCCGCGGCATCCACCGTCGGCGTAATCGCGTGGGGCGCGCCGTGGCAGGCGGCGCAGTGGACGTTCCCGTGCCCCTTGGAGTGGCGGAAAAGCGTTCCCGCCTGCTCGTATTGCGAGCCCGACCGGCTGTGACAGCTTCCGCAACGGGGCTCATCGACCCACGGCTGTCGGCTAGGATCAGCCACGGCCTCCATTGACGTGTGGCAGTCGGTGCAGGTCATGCTGGCGGAAAAGTGCACGTCGCGGAGGCATTGCGTGCGAATGCCGGGGTGGCAGGCATAGCAGGCGACGGCGAGGTTGACGGCGCTCATGCGTGAGGCGTGCGAGCCGTGCATGGCGCGCGAGAGGGTCTCGCGGCCAGGCTGGCCGGCGGCGCTCAAGGCCGCGTCAGCGTGGCACCCGGCGCAGAAGACGGGTTTGCTGTTTTCCAGGGTGGTGCCGTGCCGTTGATCGTGCTTGCGGAGGATGTCGGTGGCGACGGAGATGCCGGGGGTGGAGTGGCACAGGTCGCAGTTGATCTCCCAGGACACGGGGACGACGGCCTGCGTCTGGGCGACGGTGGTGCCGCCGACGGTGACGCTGATGGTGCCCAGCGGGTAGGTGTTTTCCTGGCCGGAGTCCATGATCGGCGTGATGGGGATGCCGGTCGCGACCCAATCGTTCTCGCCGGTGAGCGCCATCGTGCCGCTGAGCCCGTTGCCGGCTAGGCCGACGTTGGGTTGGAGCGTGACATTGAGCAGGGCCTTGGCGTACGTCCAGAAGTTGGTTTTGTCGGCGGAGTGCGTGTTGCCGGGCACGGTGTAGCTGATGGTCACGCCGGTCGTGGCGATGCGCGGATCCTCGCCCTGGCGGTTGATCACCTGCGCGCGGAGGTTGTTGTACGGCGGGAGGATCATGAACTCGGAGAAGTCCTGGTTCATGCAGTGCATGCCGAACTCGTTGTAGCCGAGGACGAGGTAGGTGCCCTCCGTGACGGTGCCGCCGCCGTTATTGCCGCCGTTGTTATTACCGCCGTTGTTGTTGCCGCCGTTATTGTCGGTCGCCGGCGCGGGGCAGCCCGCGATCGTGGGGATGAAAAGCACGAGCACGGCGGCGGTGCGAGCGATGGCGAGTGGTCGGAAGGTAGGCAAGGGCAGTTGGGGCGCGCGGGACATAGAGCGTCTCCTTTCTCGTACGATTAACGGCATTACGGCCCGAGTAGATCAATAGGCACTTTAGCCTGTTTCGGATGATCGCCCAATCTAGCAAGCGTGGGGCGCCGCGGCGCTGGCGGAATCGCCGGGCGGGGGGCATAATGTTGGCTCATGCCCGCCGGCAAGCGGCCGGGCAATCCGTGGTCCGGGAAAGCGAGGAGCTACGATGACCGATCCGCGCGTGACGAAGCTGGCGAACGTGCTTGTCAATTACTCGTGCGCCGTGAAGCCCGGGGAGAAGATCCTGATCGAGGCGATCGACGTCCCGCCGGAGTTCACGACGGAGTGCGTGCGGCTGGCCCGCGCCGCCGGGGCGGACCCGCTCGTGCTGCTGAAGAGCACGCGGATCAACCGGGCGCTGATGCAGGTGGCGACCGAATCGCAGTGGGGCCTGATGGCCGAGGTCGAGCGCTACCAGATGGAGCGCGTGCAGTGCTACATCGGCGCGCGCGGCAACTATAACGTGTCCGAGCTGTCCGACGTGCCGGCCGACAAACAGAAGGTGTACGAGACGACGGTCTGGAAACGCGTGCACAACGAGGTGCGCGTGCCGAAGACGCGCTGGGTCGTGCTGCGCTGGCCGCACCCGAGCATGGCGCAACTGGCGGGCATGTCCACCCCCGGGTTCGAGGACTTCTACTTCGACGTCTGCACGCTGGATTACCAGAAGATGGGGCGGGCGATGCAGGCGCTCAAGAAGCGCATGGAAGCGACCGACAAGGTCCGCCTCAAGGGACCGCAGGACACCGACCTGACGTTCTCGATCAAGGGCATCCCCGCGATCCCCTGCGACGGCAAGCTCAACATCCCCGACGGCGAGGTGTTCACCGCGCCGGTCCGCGAGAGCGTCAACGGCGTCATTCACTACAACGCCCCGACGATGTACCGCGGCGAGACGCACGAGAACATCCGCCTGGTCTTCAAGAACGGCAAGATCATCGAGGCCACCAGCACCAACACGAAGAAGCTCAACGAGGTGCTTGATTCCGACGAGGGCGCCCGCTACGTCGGCGAATTCGCGCTCGGCGTCAACCCGTACATCACCAAGGCCATGAAGGACATCCTCTTCGACGAGAAGATCTCCGGCAGCATCCACTTCACGCCGGGCAACTCGTACGACGAGGCCCCGAACGGCAACAAGAGCGAGGTCCACTGGGACATGGTGATGATCCAGACGCCGGAGTGCGGCGGCGGGGAGATTCACTTCGACGGCCAGGTGATCCGCAAGGACGGGCTGTTCGTCGCGCCGGACCTGAAGGCGTTGAATCCGGATGCCCTGAAGTAGAGCCGTACGAAGGCATCCAACCGGCCAACCGGCCGCCGCACAGGCGTCACCGGCTATTACATCGCCAGCAGCCATTGGGACCGCGAGTGGTTTGAGCCGTTCTAGTATTACCGGTTCCGGCTCGTGGATGTGCTGGATCATGTCATTGAGGCATTTTGTCTTGAAGCGCGGGCCGCCGCGGGCTTAGAATGCAGGTTGGGCGAGCGCTGGTCGATCGGACCCCGCGAGGTGCTGGAAGATGAGAGTCGTCGTGCGCTGGCTGGGGCCCGTGGTCGTCTTATGCAGCCTGTCGGGGGCCGCCTTGGGTGCCGAGCAGTTTGCCTTCAATTTCGACTGGCAGACGTGCGGCTGAAGCGCCGGCATGATGGGCGCCTGGTCAGACGCCACCGACGGCTACGACGAGAGTTACGACTTCCGGCTGCCGGACGGGTTCGCCTGGGGCTACGCGGGCGTGTATCACGAAGACCACGTCAACGGTTGGAATGGGCCGACGGGGTTCTACAAGAACGACATGCGGGCGCCGCTGGCTCCGAATGAGACCAAGACGTGGGACTCGATCTATGTCTGGAGCGATCCGAACTTCGCGGATCCGGAGATGGCGCTCGCGATGGTGGGGAATGTAACGGCGCCGCCGCCTGGGGGCTGGACGTACCGGCTCACGCTGCTGGCCGTGCCCAAGGGCATTACGGGGGCGCCGGCCGTCGGCACGACGTGGGCGGTTTCGCCCGAGGATGAGCTGCTCGTTATGCTGCCTACGTACACCACGACCAACGGGTTGACGGCGTACCGGTTTGCGTTCAGCGTGACGGCGAGCCCGGAGCCGGCGGCGCTGGCGCTGGGGTTGCTCTTGGCGACGGTGGGGCGGCGACGGTGAGAGGGGCGGGGTGGAGGTTCGCCCGAGGTCTACGGGCGCCACAGGGGTCGGCCGCTACGCATCCTCGAACATCTTCAGATAGCTGTAGTACCTGCGTTCGCTGATCTCGCCGTTTTCGACCGCGGCGACGACCGCGCAGTCGTCCTCGGTGCGGTGGGTGCAGTCGCGGAAGCGGCAGCGCTGCACGTAGGGGATGAACTCGACGAAGAAGGCCTCGAGCTCGCCGGGTTCGACGGCCCACATGTCAAAAGCACGGATGCCCGGCGTGTCGACGACGAAGCCGCCGAAATCAAGCGGGAACAGCTCGGCCAGGGTGGTTGTGTGGCGGCCCTTCTCGTTCTGATCGCTGACCGTCTGCACGGGCAGCTCGAGGCCGGGCTGGAGGGCGTTGAGGAGTGTGCTCTTGCCGACGCCGCTCTGGCCGGAGAGAACCGTGATGCGGTCTTTCAGCGCTGCGCGCAGCTCGTCGAGGCCGACGCCGGTGACGGCGCTCGTGCACAGGCACGTGTATCCGAGCGCGCGGAACTCTTGGATCACCTCCATCGTGGATAACCGGCCGTGCGGTTCGTCGTCGGCTTCGACGGGCGCGTCCGCCGTGAGCAAATCCATCTTGTTGAAGCACAACACCGGGCTAAGCTGCCCGCTCAGGGCCGCCACGATGTACCGATCGACGAGGTGCGGGCGTAGCTTCGGCTCCGCGATGCTCACGATGGCCAGCAACTGGTCGGCGTTGGCGACGATCGCCTGCTCGCGCTGCCGCCGATCGCGCCGCGACAGACGCGACGTGCGCGGCGCGACGCGCTCGATGACGCCGACCGGCCGGCCGTCCCAGGCGGCGGCTTGATCCGAAAACCAGACGTGGTCGCCGACGGTGACCGGGGCCCGCGACTGAATCAGGCGCGTCCGCAGGATGCGGCGGACCGTGCATTCCCAGATGCGCGTGTCGGCGTCGCGGACATAGCAGATCAGGCCGTGCACCTTGGTCACGAGGCCGCGCTTCCAGAGCGACTCGTCGACGACCGGCTGTCGTTTCCCATCGACGAGGATCGTCCGCTTGCGCGAGAGGTCGCCCTTGGCGCGGACCGTCTCGCCAGCTTGAGCGTTGACCACCTTGTCCTCGTCGGCGCGGTATTGTTGCGTCCAGTCGTCCTGGCGACGCCGGACTTGGCGGTTCTGCCGGAAATCCACGCGCACCTTGCGGGCGGGGCGTTTCTTGCTCATGCGCCTCATTGTAATCAGTGACAAGGTGAAAAGTGATCGGGTGACCGGGGTGCACCGGGCGTTGCATGGCCGCCCGGGTTGGGGCACAATTCGGCGGGCGCGAAGAAGGAGGAGCCGGCGTGGCGACCTTGGCTCAAGGGATTGCTGAGCGGGCACAGGCTGCGTCTTTCGAGGGGCTGTCGCCACAGGTCGTGCACGAGGTCAAGCGCCGCGTCCTGGACACGCTCGGTTGTGCACTGGGCGCCTGGCACAGCCGCCCGGCGCGCGTGGCCCGCGCGATCGCACAGGCCGTACCACTCGCCGGCGGCGCGAGCCTGTTCGGCGCGCGGCAACGCACGACGCCGGACCTGGCGGCGTTCAGCAACGGCACCCTGGTCCGCTACCTGGACTTCAACGACACGTATCTGAGCAAGGAGCCGGCGCACCCGAGCGACAACATCCCGGCGGCGCTGGCGGTCGGGCAGGTCTGCGGCGCAAGCGGCCGCGACGTCATCGCCGCGATCGCCGTCGGGTACGAGCTGCAATGTCGGCTGTGCGATGCGGCGTCGCTGCGGGCGCACGGCTGGGATCACGTGGTGTACGGGGCGCTGTCGACCGCACTGCTTGCGAGCAAGCTCTACCGGCTGTCGGTTGAGCAGACGGTTCATGCGCTCGGCCTCGCGGGCGTCTGCAACTTCGCGACGCGGCAGACCCGCACGGGGCAGCTTTCCGATTGGAAGGCCTGCGCGTTTGCCAACGCCGCCCGCAACGGGGTTTTCGCGGCCGAGCTGGCGCGCGACGGGATGACCGGGCCCAACGAGATCTTCGAGGGACCCAAAGGGCTGTTCAAGATGGTCACCGGGCCGTTCGAGCTGGGCTGGGCCCGGGGTGCCGACGATTGGATGATCCGCAAGACGTACGTCAAGTTCTGGCCCGCCGAGTACCATTCGCAGTCCGCGATCGACGCCGCGCTGCAATTGCGGCCGCAGATTGGCGATTACCGGCAGATCGAGAGCATTCGGATCGAGAGTTTCGAGGCGGCGGTCAGCATTATTGGCAGCGAGCCGGAGAAGTGGCGGCCGACCAGCCGCGAGACCGCGGACCACAGCATGGGCTATTGCGTGGCGGTTGCGCTGATCGACGGCGAGGTGACGCAGGACTCTTTCGCCGAGGCGCGGCTGCGCGATGCGGCGGTCCTGGGCCTGCTGGACAAGATCCGGATCGTCGAGACCGACGAGTGCAACGCCGGGTATCCGGACGGAATCCCGAACCGGTTGATCGTGCGGCTGCGGGGGGGGCGCGAGTTGACGATGCTGGTGAAGTACCCGCGCGGGCACGCGGGCAATCCGATGAGCGACGACGAGGTTGTCGCCAAGTTTCGGCGGCAGGCGGCGGACGTCGTCAGCGCGGCGACCGCGGATCGGATCGTCGAGGCGGTGATGTCGCTGGACGCGCTGCCCGAGGTGACGCCGCTGGTCGAGTTTGAGACGCGGTAAGCGCCGCCGCGGCGCGCGAACGGCAGATTCCGACGTTTCCACCTCCGATTCGACTGAACCGCGCTATCATTTGGATAAGGGCTTGGTCCGGGATGCTCGAATTGAGGGTACAGGCATGAGCGACAAGGCGACACTGACGTACGGCGGCAAGAGCTACGATTTTCCTGTGGTCGTGGGTACGGAACACGAGCGCGCGGTGGACATCTCGAAGCTGCGGGCGGAGTCGGGGTTGATCACGCTCGACGACGGGTACGCGAACACCGGCTCGTGCGCGAGCAGCATCACGTTCATCGACGGCGAGCAGGGCATCCTGCGCTACCGCGGCTACCCGATCGAGGAACTGGCCCAGCACTCGACGTTTCCGGAGACCGCGTACCTGCTGATGTTCGGCGAGCTGCCGAATGCGACCCAGCTCATGGAGTTCCGGGGGCTGCTGACCGAGCATCAGTTCATCCACGAGAACATGCGGCACCATTTCGAGGGCTTCCCGTCGGATGCCCCGCCGATGGCCATCCTTTCCGCGATGATCAACGCGGCCGGCTGCTTCGAGCCCGCCCTGGTGGAGCTCGAGCGCAGCGACCACTTCATGCAGTCCGCCGCGCGGCTGCTGTCGAAGGTGCGGACGATCGCCGCGGCGAGCTACCGCAAGTCGATGGGCCTGCCGATCAATTACCCGCGTTACGACCTGTCGTACACGGCGAATTTCCTGTACCTGATGTTCTGCATGCCGAACATGCCGTGCGAGCCGGAGCCGGAGTTGGTGCGGGCGCTGGACGTGGTCTTCATTCTCCACGCGGACCACGAGCAGAACTGTTCGACTTCCACGGTGCGCATGGTCGCGTCGAGCCAGGCGGGGATGTTCGCCTCGGCGGCCGCCGGCGTGTGTGCGCTATGGGGGCCGCTGCATGGCGGGGCGAACATGGCCGTGGTCGAGATGCTCGAGCAGATTCATCAGAGCGGCGAGTCGGTGGAGTCGTTTGTCAGCCGTGTGAAGAGCGCCCATGCCAAGCTCATGGGGTTCGGCCACCGGGTGTACAAGAACTTCGACCCGCGGGCGAAGATCATCAAGCGCGCCTGCGACCAAGTGCTCGCCAAGCTGGGCGTCCGGGACCCGTTGCTCGAGCTGGCCCTGCGGCTGGAAGAGGTGGCGCTGCGGGACGAGTATTTCATCGAGCGAAAACTGTATCCCAACGTCGACTTTTACAGTGGCATCATCATGCGGGCGGCCAAGATCCCGCTCGGCATGTTCCCGGTCCTGTTTGCGATCGGGCGGATGCCGGGCTGGATCGCGAACTGGCGCGAGGTGCGCTCGAACGCGAAAGCGCGGATCTACCGCCCGCGCCAGGTCTACACCGGGCCGACCCAGCGGACGTATGTGCCGCTGGCGGAGCGGAAGTAAGAGGATTGGAGTTTGAGGTCACAGATCAGAGGCCGGTGGCGCGACTCGCGGCTGCAAGATGCCATGTGAGTTTGGACTGTTGACTTCTGACTTCGCGTATCCGGCTCTTGGCTGGAGTCGGCCGGCCGGATAGGAGCACGTGGTGACGCCAGCAGTTTCTCGTTCTGCTCGCCTGCGGGCCGCGCTGGGCGACCACACGGTCGTGCTGCCCGGGGCGTTCAACGCGCTGACCGCGCGCGCGATCGAGCAGGCCGGCTTCGAGGCGATCTACCTCTCCGGCGCGGCCCTGGCCAACGGCACGCTCGGGGTGGCCGACATCGGGCTCACGACGCTGTCCGAGGCGGCGTGCCACGCCGCACGCTGTGCCGCCGTCACGTCGGTCCCGATCATCGCCGACGCCGACACGGGCTTTGGCGGACCGGAGAACGCGGCCCGCTGCGTGGCGGAGTTCGAACGGGCGGGGCTGAGCGGGCTGCACCTGGAGGACCAGGAATTTCCCAAGCGCTGCGGACACCTGGCCGGAAAATCTCTGGTCCCCGTCCACGAGTTCTGCGAGAAGATCGCGGCTGCGAGCGCGGCGCGGCGGGACCCGGATCTTCTCATCATCGCGCGGACCGATGCCCGGGGCGTCACCTCGTACGACGATGCCGTCGCGCGGGCCCAGGCCTATCTTGGAGCGGGTGCGGACGCGATTTTCCCGGAAGCCCTGGCGAGCCGGGAGGAGCTGGGACGCTTCGCGCGCGACGTGCGCGCGCCGCTGCTGGCGAACATGACCGAGTTCGGCCGCACGCCGTACCTGTCCGTCGCTGATTTCACCGCGCTCGGTTACCGGATGGTGGTCTTCCCGGTGACGCTCCAGCGCATCGCAATGAAGGCGGTGGCGGGGGCGTTGCAGGAGTTGAAGGCCCGCGGGACGCAGAAAGACATGCTGGAGCGCATGCAGACGCGGCAGGAACTGTACGACCTGCTGGGCTATGAAGGGAAGGTGAGCTAGCGGGGGGAGGAACGCCGCGGCCCGCGCGAGCAGACCAGGACAGCGAGAGGATTGCAATGAGCGCGGAAGTTGAGGCCTATCATCCCGGCCTGGAAGGCGTGATCGCCGGCGAGACGGCGATCTGCTGCGTCGAGCAGGATCGGCTTCTGTATCGCGGCTACGACGTGGGCGACCTGGCCCGGCACGCGAGCTTCGAGGAATGTGCCTTTCTGCTGCTGCACGGGGAGCTGCCGACGGCGCCGGAGCTGGCGCTTTTCAAGAAGCAGATTGACGGCGAGCGCGAGCTGCCCGGGGCGGTGGTCGAGGTTCTGCGCGCCATCCCGCGGCAGGCGCCGATGATGGACGTGCTGCGCACCGGCGTGTCGCTGTGCGGGAACTTCAGCAGCGCGAAGTCCCAGGGCGCCAGCAACCTACTGACGCGCGCCGTGCGGGTGCTCGCGGCGGTGCCGTCGCTCATCGCGGTCCGGTTGCGCATCCTGGCGGGTAAGCCGTTGCTGGAGCCGCGGCCCGGCCTGTCACACGCGGCGCAGTTCATCTACATGGCGTTCGGGCGCGAGGCGACGGCGCTGGAGGAGAAGATTCTGAACCTCACGCTCGTGCTGTACGCCGAGCATGAATACAACGCCTCGACCTTCGCGGCCCGCGTGTGCACGAGCACGCTGAGCGGGCTGCACTCGTCGGTGGTGGCGGCGATCGGAACGCTCAAGGGACCGCTGCACGGCGGAGCGAACGAGGCGGCGCTGCACTTGATCGATCAGTTCCGCAGCGGGCCCGACGCGCGGGCGTGGGTGGAGGAGGCCCTCGAGAAGAAGGTCAAGATCATGGGGTTCGGACACCGCGTGTACCGCAACGGCGATCACCGGGCCTTCATTCTCGAGCCATACGTCGATGAGTTGGCGAAAGCCCGCGGCGAGCCGTGGCGCGCCGAAGTCTACCATGCAATCAAGCAGACTGTCTGGGACAAGAAGAAGATCCACCCCAACGTGGACTACCCGTGCGGGCTCGTGTACTACTTCCTCGGCTTTCCGCCGGACATCTTCACGGCGCTTTTCGTGATGGCGCGGGTGAGTGGGTGGTGTGCGCACATCATCGAGCAGCATGAGAACAACCGCCTGATCCGGCCGCGGAGCCGGTACACGGGGCCGGCGCCGCGCGCGTACGTGGCCCTGGCAGCACGCTGAGGCCGCTCGCGCGGGCGGCACGGCCACCGGGCTTTGTCGGCGTAGACCCTTCGGGCTACACTGCGGCGATGGTGCGGGTGTTCTGGCTGGTTCTGGCTGCGAATTACCTGCTGGCGCTGTTGTCAATCGCGACGGTGCTGCGGCGCCGGCGCGAGCCGCCCGCGATGGTCGCCTGGATCTTCGCGATACTTGCCCTCCCCGGGCTCGGGCTGCTGGCGTACTGGCTGCTGGGTTCCGGGCGGCTGCGGCGAAAGGTGAGTCGGCGTCGTCGCCGTCTGGCCAATCTGGTCACGGGGGTTCACCGGTGGGCCGAGTCGCACAGTCTGCCCGACGGGCACGCGGTTCACGCGGAGTTGCCCGAGGACGAGGCGCGGATCGAGCGCCTGGGCCGCCGGCTCGCGGACATGCCGGCCACGGGCGGCAACGAGGTCCGCATTCTGCAGGAGGCTGACGCCACCTACGCTGCGTTGGAGGAGGCGCTGCGCACCGCCCGGCACCATATTCATCTGGAGTACTACATCTGGCAGCCGGACGAGACGGGCCGCCACTTTCGCGCTCTCGTGATCGAGCGAGCCCGGGCGGGGATTGAATGCCGGCTGCTGCTCGACGCCGTCGGCTGTCGGCGCCTGCGGCGGTCGTTCTTGCAGCCCTTGCTGGATGCCGGTGTGCGCGTGCGTTTCTTTATGCCGCTGCATCTCTTCCCGCTCGGGCGGCGCTGGAGCGTGCACCTGCGTGACCACCGCAAGATCGCGGTGATCGACGGGCGGGTGGCTTTCCTGGGCAGCCAGAACATCGGCGACGAGTACCGGGGTCGGCTGCGGGGTCTGAGCCCGTGGTACGACACGCACATGCGGATCGCCGGCCCAGGCGCGCTGTTTCTCCAGCAGGTCTTCGCCGAGGACTGGTACCTGGTGGCGCGCGAGCGACTGGACAGCGAGGCGTATTTCCCGCAGCCGCAGCCGGTGGGCGGCTCGGTCGTGCAGGTGTTGCCGACCGGGCCGGATCAGGGCGTGGACGTGCTGGCGCAGATTCTGTTCGTCGTGGTCTCGTCCGCGCGGTCGTCCATTCGGATCGCGACGCCGTATTTCGCGCCGGACCCCGCGGTGCGCATGGCGTTGGCGCACGCCCGGTATCGGGGGGTGCAGGTGCGGTTGATCCTGCCGACGCGCGGCGATTCGCGACTGGCGTTGTGGGCGGCGCGGAGCTTCTACGGCGAGCTGCTGGAAACCGGGGTCGAGGTCTACGAGTACGACGCGGGCGTGCTGCACTCGAAGTTGGTGACGGTCGACGACCGCTGGTGCATGTTGGGCTCGGCGAACATGGATGTGCGGAGCTTCCGGCTCAATTTCGAAGTGACGGCGCTGATTTATGACCAGGGAGTGGCGGCCGAGCTGGGCGGCTCGATCGACCAGTTCTGCAAAGATGCCCGCCGCATCACGCTGCGTGACGTTCACCGTGCGTCAGCGCTGCGGGAGTTGGGCGAGGGTGCGGCGCGGCTCTTTGCGCCGCTGCTCTGATTGACGCCCACGCCCGAGGTCCCGCCAGGGCGGGTGACAAGACGATAAGCTGACAAAGGGCGCGCGACACTCGACCGCCTTATCACCTAATCACTCTGTCATACGCATCCTGTTTATTTCTTGCGCTCGATCCAGCGGGTTCTGCAGAGCGACCGGATTCGCTCGGGGGTGAGGGCATTCCAGGCGGCGGAAGCTTCGGCCAGCAGGTTGTCGTAATC
>Ga0182017_10002099_pt1 | contig 15231 bp, 22 predicted proteins | sample 712E3DmetaG_FD_120492 | JGI IMG/M metagenome (GOLD analysis project Ga0182017, IMG submission 120492) | Permafrost microbial communities from Stordalen Mire, Sweden - 712E3D metaG | ecosystem: Environmental > Terrestrial > Soil > Wetlands > Permafrost | place: Sweden: Stordalen | collected... | reverse complement strand
TGTCAAAAGCATATGAGCCTCCAGGCACATGGATAGGCAACAAGAAAAAAGTGGAATAAAATATATTAAATAAGTTCGGGGGTTTATATGTTTGAAGATTCATTGGCAGAACATAGAATACTTATCCATACAGGCAGGGGATTGCAATGAAAGCATATCATGGGACTAGTGTTGGCAAAGCATTGAAAATAGCTGATGATGGTGCTATTTTGTCTCCATGGTATCAGAAGATACATTACTTGCTGTTACGGAGCGATCATGACCGGCTGAAAAGATTGTTCAAGGATTATGAAGCAAATTCTGTCGAAGAATTGGCATTGAAGATGGTTTCACAATTATATGGAATGCATGAAATAGAACATAGGGCAAAATCAGTGTCGCTGACTAAAGATATCAGAGTTGCTTATGATCATGCGCCGGTATGGGAATCTAAAGAAGGAATTATTTTAGGATTTGACATTGATAATACATATGATAATGAAGTTGCAACATTATATATCCCAAGAAAACAAAGCCTGGATTCACTATGTGAAATTATTATGAAAAATTCATCTGATAAAGATGCTGAGAGTATCAAGGCAGCATTTTCAAAATACGATATAAAATACAAATATTTGGGCGGATTACAATGAAGCACAAGATCTGCATTTCTGTGGACGAGGAAACATTGCTCAAGATAAAAGAGCAGGTACGCAATGGAAAATATAGGAATAGGTCTCATGCTTTCGAATATGCTATACAGAAAGAATTTCTAGAAATTGATAATATAAAAGAGGAGGTGTCTCAATGAGCCCTCCTAGGATTGGTTCAGGTGAATTCGCTTTTGAGACAGAAACATATCCCAAAAAAGATTTCTCTCAAGTTATTAGAGCTGAAAGATTTGAAATCCTGGGAGAACTTGGTCGTGGAGAATGGGGCACAGTATACAAGGTTTTCGATAAAAAACAATTCAGAGAATGGGCTATTAAGAAAGCGACACCTACAGAGACTGCGCAAGCACAGATGGCACATAGAGGATTGAAGCTGGAAGAGATTGCAGCAAGAGATGCAAGAGGGCCGATTGCATCAAGAAATGTCGCTCCAGGATTCTTGTATACGGATGATGATGGTGTTGATTTTGTCTTATTGGATATTTATGAAAAATCTTTTGAAGAAGTCGCAGCAGACAAGAAACAGATGCGCGAGCACCATTTAAGGTGGAAGAAAGAAAAAAGATTCACTCTTCCAGGACAAGAACCTCAAGAGATACCTGAGACTTTAAAGAGCGGATTTAATCTGCATGAAGTCATAGATTATATGAAACAATTGACCTCTGGCCTTGACGAATTCTATGATGGCCTAAGAAAAGCAGATGAGTACAAAAGAAAAAGGATGGAAGAAATAAGAAATAAGGAGTGGATCGAGAGCGGCAGGATGAAATTTTATGGCGTAGGGCACAATGATTCTTTAGTTATGTCCCATGGCGATCTAAAATTTGATAATTATATGGTAACACACGTCAATTATAAGTATAGTGCATTAAGATTATTGATTGCAGATAAAGGGACTGCAACTTGCGTATCACAGCTTTCTGGAAAAGCCCCACGTGATAATATCGGGGCGATCAATATAAGGGCTCCTGAACAGTATAAGCTTGATGCATTACCTGATCAACGTTCAGACATGTGGCAGCTAGGCTGTAATCTTTATAGATTATTGACTGGAGATTATCCGTTTGAAAAAGAGATTGCCGAAAATCCTAATTTTATTGCAGAATCAAGTCCTGAAACTTTAGACAAAATTGTCAAGAAAAAGACTAAAAATATTCCGAGGATATTTCGAAAGTTGAACAGGAAGATGCTTGAGGCATATTCTTGGAACAGACTTGATCTTGAAGAATTGGCCACTTCACTTGATGAGATTGAGAAGAAGACTCATACTAAAGAATATATCAGCGAAACTGTTTTCAGGCATGCAGGAAAGATAGTCGCAGGATTGGCTCTTGCCGGAATGTTATTATATGCTGATGCTACAAGACAGGCAACTGACATGAAAATTCCTGACAGGATAAAAACACCTACAATATATGTTGATGCTGAGAAGAGTGGAAAGCCTGTGATATTTCTTGCTGAAAATATGGAGCATGAATCTAAACTTCATAGTCCATATGATAATCCTGGATTAGTATTTCATGTCGGTACTGGAGATCATCTTACAAAGAATTATTATGCTGCAAGGCTTTTTGAGCTTTACGATTATTGCATAAAAAACACTGGAAGTCTTTTTGGTAGCAAATATTCAACTGATGCACAATTTAATATTTGGATTGCAAACACAGTCCCTGATGAGAGACATACGCCTTTTCCTAATTCTTACACAGCAAGAGTTGTAAAATCTATAGAATATGCGTTAGCTAAAGCTGTACCTCCAAAATATAAAGCTAAGCCTCTAGGCATTATTGAGTCAGATTCAGGACATGTCGATATAGAAGATTTTGCAGTCATTGCAAGGCTAGGAGATGAAAAATTGCGTGATGCCAAAGATGTTGCAGGAAGTGCTGAATATAAAAACTATATCGATGCAAAGTATGCGAACGGCACATATGTCATTGATAGGGATGAAAAAGTATTCTTAGAAGAATTTATCACTCAAATCATTGATGCAGGACGTTATCTAAGGATAGTCCAAGAATAGGGCTTGTGCCTATCTGGATGAGCCTGTATATCTCTGCTAATTGAGCTATCATCACAGATCTTTTTCCTGCACTCTTCTCAATGCTGCTGAAGAATCTCTTGAAATACATCTCGTCTCTTGACTTGTTTATCTGATGTATCTTTTTTATGTCCTTCTGGAAATATGATTCATAGAATAGCTCGAATGTATCCAACAGAATTTTTAGCAATGGAGCGATATTCTCTATTTTTAGCCTGTTCTCCATGGCATATCTGTATGCATAATAGTATCTATGCTCTATGTGCATCAGGAAAGTGAGTAATTCCCAATCTAAAGGCCGATTTTCTTTGCCGATTATCCTTCTGCAAAAAAATATGTGCTTGTCCTGCTGTTTCCTCTGCTCTTCCATCTCTTGCCACTTGTCGTATTTTCCTGCTGCTAAATCCTCATCTAATATCCTATGAGATTCTTTTATTATCAGAAATATCCGTCTTATCATGACCTCATATTTTTCCTGTGACGGCTCTGAAATATTCTCTATGATGCAGAAATCCTTTGTCATATCGACTATCTCAAATCCTAATAACAGGCTGTTTGTGGTGCTTCTTATTATTGACTGCTGATTATCGTCTATATTCTTTATCATTATCCTGTCAAATCCTCTCCTATATAGATGTGTGAGGATATTTTTGATATCGTGCCTGTTATCTTCTGTTAGATGTATTGTGATCTCTTTCTTTGTGTCTGCCTTTGGCTTTCCAGATATCATTATCTGGTTGTCTTTCTCCTCTATTTCCACTTCTGAGCCTTTATCTAGGCTGTTGCTCTTTATCCATTTGCTCGGCAGGCTGACCATCAATGTAGACGAGCCTTGCCTGACCAATTTCCTTTTCATGAGCCTGGGAGAGCTTAACTTATATATAAACTTTTCTTATAAATATAATCTTTTATACTAATATATATAGTTTAAACAAAAAGTTTATATCTAAAATAATGTTTTTACCCTGTAGTGATGATAAATCACAAGTTCGGGGGTATAAAATGTCTGAAGAATTACAGAAGAGACCAGTTGATCTAATTTTGTATAAAACATATCAGGGAGAAATATCTGACCTGATTACACATATGGAGATGCCTTTATCTCAATTGGAGCCAGAGACAAGACTTGTTGTGCCGAACGGCTTATTCAGGGGTGGCGTGTATGGGTTAGAGCTGCAGAAAGATTCACTCAGAGGTTCTGCTTTTTTGCGATATTACACAGAAATGAGCGATCAGGCTGAACCTGTTCCGGATACAATGAGAGCAAAAATACAATATGCTTTGTTCAATACGCCACGGCAAAAAAGACCTGATTTAGAACATGAAGGTAAAAAATATGAGAAGACATGGGGTGTATCCACTGGAAGCAATGGTGAATTAATATTTTTTAAAACAGAATGGAGTAATGATATACATAAATGTAATAATCTTATTGATAGGTTGAAAGCTGCATCAGTGAACAACAATAATGTGATTCTACAGGACAGAGTATTAAGATTAATATTCGGGCCAATATACGAAGGATTGCATGCAGCATATACGCAACTGAGAGGCGGGACATAAATCTGGAAGTCAATATTTTATTTTTATTAAAAATATTTTCGAAAAATTATTTCACAAGTTCGGGGGTATAAAATGGTCAATGTGTATTTAGAGGCTAAAGTTCCTAGATTAGGCAATATCTTGTATTGTGATGATGCTCCTTTTGATAAGGCGCTTGGCGCAATCGAATCTAAGGGTGGCAAGATAATTACTGGCGAACAGTTTGCTGTTGCTCGAATGGCTTTTGGCAGAGATCATTCTTTGTCTGAGAATGATTCTTATTTTCGTCCTGGGGATTTGTTTGTTCCTAAGGCAGAGCATAAGCGTTATTTGCTTAAGAAATCCATAATCTTGTCTAGCAAAAAGCGCCTTAAAGAAGCTGTTGATGCGCATCGTGAAGGTTATGAATATTTTTTGGGAAAAAATTTTGATATTAATGCATATTTGAATAGGATTGGTGAGAAGAATTTTTTTGTTTTTGACGATTTATCTCCTGTTCCTACTGATTGTTTTGGTGATTCTAAAGCAATGGTTTTCCTTTTTGGGAATCATGCACAAAAGTATGGATTGTGGTTAAGAAATGTGCAGGATGGCAATGTTTCTGGAATTTCTGTAGCAGAGTTTGTGGGTTTTAGGACTGAAAAATATATTGATGGACAATCAGAACCATTTGCAGATCAACTGTGGCTTCGTTGGCTCGACGATGATTCAACTATTTTTAGTAACAGCATGAACCTTAACAACAATGTTGGGGTTCGTGGAGTGCAGCGAATCGGCGAAGACGACGCGAAAAAATCTGTTGAAACTTATTCTCGCAAAGATATTTCTTCAGCATTGGAAGATTTGAAGCTTTCAGGTTTGGAAGAATCTATTTTCGAAAAATTAGGAGGAAGAAAATGAGTCTAAAGAATCTGGTCGATACATTGAGCAAGAAGCTTGTTGTCGGAGCGATTGCTGTTGCGACTGTCTCAGGGACATATCTTGGGAATGATGGAGGCTTCACGCCGCTCTATAATAGGAAGATTGGAGCATCATATGGTATTAACATAGGTGTAGTGACTGATTTCCTGCCTGGATCAAAATTTTATGGAATTGATATCAGCGCATTTTCATATCATGATTCTTCAGAATTCAATGGCATAGACTTATCCATCTTCAATATAACTGAAAGAGCGTCAACAATGAATGGATTGCAGGCAGGGATTCTTAATATACCTCTCAATAAGATTGTATTAGAATTGAATGGTGCGCAGATTGGGGCTTGTGGATACTCATCTTCCTATGTAAATGGAGTGCAGCTAGGATTGTACAACGATGCAGAGAGAGTAAGTCTTGGTCAAATTGGTGTATACAATTCTGTTGGGCATGATAGCACACTAAAACAATCATTGCTCTTGAATATCGGGAAAGGTGAATCAAGATGAGTATTGATGCTAAGTTGGAAAATCCTCAAGGAAAATTGTTAGTTGTTGCTAGGCAGGTTGATTTGTCTACTGTTCAGCATGCTTGTGAGATTCAGAAGGATAGGTTGACTGATATGACTTTGCGTGATATGTCGTTTTGGACTGCTGATTTTCCATTGTATACTATGGAAGATAGGGAAGGAAAATTTGATCTGAATGGTGATGTATTCTTATATCTTGCCGACAGGAAACACAATCTTGCTTTCCAGCATATTGATGATGCAGTGGCAGACATCAAAGCAAACGATAATTTTTTTCCTGATGATTCTGATATTGGTTCTGTGATTAATGCTAAATCTACATTAAGAGTACGTGTTAATGATTTAGGATTGCAAGGAACAGACGATGAATTGTTATACTTTGTGATAGACACAAAAAATTATTCTAAAATGGATAAGTTTCAAAGACCAGTAGCAGAAAGAGTGCATGGAAAAGGAAGGGCACTTTATAGGACTATGAAGATGCTCAGCGATGCAGGAGAAAAGAAAATATCCGTAGGAATACTAAATCCAAAATATGTTCAGAAAAAACTACAAGAACACGGCAAACAAAGCCTTGCGCGGGTCTTCGCCCTCGATAGTTTCGTCAACAATTCCGTTGCTAGTGCTGGCAGTAGGGATGTAGACGACTATGGTGGGCGCTTGCGTGGGGTACTTTTAACCAGCGTAGCTGGTAAGCAAGAAATTATTGCTCCAAAATTTTATGATATTAGTCAAGTGATTGCAGAATCTTCTAGAGAAAGTTCTTTTGCTCCTGATCAAATAAAGATTATGCAAAATATTCTGGAGCAAAATAATTACAAGATAATCAAGGGTGAATCAAGATGAACCAAATAATTATTCCAAATTTTGTTGTGGCTAAGCCTTTTCAAAATAATAAATTGTTTCAGGCTTTGGCTAATTGCCAGTCTAAAGGGTATTCTGCCCAGTTTATTCCTGAGATTATGGATTCAAGATCTATTAGCGACAGGGATAATGATATATGGACTCAACGGTATTCTGCTCCTAGTGTAATAGTTACAGGAACTACTAAGAATGGCAGTAAGGTTGTTGTCTATGCTCATGTTCCTAATTATTTTTCTCATCCTAAAAATATTAAGAAAGCGCTTCCAAGCGTAAGTAATGGTGCTGGAATATATCCTGAAAAAGAATTGCATAGATTGATAGCGTTGGAAGATGGTGAGAGAGTATCTGTTCTTGATTATGATATTGCTACGAAAGCAAAGTCAGGACGAATGAGTCTTGATGATGCAAGAGAGAATCCTCACACTAAAGCGTTTATTGGTGGAGAGGCTAGGACTGAGAAATGTCTTGCACAGCACAAGCAGGTTGTAGGCAATACGATTGGAGTATATCATTCTGATGATATGGATACTGTTCCTCGAGCTCGTCTGTTGTTCGCTGGCAACAGGGGTGACAGCGGTTACCTTAGTGGCGACGACAATCTAGTTAACGGTGGTCGTTTTGTTGGGGTACGTGATAACGCCGTAGGCGTTGCGAAAAAATCTTCGCTAGAAACATTGGTCGGCAAAGGCAGAGATGTGGGAAATGGAATAATTGTCATGAATAAAGAATCCATGAGCAAGGAAGCTTACAATCTTGTGACAGGAAAATATCTGAATCAGTAAAATCAAATCAAGGGGGAAATAAAATGAAAAAGACTTTAACAACATTAGCAATATTGTGCGCTCTTGCAAATCCATTACAATCGCAGACTATAAAGACTGAGACCCAGCATGTGGACAATGAGTCAAGGCAGGGATTCACATTGCAGAGGACAGAGCTTGACATAGGGAATTTTGTCGCAAAATATGATTTCAAGAATATGAAAGGTGTAAAGGGCGCAAAAGATGCGTCGATGATAATGCAGAAAGGAATAATTGCAGACACGAATTATTCATCATCACTTTCAGTTCTAAATGTGGGCAATCTCACTGGCATCAATGATGAGACATTCTTCGATGCATATCTTGGTTCAAGCAACGGCGATATTGGATTAGAATTAGGCACCAGTCTTAGAAAGGCTGCGGAGCCTAGGAAATATTTCATCGCGTCAGCAAAAAATTTCTCAATCACAGACAAGCTGAAGTTCACTACAGAGTTCGGCTACTTGTCAAAAGATCCATTGCAGGAGAACAAGGACAGATGGTACGGATACACAGCCTTATTTGTCAAAGAGGCATATGTGGCATTAGGAAATGAGATCAATGCTACACATATCATAGGCGGATTGAATCTTGGTGATGTCGGAAGCTTCTCTTGGTACAGAAAAGACAGGCTGACAGGAGAATGGCTTCTCAAGGAAAGATTTGCAGCAGAAAATATAGACGAGTCATACTACAATACAGATTTCCAGCAGAAGGCGACATATATCGTGACAATACCTGCATTTTTTAGCACATATTTGTTCAAGCCATGGGGCAGAGGAGATTTTGCAGCAGGAGCAGATCTCAAAGGAGATAATTGCAGCACAAGCGCGATATTGGCTGCGAGCACCAAGACACCAGCAGGATCATTTGCCATAGGCACAGACACAAGATGGGATTCTCATGGATCAAATACAGGGACATATCTCGGATACATCAATAAATTTTCAATTGATGGAATAAATTTCGAGCTTGAAGTAAATGGCAGCACAAGAACAGAACAAGTAGATGCATACATGAAAGCGAATATTCCAGTAGGAAATTAAGGAGGAATAAAAATGTCAGATGATGAAAAGGGTGAATCAAGATGACCACGCTAGATAATTATCTCGGAATTGTGAAGCAGGAAATAGATTCTGGCAATGTAAAGGTCAGGAGAGATGCTCATATAGATTATCGTGCATTAGAGCAAGCTATGACTGATGCTTCAATAGTTGTTGGTGCTGATAAGTTTGAGGACAGGATAATAAATCCGCTTATGCAATTATCTCTATATGTCAAATCACAATTCAGCACAGCAGTCTCTATCATGAAATATTTTCCCTTTATGGATGCTCAGAGAAAAGCATCATTTGCATCAATGGTAGGAAAGATACTCAAGGAAAAACATGCGTTGGCAGACCATAATAGAATTTATGATCCAGATTATACACTATCGACAGCTTCGCTCAAGTCCGACTTATTTTATGCATATCTTGAGGTCAGGCAAGAATACAAGAAACCTAACAGGAAAGAGATAAAGGAATTGAAAAAGTTCTTTAAAGATGAAAAATGAATAACGATAATCTGTATAAAATCATGAGACATATGAAAAGTAAGGCTGATCAAGCTAGGGAAAATCTTACTGGTACATTGACAGGTTCTGCAGGGCTTGTATATGTATTACTAAAGAATGATATGTCGACGGAATGGAAGGTTGGTCTCGGAGCGCTATGCGCATTGATGACGGTTTATGGCGGTTATAGTTTGTCAGACAAGATAAAGGAACTCTCAGATATTGCGAAAAACTACCGTGACGAAGAATATCTGAAGAGCAAGTATAAAATTGAGAATTGGTAAATAAAAATGGAATCAGAGTACAAGTCTATAGAAAAACGTATTGAAGAGCATGTGTTGAAGCCTGCTGGTGAAAATATTTATGATTTCACAAAAATCAGCTATGGACATGTCGCAAGCATGTTCAGGTTTCCTACCACTATACGTAAATCATTCAACAATCAATTTTGTAATGATCCTTTTAATGATCCTATTAGTCCAGCAGCATTTATCGGCGGTTTTTTTGGACTGGCTGTAGATGCTGGCTTATTTGTCTTCATGACAAAATCTGTTCAAGAAGGTAATTATCTTCCGCTTGCTGTTTTGGCTGGAACCAATATAGTGTCAGGAATCTATGAATTGAGAAGGATGAAGACCTCGAGAGCAGAATATGCTGAAATTTCGAAACAGAGGAAATCAAGGAAATGAAATCAAAGAAAAATATTGACTTGGAGAATGTTTTGAGGACGGCAGGCATATCTGAAGGCACTGCTGTAAATTTTGTCCAAAGAAAAATGGAAGAGATTCTAAATTATGTCCCGTTCTCAAGATATCATAATAATGCTTTCGGCACTGATTCTTCTCATGAGGAGAGTGCATATATTTTGGATGCAAAGGGGAATATTTTGTGCCAAGTTGTAGACGGCTACTCATCAAGATATAGCGATGGAAGTCATGGCGACAATAAAGGACAGTCTGTTGGAGATGCACTGGAGAGGCTGGGTGATAAGGCAAAACATGCTAGATATGTTCTAGTTGCAGGAAGAGATGAAGAGCAAGATAATACAATCATAGTCGGTATAAACGAACATTTTCAGTCAAGAGGTGTTGTAACAAAAGATATCAGCAAACTGACGTTATATGAATTAAGGGTGAAACAAGATGGGACAAATAATATCTTATAGGAAACTATCCAACAGGAAAATAGTATTGGGTCAACCATTGGTTAGCGCAGTTCTAGAAGCCTTCAAAGCATCAAATTTGACAATGATTGGAAATATACAATTGGAGCGCGAAGGTAACCGTACTATCATAGGCTTAATCGATCCGTCAGTTAGATTCAGGGGTCAAAGAATAATTATTCCCACATTTGGGGCGATGAAAGAAGAATCATTTCTGGAATGGGTAGGATGCGAGCATAATAAATTTCAGTATGATGAATTTCAGTATGAGATATATGGTGCACACATAGCAGATATTGTCACAGACGAATATTTTCTTCCTCATGTCCAATTTAGAAATCTAAAACCATACTACGCAAAGGTATACGAATCCAAGCTATACATACCAGTATATGAAAGGTGAATGAAAATGAATAAAACATTATGTACTTTATTGTTAGGGACGTCATTGATTGCAGGATGCCAGAAGAATGTGCTCGATACTTATGTCGAAGGCAAGCCTGTCGAGGTTTTGGATAAAAGATATGTCGTGCTAAGCCAAGGAGTTAAGGTTGATTGCAAAGTTAATGGTCTTGATCTTCACAGGCTGTATGACGTACAGAATATCCCTAAAATAGTTCAAGAGAGATTGGATAATGGCGGCATATCCAATGTAAGATTTTATGGAAAATATACTAGCATATCAAATTTGCATATAATACCGTCTGAATTCGATGCATACGCGATGATGATGTCAGATACATTATATTTATTTTAAGGAGGAAAAATGATTGATCTACCAAGTTCTGAAATCTATGAACAGGAACTGTTTTATATGCCATACAGGAAATCATTGCAGAAAGTGTTGGAAATAATCTGCGAGCAATCTCCTCCTGACGGCAGCCTTTTGGATCTGATGTGCGGGCCAGGATATCTATTGGGTGAGATAGCTGAAAAAAGATCTGATCTCTCCCTTAAAGGGGTTGATTTTGATGAGAGATATATCAATCATGCTAGAGAGAAGTATTCCGGAATTGAATTTGAAGTAGGGGATGTCCTTTCATGGAATCCTAAAGATCCTTATGATGTTGTCATCTGCACAGGAGCGCTTCATCACATCCAGTATGAGAACCAGGCAATGATGATTAAACGCATAGCTTCGATAGTGAAACCTAAGGGTCCTGTGATTATCTCTGATTGTTATATTGATGATTTTTCCAATGAGGCAGAGAGACAGCTTGCTGCAGCAAAATTAGGGTATGAATACATGAAAGAGACAATAATGAATGGTGCGCCTAGAGAGGTTGTCAAAGCCACTGCAGATATACTCCATAATGATGTCATGATGGATGAATTCAAGACATCTCTTAGCAAGAGATTACGAAGCATTAAAGATAATTTTGGCGAGATAGAAATAACCCAGACCTGGCCAGAAACAGACTCAGAATATGGAGATTATATAATAGTGTGCAGGTGAATGAATGGATAATGCAGATATTTATCTTATTGAAGCAGCAGGATTGAATATTATCCTTGGAGCGATTTCTGCCCATAATGGATGGAAACATGCTGAAAGTAGATTAGAAGATAGGTTTGAGGAGCATGTGATGCAGGTTTCTGATCATTATTATAATAATTTTAGGACAGCAAACAATGCAACGCATTTTGTCGCATATGGCGCAAACGCAGCCATTAATCTTATGCCTTTTTATAATAACAATATAGGTGTCAATGGATGGCAGATCGCTGGCGCTGGTGTTGCAATCACACTTGAGAATATGCTATTGTATGAGGCAGGGAACACTGCCAAAAGATTGATTTGTAACATAAGAAGGCCTAATAGAGAGCTTGAAACAAGAATAAAACACAATTTGAATGATGCATTCCGAATTAAAGATTTGGCAAAAGATATTGTTGATTATTTTTTTAATACACATAATCTTAGGCATACACAGAGACTGATATATCATGCTTGGATAAAGCACAAGGAAGGGTTCATAGATGAATTGCATGAATATTATATGAAGAAAACTGAAAAGGCGAATAAGAAACCGTAATATTTTTATATCAGTTGTAATATATTTATTACATGTTAAGATTTGACAACAAAACAACGGTATTGAAAGTTTTCTTTGATGATCCTTTGCCTGAATTCGGATTCCAGCTCAGGCAGCTTGGCAGGATATGCAAGTTAGCTCCATTGTCAGTCAAGAATTATCTGGATGAGCTGCAGAAAGATAATCTTATAATCATCAAAAAGCATCCTGTGAATAAATATCCTTTATATTATCCGAACAGGGATGATGAAAAATTCAGGATGGCAAAAAGGCTTTTTATGCAAAGGCAGCTGTATGAATGCGGCCTTATAGATCATATCTATACTAAATGCCTTCCACAAGCAATAATCTTATTCGGTTCAACAGCGCTTGGAGAGGATGTCAAGGAAAGCGATATTGACTTATGCGTAATTTCTGGAGATAAAAAACTAGAGCTTGCAAAATTTGAAGGATTGCTGTCTCGTAAGATAAACATTATTTTCCGTAAGGATTTCGGAAAAATCAGCAAAGAGCTTAAGAACAACATAATCAACGGGATCATATTGAAAGGACATTTGAAAGTATTTTAATATAGAATATGTCTATTTGCAAAGAACAGAAAAAAACATAAAATCAATAATCAAGATATTCCAAAGCATAATCAAAAAAAAGCTAGGTGAATCTGCGCAATAAGAATTTATCGGTCTACACTTTCAGCACTATCGCCTTGAATATCGGCACTAATAATAATATCAGCATGACAGCAAGTGTCAGCCAGCTTATCTGTGCCCAGAGCTTTGTGCCTTTTTCTTTTCCTTTGATGTCAATAAGGGCAGTGTTCAGCATCCTTCCGCCATCAACAGGCCCTAAAGGAAGAAGATTCGCCAGGCCGATGCCTAGGCTTAATGTGAATATCCATTGCAAGAATGTATATTCTGCAAATCCTTGGGCGAATGGGTTTGTCAACAATAATAATGCGTCGAAGACAGTCTTATAGAATGGGCTTTCAGATTTGAGCTTATATTTTGTCTTTACACCAGCGACGCCAAGATAGCCTTTTGCGCTATCGTTCTTTTGCGAAGCTATCATCGTGATCTTCTTGTCATCATTGGCTATGACGACAGTATCGTTTGGCTTTAGGCATGAGAGCCTATCAGCAAGATCTGAAGATGTGTTTATCTGGATACCATTTAGCATATTATATGTGACATTAGCCTCGACACCATATGTCTCTGCAGCATATCCTTTCTGTATCTCAGAAAAATACACCCCTTGCGGCGTGACCATGCTGACGATCAGCATCCCTATCAGTGCTATGACGACATATACTACGACGCATAATAGGATATTGAAGAACGGCCCTGCTGCAAATATCGAATGCTGGACATGCGAGGATGCCTTTGTGACCTGTTTTTCATCAGGCTCTACAAATGCGAGTGGCAAAGGGCCTAATATTCCTATGCCAGTGCTCTTGATCTTGATGCCATTCGCCCTTGCCACAACACCGTGGCCGAACTCATGGAACAAAATAACCACAAACAATGCCAATATGCCGTAGACAAAAGGTATCTTGATAGGGCTGCCTGGGATCTGTATGCCTGGGATCACAAGAGAGACCGTGGCTGGCGCAGACGGCACAAAGAACAGATCATATAATCCTTTTATGAAAAATCCTGCTATGATTACCATACCCACAAATCCTATGCCTATCGCAATATAGCCGAGGATTTTTATGAATTCCTTGTTCTTGTCAGCAACCTTGTGGATATAATCAACGCCATGCTTTGTCTTATATAATAAGAATACCTTGTTCTCAACAATGAATTTTTTCCTGTTGAGATATATTATTATCGCAAGTATAAGATATGCCAACAGGACCCATTTATTGTCCAGAATAAAGCTTGCGATTGTCATAGTAAATCATAAATTAAGAAATTTATAAAGTTATTGAAAATTACGACGATAATTTTCAATCCAAAGAAATGCGTGTGCATTTCTTGGACAGGAAATCTTTGATTTTCATGTCCCAAAAATGTATTCATTTTTGATATGGATTTTATGCCTACTTCTTCCTCACTGGCCTCAATGCCTTATCATTGCATTTCCTGCACTTGACTTCTTTAGCAATGACTTTCATGTTGTCTGCCCTTATCTTAGACTTGCATCTCCTGCATACGAATACATTCTTGTAAAGCCTTATGTTCGCTTCTGGGAATTTGACCATAAATACCTCATTCTGATTTTATATGATTTATCATAATCTTTTTATTCAGCCTTTATCTGTTTCATTACCTTGTCATTAAGTATGACCCAATATAATATGTTAGAGCCTTCCATGACCTGATCTTTCAATTCTTCTGGGATCGCAAGATCAAATGTCTCGAAAGTCTCTCCATCCATGACATTTGCATTATTATTGTTGATTGATAATACTTGAGCAGTCCTTTTCTCTATTATCGGCACATCGACATTATCATGGCCAGGCAAGACCATCTCTCTTTTCTTGCCGTCGATCATCCCTACTGCAACTAATCTTACTTTTGCATGGCCGTGCTTACCAGGCCTTGAAGTCTGAGTGTCTTGGACGACGCAGGCAGTGCCATCTACGACAACATAGTTGCCTTTCTGGAGTGTAGCTACAGATTTTGGAACAGTCTCGCCCATAATTTTCACCATCAATATAATTTAATTATATAGAGAGGAAATTTGAGGTATTTAAAAAGCTTTCGCGGAGCGAAAGTTCCGAACAGGGTGACTGAAGTTTTGGGTGGATTCTATCCGATTTTCTCTATTATTTCTTTGCCGAAGAATTTTGCCTTTAGCAATAGTAGGAGCATCTCATATTCCAGTGGCCTTATGGCTCCTGACACTTCTATCAGTTTTAATATCTCGTTATGCAGCCTTTTATGTTCAAGTATCTCTATGAGCTTTTCTGATCGATAATCCGTGTCTATTATCTGCTTTGCTATCTCTTCTCCTGAGACCAATGCCTGATATATGCCTTCCCCGCTCCAGTCTGATGCAAACCCCGCAGCATCTCCTATAAGATAGATGTTGCCAAACTTGTGACCTCTATAATCGACATTTATTGGATAGGCCTGATATTTGGCATTTGATATGTCGATATTCTTCTGTTTGAGCCACTCATGAAAATTCTT
>Ga0182017_10002097_pt1 | contig 15248 bp, 10 predicted proteins | sample 712E3DmetaG_FD_120492 | JGI IMG/M metagenome (GOLD analysis project Ga0182017, IMG submission 120492) | Permafrost microbial communities from Stordalen Mire, Sweden - 712E3D metaG | ecosystem: Environmental > Terrestrial > Soil > Wetlands > Permafrost | place: Sweden: Stordalen | collected... | reverse complement strand
AATGTCTGCCCATTCGAGAATTGCCGTCATATACCTACAATAGGCAGCGAAGGTTCTGCCACTCCAATCCTGCGGACGCTGACCCGGTGGAATGTTGATCCTGAACCCCGGCCACACGTAGGCGAGGATGACCGCATTGTCGATAGGTACTGGCGGGTCTTGCTCAAAACCCAACGCTCGACACAAAAAATGCAGTGTCTTCGAAGTCATCACAGGCGTCCACGACAGCCCGTTGACCAGCAAGTCCCAAGAGTGCTGGATCGAGGAGGTTTGCTGGATCGATTGAGCACACTGATCCAGCGTGTCAAAAATATGTTGAAGGGTGTGGCTACGATAAATGTATTTGTTCTTGGTTCTGGTCATAGTGCCCCAACATATTATGAGAGCGACTGCTTGCAGATAGTGCGACAGCTTAAATTCGTCGATGATTTGACTAGGACTACATTCCAGACTGACTGAGGTAAAAACGTCTCCCGGTCTCAGGCGGGTCTGAAAATCCATTGCCATAACGCTGAATCCGGGGTCTTGAGCTATCGGGCTCCCCGAGTAGATGGGCAAGGGGTATTTACGTGCTGCCGTTTTGGTCGCATTGTCAAGCTGCCAGTTCATCCGAATGCCCTCTCATTCGCAGGCGGCACTATCCTAAGCACGAATCGCTGCCGCACTGCGGCTTGCCATTGCACCCGCCTCCGTTCGAGCAAACATGATAAACCCCGTACTCTCACTACGAATACCAATCGGAATGTGGCGACCGAAGCCGTCGTTACCTCGCACGGCACTTGCACTCGGCCCAAGAGTGCTCGACAATTCCATTCGTATGACGTTCGAACTCGTTCGCTACGACGCCGCTCGAAAAGCGATTGCTGCCGCCCACCGCGTGGATGAGGTGAAGCATATCCGCGACAAAGCAGAAGCCGTCCGCGTCTACGCCAAGCAAGCGGGCGATTTCGAACTTCAGAATAAGGCAGCCGAGATCAGGCTGTTCGCCGAACGGCGAGCGGGTCAACTCCTCGCGGACATGACGAAGCATCCGGGCACGCGAGGCGAGGGGCGACCACGCAAGGACGGAACCAAATTTAGGCGGTCAAACAACGCGACCGCCTATCCACCCAAGCTGGACGACATCGGTGTCACCAAAGATCAATCCTCGAAATGGCAACGACTCGCAATGCTCGTTGACGATGCGACATTTGAGAAGGCGCTCGTTCAAGCGCGTGAGAAAGACGGAGAACTGACCACAGCGGCTCTCCTCCGCGAGATCAGGGAGATCGTCACGCCAGCCGAAGTGCTGACAGAACCCGACATCAATGTGATTGCATCAGAATTGATTCGCGATGTCGAGTCAGCAAGCAGGAAAGAAAAACTGAAAACAGTAATTCGACTCCGAAAGCGATTGAACCCCACAATCGGGAAGAAGCTCATTTTGGCATTGAAGAATTCGGTGACGGATGCAGCGGATTGTGAAGCGCAACTTTCGAAAGACTTCAAGGATTTCCCGACCAACGGCAAAGCATTCCAGCGTGTGATCCGTGAGCGAATGGCAGAACAGGATGACCCGCTGCTCAGTGAAAAGAAGGCGCTCGCCAGTGATTTCAAGAATGCCAGCGTGCGAGAGATTTCTCTAGCGGACGCTAGGAACGTCATTGTCGCTCAGGAGTGGCTGGGAACCCTCGGCAGTCCTGAACATGCCTTTGGATTGTTCTTCGGCAGCCATATCGCAGGGGTCGTTTGCTTTGGAAGCACGGCAGGAACGAATGTCAGAGCTTCTGTCTGCGGCTCAGAGCACGCTGACAAGGTAATTTCCCTTACGAGAGGCTGCTGCCTGCACTGGAGCCACCCGCATAGCGGGTCTTTCTTAGTCAGCGCAGCATGTCGCGAAATGACGAAGAAGGGTTTCCATGTGATCGTTGCCTATGTTGACCCTGAAGCTGGGGAACGAGGCGTAATTCTGCGAGCCTGCAACTTCTTATATTGTGGAGCGACAAGCCCAACTGAGAAATTCAGAAGGCCGGATGGTAAGGTCTACGATGCGCGAAACGTCCATCTTCTGACACGTGATCGCCGCTTCGGGATGTTGCGGTATAAGCGAACTCGCGCAGAGCAGAAGAGACTGCTACTCGAACAGGGCTGTGAGTTCTTCAACGGTACGGGAAGCAAGCATCGCTTCGTGGCGATATTTGGGGATCGACGGATAAAGCGAATGCTCCGTCGCGCCCTCCGATGGGAAGTGATGCCGTTTCCCAAGCATAAGCAGGTTTGCGAGACAACTTCAGCGGGTCTTGATTACACGCTCGGGGAAATTCCCAACTCGGGGCCTGATGCAGTCCACGTCGTGTAATTTCCTGCCATTCGGGACCGTGCACCTTTGAGCCACGAACAATGCGCTTAACTGCAAGCCCCGCACCAAGACAATCGTTATCGGTTCCCGAATTTCAGAAGCAACCCGCGATTTCCGCATCAATACTGCAATTTTCGATAGGCTCTGCTACAAAGCTTACCCACCCAGATTCAGGAATCGAAATAGCGCACGCGAAGGTATTCGGCGTAGTCGGTGCCCCTGACGAGTGGTACAAGGCGTGAGATGATGGCAGATGGTGTGGGCGTTTCACATTGGGCGGCAGCGGCAACAATCACGAGTTCTCGGGATACGTCCTCTTCAGCTTGAGGAGGGTCGGTCGGAGCGAATAGTAATCCCTTAGGTCTGACACAAACGCCGCCTCAGCAATCGCCTGAAGGAAGCTCGTTCCATGTTCGTCTGACCGAGTGCGTCTTGCGAGTGTCCTTCCCGCACACCGTAACGTGGATCTGGTTCTGCGTTACGGTGTTTTGAGTGGCGAGGCAGGCGGGGCAGGTCGGATCGGGCTGCTGTTTGTGCTCCCCTCGCAGATGGGCTTGACCCAGCGGCAACCAGATATTCGACCTAGCGGCATAGAACGCTTTCGCAGCGGCGACACGGGCCTTCTCAATCCGATCACGGTAGGCGTGCTGCTTTGCGGCGGGGTTCTTATGGAGTTTGTGGCTCATTCGCTGTCCTCCGAGCAAGCCACATCCGCATCGACTTCGGTTTTCTCTTCGGGGGTCAGACGGTCATATTCTGGCTTGCGGTACTCCTCAATTCCAAAATGTTTGAGCAACACATCGAGCCGATCCTCTAGCTGCGTTACTGTTGACTTCGTGCGGCACTTTCCACACGTCGCCTTCGTTGGGTCACTCGCCATCAACACTTCGTCTTCAAACTTGCCGCACGCCGTCACACCAGCTACGTGCTTCCCACTGGTACTAGGGTTGTGAGTCTTGCGGCGTGGGACTGGCGGTGTGACCCTTGGATTTTCGGCATAATACTTGTCGATTCCCGCACACTGACACTTCTTGTAGCCGCAACTGTGGCAAGCGGTCGTACTTCCTTCCATGTCCGCTTTGCGGGCACGAGCCGCATGAAGCATGTCCCAACCTTTGTTGCCCTCGGTCTCGGGCGCAGGCTTGCCGCCCGCAGCGATGTGCGCCCGAAACTCGGCACATGTCATGCCGAGTTTCTTCGCCTCACGGTACTCCGCTTGCTTGGCGGCTTTCGATTTGTAGATTTTTGGATTCATTTAGAAGTCCGTTACCTCTTCGAATAGTTGCTCCCGCTTCGCACGCCGCACCAACGCACGGTCTTTGGCATCTGGGATTGCGGCGATGACTTTTTCCGTCACCAGCGGGTTAAGAATGGTGAGCACCCGATGCATGAGCTTCGTCTCGCTCGTGTCGAATGCCCGTACCTGCCCACCAGCCTTGATTGTGTAGTGCATCGCTTACCTCCGAGCTATATATACCCAGCCCAACCCGATTTCGGTTAGGAATGCAGGGCGTCCCCGAAAATATTTCCGCACATTCGAGTGACAAAGTTTGTCACTCGGTTCCATGCGTAGGCGGGCCGCTGGTTTTAGTGCCTTTTGTTTGAAGAGCGTGCGGTGTCCACGGGCACCTACCCTCGGTTGAGGGCCGCTTGAAGGTAAGAAGGGAAAGCTTGCCTTACTACATCCCCGCTACTAACTATTAAGTTAACACAGGTCAAAAGCCTTGTCACTAGGCTTGTTTGGGGCGATGGTAAGAGCCGACAACATATCCGCCCTCCATCGGTCTGATGGCCTGAGGCTCCACGGTGGACCCCACTTTTTTCCGCGAAAAAACCAGAAAATTAGCAGTCAAGTTCTCTGAAATCTGGGTATTGAATAGTAAGCGGCCTTTCGGAATTCGGCCCGCGTGCACGGTTTCGTTCGCCTCAGATTCTCGTCATCCAACTTCGCGGTTGTAGGACTAAGACTGGTATGACAAAACCGACCACATTCTCGAAGGACAAGTCGTTTGGAACAGTGCCTCCAAATTTGCGGTTCGATACCCACACCCAGCGTGGGTGTCCTCCTTTCCGCCGTGCCTTTCGCCGCCTACGCGGGGGTCTGCCCCCAAGGACGCCCGGTCCTGATTCCAGTCGGCAGACCGCAATCCAAGCTGTTGCAATTCCCTTTCAGTGATATTAAGGTCGTTCCCGCGACACCAGTTAAGCGGAGAGGAAAGCACATGTCCCGCAGAACTGGTCAGGATGGACACATTGAAAGGAGTGGAAACTGGTGGGTTGTTCGCTGGTGGCAGGATGTAGCGGGTCAGTATAAGCGGAGCCACAAGCGAGCGAGGATTTGTCCGATTTCGGGAGTCGGAAGGCTTTCGAAATCGGAGCGTAAACGGCGTGCCCGTGAAATCATCCGCGAAAGCGGAGCGGACTCGGTTGAATACTTCAACACAGTCGTACAGCAACCGAAGAACGGCGGTGTCACGTTCAAGGATCAGTCATCGGTCTGGCTTGAACGTCTCCGCGCACGCAAACGTAAACCTGTCGGAAAGGGAACAGTTGATGAGTGGGAGCGCATCCTGAACAACTGGATAAATCCTCACATCGGAGACTGCCCCGTTTCCAACGTTAACAACGGACTTCTGAGGAAACTGGTGGCGCAAATGGTTGAGAAGAGATTGTCGGCGAAGACCATCGAGAACTATATCCAAGTTCCCAAAATGGTCGTCGCGTCAGTCAGGGATGATGACGGCAATCAAATCCATCCACGCAAGTGGAACCACGAGTTCATGGACATTCCACTGGTCGAGAAGTCGAAACAGAACACGCCGAGCTTCTCGGCGGCGGTGATGACAGGCTTGGCGAGGTATAAGAGGCCGAAAGAACGTATGCTGTTCGTCCTTTGTGGCGCGGCTGGCCTTAGAATCGGCGAGGCGCTCGGCATCGAAATCAACAAGCACATTTCGTCTGATTTCCTGACTATCAGCGTCAGGCAGAAGGTGCGTCATTGCAAGGTGGAAGAACGATTAAAGACGCCTGCCGCCTCGCGAGATGTTGACCTCCATTCCGCGATTGCCATTTTGCTGAAGGATTTCGTCGGGGAACGCAAGTCTGGTTTCCTGTTCGCTTCACGGAACGGCAAGCCACTAGCGTCATCGAACGTGATCCGTCGCCATCTGCACCCTGCTCTCAAGGAACTCAACTACGTTAATCCCCACACTGGAACGCCCAAGGCTGGGAACCATGCCTTTCGGCGTTTTCGGAACACATATCTAAAGAATTACACCGATTGCCCCAAAGGACTGTACGACTACTGGTTGGGACACGCGGGAAAAGATATGAGCGACCTCTACGACAAGATCAGGGAGGACGTTCCGTTTCGCAAGATGTGGGCGGAAAAAAGCGGATTCGGCTTCGAATTGCCCTCAGTTGTACCGAATGTACCGAAAAAAGAGGATCAATCGGAAGCCGCTAAAGCTGCGTAACCGACTGAATGGGCGAGAGAAAGATTGGTCGGGGAGAGAGGATTTGAACCTCCGACCCCCTGGTCCCGAACCAGGTGCTCTACCAGGCTGAGCCACTCCCCGACTGACGGAATGCATGACGGCCACAACGAGAACAACGTGGCGACTCGAACTCACACAGTATACCATCCTGGGGTTTGGCGATTGGCTCGCGGGCTCTATATGTTCTGTCCCGAATATGCCGTCGTTTCCGGCGATGCTTTTGCAGGCGCTGGGTCAGGGAGCATCGAGGTTCTGACGCCGCCATGCTGTGGCGTTCCTTTGGACCATTGCAGCGCTAATTGATAGTGAAGAGATCGTTTCGCTGACGAGCCGCCCTGTCTTGCCTGCCGACAGGCGCAAGAAGGCTGCTACAATCTTGATCATCGACTTCTTTTTGTCGTTATTAAAACGTTTCTATGCTGGCTTTTACTGCTGGAAGGCTCTTGACTCCGACCGACTCCGTTGAGCATCCTCTCGTGCTCGTCGATCAGGGACGCGTGTTCGAAATCTCTGCTCGTGGCAGCCGGCAGGTTCCTGCCGGAATTGCTGCGTCGGACTTCGGCGACGCCGTGATGGCGCCGGGTTACATTGATCTTCACATTCACGGCAGCGCCGGATATGACGTCATGGATGAGACCGCCGATGCGCTGCCGGCGATCGAACACCTGCTAGCGCAGCATGGGGTCACGAGTTACTTCCCAACTACATTAACCGCTCCGATGGATGCGACTTTGCGTGCCCTGGAGCGGCTGGCGGACGCGATCGAGAAGCGCGAGTGCGAAAATAACAATAATAATAATAATGAGGATGGCAAGCGGCGAGCCCTCCCACTGGGAATCCATCTTGAGGGGCCATTCATCAGCCCCGCGCGGCGCGGGGTGCACCCGCCGGAAAATCTGTTGGCTCCGACTCTGACCACGTTCGAGCGCTTCTGGCAGGCGGCGCGCGGCCGCATTCGCATGATGACCATTGCTCCCGAATTGGAGGGCGCGCCCGAGGTCATTGCCGAAGCGGCGCGGCGCGGGGTTTGCCTAAGCATGGGACATTCCGACGCCGATTTTGCGGCTGCCGAACGCGGAATCGCGGCGGGAGCGCGGCACGCCACGCATACCTTCAATGCCATGCGTCCGCTGAGTCATAACACGTTAGACAATCGCAGTCCCGGTATTTTGGGGGCGGTGCTTACGGATCATCGCGTGAGCGCGGACATCATCGCCGACGGCGTTCATCTCGATCCCGTCATCGTGAAGCTTTTTGCGAAGGCCAAAGGCCCGGAGCAAACCGTGCTCATCACGGACGCTACGTCCGCGGCCGGCATGCCAGATGGCCGCTATCGCCTGGGGTCTCTCGAAGTAGATGTTCGAGATGGCAAGTGCATGATGGACGGCAAGCTGGCCGGAAGCGTTTTGACCATGGATCGTGCCGTACGCAATCTGGCGCGTTTCGCGGAATGGGATTTGCCACAGGCGGTGGCGGCTGCCAGCCGAAATCCTGCGCGCGCCGCGCGGATCGCGAATAAGGGTGTTCTCGCGGCGGGCGCCGACGCGGACTTCGTGGTCCTGAGCCCGGAAGGCGAAGTGCTGCGGACTTTTGTCGGCGGCTTGGAATGCTCCAGGTGCTAGAACTGGTCTCATGAACGGCTTTGGGTAGGGCACGGCTTCAGCCGTGCCGCTCAAGGCCAATAAAGACGTGGGCTTTAGCCCCTGAGGGCCGAACAGCCTGCTCAGAGAACCATTTGTGAAACCAGGTGCTAGTTCTCAGTTCTCGGAGAAATCGGTCATAGGAGTTTATGTTATGGCCGTTCCTCAGGATGCTCATGGTGAACTGAGAACCGGAAACTGAGAACCGTTGAGAAGACGATCAAGAGGACTAAGAGCAATGCCTGAAATGCGCAAATTCCCACATCATCTGATTCGAGAAATCTTCGAGCAGCCCGACGCCCTGCGGCGAGCCATTGCGCCTCGCGTCTCTCTCGCCGAGGGACGAGTCAACCTGGACGAGATCCACATCTCGCACGAGGAACTGCGCGCGGTGCGACGGATTAACATCGTGGCTTCGGGCACCAGCCGTCATGCGGGGATGACGGGTCAGTTCATGATGCAGGAACTGGCCGGCGTGCCGGTCGATGTGGACTACGCCAGCGAGTTCGAATATCGCGACCCAGTGATTGGACGGGGCGAACTCAGCATCTTTATTACGCAGTCGGGAGAAACCGCCGACACTACAGCATCGCAGCGCGAAGCCCGGCAGAAAGGGTCGCGCACCATCGCCATCTCGAATGTCGAAGGCTCGACGATTGCGCGGGAGGCGGACGGTTTCATTTATACCCACGCTGGTCCGGAGATCAGCATCGCCTCCACCAAGGCGTTCACCGCGCAGATGGCGTGTTTGTTCCTGTTCGCGCTGTACCTCGGCGAGATCAAGGAGAAGGTTTCGAAAGAGCTGGCTCAGCGCTGCATCGGCGAACTTCTTGCCCTGCCGCAAAAGATGGAAGCGGTTTTGGCGGCGTCCGACCAAGTGGAGAAACTGGCTGAGCTCTACTATCGCGTGGACGATTTCATGTTTCTCGGACGCGCCATCCATTACCCGATCGCGATGGATGGAGCCCTCAAGCTCAAAGAAGTTTCCTACGTTCATGCCGAAGGCTATCCCACCGGAGAAGCCAAGCACGGGCCAAACGCGCTGATCGATTTCCGCTTGCCCCTGGTCATGATCGCCACCTGCGACCCGACCGATACCGGCTCCGTGTTGCGCTACGACCAGAACGTCAGCAACATGGAAGGCTTTAAAAAGCAAGGGGCGACGTTGATCGCGCTGGCGACGGAAGGAGACACAACCATCCCGCAGCTAGCGAATCACACCTTCTTTATTCCCGCAGCGCCGGAACTGCTGTCGCCGATTCTGGAGATCGTTCCGCTGCAGTTGTTCGCCTATTATGTCGCCGCCAAGCGCGGTCTCAATGTGGACCATCCGCGGAACCTGGTGAAATCGGTGACGCTGGAGTAAACAGTCGATGGTCGTCGGTCGTTAGTCGTTTGGCCAAGAAGCTCGCGAACGACCATCGACCGACCAACGACCGCCCTCCCCAGCAAAATTCCTCCCGATTGCTTATGATAGTAAATTGCATTTTCTTCCGTGGGGGCAGTGTGGCAGAGACGCAACCGACAAACGGCATCGAAGTATTGGAAACGCGCGAGTGGCTGGACTCCCTCGATTATGTCCTGTCCCGCGGAGGACCGGACCGTGCGGGACGGCTCTTGCAGCAACTGGCGCTGCACGCCCGGCGTGAGGCTGGGATCAACCTGCCGTTCTCGGCGACCACTCCTTACCAGAACACGATCCCCTCCCGCCAGCAGCCGCCATTCCCCGGCAGTCAGGAAATGGAGCGCCGCATCAAGAGCCTGGTGCGCTGGAACGCCATGGCCATGGTCGTCCGCGCCAACAAGCTTCAAGAAGGCATCGGCGGACACATTTCCACATTCGCGTCGGCAGCCACGCTCTACGAAGTGGCGTTCAATCACTTCTTTCACGCCTCCACCGAATCCGGCGACCGCGATGTTGTCTATTTCCAGGGACACGCCGCGCCGGGAATTTACTCGCGCGCTTACCTCGAAGGCCGTATCCCCAAAGAAAAATTGGAGAACTTCCGCCGGGAGTTAAAAGCGGGCGGCGGACTCTCCTCCTATCCGCATCCCTGGCTCATGCCTGAGTTCTGGGAGTTTCCCACCGTGTCGATGGGACTCGGCCCGATTCAGGCGATCTATCACGCGCGCTTCATCAAGTATCTCGAAAATCGCGGATTGAAAACTTCCACCGGCGGCAAAGTCTGGGCGTTCCTGGGCGATGGCGAAATGGACGAACCGGAATCGCTAGGCTCCATCACTCTGGCCTCGCGCGAACGGCTCGACAACCTGATTTTCGTCGTCAACTGCAACCTGCAGCGCCTCGACGGACCGGTACGCGGCAACGGCAAGATCATCCAGGAACTGGAAGCGATTTTCCGTGGCGCGGGATGGAACGTCATCAAGGTGATCTGGGGCGGCGATTGGGATCCGATCATTCAGTCCGATCGCGATGGTCTGCTCGTACGGCGCATGGGCGAGATCACCGACGGCCAGTATCAGAAATATTTCGTCGAGAGCGGCGCCTATTTCCGCCAGAATTTCTTCGGAACCGATCCCCGGCTGCTAAAGATGGTCGAGCATCTCTCGGACGAACAACTCGCCCGCATGCGGCTCGGCGGCCACGACCCGATCAAAGTGTATGCCGCATACAAAGCGGCGGTGGAGCACAAGGGATCGCCCACCATCATTCTCGCCAAGACCATCAAGGGCTACGGACTCGGCGAGGCGGGCGAAGGCAAGAACATCACTCACCAGCAGAAAAAACTGAATGACGATGAGCTGCAAATCTTCCGCTCGCGCTTCGGCATTCCGATTCCAGACGCCGAGCTTCACCAGGCGCCTTTCTATCGACCCGCCGACGACAGCGCGGAAATCAAGTACATGCAGGAGCGCCGGCAACAACTGGGCGGCTACATGCCGGTGCGGAAAGTCCGCGCCACGCCGCTGAAGCCGGTTCCTGAAGCGCTCTTCGAAGAATTCTATAAAGGCACCGAGGGCCGCGAAGCTTCCACCACCATGGTCTTCGTGCGCATGCTCTCCAAGCTTTTGCGCGACCCTGACGTTGGAAAATTCATCGTGCCCGTCGTCCCCGACGAAGCCCGCACCTTCGGCATGGAGGCGCTCTTCCGCCAGGTCGGCATCTATTCGAGCGTCGGCCAGCTCTATGAGCCGGTCGATATGGCCACGCTCCTTTATTACAAGGAGGCGAAGAACGGACAGATTCTGGAAGAGGGCATCACCGAAGCGGGATCGATGTGTTCTTTTATCGCCGCCGGTACCGCGTATGCCAATCACGGCATCAACACGATTCCCTTCTTTATTTATTACTCGATGTTCGGATTGCAGCGCATCGGCGACCTGATCTGGGCGGCGGCCGACATGCGCTGCCGTGGTTTCCTGATCGGAGGCACGGCGGGAAGAACGACGCTGGCGGGCGAAGGCCTGCAGCATCAGGATGGACACAGCCAAGTACTGGCTCTATCGGTGCCGAACCTGCTGGCTTATGATCCGGCCTTCGCCTACGAGATCGCCATCATCATCCAGGACGGCATTAAGCGCATGTACGTCGACGGCGAATCCATCTTCTATTACTTAACGGTCACTAACGAGCCGCTACCGATGCCCGAAATGCCCAGCCAGCCCGGCATCCGCGAGGGCATTCTCAAAGGCCTGTACCGCTACCATGCTTCCGAAAAGAAAAACGCAAAGCTGCACGCGCAGTTGCTGGGCAGCGGCACCATCATGTTTGAGGTTCTCAAAGCACAAGCGATTCTGGAAAAGGACTACGGCGTAGCCGCGGACGTGTGGAGCGTAACCAGTTACAAGGAACTCTATAAGGAAGCGAACGACTGCGCGCGCTGGAACATGCTGCATCCCACGCAGAAAGCAAAAGTGCCATACGTCACCCAGACGCTGAAGGGCGCGTCCGGCCCATTCATCGCGGCATCGGATTACATGAAAGTTCTGCCGGAAAGTATCGCGCAGTGGGTTCCGGGCAAGCTGGTGTCGCTCGGCACCGACGGCTTCGGGCGCAGCGAGAATCGTGCATCCCTGCGAGACTTTTTCGAAGTGGATGCCAAGCACATCGTGCTAGCCACGCTGCATGCCCTGGCGAGCGACAAGTCAGGTGAGAAGTCCGGAGATAAGAAGGACGGCGCCGAGGCTGTCAGCACAAAACTTCTGGAGAAGGCAATCCGCGATCTAGGCATCGATCCGGAAAAGCGTAACCCGGCCACCAGCTAGCAGCAGCCGCGAAGCGGCGGAATAGGAAAGCCCGGCACTTAAGTGCCGGGCAGCGGAAGTGCGACAGATCGAGTCCCGCAAGGGACGGCACAAGGGCGACGACACACATTCCAGAGGGACAACGAGAGAATGGCGACGGAATTTAAGCTGCCCGAACTGGGCGAGAATATCGAGAGCGGCGACCTGGTCCGCTTGCTGATCAAGCCCGGCGCCCGCATCACCGAAGGTGAGCCGGTGATGGAACTCGAGACGGACAAGGCAGTTGTCGAGGTGCCTTCATCGTTAACGGGCACCATCGGGGAAATCCGCGTAAAAGAAGGCGACAAGCTGCGCGTGGGGCAGGTCATCTTTACCCTCGAAAACGGAGCCGGGGCCACCGCTAAAGCAGCTCCACAGCCCGGTATAGTTCCCACAGTCCAAGCCTCTGCTGCCCCCGCCATCGCAACCCCCGCAAAACCGGCCCTGGTCGCGTCTCAGCCGGCGCAGCGGGCGACCGCGACGGCGGCTACCACCGCCAGCGAATTCAAGCTGCCGGAACTGGGAGAGAACATCGACTCCGGTGATTTGGTGCGGTTGATGATCTCGCCGGGCGCAAGCGTTTCGGAAGGCCAGCCGGTCATGGAACTCGAAACCGACAAAGCCGTGGTCGAAGTGCCTTCCACGGTCAGCGGCGTAGTACGCGAGATCAAAGTCAAAGAAGGCCAGAAAGTCAAGGTTGGCGAGGTCATCTTTACGCTCGAGGGTGGTGTAGCCGCACCAGTTGAACCTGCTCGCAGTCACGTGCCGGTGGAGCACATGTCCGGACAGCAAGCGGCGCGGCTCGCGTTCCAGTTGGCAATGCGCGCCGAGGGCAAAACCGAAGAACAGGCGCTGCCACCGGATAAACCTCAAGCCCCGATGCCGGCGTTCGCCATGCCCGTACAACTCGGGAAGGTTGCCGGCACCGACCGTGATCCGATTCCGGCGGCACCGCACGTGCGTCGTCTGGCGCGCGAAATTGGAGTGAACATCCGCAGCGTGCCCGGCAGCGGTCCGGGCGGCCGCATCACTGAAGACGATGTAAAGCAGTGCGCCAAGAATGCGCTGATGCAGGCATCCGTTGCCGCACAAGCTCCCCGCGGCAGCTTCGTCGAGCCCGAACTGCCGGACTTTGCCAAGTGGGGCAAAACCGAACGGGTTTCGATACGCGGGGTGCGGCGCAAAACCGCTGAACACCTGCGCCAGGCGTGGAACACGATTCCGCATGTTACCCAGCAGGATCGCGCCGACATCACCGAACTCGAACAGCTACGCGCCAAGTTTGCGCCGCGAGCGGAAGAAGCTGGCGGCAAGATGACCGTCACCGCGATCGCGCTGAAAGTATGCGCCTCGGCCCTGAAAGTTTTTCCCCAGTTCAATGCCTCGATTGATATGGGGAAAGAAGAAATCATCTACAAGCAGTACATCAACATCGGCGTTGCTGTGGACACCGATCGCGGCCTGCTGGTGCCGGTGATTCGCGACGTAGACAAGAAAAATATCGTCGAGTTGGCGGCGGAGATGACTCAACTCTCGAAGAAAGCTCGTGAGCGCAAGCTCACCGTCGAAGAGATGGAAGGCGGCACATTCACCATCACCAATCTAGGAGGGATCGGCGGCACCGGGTTTTCTCCCATTGTGAATCATCCCGAGGTCGCGATTCTCGGCCTTTCGCGTTCGCGCATGGAGCCGGAGTGGGTGAACAACAAATTCGAGCCGCGCTTGATTCTCCCGCTCTCCCTCTCGTACGATCACCGTTTGATCGACGGCGCCGACGCCGCGCGCTTCCTGCGCTGGATCGCGGAGGCGTTTGAGCAACCGTTCCTGCTGTCGGTGCAGGGATAGAAAAACGTAAACCAACAAGGACACGAAGGTCCACTAAGGAAATCGAGGATGGAAGCCTTCGTGACCTTTGTGGTCGCCGGTTTTTGACGACGCAATTCTGAACCAGAAGAATTAAGGACAGATAACGAAATGACGAACTCTTCAAATCTCCGCGTGGCAGTAATCGGCGGCGGTCCCGGCGGATATGCCGCCGCATTCCTGGCCGCTGACCTGGGCATGAAAGTGACGTTGATCGATCCCGAAGTGAACCCCGGCGGCGTCTGCCTGTATCGCGGCTGCATCCCGTCGAAGTCTCTTCTGCACGTAGCCAAGCTGCTCGAAGAAGCCGAGCAAGCCAAGAACTGGGGCATAGAATTCGGCGAGCCCAAAGTCGACCTCAACAAGCTCCGTGGATGGAAAGAGAGCGTCGTCAAAAAACTGACCGGCGGCCTCGGCCAGTTGTCCAAGCAGCACTCGGTACAGTTCGTGCAAGGTAAAGCGGCGTTCGTGAATTCGACGACGCTGAAAGTGACGAAGACCGCGGCCGCCGGCGAAGAGAACCTGACTTTCGACCGCATCGTCATCGCCACCGGATCGCGTCCGACCGTTGTGCCGAGCCTCAAGCTCGACAGCCCGCGCCTCATGGATTCGACCGGCGCTCTCGATCTTCCCGACATCCCAAAAACGCTGCTAGTAATCGGCGGCGGCTACATCGGACTGGAACTCGGTTCGGTCTATGCCACGCTCGGCAGCAAGGTGACCTGCGTAGAAATGATGCCCGGCCTGCTGCCCGGCGCCGACCGCGACCTGGTTCTGCCCCTGCACAAGCGCCTGGAAAAACTTTTCTCCGTGATCCTGCTGAATACCACCGTCAAATCGCTCAAGGACGAGAAGACCGGCATCCGCGTAACTCTCGACGGTCCCAACGTAAAAGAAAAAGAGCAGGTGTTCGACCGCGTGCTGATGTCGGTGGGACGCCGTCCGAATTCCGAGATCCCCGGCCTCGACCAGACGAAAGTCAAAGTCAACCAGAAGGGGTTCATCGAAATCAACGAGCAGCGCCAGACCGCCGATCCCACGATCTACGCCATCGGCGACGTCGCCGGCGAACCGATGCTGGCCCACAAAGCAATGCACGAGGGTCGCACTGCCGTGGAAGCCATCGCGGGACACAAAGTTGCCTTCGAACCGAACGCGATTCCCGCCGTCGTCTTCACCGATCCTGAGATCGCGTGGGCCGGCCTCACCGAAACGCAGGCCAAGGAACAAGGACGCGAGATCACCATCGCCAAATTTCCCTGGGCCGCTTCGGGGCGCGCAATCACGCTCGATCGGCCCGAAGGTCTCACCAAGCTGCTCATCGATCCGAAGACGGAGCGCGTGCTCGGCGTCGGTATCGTGGGCGTAGGCGCGGGCGAACTGATCGCTGAAGGCGTGCTGGCCATCGAAATGTGCGCGTTGGCCGCCGATATTGGCATGACCATCCATCCGCACCCCACGCTATCGGAGACGATGATGGAGTCGGCGGAAGTCTTCTACGGACAAGCCACCGACATCTATCGTCCAAAAAAGTAGCGGAGTCAGTAAGCTTCGAGCCGCGAGCTACGGGCAAACTGGTTTGCTCGAAACTCATAGCTCGAAGCTCGCAGCCGTTCCTCACTGGAACCTCGATGAAAAAATTGGCGCTGTTCGTTCTTTTCGTTT
>Ga0182017_10002096_pt1 | contig 15249 bp, 9 predicted proteins | sample 712E3DmetaG_FD_120492 | JGI IMG/M metagenome (GOLD analysis project Ga0182017, IMG submission 120492) | Permafrost microbial communities from Stordalen Mire, Sweden - 712E3D metaG | ecosystem: Environmental > Terrestrial > Soil > Wetlands > Permafrost | place: Sweden: Stordalen | collected... | reverse complement strand
CAGCTTCTTCAAGGCAGGCTTCGAGATAGGCTGCCATTTCGTCAGGGGTCCTGAGGTGTTCAGTAACATCATAGCGCGTTGTGGTGGTTTTGGCCATTGTGCCTACTCCTGAAGGTTCCGTGCAAGCCGTAAGGCCGCTTTGATGTCTTTGGCTTGAGTGTTTTTCTCTCCACCAGCCAAAAGGATGATCAGTTCTCGTCCGTGCTTCTTGAAATACACCCGATAGCCACGGCCATAGTCAACTCGCAACTCCGAGACACCTTCACCAACTGGTTTGACATCCCCCGGGTTTCCGGCTGCCAGCCGTTCGATCCTGACTTGGACTCGCGCTCTACCTCTAAGGTCACGCAGGTCATCGAGCCAATGCGCAAACAGGTCAGTCTTGCGGACCTCAATCACTAAGATAGTGTAGCCGCGCGGCTACACGTTGTCAATGCCCAGATAGAAGGTATTGTGACCCCCCAAACCGATCGTCGTGGAGGCTACCCTATGCGTTCCCGAACCCCTTGGATGTTGCTTTTGCCGTTGCTCTTTCCCCAGGCTCTCTTTGCCGCTGATGCCGATCTCAACTGGGTGAAGAACGGCGATTTTGCTTCCCGAGAAGCCTGGACCGGCGATGCCCTGTTCGTGGAACAAGGCCGAGAGGGCGGTCGGGCCGCTGTGCTGGTGAACCAACAAGCCCGATGGTCCTTCTACAAGCAATCCGTCGCCCTTCCGAAGCCCGCGCCTCCGGTGGTGGAAGTCTCCTTTGGCATGAAGTCCCAGGGCGTGAAGCCGGGTTCCAATCCCTGGGAACTCGCCCGCATGAACGTGACCTTCTTCGACGAGAAGGGTACCCAAGTCGATGGCTGGCCCGAAGATCCGGGCCACGCAGTCGGCACCACCGATTGGAAAAGCTATACCCATCATTACGCGGTACCCGCCGGAGCTGCAACCGTGGTGATCTCGCTGGATCTTGGCAACGCCGTTGGCAAGGTCTGGTTCGACCGGGTGAAACTATTTGTGTACGATTTTGATTCGAGGCCCCTACCCGCGGGAACCGTCGCCACCCACCCAAAATCAAGAGGTCCTTCGCAGACCCCGACCGACAACTGGCTTCTGAATGCGGGTTTCGAGGACATCGTTTCGACCGATTGGTCGGCTTTCAGTCTGGCCACGCCGGGCCGTGAATCCATCCATTGCCTCTTCCTCGAAAACACCAAGCCGGAATGGAACGTCTCGACCCAGACGGTGGACTTCAAGGGACAAAGCGCCGCCAGCTTGGTGCTTTCCGGTTGGATCAGGACCGAGGACGTGAAGAAAGGCAACGAACCCTTCATGGCCGCACGGTTCAGTGTGGACTTCAAGGACGCCAACAATCAGCAGGTGGGCGGTTGGCAGGGCGGCGTGGGAACCATCGACGGCACCACGCCCTGGACGAGGTACGAAAAGGCCTATCCGATCCCCGCGGGGGCGGTCCGGGCCGAGGTGGGCGCAGGGTTGCCCAGTTGCACGGGCCGGGCCTGGTTCGATGACCTGGCCGTCAACCTGCTGGACGTTTCGGGAAAACGCCTGAAAGCCAAGCTCGTTTCGGAGCAAAGAAGCGACCAAAGCGACTGGCAGGCCTTTGTGCCGGCGCAAAGCGCGGACGCTACGGCCCTGGATCTTTCGTCGCTCAATGAAATCCCCGCCGGAAACCATGGATTTACGACTGTCCAGGGGGGCCGATACGTCTTTGCCGACGGTACCCCCGTGCGTTTCTGGGGCACCGACCTTGTCGGCGGCCACGCGTTCCTTTCCCACGAAAAGGCCGACGTTGTGGCCAAACGCATGGCCCGATTGGGCATCAACCTCGTTCGCCTGCACCACATGGATGCGCCCTGGGCCACCCCCAATTTGTTCGCTCCCGAGGCTGCGGACACGCAGACTTTCTCCGAGGATTCCCTGGACAAGCTGGATTACCTGCTCGCCGCCCTGAAGAAGAACGGCATCTACGTGTACCCAGACCTCCTCGTGCACCGCAAATTCCGGGAAGGCGACGGTGTGGCTGATTTTTCCCTGCTGGGGAATGGGGCCAAAGGCGTGGCGCACTTTTTCCGACGGGTCATCGAGTTGAACAAGAAGTACGCCAAGATGCTGTTCACGCACAAGAACCCCTATACCGGGAGGTCTTTGGCCGAGGATTCCTTCTTCATGGGCACCGAACTCGTGAACGAGTCCTCAATCTTCACCGGCTACGGGCTGGAGGATTTTCCTCCGGCCTTCGAAGCTGAACTGCAGAGGCTCTACCAGGCTTGGGGTGGCAAGGGCAAAATCACCCGTTTCGCCTGGAACTGGAGCACGCAATCCCTCAAGCCGGTTCGAAATCTGGAAAACGCGGAACAGAGCATGCGTTTCCTAGCAGCCACCACGGAAGCCACCAACGAGGACATGCGCCAGTATCTGCGGTCGCTGGGCGTAAAGTCACTCTTCACTATGAGCAACCAGGGGCTTCCGCTCCTAGCCGACCTGCGCGCCGACGCCAAGATGGACCACATCGACACCCACGCCTATTGGGACCTGATCTGGAGGGTCGACGCGAATGGGGGCACCGACTACGCGCCTTTCGACAACACCTCGCAGTTCCTGAACCCGTTCAAGGACACGCTGGTTTTCCACCTTGCTTCCGCCACGGTCTTGGACAAGGCCACGGTCGTCACCGAGTGGAACGATTGCGCCCCCAACGAGTACCGCCTGGAGGGCCCGGTCCTGATGGCCTGCTACGGCTCGCTCCAGGACTGGGGCGGCATGCTTCAGTTCGACTTCACCCCTGACCTGCCCGGATCGGTGAAGCTTTCGAGTCTCAGCATCAACACGCGTCCCGCCAATGAAGTGATGTACCAAGCGGGCGCGTACATCTTCCGAAAGGGCCTATTGAAGGCGTCCGACGTGACTGTGGTGGAACCCCTGTCGGACAAGAGGGTCTTGGCTCCCGGAAGCACCAGCTCCTGGTTGGCGGACCATGCATGGCTTCCCTATGCGGCCGCGGTCCGCAAGCAACTCACTGGCAATGTCGAACAGCCCCTGCCCGCGTTGGATCAGGTGACTGCTTTCTTCGATGAGGCGGGCAAGAAAATCATCTCTTCCACCGGTGAATTGGCGCTCGATTACGGCCGGGGATTGCTGAAGGTGGACGCACCTTGCGTGCAGGGGTTCGTGGGGACAGTGGGGACGGGACAAGCCTTGAAGGCTTCCGACCTGACGTTGAAGGCGGACCCGAGGAACCCCTGGGCCGGCGTTTTGGCAATCAGCCTAGATGACAAGCCGCTTACGCAATCCGCCCGCTTCGTGGTTTTCGCAGCCGCCAAGGAGGAAAACTCCGGGCAGGTGTGGAACGCCACCCGAACCGCCTTGAAGAACCCGGGCCAAGCGCCGGTGATGGAACAATGGGTGAAAGGGACAGTGACGTTGAAGGTAAAGGGCAAGGGAACGTTCACCGCGAGGACCCTGGGTGCTTCGGGGAAGCCGGGCAAGACCCTGCCCATTTCGCGCAGGCACGCTGAACTGACCATCCCGCTCTCGCCGAAGAATGCGAGCGGCTACTACGAAATCATTCGTAGATAAGGGGGAGTCCCATGCGTATCGAGGGGAGAGCAGCGACTGGGATGGCCACCAGCGGTGATTTCGACTGACACAAGCGCCGTCACCCTGGCTTTGACCGGTCCCGATGGCATCGTCGGGCCAGCGTCCATCGTCATGAGAGGCGGTCAGCTTGCCGTCTGGGCGCGCAGCATGCGGACGCCAGTGATGATTACGCTAACAGCGAGCGGCATGGGTCTTGCCCAAGCGTCCGTTGACCTGACCAGCCAGGCGGTGATCGGGCGGCCACCATTGCCGGCCGAAAGATGAAGGCTGTCCAGTACTGACCCGGGCGTGCGCTTCGCAGCGACGGCGGTTGGCCGGCCTCGCCGATCTAGGCCAAACCAAATGAGTTATTGACAAAGTCGACGTCGCTGCAATACCATTTTTGCTGCATTGGGACACCGCGATGACTCGCGATGTCTTGCCGTAGTTGGGGTGGGAGCACGTCCTGGGAGACTGCACCCGATTCTCAACTATGAAATATCCAATTCGGAGAGAACGCATGTACAGAGCGAATCAGCAGAAGAATAGTCTCGTGCATACAGTCACACATCTCGGACTCTTGGGCGTATTGGCCGCAAGTCTCACTTCGGCTTGCGTAAGCTCAAGCAGCAATGGGACCGGCGGCGCAGTGGCCGGCAGCGCAGTGGCCGGCAGCGCAGCAGGCGGCAGCCCGGCGGCCGGTACCCCAGCCGCCGGCACCCCAGCGGGTGGAGCCGGCGCGGGTGGGTCGAGCGTCGTCACCGTCACATGCCCCGCAGCGAGCTCGCATCCCGACTGCACCACGGACGCGGGCGTCGTTACGGGAAGCGCTTGTGCGCCCAATCCGCTGATATTTCCCCTCGATGCCAATTGCACGCTTGGTTACTGGTCAGGCGACGGCATCTCAAATGCGTATTTCTATCAACCGTGGTGCAACAATGCCAACACCACCTGCACTCTGACGATGGCCTGCGCGACGAACTCAATGCACATCGCGGGCTCGTATTCGGGCTACAACGCAGGAGCCAATGATGGCAATGCCGGATGGGGGGCTCACCTGCGGGAAGACGCCTCCGATGCTGGTTCTGGATGCCAAATGATCGGCGGAACCGGGCTAACCGGCGTCACGCTTGACGTCAATGTGGCGACACTCCCCACCGGCAATCATCTCGACATAGGTCTGAGTTTGGCCAATGGCAATAGCGCTGATTACTATGCCGTTCTCACCCCAGGAGCGCAGACTCTCAGGGTACCTTGGGCCTGCTTCAAGAACAAGCTCTCATGCGGGTCCGTTCCCGGACCGGGAATCACGGATTACTTTCTCAGCTTCGACTGGTTCAATGATAACGCCACCCACAATGTGGACATCACTATCTCCAATTTCGGATTCTACTAAACCCGGCGCTTGACGACCGATTCGAGCGAGCCTGGCCGTGCTGGGCTCGCTCTTTTCATATTCGCCATGAGCAATTCCGCACTACATGCAGTCTTCTTGTCCGCCATGCTCGGGGGTTGCCTGCGCCCACCCAGCGGTCCCGGCGCCGAGACGCTTGCCCAGAAGCTTCACTCCGACGGCGATTCTGTGGCCATCGTCCTCTGCAACGCGGGCGCAAGTTGCTCGGATTCCGGGCTGGAATGCACGAATTCCTCGGGCATCTTGTGTACCTGTGTTGGACCCAAGAAGGCCGCGTACGTCACTTGCAATAGCGTGCGAACTCCGTCTTCGTCGGGACAATCGACGGCTGTTGCGGCGGACGCATCCCAAGCCCTTGCGGCGAGCGGTTCATCAAACCCCGAGGGCGTGCGTTGCTCGGACCGCCCGCCTTGGGAAGCGGCCGGGGTACCCGCCTATCGAATCAGCGTGGACGCGAAGCAATTGGGTCCGGCATGGAATCGATTCTACGAAAAGATGGTGGCCGCCGACCACGCGAATACCGTATTGGAGACAGCTTGGGGCCGCAACATCCAGGGCGCGCTGCGCAGGGGTCACGAGCTTGCCGGTTTTCAATACGTGCGATTTCACGGCATTCTGGACGGCGACATCGGCGTCTACACCGAGGTCAACGACAAGCCCGTGTACGACTGGGAGCGTTTAGACAAGGTGTATGATGCAATCATCGCCGCCGGCATGCGGCCATTCGTGGAGATAGGTTTCACGCCACCGCCACTTGCCTCCAATCCTGCAAAGACTTTGCATTGGTACAATAATGTGCCTGCGAACATCAGCCCGCCCAAGGACTGGAATCGCTGGATGAATTTGATGGCGGCCTTGGTACAACACCTCGAAGAACGCTACGGCGTCGACGAAGTGAGAGAGCACTGGTACTTCGAGATCTGGAACGAATCTTCCTGGATGTACTCCCTGGGAATGGCCGGCTACAACGAACTGTACGACTACACCGTGCAGGGCTTGGTGCGCGGCGACCCGGACATCAAAGTGGGCGGACCGGCCGAGTCGGGCGGAGGCTCGGCCGTCGGCATCACCAATCTTGTTGAGTATTGCCGCAAGCACAACCGCAAGCTCGACTTCGTGACCTATCACACCTACGGACAGACAGACGACACGACCGTCGCGCTTGCGGTTACAACCCAGGTCTTTCACGAGTCGATGGCCAGCACGGTCAAGCAGGTTGACTTCAAGGGCGATGTATTTACGACGGAATGGGGCGCCTCCTATTCCGGTGCCCTGGTGCGCGACACGGAAATCAGTGCAAGCTTCATCGCGAAAACGATTCACTTGATCGGCACCGACAACGGTATTGCGCCACCCAGCGGGTTTGCTTACTGGACGATATCCGATCTGTACGAGGAGTTCGACAGCGGAGGCAAACTCGCGTTTCGCGAGGGAAACTACGGCCTCATGCTCAAGGGCGATCCCCGATATCCTGATTCCTACGACGTGGCGAAGCCGGCCTTCAATGCGTATCGCTTGTTGCACATGATGGGCGAGACTCGCGTGGCCACAAGCGGAGGTCGCACCGGCGACGGGGTCAACGCCGTTGCCACGTTGGCCGCTGGCGGAAAGGCTTTGCAGCTGTTGGTCTACAACCACGTCGACGGCGGAAGGGCCGACCCTCTCGCCTCCAGCTTGGTGTACGTCCAATTCAACAATCTTCCGTTTGCGTCCGGAAAGATGCGGGTGCGGCACTATCTCGTCGATCATACGCATTCCAACGCTTATGACGCCTTTGCCGAAATGGGCAGACCGCCGGAGCCCACGCAATCCCAGTGGGCGGATCTACGCCGCGCGAGCGAGCTTTGTTATTACGAGACTACGGTTTCTTCCAAAGACGGGGCCTGGTCCGTGACATTTCCGCAGAACACCTACAGCGTTGGGCTTTTCGTGCTCAGTCCTCAGCCCTGAATCCAGTTCATTCACTTCGCGGGCGCCGGCAGCGCAATGTCCTTGAGCGAGTAGGAGCTCGTGGCAGCTCTCAGCATTGCCTCCATCACTTTCGGGTGCAACACGCCGTGGTTGTTGCGGTCGATGAGTGCGAAGCTTTCTCCCCCGCTGCCTCCACCGCCGTTGTCCCAGTACACTGGGACGAGCCCGCGATCGACCGCGGCTTTGGTAACGTACTCCATGTAGTAGCGTCGATAGTCCTCGTAGCCCTCCTGATGGGTAGCGCCATACTCACCGACAACTACGGGTACGCCCTGATCGACGTAGCGCGACTTGAGCTTGTCGAACTGAGCCACGATGTAGTCTTCCTGACCCCAATCATCCCTGCCCGGCGAAGCACGGCCCCAGGTATGCGTCTGGCCCATGAGCGCGTACAAGTAGGGGTCATAGCAGTGAACCGACAAGATCAACCTGTTTTTCGCCGAGTCGGTCGGTAGTTTGAAGCCCTTTAGCGTTTCATCGATGTTCGTGTTGTAGCCAGGGACGATCAAGTGACGCTTGCTATTGTTGCCACCACTTGCCCGCACCAGGTTCACAAAGGCCTGATTCAGGTCGTTGACGATTTCGATATGACGAGGATCGGCCTTGCCATAGCCGTCGTGGACTTCGTTCATCGACTCGAACATCAGTTCTTCACCTTGATTGGCGAAGTACTTGGCGATCTGCGTCCACACCGCTACGAACTGCGCTCGCACCACGGCGTTGTTCTCCTCGGTCGTCTTGCCATTGGCGTCTTTGAGCGACAGCCACCCGACCCCCCTCATTCCGTCGGCGCCATCGTGGTGCAGGTTGATAATGGAGTAGAGTCCAGCGGCACGAGCGTAGCCCACGACCTCTTCCACCCGCTCGAGCCAGCTTTGGTCGATGACATAGCTCGGTGCAGGCCCCAGGCGCTGCGCCCAGGTAACGGGAATGCGCACCAGTGCAAAACCCGCCTTCGCAATGGCGGCGAACAGCTCGGGCGTCGCCCTCGGGTTGCCCCACGCCGTCTCGCCGTTGGGCACGTCCAGACTGTTGCCAAGGTTCCAACCCAGGCGAAGCTTCGCGAAAAGTTCAGGGGACGTGCGCGTGAAATCGCCGAAACTGGGCGCGACCGGGGCCGTCGCTTGTGGTGGGTCCGAAGGCTTGCCGATTCCTCTGGCGGCAGGCGGGGTGAGGCAGGAACTTGCGAGAAGTGCGAGGCAAGCGCTCGCGAAAAAGGCGGTGGTCGATGCGCAATCGGCAGTGAGCTTCATCGGCCTCCAATACTACGAACCTGGCACAGTTGACGAAAAAAGCCACGCCTACTTGGAACCCTTGCCAGCGGCTGCGGGCAAGGGGCCGTTCTTGGTCGGCGTGACGGTGTTGATCCGGCCATTCGCGTCGAAGGTCAACTCGTCAATGCACACCGAGCGGCGGAAAGAGTTTCCGTTCGAGAGTTCGCTGGTGTGATAGAGCACATACCATTTGCCCTTGAACTGGACGACCGAGCCGTGTTGCGTGACGCTCGCAGCGTGCTCCATCACTTTGCCGGCATAAGTGAACGGTCCCATCGGGTGTTCGCCGATGGCATAGACCTGCGTGGCGGTTGGCGCCCAGCCATCGGAATACACGAAATAGTATTTTCCCGCCCGTTTGAAGACGAAGGGGGCTTCGCCGTAGCCTTCGGGCAAGACCGGGTCTTTGCCCGGCGCCGCCAGCGGAACCGGCTTACCTTGCGCGTCCAGAAAAGATACGGTGTGAAGTTCGCCGGCCAGCTCGGTGAGTGAAGGCCGGAGCTTCACAGCCTTTGGCTGACGGCATCCAAAATACAGATAGCTTTGGCCGTCATCGTCCTGAAGCACGGCGGGATCGATCGGCTCCGGCCCCGCCTTCGTCGTCGATGTGCCGTCAATCAGCGGCTTCCCGATGGCATCCTTGAACGGCCCCTCCGGCTTGTCGCTCACCGCCACGCCGATCTTCACGCGGTCCACCGGCAGGAAAAGGTAGTACTTGTCGTTCGCCTTAACGCAATCAGGCGCCCACGCCCAGCGGGTCGCCCATGCGAAGTCCTTCACGCGAAAGATCGAGCCGTGGTCTTTCCATTTGACCAGATCGGCGGTCGAAAGCAGACGCCAATCCACCATGTCCCAGTAGGTGGCATCCGGCAGATCGTGCGAGGCATAGACGTAAAGCCGTCCATCAAAAACCCGGCCCGAGGGATCGGCGGTGAAGACGTCCGTGACCAGCGGATTTTCGCCCAACGCGACGGACGAGACGAGCGAGCTGCCCAAGAGCAACCAGAGGGAATGTCTTAGAAGTTTCATGAAAGGTGCACTGAGCATAGTCATAGCGAGAGTCCCGAGGCAACTCGAAGCCTTTCATCCAGATGGCCTGGGCACGCCAGATGGCGCAAAGGATTCTCTTGCCTGCAGCCGGGCGAATCAGGCAAACTTCCGCCGCAGCGGGACGGCGCGAGCTGTTGGCTCTAGCCGTCTCGCGCAGATAGCGACGGACGACAGCGCTTGATGTTGTCCGTCGCCAAGCAGATCGAGAGGAGACAACAGATGAAAGCTTCCAACCATAAGAGCACACGCGTTGTCGGTCTCGCCTTACTGGCTGGTCTTTGGGCAGCCGCCTGCATGCCAAAGAGCAACAACACAGGCTCTGGCGGCGCCGTGACTACGGGCGGCTCGACCAAGACGGGTGGGACCACGGCCACGAGCTCGGCCCAAACCGGCGGCTCCCCCAGCGCAGGCACTACGACGGCCGGCGGCGGCGCAGGAGTTGGCGGTTCGAGCAACGGCGCCGCTGGCGCCGGCGGTGCTGGAGTCGGCGGTTCGAGCAACGGCGGCGCGGGCGTCGGCGGTGCTGGAGTCGGCGGTTCGAGCAACGGCGGCGCTGGAGTCGGCGGTGCTAGCAACGGCGGTGCTGGAGTTGGGGGTTCGAGCAATGGCGGCGCCGGAGTCGGCGGTTCTAGCAACGGCGGTGCAGGAGTCGGCGGTACCAGCGCCGGCGGCGCTGGCGTTGGCGGCTCGAGCAGCGGCGGTGCTGGAGTCGGCGGCACCACGGGCCAAACCGGCGGCAATACCTCAGCGGGTGGAACGAGCAGTGCGGGTGGGTCGATCGCCGTCACATGCCCTGCTGCGACCTCGTATCCCAACTGCACCACGGACGCGGGCGTGGTTCCGGGAAACGCTTGCAAGCCGAGTCCGCCAATATTTGCCCTCGATGCCAATTGCAACATTGGCCTCTGGGCAAGCGATTACACCTCCTCCGGATATTTCTATCAACCGTGGTGCAACAATTCCACCACCACCTGCACTCTGACCATGGCCTGCGCCACTAACTCAATGCACGTCGCCGGCTCGTATTTGGGCAGTAGCACAGCGGTACCCATGGATGGCAATGCCGGATGGGGGGGCCATCTGCAGACAACGTACCCCGATGCTGGTCCCGGATGCCAAATGATCGATGGAACGGGACAAACCGGCATCACGCTTGACATCAACGTAACGACACTCCCCACCGGCAATCATCTTGATATAGGCATAAGTCTGGCCAACGGTAATAGTGCTGACTATTCGGCTGTTCTCACCGCCGGAGCGCAAACTGTCAAAATACCTTGGGCATGCTTCAAGAACAAGCTTCTATGCGGGTCCGTTCCAGGACCGGGCATCACGGATTTCTTCCTCTCCTTTGACTGGTTCAATGATGGCGTCACCCACGCGGTGGACATCACCCTCTCCAATATTGGATTCTACTAGACCCAGCGTTTGACGATTGATTCGAGCGAGCTTGGCAGTGCTGGGCTCGCTCGTTTTGTTTTCGCCACCAGCAATTGCGCGAAAAGCAACTACTTGCTGACCGGATCTCCGTAGAACGTGCCCCGTCCGTGGGTACCCAGGTAGACGCGGCCGAACTTCTTTGGATCTCCGGTGATGTGCAGAACCAAACCCCACTGATGCTGATCGTCGTTGATGCGCACCCATCCGGCGCCACTGTCCGTGAAGCGGAAGAAGCCGCGCTGTCCTTGCACGGTGCCCACTAGGTAGAGAGCTGCATACTTGGCCTTGGGAGCTGCCTTGCCGAAGCCGAAGGCGTGGATCTCTTCCACAGCCGGGATGCGATTGAATCCCTTGACCCCCGAATGGTACAGGCCATTGAAGGCAGCCAACCAGAGATCTCCTTCGTGGCCTGGGGTGGCATAGATGCGGTCCTGGCCGCCGCGATCGTCGCCGCGATCGCTGCGGTTGTCGGCGCCACTGCCCCCTCGCTTGGGCAGGCCATCCGACAGCACCAGCGGCCGCTCCGTGAAGTGAGCCGCGCCGTCGACGCTCTCGAACAGTTTGCCCGCGAAAAGGGCCATGCCATAGAAGCGATTGGGGTTCACCCGGTCCGCGATCACGCGCGTGTCCAAGGGCACACCCGCACAAGCTATCCAGGTCGCGCCCTTGTCCGTGGTGACATAGGGTACGTTATGGCGAGGCGTCCACACCCAGGTTTCACCGTTGGATGAGACGGCGATGTTTCCCTCGGTGGCCTTGGCATCAGGCACCGAAGCGGGTTCATGCCAGGTCTTTCCACCGTCCAGTGAGTAGCCCAAATTCTTGCTGCCTGGGCGGGGCCGTCCGATGCGCACGATCACGTCCGCATTCAGTTCGCCGCCGCTGACATCGTGGGTGTTGCCCAGAAACGGCGGCTTGGGATTGCCATCAGGCGCGGGTTTGTCGAGATCCCAATGGACGAAGCCGGAATAGTCGCCGACGCCGGTAACTACATGGGCACCTTTGCTTGGGCTGTACAGTGCCAGGGCCACGGTCTCTTCAATGCCGGGGCTCATGACGGTCCAATGGGTGGGGAGATTCTTGTCGAGATTGGTCAGGTCGTACGTCTCCCAGCCGCCGTAGCCCGTGGTGAACATGGCGTGATCGGAATTCGCTGGATCTATTTCAACGTCGAAAAGCCAGTGGATGTCTGTGTCGCGGACATACGGTGCCAGGCTATAATCCATAACGCCGCCGCTGCCGAAAACCGGCTTCCAGGTGGCACCGCCGTCGGTGCTGCGAAATAGATCCTCGCCTTTGGGGCGATAGAAGGAACTGGCGATCACGACCTTGGGATTCTTCGCATCCACGGACACGGCGGCGTAGCCGAACTTCCGTTCCTTGCTTGGCTTGTCTGGAGTGATATCGGTCCAGGCGCCGCTCTTGATATTCAGCTTCCACACACCGCCATCCATCATCTGCATGGGGCCGGGATCCGTGCCGTATGTGATGAAGAGATTCCCGTCTGAGGCCAGGACCGCGTGGTTAGGTCGGTATTGAGTGGGCTGTGCGGGAACGGCCTTCCAGGTTCCGCCTCCGTCGTCGCTGCGGTACAGGCTGGGCTTGCCCATCACCGAGACGCCGGCGAACAACGTCTGGCTGGCCCCACCTTTGGAACCGCTGGTGGGATTGAAGACCACAAAGACGATGCTGCTGCGACCTCCGCCGCTCCAGGCGGGCAATTTGGCTTCTTCGAGTGACAGTTTCAGGACATCGGCGGGGAAGCTGTCCACCTTGTTCCAGGTCACTGCGCCGTCCGTGCTCTTCCACAGGCCACTGTGACGCGTGCCCAGAAAGAGTATGCGACCATCGTTGGGGTCCACGGCCATGCGCTCGCCATTGCCACGACCTGCTTCGTTGCCACCGAACTTGATGGGCACGTTGCTGCGCTGGAAGGTGCGGCCCTGATCCGAAGAGCGCAGGATCGCGCCGTCGGGAACCTCAGCGGCCGTGTACGTGCCGCAGGCCAGGTAGACCTTGCTGGGATCCGAGGGATCCACCGCGATGCTCTCGACGCCCATGAGGTTCAGATCCTTGTAGGGAATCCAGTCGAGCATCGGCTCCCAGCGCCTGGTCTGAGGATTCCTGCGATAGGCGCCGCCCATGTCCGTGCGGGCGTACAAGACATCTTTGGCCGTGGGATGGAACACGAAACCATCCACAAAGCCGCCTCCCACGATCGGAACGCTCTTCCAGGTGTAAGGGACTGCTTTGGGTTTCTCAGCGGCGGACGCTGGAAGGGCGAACAGAAGTAGCGCGCAGAGGGTGTTGCGGAACAAGCTCATGATGGTATGCCTTTTCGTAGAGGGGATTGCCGGGGCCTAGCTTCTTCGTTGACTCTTTCGCGAGGACTCTACATCGCTTCTGGGGCAGACACCGGCAGAGTCCGCAGGGCGTTCCAGCTCGACGACCATCCGGTGGAAGGACGGCGGTGCGACGCCCTCCTCGCGGCCACGAGAAGATCACACCCAGTCTGAGTTGAGGTTCTGGTAGACTCAACCTGTACGGACCAGGCGAACAACCGAGCCACCGATGGGGGTGCACAGCGATGACATCTGATGAATCCCTTGAAACCCTTCGACGATTGATGGAAGCGCGGGTCTATGAGTGGCGCCAGTCTGAAAAGAGGCGACCGTTCCGACCTGGACCTGTCGTTACGATCAGTCGCGAACCGGGCTGCCGAGGAGAGTCCATCGCCGAGCGAGTGGCTGCCAAGCTTGGTTTCCACCTGTACGCCGGGGAGATCGTCGAGCAGATAGCCAAGGACGAGCACGTGAGCGTCCAGGTGGTCTCTACGCTCGATGAGAAAGCCCGCTCAGAACTTGAGGATTGGCTGGCAGAATTCAAGGGGACTCACGATCTCTCCTCACAGACCTATCTAGAGGATCTGAGGAAAATCATCTTTGCTATTGCCTCGCACGGCAGCGCCATCATCTTGGGTAGAGGCGCCAACTTCCTGCTTCCCTCGGAGAAACGCATCGGTCTCCATTTCGTGGCCCCCCTTGAGGTGAGGATACGAAACGTCATGGAGGATCGTGGGTTGTCCGAGAAGCGTGCACGGGAGCACATTGTCAAGGTGGAAACGGAACAGCGCCGACTCGTAAAGAAGTATTTCCAGGCGGATATTCGAGACACTGCTCACTATCACCTGGTCATCAATACGGCCCTCGTCAAACCAGAGACCATTGCCGGAATCGTGAAAGAAGTCATCGGCCGCAGATCGTAGGTAGTCCCCATCATGACCGACGGGCGGGTACGACGACCCGCCGAGAGCTCGCGCTATCTTCCGCTCTCGATCTCGGTTCCTGCGCGCAGGATGTCCAGGTAGGCTGCGTAGCTGAAGCGACGATCGCGACGGCGGCCGCGGGTTTCCACTAGAACACCGGCGTCCAGCAAAGCTGCAACGACCTTGGTTGGCGTGGGCTTGGTCGTGGCCAACAGCGCAACCGCTGCTCCGATACTCACGATGGGGTGCTCGGGCAGAAACTCGAACCGACGGACAGCCACCATCGAGGTTGACCGCCCAGCCATAACCTTGCCGCGATCCACGGCGACCAGCGCGAACAAGGCGCGCGTGGCGGCTACGGCCTGGTCAGCCATCCATGGTCCTTGGAAAGCGTTCTTTCCTAATGGTATGTGAGAGTAAAGGGTTCTTTCCTATCACAAGACACGGGGCAAGAAGGCTTCCCTAAGAAGATGGATTCGAGCAGTTGGTGTATAGCTGGAGGTGCCATGAGACCTGACCACAGCAGATGCGCATCTTGCGGCTCACAACCGCGCTTTTGGCCGGCGGTCGCCGGTCTGGCCCTGCTGCTGGCGCTGTCATCGGCAGCTTCCGCCGAGCCTGCCCTGGCCAACGTACATGCTCGCCAGGACGTTGATATGGGAACCCTGGAAGGGTTCCCAAGCCCTCCCGCGATGGTACTGGACCGGCAAAGCCGGCCCGCTCCCCACGCGACTAGCTTGAACGGCAAGTGGAACACCATCATCGACCCCTACGACGTCGGGTACGTCGACTATCACGGCGTGTCCCAGGATGCCCTGGCCAGACCCACCAGGGGCTTCGCTCTCGATCGCCGCCAGCAGGACAAATCCGAGCTGCTCGAGTACAACTTCGACACCAGCCCCACCCTCACGGTGCCGGGAGACTGGAATTCACAGAGCGATCGCCTGCTGTATTACGAGGGCACGATCTGGTACCGACGGCGCTTCGACGCGCCGAAGTCCGCACCGGGCAATCGGTTGTTCGTGCATTTCGGCGCGGCCAACTACGAGGCCGATGTCTATTTGAACGGCTGGAGGCTGGGCAGGCATGTGGGCGGGTTCACGCCCTTCGCCTATGAAGTCACCGGCCTGGCCAAGGAGAAGGACAACTCGCTGGTCGTGCGGGTCAACAACCGCCGCCGGCCCGAGGGCGTGCCGGCCATGAACACCGACTGGTGGAACTACGGCGGCCTCACGCGCGAGGTGCTGCTGGTG
>Ga0182017_10002095_pt1 | contig 15250 bp, 8 predicted proteins | sample 712E3DmetaG_FD_120492 | JGI IMG/M metagenome (GOLD analysis project Ga0182017, IMG submission 120492) | Permafrost microbial communities from Stordalen Mire, Sweden - 712E3D metaG | ecosystem: Environmental > Terrestrial > Soil > Wetlands > Permafrost | place: Sweden: Stordalen | collected... | reverse complement strand
CAGTCCTTCTATGGCATTGAGCCTTCGGCGGTCGAGCGCCTGCTTGGCCCAGCGGCGTGGACACCGCTGCATGCTCGCGAGTTGGATTCCTTGGTGGGACGCCTCGAAGAGCTGATGGCCGATGCGGTCGCGGTCGGCAATGCAAACACGCCGCTGCCGACGTGGAACGGCCGCGACTTCTACGTGACGATTGGTGACCGCTCCTGGGAGGATGCACAGCGATTCGGGTTCGTATCTGCCGGCGGCGGGGCCTTCTACACGAAGCCATTGGAGAACCTAGTCCCGGGCGCTCGCGTGTTCCTCTATAAGCCGCGGCCCGTCCAGGGGTATGTGGGTGTGGGCATCGTCCGAGACACCGTCCGGCCGGTGACGGAATACCTGGTCGAGATCGACGGGCGGAGCGTGCCGATCCTCGATGCGCCTCTGACCGACCAAGCGAGGCTGTCACATGATGTCGATGACCCCGACCTTCGCGAGTCGCTCGTTCGCATGGAATGGATCGCGACCCGCCCGATAGGATCGGCGATCTGGAGAAGCGGCCTGTTCACCAACCAAATGCCTGCGTGCAAGCTGCGCGACCCGGAGACGATCGCGTACCTCGAGGAAGCCTTTGGCCTGCAGGGCGACCGGACGTAACGATAAGTAGATCAATCGTGATGCCGCGGCGGCGCGCCCGGCCGAGCGCGTATGGCCAGATGTCCCGCTCGCTAGTGTCCCGATTCGCTAGTTCCTGGATGCTTCGTCTGGCACCCGCGAGCACGGTTGGCCGGTGGGGAAGGGGCTAGTCTCTTCCGGATCGGGACACTATGCAGCCGGCCTCCCTGGCTACGCCGCGGTGAGCTCGTCGGCGAAGAGCTCGGCCTGCTCAATCACGAGATCGACCGCTGCGGCCTGCTTGTCGGGCGGGTATCCGTGCTTTCGCAGCAGCCTCTTGATCTTGACGCGCATTGCCGCTCGGACCGTCTCGCGATAGCGCCAGTCGACGGTGGCTTCCTTCTGCATCAGGTCCACGAGCTCGCGCACGATCGCCTTAAGCACGTCGTCGCCGAGCTGGAGCACTGCGGCATCGTTCTGAACTACCGCGTCGTAGAAGGCGAGCTCCTCTTCGGAGAGCCCGGTCGCGGCCAGGCGCTCGTGCTCGTTGCGCATTGTCCGCGCGAGTTCGACCAGCTCGACGATGACCTCGGCGTCGGTCAACGTCTTGTTCTGGTATCGCACGATCGTTCCGGTGAGGAGGTCGGAGAAGAGCCGGTGCTGAACCACGTTCGACTTGCCAAGCGTGCGGATCTCATCGTTGAGGATTCGACGAAGGAGTTCGATCGCGAGGTTCCGCTGCTTCTCCTTCGAGAGCTTCTCGAGGAAGACTTCAGACAGCAGCGACACCTCTGGTCGGGCCATCCCAGCGACCGTGAAGATGTCCAGAACCTCGTCAGCGACGATTGCCGACGAGATGAGCTGTCCGATTGCTGTTTCGAGCGCCTCGTGCCGGCCGACAGTGCCGTCACCTTCGCTGTCGTCTCCATCGAGTTTCAGAATGACGCTTCGGACGGCAGAGAAGAACACGATGTCGGCATGGAGGGCGCGAACCTCGTCGCGGGCATTGACCAGCGCATGCGCCTTCACGAGAGATAGGGTCTGGTTGACGAACCGCTGCTTGCGGTCCTCGTCGCCCAACACGAAGTTGGCTGTTCGAGTGATCTCGCCGAAACGGTCGGCCTTGGGGATCGTCGGATCGGAGCTCCATGTGTGGCCGTGAAGGATCGACCCGACGACTCCGTGCTTTTCGATGACCGTCCGAACAACCACAGATGTGTCGATCGCGATCGCGGGCTGATCGCCTTCGCCGTATCGAGCGACCGATCGCGCCAGCTCATCGGTGATGCCGAAGTAATCGACGATGAGACCACCCGGCTTGCCGTGGAAGGGGCGGTTGACGCGCGTGATCGCCTGAAACAGACCGTGACCCTTGAGAGGCTTGTCGACATACATCGTGTTCAGCGGAGGGCAGTTGAACCCGGTCAGCAGAAGATCGCACACGATGACCGCCTCGAGCTGATCCGCCGGATTGGTGAACCGACCCTTGACCGCGTCGAGATCTTCCTTGGTCCGAACGTGCCGGCGGATCCTCGGGAGGTCAGCGGCCGAGCCCGTGTAGACGACTTTGATCCGGCCTTGGGCGTCGTCCTCGCTATGCCAGTCCGGACGCATCTCGACGATCTTGTCGTAGAGGCTGGCCGCGATCGACCGACTCGAGACGACTAGCATCGCCTTGCCGATCATCTCCGAGCGACGGGGTTCCCAGTGCTCGAGGAAGTCTTCCGCGACCTTGGTGATCCTTTCGTCGGTGCCGAGGATCTTCTCCATCCGCGTCCAGCGGGAGCCGAGCTTTGCCTGCTCGTCTTCGGATAGGTCGTCGGTGAGAGCCGCAAAGGTTTCGTCGATCGCCTTTGTGTCATCCTCAGTCAGCTTGACCTTGACGAGTCGACGCTCGTAGTAGACGGGCACGGTGGCGCCATCTGCAATCGATTGAGCGGGCGTGTAGCGGCTGATGTATTCGCCGAAGACTTGGGTAGTGGAGCGGTCGGTGAGCTCGATCGGCGTTCCAGAGAACCCGATGAAGGTCGCGTTCGGCAGAGCGGCGCGCATGTTTGCCGCGAAACCTTCGAGGAGTCCGTATTGGCTCCGGTGCGCTTCGTCGGCGATGACCACGACGTTCCGACGATCGGACAGCACGGGGTCGCCATCGACTTCGCCGAACTTCTGGATCGTCGTGAAGACGATCCCGCCGGCGCCGACATGGAGAAGCTCGCGCAGGTTGGCGCGGCTCTCGGCTTGCCGAGGCGCTTCGGGCAACAGGAGCGAGGGCGCGAACTCCTCGTCGAAGAGCTGGTTATCGAGATCATTACGGTCGGTGAGAAGGACAACGGTCGGGTTGGACATGGCCGGTTCGCGCATCAACTTGTTGACCGCAAGCAGCATCTCGAAGCTCTTTCCGGAGCCCTGCGTATGCCAAACAACACCACCACGCCGGTCGCCGGTTGGAGCCGACGCGACCACGATCGCCTGGACTGCGGTGTTCACTGCCCAGAACTGGTTGTATTTGGCGAGCCGTTTGGCCAGGCCGGTCTTGAGGTTGGACCAGTCGATGAAGTTCTCGAGCAGATCGAGAAACCGACGCTTCTGAAGCATGCCGCGAACCATGATCTCGATGGCCGGGATCTCTTTGTCAGCGGGCTTGGCCTCGTCGATCGAGCGCCAGGGAGCGAAATACTCAAAGCCGCCAGTGATCGTCCCGGCCCGCGCGAGGGGCCCGTTGGAGATGACGCACAAGGCGTTGGCCAAGAACAGGCTCGGCACCTCTGCCTTGTAGGTCTGAATCTGGTTGTATGCCTTCCTGATCGTTGCCTTCTTGTCGGTTGCGCTCTTGAGCTCGAACACGACGACCGGCATCCCGTTCAGGAACACAACCACATCGGCTCGACGCGTGTGGCGCTCCTCCACGATCACGAATTGGTTGACCGCAAGCCAGTCGTTCGCGCCAGGATCGCTGAAGTCGACCAGCCTCGCGCGGCGCGTCCGGTGGCTACCGTCGGGCATAGCGATCTCGACAGGGACGCCCTGGCGCATGAGCTGGTGTATTCGGAGGTTCTCGTGGACGAGGCTCTGACTCTCTGCGCGCCGCACAGTCGCTACGACCTGGGCGATCTGATCGTCGTTCAGATCCGGGTTGATGCGCGCGAGGCTGCGCCGCATTCGTTCGAGCAGGAAGACGTCGCCAAGGGTGACTCGCTCTTGGCGGCCGCCGCCTGGAGCGATCTCAGGTCCGTGAACAACCTCATAGTCGAGGGACGAGAAATACCCTAGGACGACATCCTCCAGGTCCGCCTCGACGAACGCCGAGGCCGTCATGACGCGATGTCCGTGATGGCGAGTGGCGTCGCCTCCCGCCATGAGAGCCTCCCAGAAAGCAGACTGGGTAGCAGGCGATCTCGCAGGTTTGACAGGGCCACGGTTTGCTCGGAAAGCGATCGAACGAGGGCGAAGATGGGGCGAACGGAGGCACCAAAGGTCTCGAGGTCGTTCTGGTCGAGCTTTGGGAGTTCGAAACGCCCCAATGCTTCGCCAGAGACCCTCTGGCGGCCCGACGTTCCGTTCATGTTGGCAACGGCGTGGTTGCGAAACGGACCGAACCGTGTAAGGCAGTAGGCGAACTCCGGAGGCACGTCGGCCCGCGAGTGCAGGACGATGAACTCGGTCGATCCATAGGCAACCTCCCCTTCCGCGAGGAAGTCGATGAAGGCGGTCTTCCCGTTCTCGAGGCAGGGTGTAATCCGAGCCATCAGCGCATCGCCGTTGGTGAATCGGGCGCCCGAACCGATCGGTCGACGAACCCAGGAATCGGGACGGCTCCAGCGTGTCGAAAGTGCCGCCATGTCCAGGTAGGTCGCTTCTGTCACTCGTCGGAGGATCCGCTTCGGCCCGGTCTCGACCATCGCCGACACCTCTGTCATCGCCGCACCCGAAGCGATCCCGCGGTCCACGAGCCTCGAAAACAGGAGCTCCGAGAGATGTTCCAGCTCGTCCAGCATGTCGGTGGCATAGTCGATGCGGTCGTCGAGCGCGCCGAGAACTGCGGCAATGCCGAGCTGTTCATCGAGCTCGGGCAACGGAACCAGAACCTTGCGCAGCTGCGATTGCCGGATCCCCTGGGCGGTAGTCCCAGTCGCACGCGCGTGCAGTCGATGCTGCATCTCCGGTGACAGCAGCGAGTAGTAAAGGAAACGCGGAACGACCTTCTTAGGATCGGGCCTCAATGCGAACAGCCGCTGCCCCAGACACAGCCGGGGCCTTTCCTTGAAGAAGGCGATCTCACCAAGCGGAGCTTCGGAGGTGACCAAAACATCGCCCGCATCGAGCTTCGTCGGCATCCACTGCTCGAACATGGGCTCGGTGATAAATCGCACGTCCTCGGTTGAGTTGACCCTTCCGCCCTTGATGTTCTTCGCCGAGATCACGGGCACGCCCGTCTCAGCGAAGTCACCACCCAGTTTCTTTGGCGTCCTGCCACGATGATCCAACAGATCCGTTAGCAGGGTCCCAAGTTCGTGCTCGGTTCGGCTACCGCTCATCGAGAAGCCCCTCGACAACGGCCCGAACCGCGTCCTCGTTTGCACGGCCTTGCACGAGTTTTTCCAGCACAACGGTCGACAGGGCGCGAATCTCATCCTCGAGTCCGTCGTCGTCCCGCTCATCAGCCTCGGGTGAGCCGACATACCGGCCAGGGTTGAGCGCGAAGTCGTCGTCCGCCAGATCGGCTATCTGCCGCGAACTGCAGAATCCAAGAGCGTCTGCGTAAGCCGCAAAGCCTTCTTGGGAGCGCCACTGGTGATAGGTGCTGACTATCCGTTCTATGTCGGAGCCATCAAATGCCCGAACGGTTCGACTAACCATGTGGCCGATGTATCGGGCGTCGATGAAGAGGATCTGGCTCTTGCGGTCTCGGAGGCCACGCCCGCCTTCCCTGTTCTTCGCCAAGAACCACAATGAGACCGGGATCTGAGTTCCGTAGAAGAGCTGCGCGGGGAGGGCGACTACGCAGTCGACCAGGCCGGCTTCTACGATCTTGCGTCGAATGTCGCCTTCGCCATTCTGCCAGCTCGACAGAGCGCCGTTCGCGAGGACGAAGCCCGCAACACCGTCCGGCGCAAGGTGATGGATAAAGTGCTGTATCCAGGCGTAGTTGGCGTTCGAGGCGGGCGGAGTTCCGTAGACCCAACGCGGATCTTCTTTGAGCAGCTCGCCGTGCCACTGCGAGTCATTGAACGGCGGATTTGCCAGGATGAAGTCCGCCCGCAGATCTGGATGTAGGTCCTCGTGGAAGGTGTCCCCGCTTCGATCGCCGAGCTTGGCATCCACCATGCCGCGGATGGCGAGGTTCATTTTTGCCAGACGCCACGTGTCGAGAACGGCCTCTTGGCCGTAGATTGAGAGATCGGCACTGCGGCCGCCGTGCTCGTCTACGAATCGGCGTGACTGAACGAACATGCCACCCGAGCCGCAGCACGGATCGTAAACGCGGCCCTTGAAGGGTTCGATCATGGCCACGAGGAGTTGAACAACGCAGCGAGGCGTGTAGTGCTCCCCGCCGTAGTTCACGCCGAACCGGTTGAGGAAGTATTCATAGACGCGCCCCAGAACGTCATGGGCTCGAGCTTCGGCGTTGAACTCGAGACCCGAGAACTTGTCGATCAAACCAGCCAGAGTTCGACTTGGAAGCCCTGCCGCTCCATAGATCTTCGGGAGAACGCCCTTGAGGGATGGATTCTCACGCTCGATTGCGTCCATCGCGCCGTCAATTAGTTCGCCGATGTTCGGCTGCTTGGCGCTCTCCTTGAGCCGATCCCATCGCGCTTCCACCGGCATCCAGTAGACGTTCGCTGCGGTGTATTCGTCGCGATCTTCAAGGATGGACTCGCGGACGTTAGGGTCGGTCGTGTAGTCCTCGTTCGTCTGATCCGAAAGCGCCTGTTCGATACCCGCGCGCTTCTCCGCGAAGGCGTCCGATACGTATTTGAGGAAGACCAGACCGAGCACGACGTCCTGGTAGCGCGCCGGCGGGATCTTGCCTCGCAACTCGTCTGCCGCGCCCCACAGCTTGTCCTCGATCGATACGGGCTCAGCGACGGCTCGTGGCATCCGCACGGGCCTGGCCGCGGCCGGGCCGGCCTGAGCGACGATGAGCGCCGGCAAAGCGACGCGGGGCTTCTCGATCTCTTCGGTCATGGGGTCGTTTCGTCTCTCATCTTGAAGAACGGCGTGGCGATGGGGTCCACGTGGAGTGTGGTCGGCATCGAGAGACGGTCAAGATCGAACCCCCGCGGATTAGAGACGTCTGGCAGACGACCCTCAGGCCGTCCGTCGAACCTCAGTCTAACGACGGTCTGCTCGCCAGATCGGGCAAGATTGCTCGGCGACCATGAGGATGAGGGCCGGGTCGCTCGTGTTTTCGCTCGCGGGCTCAGTCGTAGCCGTCCCGTCCTGGCATCGAACGCGACGCGGAGCCCGACCCGGGTCGACCATACCTTCGTCCGATCGTCTGTGGCTTATTACGATCGGATGCTCCCGAGTGTCTCCAACGGACCGTGCGATGGATGTATCGCGAAGTGCATGATCTCGCCAACGGTAGCCGTAGGTATTGGGGGGATGCAAATGGCGTGGAACGATGGTCTTGAAGGGCCGGCACTCGAGATTGCGTCCGCAGAGGAGTCGCCTTTATTGGCACTCGCGGGACCGGGCACGGGTAAGACGTTCTCTCTGATCCATCGGGTCGCCAGACTGTTGGAAGAAGGCTGTCCGCCTGACCAAATTCTGGTCGTCACCTTCGCGCGAACTGCTGCCCAGGACCTTCTTCGGTCCCTTCGTGATCTCCAGCCCGACGATGGACCTCAGGTGTCGGCCCGCACGTTGCACGGCTACTGCTTCTCGCTCCTCAACAGCGCCGGCGTCCTACTCGCCACGAGACGAGTGCCACGGATCGTCGCCGACTTTGAACGCAAGATCCTCCTTGCCGACCTGGAACCGGACGGGGCCTTTGGGTCGCTCACCGATCGACAAAATCTTGCCAAAGCCTTCGAGGCAGCATGGGCTCGCCGACTGACAGATACTCCCGGCGATCCGGTTGAGGATCTTGACCAGGCCTTTCAAAATGCGCTGCTCGACTCACTCCGGTGGCACAAGGCCATGCTGGTCGGCGAACTCGTGCCACTCGCGCTCCACTACCTGCACGAAAACCCGGCGGCACCCGAGCTCCGCGCGTTCCAGCACGTCGTCATCGACGAGTTCCAGGACCTCAACAAATCCGAACAAGAGCTGCTCGAACTGCTGGCCGAGGCCGGCACGCTCACGGTAATTGGTGATGACGACCAGAGCATTTACAGCTTCAAGTGGGCCAACCCGGATGGGATCCGAACCTTCGAACGGGATCACCCAGGGACCAGACGCATCCCTCTTGAGGAGTGTCGACGATGCCCGACGCGTGTCGTTAGCATGGCCTCGAGTCTGATTGCTCGAGATCCTCACCGTCTGCCCCACGCACTTCGGCCGAGGCCGACGAACGTCGCCGGCGAGGTCCACGTCGTTCAATGGACGTCGGTTGACGAGGAGGCCGCGGGCATCGCCGCGTTCGTCGCCCACAAGATCGCTGAGGGTGTTCCGCCGGGCGAATGCCTCGTCTTGGCTGCGAATCGACTCGTCGGCTATGGCATCCGAGACGCGATGCGCGCCGCGGGCATCGACACGCGCTCCTACTTCAGAGAGGAGCCCGTCGATGATCCTGACGCTCAGGAGGCATTCACCCTTCTGAACCTCCTGGCCGACCGAGACGATCGCGTGTCTCTTCGAGCGTGGCTCTCCTTCCGTTCTACAACCCAGCGTCGTAGCCCGTATCGGCGGGCGCTGGAGATGGCCAAGGCTGCGAACACCGATGTGAATGAGATCCTTCGCCGCGCCTCCGATGGCGCCGTGCAGATCCCCTACGGGCATCAACTTATCGAACGTTGGCGTCTCCTCCAGGTCCGTCTCGTCGCGCTACGAGGCATCGCCGGCCTCGAAGATCTGATTGACGATCTGTTCCCGGAAGGCGTCGAGCCGGTTGAGGATTTGCGCGTATTGGCCCTTGGCGCGCTCCCAGAGGTCGACAACGTTGCCGGACTGGCGGCGGCCGTGCGAGCGTCTGTATCGCAGCCGCAGGTCCCCATCGAATCTACTGAGGCCCGCGTCATGAGCTTCTACAAGTCAAAGGGGCTGACGGCGCGCCTGGTTGTTCTGGCCGGCCTCGTGCAAGGTCTTATCCCCGGAACGCCTGACGCGCGGTTTAGTCCGCAAGAGCGAGACGCCTTCCTCGAGGAGCAGCGCAGGCTCTTCTACGTGGGGCTCACACGGGCCACCCAAGTCCTCGTCCTGTCCAGCTACGTTCGTCTGCCGATTCGTCTCGCGTTACGTCTTGGCGTCTCGAGCAGGGGTTACTTGCCAGGAGGACAGGTGCGCGTCCAGGCGAGTGAGTTCCTCGGCCAACTCGGGCCGTCTCGACCCCGCGCCATCGTTGGTGCTGCCTGGACCTACGAGTAGCAGCGGTCGCATTGTCTGGCACGGCGGCGAATCGCTGTGAGAAGACCCCCGGCCGACTCCCGCATTGTGCGCCGCCTCCAAGTTGACACTTGGTCGCTGATACACACTGATGCTGAGGAGGGCAACAGCAGATGGCAGACGTGATCCAACTCGAGCAGAAATGGACGCTCGGTAGCCAGATTGGCGGCGGGGGCTTCGGCCGTGTGTTCGAGGCGACGTCGGAAAGTGGCCAACCGGCAGCTCTCAAGTTGGTCCGAAAAGAGCCAGGCGCGGAGCGGGAACTTCTCTTCGTTGATCTGACCGGCGTCCGGAATGTCGTGCCGATCATTGACAGTGGGGAAACAGGAGACTCCTGGGTGCTCGTGATGCCACGAGCCGACAAATCGCTCCGGGAGCATCTGGCGTCCGCTGGGTCGGCCCTAATGCCGGACCAGGCGATGCCGATCCTAACCGACATCGCCCAGGCTCTTTCCGATCTCGACGACCATCGGATCGTTCATCGAGACCTGAAACCCGAGAACGTCCTGTTGCTCGAGGGGCGTTGGTGCCTTGCTGACTTCGGGATCGCTCGTTACGCCGACAAGACCACGGCGAAAGACACGTGGAAGCACGCGTGGACGGGCGCCTACAACGCGCCGGAACGGTGGCACGATGAAAGGGCGACTTCGGCAGCGGATGTCTATTCGTTTGGGATCATGGCTCACGAGGTGCTTGTGGGGCGCCGGCCGTTCCTCGGGCCGGATTTCCGCGAACAACATTTGACCCAAGAACCGCCGCCGCCGAGCCTTGCAGCGGCGCTTTCGAGCATCGTTCTTGAGTGTCTCTACAAACCAGCTCAGGCTCGCCCGTCGGCCGCCAATCTGGTGCTTCGACTCCAGAAGGCATCGCAACCAACCTCGGGTGCGTTTGCTCGTCTTCAGCTCGCCAATCAGTCCATGGTCGTCGCCCAGTCCAAGGCCGAGGCGGCAGCATCAGCCGCCGCTCAGGAAAGCGAGCGACGGGCCGGGCTGTTCACCGCAGCATCGAATAGCCTCCGGGCCATCGCCGATCTGATGCGAGCCCAAATCGAAGAGAACGCGCCGACCGCCAAATCGAGCCCAGGGAGCCACGTCCCGCTCGCCATAGAAGCCAACGGCGTGCGGCTATCAATCTCCGATCCGAAGCCAGTCAAGCCAGGTTCTTGGGGAAGGTTTCCGCCGGTATTTGATGTCGTGGCGGCCAGCACGATTCGCCTCGCTCTGCCCCACAACGCGGGGCTCTACAAAGGTCGTAGCCACTCACTATGGTTCTGCGACGGCGTGGAGGCGGGACGTTACCGGTGGTTCGAGACGGCGTTCTGGACGCGGCGTAGCGACAACGCAGACAACCCATTCGCACTCGATCCGGGAGATGAGGCCGGAGAGGCGATCGCCCCGATCATCGGCGTATACAACTTCGCGCGTGTGCCGGTGACCATAGACCAAGGAGACGAAGCCGGATTTATCGAGCGGTGGCTCGGCTGGTTTGCGAGTGCGATCCTCGGAGATCTCTCGGCTCCGGGCGGGATGCCGGAGACCAGCAACGGCGGGTTTCGGCGATCTTGAGATGTCCTCTATGAAGACTCGTGCGTATCTCCCGCTGCGCTCGAATGCGAGCACTATGCTCGCTGGTGCTCAGGCGACCAACCTTGAATCCAGGATCAAACTCGCGTCATTGCTTTTCGATGAGGTTGTTCTGGAAGGTGGTGAGGTCTTTCTGTCCGCTGGCCCGCTTGGCCGAATGGTCCTGACTGATCCGGACCCAAAGACGACAAGCTGGCCGACACCAAGGAGTCGGGCGCGTCTGGCTGCAGGAGCCGGGTCGGCAATCTACATAGGTGGCCCAAAAGGCGGCGGGGGTGTCCGGGTTAGCCAGACAGGACCGGGTAGCCAGATCTGGGTGGGGACATACGAGCCTCTACGCCGAGCTCTTCCGAGGGGCTGTTCTTGGATCGAGTTCGGCCATGGCGTTGCGCTTACAGACAATGGGACGGCCCTGGTTCGAAGGATCGCGGATGCGGACGAAGCCTCGCGAGCACCGAGTCCCGACTTGTTCCGCCGCAACATCGTGGTGGAGAACGCGACAACGGACGTCTTGGTCGGAGCCCAACTGGGTGCAAGCGTTTCGATGGACCGGCGGCACGCCCAAGCCGCGACACAACTTCTGACCTCGGGCAGTCCCGAATTGACGGCTCAGCCTGCACTCGCTGGTCAGGTCGCTCTCGAGCTCGCCGTGCCTCAAATCTCCTCTCTGACTTGGGGCGACATCAAGGACGTTCGCGGACAGATCGGCGTTCGACGCCTGCGCGACGTCCTGCGCGAAATCGAGGAAGAGGCATACGCCAACGCATCGAGTGCTCCGGACTTCGAGAGGAGAATTCGCGACGGCCTCGACGGCCGACTCCTCGAGGCCAACGCGACAGCGGCCCGAGCATTCTCAGTTGGTGCCACCAGGGCGGCCGTCAGCATCGGCCTCGGCTACATCCCAATCATGGGGCCATGGTTGGCTGCGGCCACGACTGGCGGGCTTGAGCTCAAGGCCGCGTGGGACAAGTCCGAAACTTGGGGAGCCGTGCTGCTGGGATTGCGCCGGCGATCGATCGAGAAGCGGCCTTAGGTGGGCAGCATCATGTCAAGTTGGCGGTGTGACTGACCTACGGGCGTCCCCGTATTGGTCGATGTTTATCCAGCGTGAGGCCAGGGAGTCCGGGCTTCCGCTCCAGCCCCTCTTTCTCACTTATAGCGAGCGAGAGCTGAAGGAGGAGCCTGCGGTCGTGGGCCAGGGCATCCATCACGGCCCTTTCGAGCTTGTAGTAGGAAACGCCCTGCACGAAGTCCGTGCTCTTACCGTCGCCCTCAAGACGGATCGCGAGGAATCGATGCGTGGCTGCGTCACGTAAAGCTCGGAGCGCATCTGACCGACGGCTGCCTGTTTCGTCCTGGTCCCGAGATAGGTCCATCAAGCCCAAGAGGCCGGCAAGCCTGTCAGCGTGCTGGGCAAGGATGCTGGTCAATTCTGGCGCGAGCGCCGTCTTGGCGCCCCTTGGCTGTAGACACCAGTTGCGATCGTTCGCCTTGTTCGGCGGCTGTGGGAGCGTCAACCACATCACCATGAACACGCCAACCTTGTCCGCGACATCAACGGCCGAGGCCAGAGCCGTCGCGGCAAGACCTGAACCCAGGTCCCATGTCGCGTAATCGAGGGTCTCAACGTAGTGTGCGGTCTCACTGCGTTCCGCAAGACGAAGCTGATCGGGAGCCTCGAGGGCCGTCCAGGCGAGAATGCGGGCGGTGAGGTAGTCACGCTTCAGAGCATTCATCGCCGCGAACGGAGCCGGGACGGCTGGGCCATCGATCAGATCGTCGATCTTCGTCGTCAGCCCCTTGATGTGTAGACGATCGAGTTCGTCCGGCGGCGGGCGGAAGTCGCGAAGGGGCGTGAGTAGAAGCCCGTGCCGGAAGCACCATTCGGCATAGGGATCTTCGTAAGGCCCCTCAACCCCCGGCGCAGGTGACCCTTTCGGCCGTCGCGTCACCAAGTCGTGCCATCGCTCGAAGTTGGCTTTTGTGACCTCGTGGAGCTCGTCCGCTTTGGCAAGCGCAAAGGTGAGGTCGTCCAAGGCACGGGTGGCGAGTAGGGTGTGTGAACCCTGGGTATGGAAGAAGGGGGCGAGCTGCGCGAGGGTTATTCCGCGCGAGCCGCGCGCCATCGGGTCGGCGGGGTTGAGACGGATGGCGTCGGAGAATAGATCGAGTGCCTCGAAGTCGCGGCCTACTTCAGACAGACCGTTCCCCGCCTCTACGGCTGCCTTGGCGCGGTCGACCCGATCCACCTTGCCGTCGTGAGAAATCTGGAGGAAGGCACGCCGGATCGACCGGAATTCGGCACCCAACTCCAGCCATGCCTCCCAGACACCGGAGGCGTGGCGCTTAGCCCAGGCCTTTCGGCGCTCCCGTATTTCATCAAGTGTGGAATCAGCCATCCCAGAAGCCCCATCTCGACACCGCCAGCGTGGCTGACCCGGAAACATCGGAATCCCCACGACGGTTCGATCTTCGGCAGATGAGATCGAAAGCGCAAGTTGCGTGATGGAAGGCTATGATCCATCCATCCCACATCCGAGGGGACCATCGGATGATGCGGAACGCCCCATTACCTACCCGAATTCCGCGCTGGATTCTGCCCACCCGCGAAATCACTGGGAAATGTGGGTGTAGGCGGCGATAGAAGAAGCCTGCTTCGGACTCCACCTTTGCTGATGCTCGAACAGCCCGCTGGTCTTACCAAAGCTGAACCCGCGCCCAGACAGAGTAGTTCTCTAGCCCGCTCGGGACTGGAACATCCCCGGCACACCCCGAGAGGGCCTTCTTGCCGACGAGATGAGCCAAGTAGATTTCCGCCGGCAGCAGTGTGGCCGCCACGATATCGGCTAGAGCGGCGTGGAAGTTCGCGGCATCTGCGGGGCTGAGAGCGCCTGTCAGGAGCGCATCGCCCTCTTTGTAGTTGGATCGCCGCCGCAACCGCCACAGCAGATCAAAGAGGGTTGTCGCCCGCATCCTCTCCGCATTCGCGTTGCGCAAGTTCGTCGGCAGTGTCTTGCGAGCGGTGCCGGCAGTCGTCTTGAGCCCCTTGAGCCACCCCTCGCGATGTTCTGTGATCTGTTCCTGGCGCGTGGTCTTGAGGGCCTTGGCCAGGAGACTTGGCGCATTCATGGCGTTCGGAGCGGACAGGTTGCTGATCGATGGGTCGATCGCGGCCCCTCCGAAGCCTTCGTAACGCCAACCAAGGTCGGATCCAAGAACACGCGCCGTCCAGGGAGTCACAAACGGGCTGCTAGGGCTTGCGACTCGTGACGACGCGATTTGCAGGACTGCCTGGTGCGTCACTGGACCGTCACTGCCCGACTGAACAATCTCAAGCGCCCGGATTGCATGGAAGACGGTGTAGTAAGCCTGCACTGGAGCCCAGAGGTTCGAGAAGCCGATCAACTCGTCGTTTCCTAGAATGCGCGGCGAGTTGAGCAAGACCTCGGTCGCCCAAGCGTTACGGAGGACCTCGGTCGCCCGCTTCGTCAGCGCTTTGGTGTTGGCCTGAGTCTTCGATCTCCAGGTCCGCGCCTTGACCGAGCTCGCAATGCCGTGCAGGACACCTGATGGGTGTGGATACAGATCGTTGGTCCAGGCGCAGACGGCCTCAAGGTAGTTCCGAAAGGTCAGGAACACCATCTCCTCGTCTGTACTTGCCGGCAGGTGCAGGTCGTCGGCTAGCAGAGGGACAACGATTCTCACATGGCGAGGGTACTGCGAGCCAGTGAGCGCTGCGGGTAGAGTGCCGCGCGTAAGCCGCGGATAAGGGAGCAGGACTACCTTTGGGACAGGGCCGGGCTCCGCTTCGCGGTCGATCAGATCCGGGACAGCTACCATGAGCGACTCGGCCCACGCATAACCTAGAACGACGACCAGGTCAGCATGATCCTTTCGCCAACACCTCCTGCTGGTCGTCCGGACCCGCTGTGCCTTTGCCATTTCGCTTTCCCCCAGGCTCCGCGCACGGAGAAAGCTCAGGACGTCGAGGCAGTGCCTCCGGGTACCGAGAGCGCGAGGTAGAAGGTCGAGCTCAAGGCGGCCGTTGCGAAGTCTGAGAGCTGGTTCGCCGGTATCGCGACGACCACGCTGCCGAGCTTGGGAGGCACGGCGGCGATCCCGGAACTCGACTGAGTCTGGCTGAAGGTCTGCCCGTTTGGCGTGCGAAGGGCCAGGATCGTCAGGTTCGTCCCGAGGACGGTTGACGTCGGAGCCGGAGAGGCCGCAACGCCGTTCTTGAGCGCGTTCGGCACGGCGACGACGGTGACCTTGGCACCCGGCGAAAGCGCGCCCCCTACCGCCTGCGATGGATCGGAAATGGGGATCGCGAACGCAACGTCCCCCGGGTCCAGCGCGGCGCCGAAGCCGAACTGCTGCTGACCCGGCGTCTGATCGAGTGCTCGCTTGTCAATCTCCTGACCGGCCAGGATCGGCATCGCGGCGTACTGTCCGACGACCTGATTCGTCGACTGCGCGGCATCGGTGGACACGTCGACCGGCGCCACCTTGACCAGCTCGACCAT
>Ga0182017_10002092_pt1 | contig 15272 bp, 11 predicted proteins | sample 712E3DmetaG_FD_120492 | JGI IMG/M metagenome (GOLD analysis project Ga0182017, IMG submission 120492) | Permafrost microbial communities from Stordalen Mire, Sweden - 712E3D metaG | ecosystem: Environmental > Terrestrial > Soil > Wetlands > Permafrost | place: Sweden: Stordalen | collected... | reverse complement strand
GTGAACCTGGCGCGGCCGCAATCGGGCGCGTGGAACTTCCAGGACCTGCTGACCCGGACGGCTGACGCGGCCCCGGCCGGCGTTCAGCTTCCGCTCATCCAGGTGCGGGGCGGCCGGATCAACTTCAAGGTCGGGGACGCGAAATCGATCTTCTACATTACCGAGGCGCTGCTGGACGCGACGCCTCCGTCGTCGCCGGGCGGCGAGTGGCGCTTGCGTTTCGAAGGCCAGCCGGCGCGCACCGACCGCACCGGGTACAGCTTGGGCGCGTTCACCGCGCGCGGCAGGTGGCGCCCCGACGCGCGTACCGGCGGAGACGTGGACTTCTCGCTGGATCTGGAGAAGAGTGCGCTGGCCGAACTCATCCGGCTGGTGCATGGCCATGACATCGGCCTGCACGGCCAGGTCAGCTCGCACGCGCACCTGAACGGGCCGGTGGCGGACGTCGAGATCACCGGGAACATGCTGATCGGCGACATACACCGCTGGGACCTGCTGCCCCCCTATAGCGACAACTGGCCGGTGGATTACCACGGACGGCTGGACATGGTCGCTCAGACGCTGGAACTGGAGACGGCGCCTCCGGCCGGGGGAGGAGCGCTTCCGCTTTCGCTGCGGATGCGGGCCAGCGGATACCTGGGCACGCCGGTTTGGGGCATTCTGGCGACGCTCGACCGCCTGCCGCTGGCGCCCCTGCCGGAGGTCGGGCGTCACATGGGGATGGCGCTGCCGCGGGACCTGGTCCTGGATGGCAGCCTGACTGGCGTGCTGGGGTACTCGGCCGGCACAGGCCTTCAGGGAAAGCTGGTGGCGGTGGAGACCGAGGTCAAGATGCCGGGATCGCCCGCCATCCGGCTGGAGCGGGCGGAATTGGTGTTCGAGGGTGGGCGGGTGATGCTTCCACCGACCGCGTTTCGGCTTCCGGCGGCGCATGAGCAAGCCGCCGGATCCGGCGTACCGCGAGGGCCGGCCCACGCGGATCGGGCTCTGTTGGTGGCGGCGTATTCCTGGACGGACCAGGCCCTGGACACGGCCATCGTGACCAGCTCGATGAGAATCCCGGAGGCGGGCTCGGGCTGGGCGCGGCTGCTGGGGGCGATCCCACTGATTCAGAACTGCCGCCAGGGCGTGTGGAAGGGGAACCTCAACTACCACCAAGAGGGCGCGCTGCCGGGTGGCTGGACGGGAACGGTGCTGGTGGAGAACACACAGATCCCGTTGCCCGGGTTGGCCGACCCGCTGGAGCTGGCCAGAGCCCGTATCATGGTCCGCGACGGCGATGCGACGATGGACCGGATCAGCGGCCGGCTCGGCGCAGCAGCGGTAAAAGGCGAGTACCACTACCGCCCCAAGGCTGCCCGGCCGCACCAGTTCCGCGTCGCGGTGGCGGAGCTGGACGCCGTGGAACTCGAGCGCCTGCTGCTGCCGGCGTTGCGGCGCGACGAGAGTTTTCTCACTCGCGCGCTGCGCCTGGGCCGCACGCGCGTTCCGGACTGGCTCGAGGCGCAGCACGCCGAAGGGGCGCTGGAGATCGGCTCGGTTTCACTCGGAGATTTGCACCTGGCGAACGTGCGCGCGCACTTCCGCTGGGATGCCGCCAATATCGAGACCACCGAGCTTACCGCGCAGTGGGGGAAGGGATCGATTAGCGGCCACCTGGTGGCGAACTTGCGGCGCGCGGTTCCCTCCTACCGCCTTACCGCGCGCTTCCGTTCCGTGAATTGGATGGGTGGGCCGTGGGACGGAAGAGGGTCGCTGGAAACTTCGGGCGCCGGCCTGGACTTGGCGCGCAACCTGCGGCTGGAAAGCGCGTTCAAGGGCCAGTCGGTCGCGTTGCTGCCGGATACGGAGTTCGGGTCGGTCTCGGGCAGTTGCCTGGTGACGGTTGCGCGCGGGCTGCCGCAGTTCCGCTTCACGGACTTGCGGGCGGTGGTCGGCGAGGAGGTCTTTCTAGGCCAGGGCGCCACCGGCGCGGATGGCCGCGTCTCCTTCGAACTCACCGACGGGCTGAGGCAAATGCGCGTGACGGGAACGCTATCGCCGTTTCAACTGAGCGAAGAGGCCCGGCCGGGGAAGTAGGATAGGGCTCCAGCCCTGTCCCAGCTCCGAAGTGGTGACCGAGCCGCGACCGCAAGGGAGCGGTTCCCAGCCATCGCTGAAGCGAAGGACCATTCAGTGCTTCGGTTTCTTTGCGGCAACTCGCTTGTCAACCGCGGCAACTGCCTCTTCGGCGGTGTTGTAAGGGCCGTGCATCCGCCCGGCCTTCATGTCCGCGAGGCCTTCCGCGATACTGCGGTCGATGAGGCTCTTCGGAAGTGCCATCGAAAGTGATCCCGTTCCCATGATGCATCAGACAGTCGGAAAGCGCGCGTGCCCCCCTGGTCCGCGGGCGGAGGCCGGACCGAGGGGGCCGGCGCGGTCCAGGGGGACCGCACCACAACTCCGAACCAGCGAACAGCGGTGCGCGTAACTCCCCTTTGCCTTGTACGGTAGAATAGGGTTTCTAATCGATGGCATCGCCCTCCGCGCCCGAACCGAGCCGCGTCGCTTCCACCCTCTCCGAACAGCGCGAGGCGGTGCGCGAGCAGTTGGCGGCGGCGTGGCAGCTTCATGTTTCGCGCATAGAGGAACAACTGAATTCCGGCTGGCGGGAGCACATCGAGCGGGTGTTCGAGGAGCGATTCGCCGATCTGGCCGCGCGGCTGGAACTCGATGTTGCCGCAGCAGTGGAGCGCGCCCGGCGCGGGGCTGCCGAGGAATTCCATTTGGCCGTTCGCCGTCTCGTAGGCGCGGAGACGGAGGAGGAGTGGGCCGCCGCGCTGCTGGATTTCACGTCGCGGTTGGCGGACCGCGCCGCAGTGTTTGCGGTGGCCGGGGGGAATCTGAAAGCCCTTTGCGGGCGGGGGATCGCGGCCATGGAGCTGGAACTCCCCGCCGGGCCGGCTTTCGCCAACGCCATTGCGACGCGCGAGCCGGTGGCGGGCGATGGCTGCCGCTTGTTCCCGATCGTCGCCGAGGGGCGCGTGGCGGCGATTCTGTATGCCGAAGGGGAGCCGGTCGACGCGAATGGTCTGGAGGCGGTAGCGGCGCTGGCCGGGGCGTGCCGGCGGCCGGCGCCGAAGGAGCGAAAGGCGGCGCCCGACTGGTCGCAGCTTTCCCGCGCGGATCACGACCTGCACCTGCGCGCGCAACGCTTCGCGCGCGTGCGGGTTGCCGAGATGCGGCTCTACAAGTCGCAGGCCGTCCTGTCCGGGCGTCCGCAGAGGAATCTCTACGCCGCGCTGAAAGAGGACATCGATTCCGCCCGCGAGGCGTTCCGCCGCGATTTCATGTCAGCCTCGCCGGCGATGCCGGACTACTTGCACCTGGAGTTGCTTCGAACCCTGGCGAACGACGATGCTGGCGTACTGGGCGAAGATTACCCCGGCCCACTTTTTTAGCCGGGTTGCTTGCGGCGCGCTGACGCTGCTTCTGGCAGCCGGTGCTTGCAGTGCCCAGACGCTAGACTCACTGGCCCGGGCCTTCCACCAGAAGCACACCCCCGCGAACCGCGCCGCTCTGGTGCGCTTCGCCTCCGCTCACCCGAAGGACCAGGACGGCGCGCTGGCGTTGCTGGCGCTGGCAAACGGCGAACGGGAACTCGGGCAATCGGCCGACGCGGTGAGGCACTTGGGCCAGCTCCGCGGCCGCGTTCCCAAGCTGGCCGATTACGTCGGATACTACCGGGCTGCGGCGCAATTCGATTTGGGCAATTTCGAGGCGGCCGTGCCGGAGCTCGACGCGGTGTGGAAGAGCGATCCGCGCTCGCCGCTGGGGGGCGACGCCGCGATGCTGGCCGCGCGGGCGCAGAAAGAGATCGGCAGGCCGGCCGATGCAGTGGGCGCACTGCGCGCCAACTACTCCCAGTTGCCGCAGCCGGCTGGGGATCTGCTGCTGGCCTCCTGTTACCGCGCCTCGAACGATTTGGCTTCGGCGGTGGTGTACTTCCAGCGCGTGTATTACCAGTACCCGGCTACGGGCGAGGCGGAACAGGCCGCGGCCGCGCTAATTGAATTGAAGAGGTCGCTGGGCCAACTCTATCCCCCGCCGACCACGCAAGCCATGTTCCAGCGCGCGGATCGCTGGCTCCGCAGCGGCGACCGGCGGCGGGCGCGCGCCGAGTACGAAGCGATCGCCGCGCAGGCTGCGGGAGAGGACCGCGAGCTGGCGCGCGTGCGCCTGGCCGAGATCGATTACTTCCGAAACGAGAACGGATCGGCCTACGCCAATTTGAAAGCGCTCGCGGTCACCTCCGAGGAGGCCGACGCGGAGCGCCTCTACTACATGCTGGAGTGTGCGCGCCGCCTGGACCGCGAGGACCAGATGCAGGAGGCGATCGAACGGCTGGCGCGTCTGCATCCCCAGTCTCCCTGGCGGCTGAAAGCGCTGGTTTCGGCCGGGAACCGCTACCTGGTCGCGAACCGGCCGGAACTCTACGAACCGCTGTATCGGGCCTGTTACGAGAGCTTTCCCGCGGATCCGCAGGCGGCCAACTGCCATTGGAAAGTGACCTGGACCCAGTACCTCCAGCGGCTACCTGGCGCAGGGGACGTTCTGCGCGACCACCTGGTGAAGTTTCCGGGCTCGGAGAACGCCAGCGCGGCGCTCTATTTTCTCGGGCGGCTCGCTGAGACGGACGGAAAGCTGCAAGAGGCCAAGGCGTACTACAGCGATGCCGTGGCGCGGTATCCCAATCACTATTACGCGGACCTGGCGGAGAAGCGGCTGGCGGAGGCGGCGGCGAGCAAGACGGTGGAGTCGGCGAGCGTGCGCGGATTTCTCAACGGCGTGGCCTGGCCCGAGCGGCGCTATCCGGCGAGCTTCGAGCCGACGGCGGCAACGCTCGAGCGCATCGAGCGGGGCCGGCTGCTGGGCTTGGCCGGGCTGGCGGAGCTGCGCGACCGCGAATTGCGTTTCGGCGCTGGCGCCGACGGCCAGTCATACGTCCTGGCGATGTATCTGGCGCGAGCGGCCGACTCGACGTACCGCGCCCTGCGAATCATGAAGAGCCTTGCGCCGGGCTACATGTCGATGCCAGTGGAGAAAGCGCCCATGGAATTCTGGCGGCTGCTGTTCCCTCTGCCGTACCGCGCGGCGCTGGATCTGTACTCGAAGCAGCGGGGCCTGGATCCATTCCTGGTCGCGGGCCTGATTCGCCAGGAGTCCGAGTTCAATCCCGAGGCGCTTTCTCCGGCGCAGGCCTATGGGCTGACCCAACTCCTGCCCTCGACCGGGCGAGCGCTGCTCAAGGCGAACCGGCGCCGCTTCCGGGCGAGCGTCCTTTTCCGTCCGGAGGTGAACCTGCGGTTGGGGACGACCTATCTGCGCGGGATCTACGACCAGAACGCCGGGAAGTGGGAGCCCACGCTGGCCGCATACAACGCCGGAGGCTCGCGCGTGGTGAACTGGATGACCTGGGCCACGTTCCGCGAGCCGGCCGAATTCATCGAGACGATTCCGTTTTCCGAAACGCGGAATTACGTGTTCTCGGTGCTGCGGAACGCGAAGATCTACCGCAAGCTGTATGCGGCGGGCGTACCGGCCGCGCCGGTAGCCAAGAAGCGGACGAAGCGTTGAAACGGCAATCGGAAGAGCGCGAGACCGCGATTCGGAAGACGATCCGGCAGATACCGCGCGGCAAAGTCGCCACTTACTCTCAGGTGGCGGCCTCGGCGGGTTACCCGCTCTGCCATCGGCAAGTGGTTCAGGTCCTGCGGAAGTCCGGCGACTCTCTTCCGTGGCAGCGGGTGGTGGGGGCGGGAGGGCGTATCGCCCTGAAGCGGGAGGCGGGCCACGATCAGCGGCTGCGCCTGGAGATGGAGGGCGTCAAGTTCCGGGGCAGCCGGGTGGCCATGGAAGAACACCAGCACGTGTTTCGGACGTGGGAAGTGTAAGTGCACGAACGGGGACAGGGCTGGAGCTTTATCCTACGGGTCGCATTGCGATCAGCGACTTAGTCAGGCCTAGAAATCTTTCCCGGATCAGGCGCGCTCCCGGGAACAGGCTTTGTAACTCGCGGGAATCGAGGAGCCGTATTTCGGCCAGGTAGTGATCGAAGTAGAAGCGGCGGCGGTCGGGGGAAGCGGGCGCGAGGGCGCCCCAGACCGTGCAATGGGGCACGAGGGCGCGCTGGCAGCGCTGGGGCAGCCAGTGTATGAAGGGGGTCAGCAGGTGTTGCTCCACGGGAAAGCGGCGATTGGGGGTCTGTATCCAATAGCCGCGGCCCACGCGCGCCACCTCGCGGGCGAACTGCCGCTGGCTGGTGGCGTCGCCTACGTGCTCGATGACGGAGTTGCTGAAGACGATGTCGAACGAGCGGTCGGCGAATGGCAAACACTTCCCGTCGCCCGCAACCCAGCGCTCGCCCGCGGGAAGTTCGGATTCCGCGCGCGGCATGTTGAGCAAGGTGACGCGCGGCTGTACTGGCAACGCTTGCCAATAGTCGGGAAGGCCTCCGACATCGAGTATGTGTGTTTCGGGGGTGATGGCGAATTCGGTTGCGAAGCGCCGCATGCGCATGCGCCGGAAATGCCGCGACAACGCTGCCGGCCAGCCGCCCGGAGTTAGTCGCACTTGCGCGCCTGATTGCCCAGGGCCAGGAGCCAGCAGCCGGGACTGTCGGCCTTCCCCATGCTGTTGCCGTTCCAGTTGATGGAGCAGGGGAGCCAGTAGTCCGGGAGGGTTGCGCGCAACTCGGTCACACCGCGGGTGATGACCAGCAACTCGCGGGAATCCGCCAGGAACTGCGCTTGTACGCGCACGGTGACGGCCTCGTCGCGCTTGGGCAGGAGGATGCGGGTCTCGATGCGGTGGCGTTCCTTGCCGCGCTGGACCATGACGCCGACCGGCTTCTGGTCCGTTGTCTGGTCCATCATCTGCACGTAGCCGGCGGCGTCGGGAACCTCTTTGCCAGCGACCGAGAGAATGCGATCGCCGAGTTTGAGCGGCCCCTTGTAGTTCTCGGGCAGCCACCCCACCAAAAGGCCCGGGCCAGGGGCGTCGGGATTGAAGCCGAACCCGCCCAGATCCAATGCGGCGCCCGATCCCGGCTGCACCCGGGTCGAGGGAACAGCGTCGTTACGTTGCGCGGGGTCGAACCTGGTCAATTGGACCCAGTAGCATCCAGAGAAGGCCGGATTGCCGGTCTCGCAATCCACCTTCTCGGGGAAGGCCTGGCGGGAGTGGGTGGCGAGCCACTGGAAAGCCTGCTCCACGGTCATGCCGGGGGGCTGGGGCTCGAGGTTGAATCCGGCCGTGACAAGTTTGGCGCGCAACGGCTGAAGCAGGCGGTCCTCAGGCCGGGTGATCCAGAGCACGGGCACGAGTTGCGAATTGGCGCCGAACAGGCGGCCGGAATCGATGGCGACCTTGGGGGTTCCTCCAATCGCGAGGGCGGCGGCCCACAGGTCGGGTCTGCGGGAGACCGCGAGAAAGAGGATGGCAGTTTCTTCGCCCTGGCTGGCGATATAGGTGCGCAGGGGGTTGGTGGGGCGCTCGCGGCGAGACGACTCGACCGCGGCCTCGATCGCGCGAACACCCGCGTCATTGGGCGCGGCCTGGACCGCGACGACCTCCCATCCGGGGATTTGCGGGGCAGGCTGGGCGTTCCCGGATACGAACACGAGCAAGGGAGGCGCCTGTGCCAGGAGCAGCGTGGCCGCGCCGAGCATCCCGAGAATCAGTCGCACGGTTCGCCTCACTAGCGTTGGATCCGCGCCCGGATCTGCCGGGCCAATTTCTCGATCCGCTCGGCCTTCTTCAGCGAGGAGACCGATAGGACCAGGTAATCGTCCTTCTCGAGGTTGGCCTGGAGTTGGCCGGCCATTTCGAGAATCTCCTTGACGTCTCGCAAGGACTTCTGGTGTTCCTGTTTGAGGATTTCCTCCCGCTGCGACTTGCCGTCCGGGAACTTGACGTCCGGCTCCTGCCCGGGAGTTTGTTGCGGCGCGGCCGATAGACAGGCCAGCGCGAGCGCTGCCACGCCAACGCGAACAATGTATCCGAAGGTCACCCCTATATGGTAGTGCCGAAAACCGGGAATGAGTATACTGCCACCGGTTTGCCACCGGTTTTCTGCGTGTCAGGCCCAGGCAATCAGGCCGGGGAGGAAGGGAGTGGCTCCGTCGGCGGCGGGCAGGTCGGGGTGATTGGGGCGGACGCGGACGGTGAATCCGTGCAGACCGCTCTGGGCACACGCGACCGTGGCCGCCTCGAACAGGTACCTGCCCTGGGCATCGCGCCCAGTGGGCCGCATGGGCGTGATTCCGGCCTCCAGGATCTCGTTGGCGGGATTCAGCTTGCCCAGATACATCTCGACCGCCACGTCGTCCGGTGTCAACGGGCCGAGTTGGATGCGCGCTCGGGCGCCGAAGTCCGAGCCAACCAGGAGCGCCGCGCCGGGGCCGTCTTCAACCGCTTCCACGCGGACCTGCTGCCAGCCGGCGCGGACCCTCGCCATCCAGGCGGCGAGGGCTTTGGCGCGGGCGGCGCCGTCGGCCTCCAGAAGGCGGAACTGGGAGTGCGCTTTCGCGTAAAACTTGCAGGTGTAGTCGCTCACCATGCGGTGCGTGTTGACGAAGCGGCAGAGGGTGCCGATGGAGACCTTCATGTGGCCGATCCACCGGCGCGGGAGGCGGTCCGCGCCGCGCTCGTAAAAGGTCGGAATGACGTCGCGCTCGAGCAGGTCGTAGAGCGCCTCGGCCTCGATCTGGTCCTGATACTCGCGGTTGTCGTAGGTCTCGCCCTTGCCAATCGCCCATCCGATGCCCTCGGCGGGGGCGGCGGAGCGCCAGACCTCGTCCCACCATCCGTCCAGGGTGCTGACGTTCAGGGCGCCGTTGGCTGCTGCCTTCATGCCGCTGGTCCCGCTGGCTTCCTGAGGCCGCAAGGGCGTGTTGAGCCAGACATCGACTCCTTGCACGAGGTAGCGCGCCACCGCCATGTCGTAGTCTTCGAGAAACACCAGGTTCCGGCCGAGTTCTTTCTGGCGGGAGAAGGTGGTAATCTGCCGGATCAGTTCCTTGCCCGCCTCATCGCGCGGGTGGGCTTTGCCGGCGAAGATCAACTGCACGGGGCGGGCCGCGTCGGAGAGGATGCGCTTGAGCCGGTCCACATCGCGGAGCAGCAGAGTAGCGCGCTTGTAGGTTGCGAACCGGCGCGCAAAGCCGATGGTAAGTGCGTCCGGGTCGAGGATTTCGTCGGCGGCCTCGATCTCGGCCGGCGAAGCGCTGCGCCGGATGCGCTGGTTCTGGACGCGGAGGCGCGCCCAGGATACCAGCCGCTCCCGCCGCCGCTCGTGAGTGCGCCATAACTCCTCCGCGGGAATGCTGTGAACACGGTTCCAGACTTCGCTGTTGGCGGGTTCCTCGTGCCAGCTTGGACCGAGGTAGCGGTCGTAGAGCTGGTTCATCTCGAGCGAAATCCAGGAACGGAAGTGGACCCCATTGGTGATGTGGCCGATGGGGATCTCTTCGACCGGCACGCCGGGCCAGAGGGGCTGCCACATGCGGCGGCTGACCTGCCCGTGCAGCTTACTCACGCCATTGCGGTAAGACGCCAACCGCAACGCCAGCACGGTCATGCAGAACTCGCCCTCGTCGGCGGGGGAGCGGCGCCCCAGCGCCAGAAACTCCTGCCGCGAGATGCCGAGCGCGCGGGGGTACTCGGCGAAGTAACGGTCCATCTGCTCGACCGAGAAATAGTCGTGACCGGCTTCGACCGGGGTGTGCGTGGTGAAGACCAGGCTGGCGGAGGCCAGTTCGCAGGCCTCGGAGAAGGCGAGCCGGCGAGTCTCCATCAGCCGCCGGACGCGCTCCAGGCCCAGGAACGCCGAGTGCCCCTCGTTCATGTGGTAGACGGTGGGCTCGAGGCCCAACGCCTCCAGCGCGCGGTAGCCGCCGATACCGAGCACGATCTCCTGGCGGATGCGCATCTCGCGATCGCCGCCGTAGAGCTGGTCGGTGATGTCGCGATCCTCCGCGCGGGCGTTGCCGTCGAAGTTGGTGTCGAGCAGAAAGAGCGCCACGCGGCCGACTTGCGCGCGCCAGACTTGCGCCTTGACCTGCCGCCCGGGGAAGCCCACCTCGACCACCAGCGGCTTGCCGTCGCGGCCGGGAGCGGGGCTCACCGGCAGGTTGTGGAAATCGTTGTTCGGGTACTCCTCCTGCTGCCATCCGGCTTGGTTCAGGTACTGGCGGAAGTAGCCCTGCTGATAGAGCAACCCGACGCCCACCAGCGGGATGCCCAGGTCGCTCGCGGACTTCAAGTGATCTCCGGCCAGAATGCCCAGCCCGCCGGCAAAGATCGAGAGGCACTCGGTGAGGCCGAACTCCAGCGAGAAATAGGCGACCAGCGGCTTGTCGGCCTGGTGCGAGTACATCTTGTGAAACCAGGTCGCCTCGCCCGTCAGGTAGGACTCGAGTTCGCTCTCGGTGCGGTTCAAGTGGGCCAGAAAAGCGTCGTCCTGGGCCGCCGCCTCGAGCTTGGCCTGCTCGATCGAGCCCAGCATGAGCACCGGATTGTGGCCGGTGGTTTCCCACAAATCCCGGTCGAGCCGGCGGAACAATTCGATGGCTTCGTGATTCCAGGCCCAACGCAGGTTATAGGCGATGACCCGCAAGCCCTCGATCGGCGCGGGCAGGGAAGGGATGACGCTAAAGGTTCGGATGGGTCTCATCTTGTCTCGAATCGTACGCCGAATAGCGGGCGGGAAGCAAGAACACAGGCTGAAGGCCTGTGCGGGCATCTTCTCAAAGTCCCGTCAGCGAGCGGTTTCGCAGTAGCTCATGGACCTAGGAAGTCAGCACCTGGATGCAGGCGCGGCAGAAGGCGGGCAGATCGTCGGGCTTGCGCGAGGTGACCAGGCGGCCGTCCACCACCACCTCGGAGTCTTCGTAGCGCGCGCCGGCGTTGACGATGTCGTCCTAGATCGCGAAGAAGCAGGTGGCGCGGCGGCCCTTCAGCACGCCGGCGGAACAGAGCGCCCACAGGCCGTGGCAGATGGAGGCGACCAGCTTGCCCTGCGCGTCGAGATCCTTGATGAGTTGAATGGCTTTGGGGTACCGGCGGATATGGTCCGCAGCGTAGCCGCCGGGAACCACCACGCCGTCGAAGTCGCCCGGGCTCACCTGGTCGTAAGACTTCTGGGCCACCACCGGGTAGCCGACCTTGCTGGGATAAGTCGCGCCCGCCTGGGCGCCCACGGTGACAACCTCGGCGCCGGCTTCCTGGATGCGGTAGGAGGGATACCAGACCTCGAGTTCCTGATAGGCCTGGTCGACCAGAATCGCGATGCGTTTTCCTGTGAGTTCCATAATGCCTCCTACTTCCAGTCTGCCACGAAGATGTTGAATTCGTAGCGGCCCTTGGCCTGGTGGCTGGAGGTGAAGGCCAGCTTCCTGCCGTCGGGCGAAAACTCCGGGAACGAGGTGAAGCCGCCGAACTCGGTGACCTGCTCGAGGCCGGAGCCGTCGAGCTTCATCAGGTAGAGCTCGAAGTTATGAGTGTCGCACTTGTGCTTGTTGGAGGCGAATAGTATCCGCTTGCCGTCGGGCGTGAAGGTGGGAGCGAAACTGGCGCAGCCGAAATTGGTGATCTGCCGTGCGTTCTTTCCGTCGGCATCGCCGATGAAGATTTCCATTTTCATCGGGGAGACGAGGTCCCTCGCCAGGAAGGTATTGTAAGTGGCGAGCGACTCGGGGTTGTTGGGGTGCATGGCGCGCCAGACCAGCTTCTTGCCGTCGCGGGACCAGACCGCGCCGCCATCGTAGCCGGCGAGGCTGGTGAGTTGGCGCTTGGCCGAGCCGTCGGACTTCATGCTCCACAGGTCCAGGTCGCCGCCGGCGAGCGAAGTGTAAACGATGCGGCCCGTCTTCCAGTTCACGGTCGCCTCGGCATCATAGCCCTTGGTATCGGTGAGCTTCTTGAGTATCTTGCCGGTATCGGTGGCCAGGAAGATGTCGTAAGTGGCGTAGATCGGCCAGACGTAGCCCTTACTGCGATCGGCTGGTGGGGGGCAGGTGTCGCCGCCTTCATGCGTGGAGGCGTACACGATGCGTTTGCCGTCGGCGAGGAAGTACGCGCAGGTGGTGCGGCCCTTGCCGGTGGAAACCATGCGAACATCGGAGCCGTCCGCTTTCATGAGGTAGATCTGGTCGCACTCACGGCCGTCGCGAGTGGACTGGAACACCAGGCGTTTTCCATCGGGGGACCAGTAGGACTCGGCGTTCTGACCGCCGGAAGTGATCTGGCGCAGATTGGCCAGGTGCGAGGAGGTCTGGGCTGAGGCGGCCAGCGTGCCGGCCGCCAGCAGAGCGGCGAAGGGGGAAAGGCGGCATCGCATCACGTATCATTGTAGTACCGTGAGGTGGCCGCTTCTCATCGGGATGGTCGCGCTTTGCGCGCAGGCAGCGCGGGCCGAGGTCAACCTGACTGGCCGCGTGGTGGACGAGAACAGTTCGGCGGTACCGGGCGCCCAGGTGTTTCTCTCCCGGGCCGGCACGGGGTCCCGCGTGGAATCGGTAGCCGACCCCACGGGGAGGTTTGCGTTCCGGGTCGATTTGCCCGGCGAGTACCTGCTGACGGCCGAACGTCCGGGGTTCTTCCGCCTCCAGGACCGGCCGGTGCGGCTGGCCGAAGGCGTCAACGAAATTACGCTGGTGCTGAACCCGACCCGCGAGGTCTTCGAGAAGGTCGACGTCTCCTACTCGCCGCCGGCCATCGATTTCGAACGCACCACTCCCGAGGAGCGGCTGACGGGGACTGAAATTCTCCAGGTCCCTTACGCTTCAACGGGCACCCTGAAGAACGCGATGCGGGCGATTCCGGGCGTGGTGCAGGATTCGGCCGGCGGAATCCACCTCAACGGCGGCGCCGAGGAGCAGGTGCTCTATACTCTGGACGGGTTCGAGCTCAACGACCCGCTCAGCGGGCGGTTCGAAAGCCGCCTGAGCGTGGAAGCCGTGCGGACGATGGAGGTTTCGAGCCTTAATCCGGCGGAGTTCGGCAAGGGAGCCGCGGGCACGCTGGCAATCAAGACCGCGACCGGCGACGACCGGTTCCGCTATACCGGAACGAATTTCATCCCCGGCCTGGAGAACCGGAAGGGTTGGCTGATCGGCGCATGGACGCCGAGGTTCGAATTCTCGGGGCCGCTGCTGCGAGGCCGCGCGTGGTTCTCCGACAGCGTGGCGGTGCAGTACGACCAGCACGTGGTCCAGGAACTCCCCAACGGGCAGGACCGGAGCACGAGCTGGCGGGTAAGCAACCTGCTTCGAAACCAGTTCAATCTTACGCCGTCGAACATTTTGTACACCGGTTTCCTCACCAACTTCTGGATCGCGCCGCGCAATGGGTTGGGGGCGCTCGATCCCATGGAAACCACCATCGACCGCAGGACGCGCCAGTGGTTCGTCAACGTCAAGGACCAAATCTACTTCCACCGCGGGGCGCTGTTCGAGATCGGCTACGCGGCCAACCGCACGTTCGGGCGCGAGATCCCGCAGGGGCACTCCCCACTGGTCGATACCGCCTATGGCCGAACCGGAAACGCCTTCATCGACGCCACGCGGCAAGCCGGCCGCAACCAGTTCCTGGCGAATCTGTTCGCGCCTTCCTTCTCCGCGCTGGGCAGCCACCAAGTGAAGGTGGGCATCGACCTGGATGCCGTGAATTACTGGCAGGATGTCAACCGCACGAGCTACATGTTCCTGCGCGCCGATAACAGCATCTCGCGCCGGGTGACATTCGGCGGCAGCGGGCGGCTTCAGCTTTCGAACACCGAGGCATCCTGGTACGCGCAGGATTCCTGGAAGGTGCGGCCGCGCCTGCAAATCGAGATGGGGCTGCGGCAGGACTGGGACCGCCTGACAGGGAACGTGAACCTTTCACCGCGCTTTGGGTTCTCCTGGGCCCCGCCGCACATGGAATCGACCAAAATCTCCGGTGGATACGGAATCGTTTACGACGAGACCAGCCTCGACGTCTTCAGCCGGCCCCTGGACCAGTATTCGCTCACCACCCACTATTTGGCGGACGGGACGCCGGCGTACGGCCCGGCGGTCTCCGTGTTCGAACTCGGTCCGCAGCCCCTCAAGACGCCACGCTACGCCACTTGGAACCTGGGGGCCGAGCGACGGCTCGCGGCCGACATGTACGTGCGGCTGCAGTACCTCGGGCGGAGCGGCCGGGATGGATTCACGTTTCGGAACACGATTGCCCCGGATTCGCCGCCCCCGCCGGACCTGGTGACGCGGTTCGGTACGGCGCCCTTCGACGCGGTCTACGAGCTCTCCAATCAGCGTCGCGATTCGTACCGTGCCTTCGAGGTGGCGGTGCGCCAGGCCTTCCACAAGCAGTACGAGTGGATGGCGAGCTACACGCGGTCGCGCGCCTTTTCCACCGGTGTGCTGGATATCAGCGTGGACTCTCCGGTGCTCGTTGCCGCCAACACCGGCCGCATGTCCTGGGATGCGCCCAACCGTTTTCTGAGCTGGGGCTATCTGCCCACCCGCTGGCCGAACTGGGCCGTAGCTTACTTGTTCGAGGCGCGCAGCGGCTTCCCGTTTTCGATTCAGAACGAGGCCGGGCAGATCCTGGGCAACCCGAACGATCACCGGTTCCCGGCCTTTTTCGAGCTGAACTTGCACCTGGAGCGGCGGTTCCTGTTTCGCAAAAACCGCTGGGCACTGCGCTGCGGATTCGACAACATTACGAACCGCCAGAACCCGAACGCGGTGAACCCGGACATCAGTTCGCCGCAGTTCCTGAGCTACTACGGCGGCCAGAGGCGCGCCCTCACCTTCCGCATCCGCTGGCTGGGACGGTAGGCGGTACTGGCCATCCGCTCGCTGACGCTCGCGGTTCGGTGCTGCCACGCGGGCCTCGGGTCAGACCGTGATCGTGGTGGCGAACCACCTGGTTCCGAGAATTACGCGACTTATCGAGTGACGTCTCCCCGCCCGAGCAACTCGGTCGTTACTGTCCGGCAAGGCTGTACAATAACGATTGCCTCTATGAAACCCGCTTTGCGAACCACTCTTCCGATTTGGATGGCCTTCTGCGCGTTGGCCGGGCAGGCTCCGGTGTGCAACGTTTTGGATTACGGCGCGAAGAACGATGGGAGCGCGCGGAGCACCGCGGCGATCAAGCGCGCCATCGAGGCCTGCACGGCGGCCGGCGGGGGAACCGTTTACTTTCCCGCGGGCACGTATGTGACCGGGGCGATCGAACTGGCC
>Ga0182017_10002091_pt1 | contig 15277 bp, 14 predicted proteins | sample 712E3DmetaG_FD_120492 | JGI IMG/M metagenome (GOLD analysis project Ga0182017, IMG submission 120492) | Permafrost microbial communities from Stordalen Mire, Sweden - 712E3D metaG | ecosystem: Environmental > Terrestrial > Soil > Wetlands > Permafrost | place: Sweden: Stordalen | collected... | reverse complement strand
TCACTAAATTGTTCTTTTTGTCTCCACAATATATCTGCCGGCAGGTATGGATCTTTTTTGTCTTCGAATGCCGCCCTGAGAATATATTTTTCAGGTTTACCGATTGACTTGTCAGGTCTTTTACCATTACCCCTGATATTCATTGCAGCATCAAGAAAATACCTGTCAAGGAAAGGAACACGAACTTCCAGACCATGTGCCATTGTTGATTTATCAGCTCTTAAACAATCAGCAGTTGACAGGAGTCCGACCCTTCTGATGGTCTCTTTCTGAAAATCAGTATCCGACGGAGCATTATGAAAATATAAGTAACCACCAAAAATCTCATCAGCCCCTTCACCTGAAAGCACAACCTTAATACCCATATCGGAAATATATTTCGAAAGAAAATACATTGGAGTTGAAGCGCGAATGGTAGTTACATCATAGGATTCAAGATGCCAGATAATTTTTTCAATTGCATCAATGCCTTGTTCTACGGAATAAAATACATCATGATGCTTTGTACCGATAAATTTGGCCACTTTCCCTGCTGCTTTAATATCAGGAACATCGGGATTTAAGCCAACAGAGAATGAATGCAATTCCTGTCTGGTGCCGCGCAACAAGCGTTTTGTAATTGAAGAAATAAGGCTTGAATCGAGACCGCCTGAAAGCAACACTCCTAAAGGAACGTCGCTCATCAGCCTTTTGCGGGTAGCTTCTGTCAGGAAAAATTGAAGTTTGTTCAGGTCCACTTCATCAATGCATTTTTCAAAATCATGATATTTGGGCTTATAGTACTGAACAAGTCCGGTATCATTGCTGTAATAATGACCGGGAGGAAAAGGTTCAAACGAGGTACACTGGTCCGCGATAGACTTCATTTCTGAAGAAAAATACAAATTTCCCTTGCCATCACGGCCATAATAAAATGGTTTAACACCAATTGGATCGCGGGCTGCCATAAATTTATCACCGTCTATTACAACAAATGCCCAGTCACCATCAAGATCGTTGCAAAAATCGTATCCGTATTTTTCATACATATGAACTATAACTTCACTGTCACAAGTAGTACGAAAATTATGATCGGCAAGCTTTGTTTTTCTTAAGTCCATGTAATTATAAATTTCGCCATTATGAACTACATAAGCATTGTTCGTTCCACGGATAGGCTGACGCCCTGTACTTAGGTCCATAATTGACAATCTTTCATGAGTCATAATATATCCGTTTGGAAACTGGATAACCCCGCTTTCATCAGGCCCGCGATGACTCATTCTTTTCGAAAGCTGTTTAGCTTCTTCCAGGTCTTTCTTTCCAATAATCGCTAAAATTCCACACATAATCCAAAAAATTTGTAAATTTCAATTTGTAAGTTATTATATTGTTTTTTATCTAAAATGAAACCACTTTTGATTATTTAAAACAAATATATAACGAAATATACTACAAAAGTAATAAAATGTTACGTAATTATTATAATTATTATCATATTTCAACTTGTTTTTTAATTTTGATAATAATTTATAACTTACGTTTTATTTTAAAGGTGTAATTAATTATATAATCATAATTTGATGGAGGATGATATTCAGATAGATAGCCTTGACAAAAAAATTCTTTCGATTATTCAGGGCAATGCCAGGATTCCATTTCTTGAAGTTGCCAGGGAATGCAAAGTTTCAGGAGCTGCTATTCACCAAAGAGTTCAAAAACTCATTAAAACTGGAGTAATTACTGGTTCTGAGTTTACCGTTGACCCTAAAAAGATAGGGTATCACACGTGTGCTTACGTTGGAATTTACCTCGAAAAGGCAGGAATGTACAAGGACGTGGTTGAAGAGTTGAGACAGATTCCAGAGATCATTCAATGTGATTATACAACTGGCAATTATTCAATCTTTGTTAAGATTTATACCCGTGACAATCAGCATTTGAAAGAAATACTTGCCGATAAATTACAGTCAATCAGGGGTATTGCACGAACGGAGACGTTCATCTGCCTTGAAGAAAATTTAAGCAGGCACTTGCCTGTCAAATAAGGAACAATGATTTCTTTTCCCAATGCTAAAATCAACATTGGTCTTAATGTCATCCGAAGACGCAACGATGGTTTTCATGATATTGAAACTATTTTCTATCCGGTAAAGCTTTGTGATATTCTTGAAATAATTGAGAATCCTGAAGGCGACCACATGCCCTTGTTTCATAACACAGGTTTACTAATAGATGTTCCCCTGGATAAAAATATATGTGTTAAAGCCTTTCGTTTGCTTCAAAAAGATTTAAAGCTTCCTGAAATTTCAATTCACCTTCACAAGATAGTACCTTTTGGAGCCGGCCTTGGAGGAGGATCAAGCGATGCAATGTTTATTATTTCACTTCTAGATAAACTCTTTTCATTGGATCTGAATGATGAAAAAATCCGCAATTATGCATTAAACCTTGGAAGTGATTGCGTTTTTTTCTCCATAAACAAACCTGTAATGGCAAAAGGAAGGGGCGAATTGATTGAACAAGTTGATCTAAGACTGACGGGCTATAATATTATAATAGTAAAACCCCCATTTAATATTTCGACCATTGAGGCTTATTCAGAAGTAATTCCAAATAACCCTAAATACAATCTGAAGGAAAGTATTCAAAAACCAGTTGAAAAATGGACAGAAACTATAACAAACGATTTTGAAAAACACTTATTTCTAAAATATCCTGAACTTCCGAAAATCAAAGAGAAACTATACAGGATTGGCGCATTGTATGCTTCATTATCAGGAAGCGGATCGGCTGTTTATGGCATTTTTAAAGATGAGCACAATATAGAAGGTTGGTTCCCGGGGTGCTTTGTCTGGCAAGGAATATTGGAATAATTTGCCAATGTGCCAATTATTCAATGATTAATGCTTATTATCTAATATTCAATAGTTAATTTTGAAGTGTCTAGAATACCAATTTCTTTTGTTATGTTAAAATGCTTATATGTATTTGCATCCTTTTTTAAGATTCCTTCTATATAGAAATTGGTCTCAGGTATCGCTTCTTTATAAACAATTACTGTATCTGAATTATTATAGAACTCATATAATTGTTGTATTGAGCTTGCATAAAATCCTTCGCTAATTTTATTTAACCCCTCAGAAGTAATTATCATAGATACAGTATCATATTGTCTGGTTTTGTTTATAAAGTCAATTGTTAATGAAATGAATTTTTTTGCCCTGATATCCAAATATTTAATGGTATCCTGGTAAACATCATATTTCAGGGATATTTGTTTTTTATCATATACTATTACAAAGTATTCGCCTTTTTCCAATATAAAGTTACTTTCAAAATTTCCTGAACTATTGGATGTAAGTCTGCCGATATAAGAAGTAGTGTCATAATAGTCATAAAGTTGGTGTAACTGTTCTTTGGACGGGTCGATTGGACCATCTACTTTAACATAAATTTTTGCGTTTTCTATAGCATCACCCGTATAATAATCAACAACTTTACCCTTAACAGTAAGTTTAAAAGTTTCAGGTTTTTCTTTACAGGACATTAATATTAAAGTAAAAAGTGAACTTATTAGAATTAGCTTTTGCATATTATTAAAATTAAATCCAATTTAATATAAATTAACTGATCTTACACTAAATCATACCTTTAATCTCTCCAATTATCTTATTTGCCAGTTGTTCCGCTTTTTCCTCATTACCGCTTTCAGCATAAATCCTGATGATTGGTTCTGTATTTGATTTACGCAGATGAACCCACTCCTTATCAAAATCGATCCTGACCCCGTCAGCATCATTTATTTTGTCATTTCGATGGCGGGTTTTCATTTCTTCAAGAATTTTATCGACATTGATACCGGGGGTGAGCTCAATTTTATTTTTTGAGATAAAATAGGAAGGATATGTTGCACGCAATTGGGAACACTTCATTTTTGATTTTGCAAGATGCGTAAGAAACAGCGCTATCCCTACCAGTGCATCACGTCCATAATGAAGTTCAGGATATATTACTCCTCCATTGCCTTCACCACCGATTACAGCTTTTACCTGTTTCATCATAGTCACAACATTTACTTCGCCAACTGCAGAAGCTAAATATTTGCCTCCATGTTTTTCAGTTACATCCTGCAAAGCACGGGTTGAAGACAAGTTGGAGACTGTATTACCCGGTTTAACGGAAAGCACATAATCAGTAACTGCAACCAACGTATATTCTTCTCCAAACATCGAACCGTCTTCACAAATTATCACGAGCCTGTCCACATCCGGATCGACTACAAATCCTAAATCTGCATTTTTTTCTTTTACCAGTTTCGATATTTCTCCCAAATTTTCCGGCAGCGGTTCGGGATTGTGAGGGAATTGTCCGTTAGGCGTACAGTACAATTCAATTACTTCTTTTACACCAAGTTTCTTTAATAAAGCAGGCAAAACTTTACCACCTATTGAATTAACACAATCAATGGCAACTTTTAATCCGGCAGCTTTTATCGCTTTAACATCAACCAAAGGCAATGCAAGTATTTTATTTATATGAATTAAATCGAAATCATTATTAATTTCAATATGTCCCAGTTTGTCGACTTCTGAAAATTGAAAAGAATCAGATTCAGCTAATTTTAAAATATTTTTGCCTTCGGCATCAGAAAGAAATTCGCCATTACAGTTCAGAAGTTTAAGGGCATTCCATTGTTTTGGATTATGACTCGCAGTGATAATTATTCCACCGTCAGCTTTTATCTCGGTTACTGCTATTTCAACCGTAGGCGTAGTTGCTAAACCGGCATTAACAACATCTATTCCCATTCCCATAAGGGTTGCACATACAATTTGGTCTACTATTGGTCCTGATATCCTTGCATCGCGCCCAACAACTATGGTACATTTTTCATTTTTTGAATTAAATTTTATCCAAGCCCCAAACGCGGCGGTAAATTTCACAATATCTAATGGTGTCAGGTTTTCTCCCGGTTTGCCTCCAATGGTGCCCCTGATGCCGGAAATGGATTTTATAAGAGTCATAATATTATTTAATTAAGATCAATAATTTGTAAATTTAGTTATTTTATAAGCTGGTTTGAATTTTTATTAAATTTCTATTTTGAGCCAGTAAAAAACCTGAACTAACCGCTAAGCGGTTAATGGCACAATGCTATTATTGAGAATTGAGTGTTAACCGCTAAGCGGTTTACTCATTGATATAAATTACTGATAATTAGTTTGTAATAAAAATTCAAAACAACTTCTTGGACGATCAAGATTATTCGAAATAATGAACAAAGCACTGGCTAATTCTTATTACATTTGCAGCCTAAATTTAAAGAAATGACTTTTAATAAGAAATACGATCAAAAAAAATCGGATCAGGCACGCGGAGGTAAAAGGGTACGTAAAGGTTCTGACAATAAATCGGCGTATAAAACTGAAAATACAGGAGGTACTGAAAATAAAAAAATATTTGAAAAGGATGACTATAAAAAGCCTTTTAAAAGCTATTCAAGCAAAAGGAATGATAATTTCAGAAATGACAAGCCGAGATCTGTAAAAAATATAGATTTTAGCAGGGATTACCCGGATAAAAGATCAGATAAACCTGTTGAAGATAGACCTGGAAGTTATAGTCGTTATCGTAGTAACCGAAGTTCAGAATTCGGCAAAAGCAATTATAAAAGAAGGGAAGATTCAGGTAAAACAGCAGACAGATCTTCCGGCGCCCGAACAAGACCATATATCCGCACACGGACTGATCGAAATGTGGAACCCGGAACAGATAAGCCTTTTAGAAGAGAAGATTCAGATAAAAGAGCAGAAAGATATTCAGGAGCCAGAACAAGACCATATATCCACACAAGGACTGATCGAAATGCGGAACCCGGAACAGATAAGCCTTTTAGAAGAGAAGATTCAGATAAAAGAGCAGAAAGATATTCCGGCTCCAGAACAAGACCATATAGCCGCACACGGACTGATCCAAATGCGGAACCTCGAGTAGATAAACCTTTTCGAAGAGAAAATGCTGATAAAAGTAAGGGCCGGTATACCGATAGCAGGTCAAAACCATATAGCAGTTTTCGTGACAAACGAACTTCAGAAACTGGAAAAGATGATTATAAATCCGGCAATGATAAACCTTTCAGAAGAGAAGGTGCTGATAGCAGAAAAGACAGGTATTCTGATACCAGGTCAAGACCATTTAGTCGTACTCGCGAGAGGCGAGATTCAGAACCCGGAAAGAATGATTATCAATCCCGGAGAGATAAACCATTTAGAAAAGAAGGTGTCGAGGGTAGTAAGTACAAAAGGTTCTCTGCATCAGATCGTAAAACCAGGGGCTCATTCGAAAATAGTAAACCAGGCATTTCAACTCAATCAAAACCTAAACAAGACGATGGTTTAATCCGGTTAAACAGATACATTTCAACAAGCGGAATCTGTTCAAGGCGCGAAGCTGATGACCTGATTTCTGCTGGCCTGATAACTGTCAATGGGAAATTGGTAAATGAATTGGGTTCAAAGGTTTCTGTAAATGATGAGGTAAGATACAATGGCGAACTTATCAAAAAAGAGCGGAATGTTTATATTCTGCTCAACAAACCTAAAGAATACGTGACAACACTAAAAGATCCTTATGCCAAGCATACAGTAATTGATTTGATTAAAGGAGCTTGCAAAGAACGCGTTTTTCCTGTTGGACGTCTTGACAGGAACACTACTGGCGTTTTATTACTGACAAATGATGGAGAACTGACAAAGAAGCTTACACATCCGAGTTTTAACAGGAAGAAAATTTACCATGTGTTTCTCGATAAGAACCTGAAAGCGCCTGATTTGGAAGCTATCACAAATGGTCTTGATTTGGAGGACGGATTTATAAAAGTCGATGATATAAGTTTTGTTGATGCTGATGATAAAAAGCAGGTTGGAATTGAAATACATTCGGGGCGTAATCATATTGTCCGGAATATTTTTGAACATTTGGGATACCGCGTTATCCGGTTGGACAGAGTTTATTTTGCAGGTCTGACAAAAAAAGGCATCCTTCGCGGTCATTGGCGTTTTTTAACCGACCAGGAAGTTGGAATGCTTAAGATGGGAAGTTTTAAATAGTAATTCTTGTTAATTGAAAGAAGAAAATATTAATTATTTTTCATTCTTCGACAAACATTCAATTGAGTTCACGCCAATGCGATAGTATATACTTATTTCAAAGTCACCCTGAGCTTGTCGAAGGATGTTTTTAAGGATAGTTGACATTAAAAATAAAACTTCAATTTTAAAATTTTTATTATTTCTTTTCAGAATCATATAATTTTGTTCATCTTAAACCGTTCAAATATTATGGTTGCAAACATGAAAGACAATAATTTGATTCAGTATTTTCTTAGCAAGGATTTCAGAAAACAGGTTAAATATGCCCTGGCTATATTTTTTGGCATTATATTATTTACAAGTATATGCCTTCGTATTTTTACACGGCACAACATCACGTATGCGGTTCCTGATTTCAGGGGACTATCACTTGTTCAAGCCAAAGAGCTCGCGGGAGATAATAATTTGCGTGTTCAAATAATGGATTCGGTTTACAACCAATTATACAAGCGTGGAACTGTGGTTGAACAGGAACCAAAAGGAGGTGTCCAGGTAAAGAAAAACAGGCATATTTTTCTTGTTATGAATGCAATGAATCCTGAAAAGGTGATGATGCCCAATATTGTCGGAGTTTCTTTAAGGCAGGCAATTGCATTACTTGAGTCAAATGGACTGGGAGCAGGTCATTTACGTTATGTGCCTGATATTGCAACCAATAATGTTCTTAATCAAAAATACAAAGGCAAAGAAATCAACCCCGGTACAGAAATAGAGAAAGGTTCCAAGGTGGATTTAATATTAGGTAAATCCAATTATAGTGAATCAGTAGAGATGCCTTATCTTATTGGATTGTCCCGTCATGAGGCTGAAAGACAAATTGCCCAGGCATATCTCAATTTGGGTGCAGCTATCTATGACAATAGTGTTCAAAATTCAGATGATTCTTTAAATGCAATTGTATACAAACAGAAACCGGAACATGAAACCAAAAGATTTATCGCGATGGGTTCAATTGCAGATATATGGCTGACTGTTGATAAAGATAAAATAAAAACCAATTCTGCTGAAAAGGATGAGTAAAACTAAATTTTATATATTATTTACTTCACTTTTTTTGCAATTATATGTTAATGGACAGGAAGTAGTTGTGCCATTAATTTATAATCCTGCATATAGTAAAGCAAGTAAAGTGCTCCCGGCTCATACATTGAAATCAGGTAGATTAAAAGTTGCCAGGACATTACCCTTTTTTGAAGATTTCTCGTATGATTTTGCCGATAGTGTTATATATCCTGATAATAAGTTATGGCTGGATTCAGACGTATTTATAAATGCATCTTATAGCATCAATCCGGTTACTATTGGTGTTGCAACGTTTGATGCTTTGGATAAAAACGGAAAACTTTACCCTGCTGCTCTTACTTCAAATCATTTTTCAGCTGACAAGCTTACTTCAGATACAATTGATCTTTCTTCCAAATCTGCAAAGGGCAGTGTATACCTGAGATTCTATTACCAGGCAGGAGGCGTAGCTGATTTACCTGAAAGCGGCGATTCATTGATACTGGAATTTTATGCACAAATACACAATCAATGGAATAAAGTATGGGCAGTACCTGGTGGTCCAAGTACTCCATTTATAAGAGTTACCATTCCAATTATTGATTCTATTTATTTTAAAAAGGATTTTCAATTCAGATTTCGCAATATTGCAAGTATAAATAGCAGCAGTATTATAGGCAAAAATAGCAATGCTGATATTTGGAATGTGGATTACATTCAAATTGATGAGGGCAGAAGCATGTTAGATACTGTGTTGCATGATCTGGCAATAACCGGGCCATTATATTCTCCGCTTAGGGACTTTGAATCGATTCCATGGAGTCATTTTAAGATGCCAAATGTGTATGAAAAAGCAATGGGGGGAAGTTTAAATTTGAATATTAGAAATAATGATGATACAATACGCAGCGCCACAAGGGCTTATATAATAGAAGACGTAAGATCTGGATCTACGTCTGATTTATTCACAACGGCAGATGCTAAATTGGACTCTTTTTCAGTGGGTGCTTTTCATGACACTTTGCCTGATCCGTTGATATCATATAGCACGGATTATGCAATATTCAAAATAACTGCTTCTTTGCAGAATAATACCAGCTACGATCCCAGGCAAAATGACACAGTAAGGTACTACCAGGTTTTCGATAATTATTATGCTTATGATGACGGTACTGCTGAATACGGTTATGGACTTAAAGGAGTCGGGACTGCAAATGCAATGGTTGCCTATAAATTTTCCGGATACATGTCTGATACTCTTTGGGCAGTTAAAATGTTCTTTAACCGTACTTTAAAAAATGAAAATGCTGTTAATTTTTCTCTTACAGTTTGGGATAGTAAAAATGGAGTTCCATTTAATGTTCTTTATAGAAAAGATTCAATTAATGGAAAAGCATATATGCCAGACACATTATCTTCTGGACTTAATGAATTCACGAGGTACGATCTTGATACCCCGGTAGTTGTTCCTGACACTTTTTTCGTAGGATGGACACAAAAGTCAGAAACATTTTTGAATGTTGGGCTTGATATAAACCGAAATAACTCATTTGACGTCCCAAATCATAAAAAAGACCTGATTTATTACAATTTACTTGGTACCCAGGATGACTGGTCCCAATCTTCTAAAGACGGAGCATTGATGATTCGTCCAATAGTCGGAACTTACCTTCAATCAAGGGTATCAATAAAACAGGCAACAACAGGGAATTTTGTGATTTATCCAAATCCGGCAATTGACAGGTTAAATATTAAATTGTCCGAAAAAGATATAAATTCAAATACCAGAATATATATTTTCGACCTTGCCGGGAAAATTGTACTTAACAAAATACTCTCCGGACAAAGTCTTGATGTTGGCATGCTTAAACCCGGCTTATATTTGATTCGCTTACAAACCAATACCGGAATGACTTTCAATGGCAAGGTCATCATAGGGAAACGCTAAGCCAGGATTCAATGAAAGAAGATGATATCAAAGAATCCGTTGACCTTTACGAACATTTTCGTATTACTGTTGATAAAGGTCAAAGCCTTGTAAGGATTGATAAGTTTCTTCATAATCGCATTGAAAACGCTTCGCGCACAAAAATTCAGCATGCAGCAGATGCTGGTAATATACTGGTAAATGACATATCTGTCAAATCGAATTATAAAGTCAAGCCATGTGATGTTATTTCAGTTGTGCTCGCGTTTCCTCCCCGCGATGAAGAAATAATTCCTGAAAATATTCCTTTGAATATTATTTTTGAGGATGATGGAATTGTTGTAGTAAATAAAGAGGCAGGAATGGTAGTGCATCCTGCTTATGGAAATTTTACCGGTACGCTTGTAAATGCTTTGTATTGGCGCTACAAAGATTTGCCGCTTTTTCAAAGTGGCGATATGCGGCCCGGCCTGGTACACAGGATTGACAAGAACACTTCAGGCATAATTGTGATTGCTAAAAATGAACAGGCTTTAAACAAACTGGCCAGGCAATTTTTTTATCATACTATCGACAGACATTATGTTGCACTCGTTTGGGGAAACTTAAAGCAGGACGAAGGTACTATTTCAGGGAATATCGGACGAAGTATTCGCGACAGAAAGATAATGTCTGTACATGAGGATGATTCATACGGAAAACCTGCAATTACGCATTATAAGTTGATTGAGAGACTGGGTTATGTTAATTTAATAGATTGTAAACTTGAGACAGGGCGGACACACCAGATAAGAGCTCATTTTAAACACATTGGTCATCCGCTTTTTAATGATCATGAATATGGAGGAGATAAAATATTAAAGGGCACCACATTCAGCAAATACAAACAATTCGTCGAGAATTGTTTTAAAATTTTGCCACGGCAAGCATTACATGCCAAATATTTGGCTTTCGATCATCCGTCCACCGGCAAACGACTTACCTTTGATACAGAACTCCCTTCTGACATGAAGCAGGTAATAGATAAATGGAGAAATTATATAGTCGGCAGAGAGAATGGGTAAGCAGGAGTTTGAATTCTATACATTTTAACATTATTTGTATTTTTTTTGGTGAATTTTGGTGATTTGGTGCCTTAGTGGCTATTTTTTTCTTTATTTGCCACCAAGACACAAAAACACCAAGAAACACAAAAATTAATATAGATTCTAAATGGATTTTTTACAGTTTTTCAATTTATTATCTTTACACAACAAAAATCTTGGTTTATTAAATGAAAAACATTGCTATTCTTGCCGGAGGTAATTCATCCGAATGGGTAATTTCAATTAAAAGCGCTGCAATGGTTTCGAAAGAAATCGACAATTCGGAATATAAAGGATTTGTGGTACAAATTAAAGGTCAGCAATGGCAGGTCCTGCTCGATGGAGAAATTAAATCCGATATAGATAAAAATGATTTTAGTTTTTTATTGAATAAGAAAAGGACAAAATTTGATTGTGCACTTATTTTGATTCATGGAACTCCCGGTGAAGATGGTAAATTACAGTCCTATTTTGAACTAATAGGTTTGCCTTACACAACGTGTGGAGTATTGGCCTCAGCCCTTACTTTTAATAAGTTTGCCTGCAAACTTTTTTTAAAAGAATATGGAGTACAGAGTGCAAAAGCTTTATTAATTAAGAAAAATCAGGTATGGAAAATCAATAAAATAGTTGATGAGCTTGGTTTGCCTTGTTTTGTAAAGCCCAATGAATCCGGTTCAAGTTTCGGCGTTACCAAGGTGACTGATATTGCTCATCTTGAAGAAGCGGTAAAGAATGCTCTTTCGGAAAGTACCGAAGTAATAATTGAACAATTTATTAAAGGTACTGAAGTTACTTGCGGTATGCTTAAAACCTCATCAAAAGAACTTATTTTTCCTATTACAGAAGTTGTTTCAAAAAAGGATTTTTTCGATTATGAAGCCAAATATACTCCCGGGTTATCTGATGAAATAACACCGGCAAGAATTAGCGATAAATTTGCTGAAGAAGTACGTAAAATTTCATCTCAAATATGCGATGCACTTAATTGCAGAGGGATAGTCCGGATAGATTATATCATTTCAGGAGATGACATTTATTTTCTGGAAGTAAATACAGTTCCGGGCATGTCGGCAAGCAGTATTGTGCCAAAACAAATTCGTGAGGCTGGTTTAACAGTTTCGGAAGTTTATAAAATGATAATTGAGGATGCAATCAGATAACTTCTAATATTATTCTATAAAAATATCCTTTGTAATTTCAGGTAGCAACTTAAGCTCAAATCCTTTTTCGAACAAAAATTTTATAGCTTTTCGGCCCTCCGTCCCTTGGTCAATGGTATATTGATTTACATATAAATTTATATGTTTTTGAATTACATCAGTATCGAGTTCCTGTGCATGTTTCTTTATATACTCAGCTGATTTATCCGGATTTTTAAATGCAAATTCAACACTTTCCCGGATAAGCAGATTTATGGTTTCTATTATTTCCCTGGAGTATTTTCGTTTTATTGCAATACATCCAAGCGGTACAAGCATACCAAAATTTCTTTCCCAAAATTCACCCAGATCAACAACCTTTTTCAAACCCTTTGCCTGGTATGTAAACCGGGTTTCATGAATAATCAAACCGGCATCGGTTTCTCCTGAAAGCACTACTTCTTCAATGTTTGAAAAGATATATTCTTTTTTATTGATCGCTTTTGGAAATGCAATAGATAACAAAAGATTGGCTGTTGTATTAAAACCAGGAATCGCTATTTTAAGATCATTAATTTCGTCGGGAAAAATTTTTTGCTTGCTTATTAGAATTGGCCCATTATTATTACCAATAGCGCTGCCTGAATCAAGTAGAAAATAATTGTCTGCAATTTTCGGATAAGCTGCCGCACTGATCTTGGTAATGTCCAGGACCGATTCAAACGCCATTTTATTTAATTCTTCCACATCGGCCATGTGAATTGAAAAGTCAAAAAAGCTAGTATCAATCCTTCGATTTACAATGGCATCAAAAATAAAAGTATCGTTGGGACAGGGAGAAAAACCAAGTGTTAATTTCATTATTTTCTCTGATCAAATTCGTTAAATAACTTAGACAATACATCGCTCAGATTAGTAAGAGCAAGCGGTATGTTCCAGTTTTTAACGTTTCGGGGCTCGATTCTATTTGAAATAGCCCTGATTTCTATAAACGGTACATTTTGTAAAATGCACACGTAAAAAATACCTGCACCTTCCATAGTTTCTATATCAGGTGAAAATTTTGTCCATCTTTTGGCAATTTCGGTTTGATTGCCTGATGCCATGTTAACAGTAAGACCATTGACTTTAGGCAATGATACCAGGGTTTTAAATTTCAATATATCTATCGGATTAATGAGTTTTCCACCTGAAAAAGGTGTACTGTTAGGATCAACATAACCCATCTCGAATAGTGATCGCTCATCACAATTATCATCTATCCCTAAATCGCCAAATTGTTCTTTGTTTACATATACTATTGTTCCGATTTTTAAATCGTCGCGAAAGCTGCCTGCTATGCCGGGATTAATCACCAAATCATATTTTTCTTTACTTAAAAGGACAGTTAATCTGTAAATTACAGAGGGCAGGCCAATTCCCGAAATTAAAAAATCAACTTCGGTATTTCCGATATTTCCGGAATTTAACCATTGTCCTACTTTATGCAGGTTACTGGTATTCTGAACAAGCAGGTTGGTTTCTTTTTCAGTTGCCGAAACAATTAGTGTTTTCAATTCAGATAATTTTATTTGTATACAAAATAAGAAGTTTTTTCAGAAATTTAAAACAAAGAATACGGTTATCTTTGTAATACAAAATTAACTAAATGGTATCAAGAAGTTGTTATTTAACATTTAAATTAGTATCATACTATGAATATTGTTTATTTAACGCGCAGAGAGAGATTTAATGCAGCTCACCGTATGTTCAGATCGGATTGGTCCGATGAAACAAACCTGGAAGTATTTGGAAAATGTTCGAATCCATTATGGCATGGACATAATTATGTTATGTATGTCACTGTAAAAGGACAAGTAAATCCTGAAACCGGATGTCTTGTAAATTTAACTCACCTGAGTCAGATCATTAAAAATGAGATAATTGAAAAATTAGACCACAAAAATATTAACCTGGAAGTTAACTTTATGAATGGTAAAATTGTTTCCTCTGAAAACATCGCGGTTGAAATCTGGAAACAATTAGAGCCTTTTATCGAACTGCTTGGCATTAAATTACATTGCATTAAAATTGAAGAAACGGAAAACAATTTTGTTGAATATTTTGGTAATTAATGAGTCAAATAATATTTTACGTTTATTTGTAACAAACAACTGTTAATGAAATTTTTAAAATAAATATTTACAATAGAATTATGGAACCATATTATGTTAATGGCATTGGTATAATCGATGACGAGGATTATGCGAAAATTGAACGATTCAACAAGAAGAAGACGGAAGAGCTTATGCAGCTATATAAGGGCGTAATTGATATTATTGAACCGAATCCGGAACGAGAAAGCATGAAGAATACTCCCCTTAGAGTTGCCAAATCCATTCAATTCTTAACGCATGGTTATAATATTGATCCAAAGAAAATGTTGGAATCAGCTACATACGTCGAAGATTATAAGCAAATGGTGATTGTAAAGGATATCGAGATTTATTCACTCTGTGAGCATCATTTGGTGCCATTCTTTGGCAAAGCTCACATAGCATATATTCCAAATGGCAAAATTACAGGCCTGAGCAAAATAGCAAGGGTTGCTGATGCTTATTCACGCAGGCTTCAATTACAGGAACGATTAACCATGCAAATCAGGGATTGCATACAGGAAAGCCTCGATCCATTAGGTGTAGCCGTAGTTATTGAAGCTCACCACTTGTGTATGATGATGAGAGGAATCCAGAAACAGAATTCTGTTACTACAACATCAGCTTTTACAGGTGCTTTTTTAAATGAAACAAAAACACGGGAGGAATTTATTCACCTGATTGGAACAACGTTGCATTAAAAAAAGCCTAACCCCGGCCCTGCCCAAAGGGAAGGGAGTAAGAGGTTGTTCAATTTGATACTGTTTGTGCAAAATATTTAGTTAGTATGGAATTTAATATATTTTCCTTCCCCTTTGAGGAAGGTTAGGATGGGGCAAATGAACATCGTTTT
>Ga0182017_10002090_pt1 | contig 15282 bp, 14 predicted proteins | sample 712E3DmetaG_FD_120492 | JGI IMG/M metagenome (GOLD analysis project Ga0182017, IMG submission 120492) | Permafrost microbial communities from Stordalen Mire, Sweden - 712E3D metaG | ecosystem: Environmental > Terrestrial > Soil > Wetlands > Permafrost | place: Sweden: Stordalen | collected... | reverse complement strand
TGAACTTGCCCCGGAAGCGAATCGAAATTAGCTTTTATTTTTGGAGTGGCGGGGTAGCCAAGTGGTAAGGCAGGGCTCTGCAAAAGCCTCATTCGTCGGTTCGATTCCGACCCTCGCCTCCAATCTTAAAGTGTTGTTAGACAAGGCACTTGCGGGTTGAAAGTGCGGAATGTCAGCAGAAATGTCAGCAGGTTTCACAGGCCGGTCAAAGTGAAACCAGTGTGCCGCCACAGGACACTCACTGCTCATTAACGCCCAGGAAGTCTTCGGGCTTACGCTTACAACTGAAAGGTAAAAGCGTATGAAACAAAGATTCCGCATGTTCCGCCGGGGCAATTATTTTTGGTCGCACGACGGCCAAACGGGCAAGCAGGAGACCCTGCACACCAAAGACAAGGCGACCGGGCGTCGTCTGCTTCACGCCAAGAACGAGGCGTACCAGCAGCCCGTTTTCAACCTGCAAATCGCCCGCACCTATCTGGCGGCCAGCGACCCGGAAATCGTCAAGCGCACCTGGCAGACGGCGATGAATGAAATCGTTCGGACCAAGCGCGACGCCACCCGCATCCGTTGGGAGCGGGCCATCAAAGACCATGCCTTTGATTTAATCCGCAACCTGCCCATTTTGGAAACACGGTCGGAACATTTTTTGAAGGTGTTGCACGAGGGAACGGTTTCGACCAATGCCTTCCTTCGGAAGCTGCATAATTTTACTCTGGACATGAATTGGCTGCCGTGGCCGGTGCTGGCAAAACGGCACTGGCCTAAAATCGAATATGGCGAGAAGCGCGGTGTCACCGGCGAAGAACACCAGAAAATCATTGCAGCGGAAACCAATGGCGAACGCCGCGCCTTTTACGAACTGTGCTGGCATTTGGGCGCGGCCCAATCCGACGTCGCCAATCTCACCGCCGAGGATGTGGATTGGAAGGATCGCATTGTGGGCTTCTTCCGTAAAAAAACCAAAACCGTCTCGCTGGTTCGCTTCGACAGCGAACTGGCGGAATTATTGAAAACGTTGCCGCAATCGGGACGACTTTTTCCCAAATTCGGCCAGATCAGGGAAGCGCACCGGGCAACGGAGTTCAAGCGGTGTTGCCGACGGGTGGGCGTTGAAGGCGTCACCCTGCATTCGTATCGCTACGCTTGGGCGGAACGCGCCAAACAATGCGGCTACCCCGAACGGTTCGCACAAGAGGCTTTGGGACACAATTCCAAGGCGGTGCATCGCAGCTATGCCAAGAAGGCAAAAGTCACCTTGCCGTCGCTGAATGAATGGGCCGCACACGCACAGCCGGGCCAAAACGTCATTCCCTTTGACGCACACAAATCAAACAACGTGCAGCCATACGTTGGGGTCAACTAAACGTCCGGCAAGATTTCGGCAAACGCCGCAGCGAAAAACTGCGGCGTTTTTTCTTTTTCAGCAGCGGCTCAAATCCATGCTGTGCTCCAACCGCCGGTAAATTTCATCAAGCCGTGTCAGCTTGGTGATGTGCTTTATTCTGATGCCCAGGGAACGAGCCATTGGTTCCAGCGCACTGACCAAGCTCCTTCTGGACACAAGAATCTCCCCCGGTCGGCACTTCAGCTTGGTCAGGGTGTGCAATAAACAGCGGGCGGTTACCTGTTCAGATTTTTGGGTCTGGCTATTGTCCATCGCCGAGTTGAGGAGGATGCCGTTGCGGGCATCAACGGCAATGGCCATCCAGAGGAAATGAGGGCGTGGTTCTTCATCCACGCCACCAGGGGAGTATAAACAATCCAGTTCCACAGAAAGCTTGGCTTTTTGCGGCAGTGCGAGCAGTCCGGCTCGTTCAGCGTCGGACAGCGAAACCGGGGCGGGCAAGGATTCTGATGTCAGCACCAGTTTTTGCCAGTCAAGGTCTTCAGCACGCCAGGAGCCGGTGAGCGCAGCGTCCTTGGGGCAGAATGGCACTTCATTGTTGGCGCGATCATCATACAGATCTTTGTTTTTTGTCATGAGCCGGGCAAAGGCGATGATCTTTCCCAAGTCGGACAGCAATAATTCCGCTTCGGCCTGTTCCAGAAACCACGGTATCGCTCCTGGACGATAACTGCGAAATTTCAACCATTCCCGCCGGGCGCACGGCAATGGCTGGAAGCCAATCTGACTCAACAGGTCGAGGTCACGCGGTTCCAATTTATCACGCGGAACGAACTCCACCATCACAGCATCGAGGCTATACATGAAATTGGGGTCGTCGTTCTCGGGGTTGTTGCCAAAGCAGAGCGTCATCACCCAGCGCAGGCCAGATTCACCGCGATGAACGAACAGTCCAATGGGCGGTGCCTCGTTGCCCAGCACTGTGGCCAGCCGCACTTGGCCGTCGGCAGCGTCTTGGATGCCGAACAAGGCGGTATCACACAAGTATTCCCACGGTGCGAGTGAACCAAATTCGGTCGCGGCGTGGCAAAGCGCCCTGAATGTGTCAAGCGACAGGTGAGGCGGTTGTAGGGGTGTCAGTCTCGGAGGCATTTTAGTTAATGTGACAATTTTCAACGAATGTTGCCGCGAATTGGTCACCGGGTCATGGCTGAATTAGCGGACGCGAACAGCACTCATTTTTCATTCATCTCCACCCTGCCGCCTTCCACCTTGCAATGACTCATAATCTCGTTGCGCGTTTCCTTGTCAATCGGCTGAAAGCCCGGCGTGGGCGCAGTTTCATACTTTCCGCCAAATGGCTCGCCAAAAAAAACCGTTTGTTCCATCCAATCCAGCGCGGGAATGTAAATCTTGCGCCCCATCTTCAAACCGGGCATTCCATCATGATCCGGCGCGATGCTGTAATCGTCTGGAAATTCAAACTCACATTCAAGGGTCACTTTCATGCGCTTCATGCTACGATTCAACCGGCTGACCGTCTTTGTCGCAATCCCAAAAACTGCGGAATCATCGCGTCAGCACACCATTCCGACCATGTGAAACCGTTTCGCATTCGCGCTCTTTTCTGTCTTTCCAGTGTTGGCAGATGGTTTCAGAAGCTTTACTGAGCCACTTCGCATCTCGACGCAATTCTTCGAGCATGACCAAAGCAAAAAACTTGGGCGCGTTTTGCGCCGGATGCCCAAGCGGTTTTAATACCCCGTCACTCACCAAAAGAGGAATTTCATGCGGAGAGAATCCCAGATACCAAGCGGCCTCCTCAGCCTTCAGCCGCCCCGGATGTGTTTTCAAATTCAAGAATTGCTCTTTGTCCTGTTGCATAATCGCTCCTCAAATTTTTATCCCGCGACTGGCTGCCTGAGTCATTGTCTGGCTCTGTGAAATCGTTTCGTCATTTGAAACGGCCTGACGGCATCGCTCGGAAATCGCCGCGATCACATAACTGGGACGGTAATCAGGAAATTGTTCCCAAACCACTTTTTGGGCTTTGGCCGTGAGATTGCTGGCCATGAATTCCAGCGTGAGATGTGCGTTGGCCTTGAAATCATCCATTAATTGTTCGGGGTTATTTCCCCGCAATAAAATTTCTGCGCCGCCATTGTTTTGGTTGTAAGCCGATTCATCGTGAAAGCGTTCAACCACGGAGAATTCGTTTTCCAGCCGACAGAGCAGAATTTCGCTTTGTCCGAGATTCAAGAGCCTGGAATGAATCTGCCAGCGGCCAATCTGGGCATACATTTCATGCTCGGAGGGCAAATTATCCAGTTTGTCCAATTGCTTTTTCAGACCGATTAAAGAATTGAACTGGCTTGCAATCGAACCAAAGGCGGCACGATAACTTTTGATTTCGCTCTCGGTGAATTGTCCGGGATGATTGGGAACGGAGTATTCGATGCTCTCCCCGTTCCGCTTGAGTCCGCCATCATGTCTTTGAATGCCCAAACGCCTGTCCGGCCAGTTTGTTTCTCGGTTTTGCGGCACAACGAACTTGTTTGCCGGAGTGCGTAACAGCCGTTCCAATTCGGTTTCTGGAACGGCGATTTCACCCGACCGCAGTCGTGCCACTTTGATCTCGCCGGTCTGGATGCGTGAAAACAAGCTGAACTCGTGAATTCCCAGCACCGCCGCACTTTTATCGGTTGTCAGAGCATTTTGCTCCGTAGCATTATTTATCATTAGCATGGATGCCTTTCATTTTGTGCGAATTTTACTGGAAACCCACCCTTCAGGTTGTAATGAAATCATTACAATTTGCGGAAAGCCATCGTAGCAAAGTGAAGTGGACGTGGCGTTCGTGACAGGCTAATCTTCATTAAATGACGTGGCGTGAATTTAGCGATTTTCTGCATTTGCAACGGCGGGCTATTGTTCCCCGGCCAATCTCCGAGTTCGCCGAGATTGGAGAGAAAGCGGCGGATACTTTCAAGCGTCTTGAAAAATCAACGCGCGAGTCGCTTGACGTAGCTGTGCGCGGATTTGCCAAAACAAAGAATTGGCCCGTGCTTTCAGACGAGCAAACAGTGATGCTGTATTTCCGGCTGAGTTACGGCGTTGATTTGGCTATGGCGTTGAGCACCTGCACAACGGGTCTTTTCCCCACTTTGGAAAACCGGGATTCGGAAATGGTCCAGTGGACGCTTAACGAAGCATGGGATTATCCAGGTCTTCCACACACCCTTTGCACATTTTCTGAAAAGCGACTCAATCGCGGCGGCGACGAGATGCGGAATTAAAAAACTCGAACAGATCCTAATCCCCTCGCCAGTGTTTGCTGGAGTGCGTATTAGCGCATTGATAACTCCGCGCCTTTCCCTAATCTGACGCAAGGTTAATCAATAAACTTTTCTTTACCGCTATCTTCGGCAAGCGTTTGACGAGCAATTTCCATGTGCTTCTTAGTTGCTGCCGCATCAAGTAATGTGTCTCCAGTCTTTACATTTTGGAATAGCCATTGCCGCACAGCTCGACGCAGCCTCTCGCATCGATCCCAATCTTTCCACCATCCTGGTTGTGGTAATTCAGGAGAGAGCAGCAACCAAGACTCCCAAGGAAAATTGGTTGCCGCAAGCGCGTCATAAACCTCAAAATAGCCTCGCTTAAGAGGCTTCAACCCTTCAGTGCCAGTAGCGCGCAGCCCTATAGTAACAAGCAAAAACGCTGTGGGTAAGCGCAATGGTGGGGGAAGGAGGTCAAGTGGTTGTTGTGCTAATTGCTGAACATCTTGGCGTGATATTGTAAGCAACTGCCGTGCAATTTCAGGTTGAAGGAACCATGCGCAGAGAGCTAGTGAAGCGGGAGGTAATAATTCTGGATCAGTAAGACGGGCAGCGGCTGGGGCTGCTAGTGCTTCACGCCACAGCTCTGAGGGAAGAAGCTCTTGAGCAATCTGGTAGTCGAGCCAACGGAACGCGGCTTGTATCGCATAAGGGCCGGCTTTTTTCACAGTTTCACGAACAGCCACATTAGTTGCGGCAAGAAACTTGGCTGTCATAATTTTACCCCAGTGCCTCTGTTCAAGCGAAAGACTGTCGAGAACTTCATTAATTTGCCACTGTATATGGCTTGGCAACTGCCAAGTGCTAACATCAAAGGCAAGTTCTGGCCGATGATTAAGAAATATGGTAATTAACTCAGGGCTTTGGTCTGAAATAAGCTGGAGTTCACTCGGTTGCACGGCATTCGCTACGGCTGTAACGAAAGCACTAGCGGCTGGATTTTCCTGTTGACGAACCAGTTGTGCAATCAACGAAACAACTTCATTTCGCTTTTGCTTCCAAAGAAATGGTGCCAGCCCAGCGTGATCGAACGAGACATTTGAATAGGCTCGTGCTTCGCGAGTGCTGAGTAGAAAAGAGGCTGTCTCCCAAGCTCGTTCCAAGTCTTCTGTTGAAAAATTCGAGTTTTTGGTGGGTGTGATCAGCTTTTCCTTGAGACGTAGAGCCTCGGATTCATCCGGAAATGCTTCTCCGATTGAACGTAATGTTTCCGAAAAATCGACAGGTGGTTTGAGAACCAATAGTTCATAAGCGGTTGTCAATCGTGCAAATGCACTGCGTGGACCTTTTACGTCAGCCCCATAAGCATTCAGAAACGAGCGGAGTTTTGTTCCATCTGGTGCGAGTAGGTCGTCAACAGCTATGCGTATCCATTCTTCATCATCATGGGTTAACAAATCTGTTTTCGTTTCGACACCTTCATTGACTGAATGATCGCCGCCGCGCAGCCAATCTCGCCGGTTTGATTCCGGCATTATTTGTAAGTCAAATGCGGCACCACTACGTCCTCGGTCGGCAAATGATCCAGTTGAAAAACGGAAACTGCGACGCAACCTCGGCCACTGCTGTGACCACAAGGCAAATACCAAGTCCTCATAAGTTTCAGAGTCGGGAGCCGCTGTTACGAAATTAGATTCCGGCGCAGCATAAAGTGCTGAAAGAAATTGCTCACAGTATTTCTTTAGATTGCGCGCAATTGGTTTTGCACTATCGCGTTTGACAATAATGCTCAAGGGTTCGCACCGGGTCTGCTTGTCAATATCCGTGGGCTTCTTAAAATAATGGCGCAATTCACCAAGGTCTGGCAATCCAGCTAGATCGGCTAATTCGATCAGAAGGACGTGGCTCCACACACAACCTGGGCGTGGCATCTCCGGTGCGGGCCACGTGCAAAAAAGAGCGTAATAATGTTCATCAAGGAGAGGCGTGCCAGTGAATACATGATCAAAGCCAGAAGCTGGCCACGGACCCGAAGAATCGGTCAAAACTGCGAGCGTTCGTCGCGATTCGGCTGACAACGGATATGATGCCGCTAACAAATTATGCCCAGCGTCATAGCCGAAAACTGCTTGGTGTAAGCTGACTTCCATTGTCAAAGGTAAATTTCACTCCCAGCCCAACAGCCATCGCAGAGGGCGGGTTAGGTCTTTGGTAACTTCCGCGCCGTCTTTCAACCAAACTCGTTCATGCGGCTGAAGAGAGAACAGCTTGGCTTGAGCTGCGTCGTCACCACCTCGCGCGCTTACACCGTAGATGCGGGAACGAAACAGTTCTGGATTGGCTTGGAGATACTGATACAATAACGACCATTCACTTTTGAGGAACTGTTCGGGTCGAATTTTTGGTTTTCCTTCCGATTCAATGACATCCCATGCAGAAATCATCACAGCGAGCGCAAGTGGCTGTCGCGCTTGTCCCTGCTCGGAAATAAATTGGAGCAGTTCGACAAGTTTGACCTGTTTAGCAGCTAAACGCGGTTCCCACGGTTTCGTGATCTTTCTAGATATTTCCTGCGGGAATGCATCTTCTAGGAGAAGTCGGTTGAGGTGGATTAGATTTTTTTTGGTAAGGTTGTGCCCCAAAAGTCTTTCCGTTTCAGGTCGTAAAACAATTTTTGAGAAGTGCTGGGAGTCGTAGATGGACGAACCATGAATAATCTCATTAAGGTCTTTTAGTAAGGCTACTTGTAACTCATTTGGATTTGCTTCATGGGCTTGATATTCGACCAGCCTTTGCTTTGTGTCAGCGGACAATCGATCACTAATTAAAGTGCCCAGCGCGTCCGGTGGCTGTTTTAACTTGGCAGCGAACGATGTAAGGTTCTTGATATCATCTGCTGAGAATGATTCGTCATGCGGAAGGTTTTTCCACACCTCAGTCATTTCAGGATTCCTTCCAGAAAATGCAGCATGGATAAACACAAAGGCGCCCGCGACAGACGCGAGCTGCTTGCGATACGAAACCTGCCACTTTCGATCTACCCACTGACGGTCGAAGAATTCGCCATTAACATCAGGTGCGACCAGCCGCGCTGTGGTGTCTGACTTTGGATGACTAACCAGTAATTCCACAGGATCATCCGTCGTCAATAGAACTGTCCGTCCTACATCCTTGCCTGCTCGCCACGCTTTCTTTGCTTGCTCAATGTAACTGCGGTTTGCTGCAAACCCACCATTGACTAGACCATGCTCCTTTGTTTGTCGGTTCAACACTTCATCAAGAGCCACAAAATAGGTGGTCTTGCCAGTTTCTGGCAAGCCAAGGAAAAGAAGTTCTGTCTTAACATTCATTGCGGTTCAAACTAAAGACCGAAACGGCAAAAATCTCGGCTAAAGCCAGATCGTTGTGGAGTTTGTCTAGGATTTTCAGGTTGTTTAAAACAACGGCTCATCCAGACACCAAAGATTTTATTAATATTTTCAAATGTTGGCTCTTCTGGGGCCTCCGGACGGGCAGCGAGACGCCAACAAAGCACGTCGCTGAAGTGCGCGTGAAATTTTGCGCGAAAATTTCCCTCAGTGCTTTCGATATATTTTAATGGGTCGCTTGTTCCATCTTTGGGTAACAGGTCGCACTTCGAAATGACAAGATGAAGGACCGTGTGCTGTCCTATTTGCTTGGTTTGCAAGGCGTAGTGGACGAAATCAAAAACCTTTCCGCAGGGATCATGCCGATTCATTGGATCGCATAGAACTTCGCCATCAAGAAAAAGGACGAGGTGATCCGCACGCGCAAGCGCGCAGAGATTTCGGAGGACACTTTCTTCAGCAACTGCCTCTGGAAATATCTCCCCCGGTATGTCTGCCACAAGTAAGTCTATCGCCGGTGCAGAGCCATCTTCTGGTTGAACCCGTAGATGGAGAAAGAGATTATTCTCAGAGCGAGAAGTGTGTTCGGTTGTGGGGTTGGCTGCCCCACACTCCATCGTCGAATGCCAACTCAACTGGTCGAATCCTACCAAGGTTTGCGAAGCCGTGAAACGGTGGCCGGCGACACATTTACATTGAAACATCTCGAAAATACGAGCGAGCAAAGTCGTCTTCCCGCTTTCAACCATGCCACCAAGCACCACAACTTGGGCCGGATGAGATTGAAGTATTTGTGTGGCTTGAACCGCCGTTAATTTTTTACCAGAATAAAGCGCCTCATGTTGCGGCAACGTGGGAGTCGCTTTGGTGTCCAAAGATTTTGCCTCCTGTGCAACTGGGTTTGCAGGTTCATCAGGCAGAAGGTTGGGGCAATTCGGGAGCTGATTTTCAACACAGCGCCCGTCTCGATCATACGGACAATTCTTGAGCTTGCATCGGGGCATGATTTTTTAGGCGAGAATGGCGAGTGCCTTAAGAAACATCAGTTCGTTGTAAAGTTGTCCGGCGGCTTCCGACGGAGTAAGTGAGGAATTCGCGGCCACACCCGGACAGGTCTTTGGCAGCGCTTTCGCAAGTATGCCCGTGCTCCCTGCTTCTTCTGTTTTCGCGAGTGCTGTCACGAACGGAACAAAGTCGGCACAGTCGGGTGCCGGATGTGCAGCTACGAATTTATTTCGCCATGTAGCATCTGCCGCGTTGACAAATTCCTTCAGCGAAAAATGATTCTTCGTCACCTTGCAGGGTGCAATCGCCCTTCCAAGAATCGCGTAGATCGAAGGCGGAGGCGGCAACAGTTGGGTGCGCTCCGCTGCCTCTGAAGCTGCAATGAGTGCGTAAGCCACATTATCTACGTCATCGGTTTTCAGCTTTTGCGCCGAGCTATATCCGCCCAGTAGCCACCAAAGCAGCCCGGTTTCTTCGGCAAGGCGTTGAAGCTTCTGGCCGTAATTTTCATGCAAAGCTTCGGCAAGTTCCTCCTGTGCTGTCTTTCGAGCTTCGTCGTCATTTATTGCTTCGCCGAATGCTTCAAGTTTCTTGGCAACTGTTCCACGATCATCAAAATCCGGGGGGCGCACGGTTTCAGCCTCCGCCTCAAGATATTTCATGGCTTCACCGATGATGTCAGTTTGCGCGGGCTTGCAGCGTTGCTGCGGGAAAGCCGCCGCCTTGATACCAAGGGCGAAAGCACCGGCGTCCAATGTGCGTTGCGAGAAAGCAACCACTATGACGATGCCAGCCATGAGCCGCACATCCTCAATGTTCTTGCTCGCTGGAAATTCCTGGTCAATTTCGAGAAATTTTTGGGTGAGGGTTTGAATGAGTTCGGGCGGAACGGGTGAGAAAAGGAAAGCACGCATTAGCTGTAACAGTTCTTTGCGAGTAATTTTTTTCGCAAAAGCCTCTGCGAGCTTCCATCGTTTGGTTGCAAGCGCGGTATCCGCATTGAGGTGAATTCGTTTAAGCCAGTCAATCAGTAGTGGGTGCATGGGATTATTTTAGGATTGGGCAAATGGATTCGGACGTTTCGCAAACGACGCATCTATTGATGCGATTTCTTTCCACAAATCTGCCAAGCGATTTTCAAGACGTGCTCGCTGAAAAACCAAGTCCCATTGTTGTTGCGGCGGCACATCATCACCATCCCGGAGCAATTCCAGTTTGGTAGCAATGGTGTAGCGCACCGGCGTGCTGAGTCGGTGAAAATGGACAAGCAATTCCCGAAACGCCGCTGGCGGCGGCGCTGAAGGCGGTTGGCTGATCGCAGTCATATTCGCTGTGGCGGAAGATACACCAGAAACGGTGGGAGAGGCCACCGGAATCGCCATCGGTGGATACCATTCAGGCAAATCGGCTTTGTATTCCTCAAATTTTGCACCGTTTTCCGCCATACGAGGCACAAACACATGATCGAGAGATCGGAATTCTCGCGAGTAAATGCGCACGACAAGCCGCCGATTCTTGCCAGTGCCTTCGACTTGCAACTGGAGGATGTGATAAGTAGGCAGCCAATCCGGGTCGCGCGCGGCAGGATGAACAGCCCCGGCAAAAAGTTGGACTGTGTGGTTCACGATTTGCGAACGATGAGTGTGTTCGTGTCCGAACAACGCTACTCGCACATAGCTCTTGAGCACTCCCTCAATTTCCATCATGTCCAGTAGCCAGCGTGGCGGATGATGACATAGCACCATATCGGTTATGCTGTTATCGCGGCAAAAGTGCTGAGTCTGAAATGGCGCAACATACAGGTTGGCAATTTCATCTCCCGCGTTGGAATTCAATGCGGAGTTCAAACCGTGGAGTCGTAATATGCTGCCATCGTTCAACGGTTTTGGGAAAATTTCAACCCAAGCAAGTTTTTCCTTTTCGGTTCGGCATTCGTAACCCTGCGCAAATTCATTGTAAGCCTCCAATGATGCAAGTGGGTTACACGCTGGATCGCGCGTTAATTGTGTTTGCAGAAGCTGCTGACGGAGAATCTTGTCCTTTTCTTTCCGCAACGCGGCATGATTGTTCCAAATCGCTCCACCAGGCACGACCATTTCGCGATTCACATCGTGATTGCCTGGAACTACATAGGTATGCTCAGGCAACACGCCGGCCTGCACATAAATTTCCTCCAGCCACGTCTTTGCGCGTTCATATTCAGCTTTCTTGCCGCCAAAGGCGATGTCGCCAGTGATAAGCAGACCGTCATAATCCGCACCTTCCGCAGGTCTGGATTTTATGTCATCCAACAATGGTCGGCGGAGTTGCGCATCCAGATCGAATTGCGAGCCGCCTTCGCGATTGCGGAAGTGGATGTCGGAAAGATGCAAGAAAGTAATCATATGACGGTGGCAAATCGTGTTAAGGGACTAGCGAGGCGGTCTTGAAGCAAACTCCAAACTCAAGGCCGGACATGCAATCAATTTTAGACGATTTATCCATACCCATGCTGGAGCGTATCATATTGGCACAACATCAAAACGGCAATTTATATTGCGTTTGTCGTAATGCAATAAAGACCAGATAAGGCAAAAAAACATAATCACAATTTTAGCACTATTTGCATCAGGGTATTTCAATGTCCTCGATAATTCCTTCGCCTTTGCCAAGCCTCTCGTATTTTTCAGGCCGCACTCGGATTCGTTCCACGGCCAGCCTTTCCAAAGCATCGCACAGCGTTTCTAAACCTTTTCCTTTGACCATGACGATTCGGTCTTGAAACTGGATTTGCACAACGTCCTTGCCGTTTTGCCGGATGAATTTTGCGTGTTGAAAATAGCCGTAGGGAAACAAGTGAACCTCGTTGGTCGTTTCCACGCGCAGGCATTGCGGATTTGTGGCTGTGCGCCAGCACATCAGATTCTTTGTCCGTGAGTCCGTTGCGGCGTCATTCGAGGAATTTGTTTGTGTTTCCATAAATCAATGTTCTCAATTTTTTGTTGCACCGTTTCCGAACGGCGGCTTTGAATCAGTCCGGCGATATATTTGCGAATCGGCACCGGCACGCGCTGCGGCTGCGTTGCATCCTGCTTCGCAAACTCAATCGCCAGTTCGCGGTCGCCCAAGCGACCGACATTCTCGCGCAACTGCACTTTGTCCTGTGTGAAGATTTTGACCGCCCGCGTTCCCCGTGAAATCGTCACCAGCCATTGTTGATTGTTCGTCGCCGCCTTCACCGATGAATCGGAAAACAGAACGTGCTCAACCGTTTTTCCTTGCGACCCGTAAGACGTAATCGCGTAGCCGCGCACAAATTCCCGATATTTTCCCGGCAGGATTCGCCCGTCCTTCAGTTCGATACGCCCGTTTGAATTGACGGCTTTGACCGTCACCAATTCGCCGTTAATCAATTCTTTGCCGTCCAGCGACGGCGCATTGGCCTTGAGTTGCAATTGATCGCCTTTGGCGAGCATCATTTCGACCGGCTGGCAAACTGTGAGCCGGCTTAACAACTTGAAAGGAACTTTCTGAACTCTGTTTTCCGCCTTGACCAGCAAATGCGTGGGCGTTGCTTTTAACAATTTGCCGCACTCGCCCTTTTGGAAATCCTTCGTTTCACGGTTGAACACAATCACCGCGTTGGCCGGATAAAATCGCTTGTCGCGTTTTTGGGCATCCGTCAAATCCAGCCGCTCGTGCGACGTCACCGTCAAATCGGCTTTGTCAATCAGTCCCGCCCTTCGTAGTCCGATACGAATCCGTTCGTTGATTTCCCGAATCTCTGCCCACGTCTGCGAAACAATCACGATGGATTTTTTCTTTTCCGCCAAAGTCAGATAATCGGCGACCAACCGCTCGCGCTGCTCATCAATCGTCTGGCATTCGACAATTGCGCCAAGCCGGTCCAAACGGTCGAACGATTCAGCGTATTGGCCGGCCTGCGCCTTGCGAACCGCTGCGCGATATTGCTTGATGCGTTTCCGCTCGGACTTGGTTTCGCCCGCCTTTGGGTTTTGCCGCCGAATTTTGGTGAGCCGCGCTGCTTCCAGACCGGCATACCGTTCAATCGCGCGCAGGGCATCCGAGGCTTCAACCGCCCCGTGCTGGCGCGTGTCGCCGGAAAGAATAACGCGACCGTCATTCGCTTTCACGAAACTCAAAAGTTCGTACATCTGCTTTCCGCCAATTTGCCCGGCTTCATCCACAATCACCACTGAGCCAGGCATCATCCGCCGTCTTGCCAGAAATTCAGAAACGGTTTGGACATCATCAAAACTTTTTTTCAAATCCAGAGCTTGCTGGCGTTGTGGCGCGATGACGTAGGAAGTGTGTCCGGCTGATTTCAAGCCGTTGCCGATTTCCCGCAGTGTGTGGCTTTTCCCCGTCCCCGCGCCGCCACAGAACAGCGTCACGAAGTCGCGTGACGCCAGAATCATTTCAGCGGCGGCGCGCTGATCCGGCATGAGTTCAGCGGCAACCTTGTGATGCGGATTGAACTCCGCAAACTTTCCGCGCCCATCGCGGGCGAGGCAGACGATTTCCCATTCGCGGCTTAAAATCTCACGCGTCGTGATTTTTGATGGCGCGTGTTCGTTACGGATGTAATCGCGTTCCTGCCCTGCCGTCTTGATGCCTTGAACCGTCAATTCCGACCCGCGCCCGCGCTCCAATGCCGCACTCCAGACTTCGTGTTCGCGGACGACCGAGCGGCGGTCGAACAGATGTTCTTCCGCCCACTGGATTGCGGCTTGCGCCGTAACCGACGGCGATTGAATCGCTGCCTTTGGTTGGCGAGCTAGCTTTCGTAGGGACTGCCTTTCATCACCCGTAAGCTGGCTTTCCCATAGACGTTGAAGTTCAGGCAGCGCGATTCCCGATATTTTCCGGCTGCGCTCTGCCTGGGCGATTTGTGAGCGCAGTTCCTTCAAATTGCCTTTTGCCAGTTCCGGCTTCTCTTTCAGCAGCCGTTCGATGCTGGCATCAATTTCGTTGTGCCGTTTTGAAAAGCGTGAGCGCAGTTCAGAAGACACGCCTTTGATTTCAAAATCGCCGCGCGGTTTGTTTTCAATCTCATATCCGAATTGCCGCAGTTCGCGGGCGAGTTCGTGATAATAAACATTCTCCGCGAATTTTCGCGCTTGCAGCATTTCGTAATTGGAAAGAGCTTTCCAGCGATTTTCGGTTGCATCAAACGTGGCGTTGAACATGACGCAATGCGTGTGCAAGTGCGGGTCAAGCGCGCGTGAGGTGTCGTGCCGGAACGTAGCGCACACGACGTTTCCTGTGAGGCGTTCTGATTTGTCCAGACCACGATGAACCTGTGTTCCGGCAAAGTGTTGTAATTCATTGATGGCAATTCGCACCGCTCGGCTGTGCGAATCCAAAAGCCGTTTGTCATCCGCAATCAACGCCTGAATGGAGACTGATTTTGGCGGTGAAAAAGTGAAGTCGTAAAAAATCCGGCGATTGGCAACCTCTGCCATTTTGTCAGTGTCCCACCGTGTCGTTTTCAACCGTTGCGTCAGTAATTCGCCGGTCTGTGGATTTTGGTTGTGGCAGAGATTTATGAATTGATCCTCTTTCACGCTGCCCGTGAGTCCAAGCTGTTCAGCCCCGATTCCAGCCCATTCACCGAACACGATATTTTCCTGACTGTAATAATCGCCGAGTTGCAGATGCTCTTTGAAGTATTTTTCGGCATTGTTCAGGTTGCATTGTGTTTTGGTAGACAGCACGTCTACTTTTTAGCTCATCCCGGTCTAAAAAGTTGTAATGAAATCATTACAACCTGACTGCCAGAAATCGGTTTAGATGGAGGCATGAGAGCAATGCTAAACCGCCATTTTTCACGGCACGCCTTACGTCTAAGCGAGCTTAGAGGTTTTGCTTACGACATTTTTCCGAAAGCGTTCCGATTTATTTACGAAATCCTTACGATACATTTACGAAGATTTTTCGAGGTTTTTCCGAGGGTTTTATGAGCGATAAAACTTCATCCGAGGACACCCAGGTTCGATTCAAGGAGCTTGCCAATGGCTATCAGCCCAAACTGCCACTCAAGCTGGCGCAGATGCTCCCCTTCAAAAAGGAAATCCAAGAGCTTCGCGCGCGAAAAGCGGCCTATGACGACATCCGGCTGCTTTTGCAGGATGCGAACATCACCGTCTCCCTCGATACGGTCTATCGTTTTTGCCGCAATGTGATCGGCGAAAAATCCGACCGCCTTTACAAAGCACGCGCGCCCAAACATTCACCATCCAAAGTTTTGCCAGTTCAGCCGTCACCCGAAAGCATCCAAACG
>Ga0182017_10002086_pt1 | contig 15305 bp, 15 predicted proteins | sample 712E3DmetaG_FD_120492 | JGI IMG/M metagenome (GOLD analysis project Ga0182017, IMG submission 120492) | Permafrost microbial communities from Stordalen Mire, Sweden - 712E3D metaG | ecosystem: Environmental > Terrestrial > Soil > Wetlands > Permafrost | place: Sweden: Stordalen | collected... | reverse complement strand
TTTTGTTATAATAGCATTCATGACTTGCAGTTATATTGCCGATGCGCAAGAAAACACTGGTTCGAGCTTACCCCAAAAGGGAATAACGAATGAAGTATTGTGGAATAAAATAGTCGATATCGTCGTAAACAAGCTGGGTGTCGATAGAACCCGGGTAACATCGGAAACCTCGTTCAAAAACGATCTCAGTGCAGATGCACTTGACATGGTGGAAATGGTTTTGAAATTCGAGGAAACATTCAATATTCAAATCCCCGATCGAGATGTGGAAAAAATCACAACGGTCGGTGAGGCGTATAGCTACATAGAAGGCCGGACAAAGTAGACTATAGCATTATAACTGCATTCAATAGAAGAACCCGGCATGTTCCTGATGTCCGCAATTCTCTTAGTAGCCATTTTTAACTTTGTCATCGCCTTTTGATCCGGAGATACGGTTAGCCCCTGGTGCAGAGAACGAAAGATTACTGAATGATATTGGCAGCAATACGAGTTGTGGATTTTCAATTTTCGGATTTTAAGGAAAATTGCATTTTATTCCTAGACGGATTCGTTATTCCCTTTTGCCATTTATGATTTCACGTCCACGCAGCTATCGACCTGTATTTATGAAACCTCATTCGACCGAAAAGCGTATAACAAACTAAAACAAGATCCGACACCGATGGAGTTTACATGCCGAAAATCACGACACAGCGATATTATGTTTGGACTCTGGTCCTGGGTGTTTTTCTCTCCTGCAGCGCCTGGGCACAAGAAGACTCCATAAAAGAAATTCATTTCAAAAATGCAAGCAAAGAGTATCACTATGGAATTCCGTTCCTATACCTGCAAGGAACAGATTACGAAGCCGGACTGCAATACGGAAATCTTTTAAAAGTCGAGCTTAATGCAATGCACGAGGATTTTGAGAAATTCAAAGAACAGATGATGGAAAACGAGATATGCTATCTGCCCTGGTACAAAAGAATAATCGCCAATCTCTTCGGCGGAATGGTATGGAAACACAAAATAAATACCTACGCCGACAGACTCCCCCCTGATATCGAAGATCAAATTCGGGGAGCTGCAGAAGGTTCAGGTCTGCCGGAATCCTTCTTCCGGGAAATTCAGGTCGTCGTTGACATGTATTCGAATCGCTGCGAGGCAATTGTGATAACAAAGGGCTCCCATATGTATCACTGTCATAATCTCGATCAGCCGATGCCCCTTAGTCTGATTTCAAAGTATCCGGTCGTAGTAAATTACGCTGTAAAAGGGAAGCAAAAGTATACAGATTTTGGCTTTGCCGCCTGTCTGATGATTACCACTGCATTCAACGAATCCGGAATATCGTTATCCGAAAACGGCAATAATAATCCGGCTGAATTCGACAAGAATAACTGCAGTCTCTATTCGGAAAAAAGTAAATTAATCACCGAAACGCACAATCTTAAAGAAGTCGATTCGATTGTTCAAACCCTCAAATTTCCGCTGGGTTTAATCTTTACGATTTCAAGCAGCAACGAGAAGCAGGCTGTTGTATATGATTTTCTTGGCTCGATGAAAGCGTCAACTCCCGTTCACAACTATCAATTTGTTGCGAACAGAACCGTCTCGAAAGATTTGGGCAAAAAGAGTGAGACAATTTACTCCGGCCAATTTCACGACATTTGCAGAGAGATCAAATTTGCCGAGTTGATAGATACCACCAAATCAAATATGGTGGACGAAGCCATCAGCATTCTCAGCAATACCGATTTTTATCATTACACCGATTCAATGCCTGTTTATCTTGAATCTCTTCATAACTATGAGACCGATCAATCCGTTATTTTCGATCTGGCAGATTCGATAATATATTTTACCTATTATGCCCATTTTGCCGCATGGAATCGATGGCTGAAGTATAATTACATTACACGCGAAGTGATCGTCTCGAGAGAAGCCGATCCGCGATTAAACGATCCTTTTCTTATAAAGCTGAATGAACTATATGGAAAAACCGAGACGTGTGATTGGCGGAACAGTTCCGGGGTTCGATCCCTGGTAACTACACTCTGCAATTCACGGATTGAGAATTACTTCAGCCTCGATTTTTTGGCCTGGACATATCGCGATTATTATAAACTTCCGGTCGAATCGATGCAATATGCGGATAAGCTCATTGAAAAATACCCGGATATCATAACCGGTTATTACAACAAAGGGCGGGATCTTGAAGCGGAGAAAAACTATCGTGAGGCGATTGTTGAATATATGCGCGCGCTTGAAAGCAAAATCCAATGCGAATACTATCTGGCGGAAACGGACGAACACCTTGCTCTGCTCTATTCTTTCTTTGGCCAAAAGGAAGCCGCAGCAGGATATGCAGCAAAAGCGCTTGACATCCAGTCGCAGTACTGGATACCGGAATATTTGAAAGAAAGAATTCTGAAACTCGAAGCAATAAAAAACAAGACAGACTAATAAAAATAAAACTCTTCCACATGAACAACCGGCGGAATCTTTCAGGGAATGGCCAAAGGACCCGGCTGGAGCTTGTTCTCAGTCATAGTCCTTTGCTCGATAAGAACTGCTTAACCGCCATTTTACGGGCGTAAACGGCTTGTCGATTCAACTTTGATTGTTCCCCCATTTTTTCGTATTTTTTGTCATTCGATATGAAAAACCTTCAAACAAAAAGTATTCAAATCGGTTCATTTTTCGTCGGAGGCGGAAACCCGCTTGTCCTTATTGCCGGACCGTGCGTGGTCGAAAACCGGGATATTGTTTTTCAAACTGCCGAAACACTCAAGGCTATTACGGATCGACTGCAGATTCCTTTTATTTTCAAGGCATCGTATAAAAAGGCAAATCGTTCAAGCGGCGATTCTTTCATAACGCTCGGAGATGAAAAAGCTCTTGCAATTCTGGCGGATGTTAAAAAAGAATTTCTGATCCCCCTGCTGACCGATATTCATTCACCGGAAGAGGCCGCCATGGCAGCTCAAACGGTCGATGTACTTCAGATTCCTGCATTCCTCTGCCGGCAGACCGAATTACTGGAAGCAGCCGGAAAAACAGGCAAGGTCGTTAATATTAAAAAGGGGCAATTCGTAGCTCCGGAAGATATGTACCTTGCTGCAAAAAAAATTTCCGGAACCGGCAACAATGCCATTCTCCTGACCGAGCGCGGAACCACTTTCGGCTACCACAATCTGGTTGTCGATATACGCTCGCTGCCGATCATGCGCGCCTCGGGATACCCGGTTGTTCTGGATGCTACACACTCCGTGCAATTACCCGGAGGAGCGAAAACGCAGAGCGGCGGACAGCCTGAATTTATTTTTCCGATCGCACGTGCCGGAGTAGCGGCGGGATGCGATGCGCTCTTCATCGAAACACATCCCGATCCTTCCAAAGCGCTCAGCGACGCCTCCAGCCAGCTCAAACTGGATCGCGTGGAAGAGCTCCTCGTGCAGGTCAAGGCAATCGACGAACTCTCACGAACATGGTAAAACCGAAAACATCTTCTTTGAATATACGGCTCCGCCCGATCAAACTTCTTCTTCTCGATGTTGACGGCGTTATGACCGACGGCGGAATTTATTATTTAAACAACGGCGATGAATGCAAGAAATTTAATATCCAGGACGGATACGGGATCGCAAAACTGCATCGCGCAGGACTCCGGACCGGAATTATTACGGGCCGCATTTCAAAAATCGTCGAACGCCGTGCGCAGGATCTCGGCATCGCTGAAGTACATCAGAATCTGGACGACAAGCTGAGCGTCTATGAGGCAATGAAAATAAAATATTCTTTACAGGACAAAGAGATTGCTTATATCGGAGATGATGAGTTCGATCTCCCCGTCCTTCAGCGTGTTGGATTTTCTGCAGCCCCTGCAAACGGTATGGATCAGGTTAAAAAAAAGGTACATTACGTCTGCAAACATCGCGGAGGCGACGGAGCCGTGCGCGAAGTCATCGATATGATTATAAAAGCAGTAAATGGTAGCCGGAGGCCTAAAAATGTTATCCCGCGAGAGCGGGATTCAATTAAGAGAACAGTATATACTAATGGTGAATGGAACTGACAACTAAAATGGATTCTTCAATTGAAAACGGAAAACTTGTTGTTCGCATCGAAGCCGAAGCTATAGCCGCGCTCGAACATCATATCGACGATAGCTTTTCAAAAGCCGTTGAAATGCTCTTCAATGCAAAGGGCCGGATCGTCATCACAGGTATGGGAAAGTCCGGCATTATCGCGCGAAAAATTTCTGCAACGATGAATTCAACGGGAACTCCGTCATTGTTTCTCCATCCATCGGATGCGCTCCATGGCGACCTCGGTGTCGTATCGCCGGAAGATGTCGTTATTTGCATTTCCAAGAGCGGCGATACGGAAGAAGTAAATAAATTACTGCCCATGCTCAAACAAATAGGCGTCCGGATCATCGCTCTTCTCGGCAACGCGAATTCCATTCTTGCACGTCAGTGCGATATCGTTCTCGATACGGGAGTAAAAGAAGAAGCCTGCCCGCATGATCTTGCACCGACCTCGTCCACAACCGCGGCACTTGTCATGGGAGATGCACTGGCAATTACGCTGCTGCAAAAACGCGATTTTACGAAAGAAGATTTTGCGTTTTTTCATCCGGGAGGCAATCTCGGAAAGCAGCTGTTCCTCAAAGTCGAATCGCTGATGATATCCGGCGGGGACATTCCGGTTGTTAAAGAATCGGTTTCACTTTCCGACGCTATTGTTGAAATTTCCTCCAAACGCCTCGGCGCTACGTGTGTTGTGAACGATAACGGTTTGCTTGCGGGCATCATTACGGACGGTGATTTACGCCGTTTGCTGCAGCATACGACGAATATCGCAAACCTCACCGCAGGCCAGGTGATGACAAAGAATCCAAAAACGATCCAGCCTGCACTCCTTGCAGCACGTGCGCTTGCAATGATGGAGACCTACAAGATCACGCAATTCGTGGTTCTCGGCACCGATCACAAGCCTGTCGGCATGCTGCATCTTCATGATCTGGTTGAAGCCGGACTCCATGGGGATTCAACCGTATGATCATCAGACGTTTCGGCAAAGTTTTTATTTTTTTTTCATTTCTTCTTCTCCTTCCCTCGTGCGAAGAAAAAATTAAACCGTCTATTCTTGCCGCAGTCGACAGCCGCACTATGCCGCAGCAGGAAAGCTGGAACAGTACTATTACGGTTTCCGATTCGGGACGAATCCGCGCCATTATCAAAGCAGGCAATCTCCGCATCTATGATTCAACACAGCAAACCGAACTTCGTAACGGCGTCTATGTCCGGTTTTTCGGAACAACCGGACAGGAGACTTCGCATTTAACAAGCGATGAAGGCAGCGTCGATGAAAACACAAACGATCTGGAAGCAAAAAAAAATGTCCTTGTCGTTTCGAGCGATTCGTCGCACCTGCGGTCCGAGCATCTTTTCTGGAGCGACAAACGCCAGCTTATTTTTACGCCTGATTTCGTTTCCATTACGACTCCGAAGGAAAAACTTCAAGGGCATGGATTTGAATCGGATCAAAACTTGAAACATTATCGGATTTTCCAGGTCTCAGGCAAGGCACAATCACAATGGAACCAGTAAAACAGAACCATATTCTCTCCAGGCTGGCATACATCGTGATTTTCTGCGCTCTGCCGACGATTCTTTTCGCACAACGAAGCAAAATGATCGATCTCCGCTCTGCAGACACCCTCAAGGGAAAAGTTATCAACGGCGAAGATGTTCGCGAATTGATCGGACATGTCTATTTTGTCCAGCCGACGGAGTCCGGGGGATTGGTGCACGTATGGTGCGACAGGGCTCTTCGTTATGTCGTTCAAAACAAAGTGGAGCTTTTCGGTCATGTCAAAGTAGTCCACGACAGTTCGACATTGTTTTCGGATAAGGGTGTGTATTACGGCGACCGCCGCTACATGGAGACCTTCAGCGGCGTTCGGCTTGAACGCGGTTCGACGGTATTGACATCGAGAATCGGCAAATATTACATGGATGAAAAACATTCCGAATTTATAGAGAATGTTGTCCTCATCGATTCGAGTTCGATCATTACCTGCCGCGACCTGCATTACTTTGAGGAAGCCCGTCAATCCATTGCGCTCGATTCAGCACACGTCATCGACAAAACCAACGGGACGAATCTTTACGGAGACTCGATCGTACATTCCGAAATAACACAATTTACATCCGCTGCCAAGCATCCGCGCCTCGTCCAGTTTGATACTTCCGGAAGCGGCATTATTGATACGACAGTCATAACTGCCGTTCTTTTTCACTCCTATAAAGATTCTCTCGAACGCATTATCGCCTACGACAATGTTCAAATGATTCGAGCCGATATGGCTTCCCGGTGCGAACAAGCAACGTTTCTGGTCAAACAGGACAGCATTATTCTCCACCAGCGGCCGGTCATCTGGAGCAGCGAGAATCAAATCACCGGCGATTCAATCTTTATCCGAATGCAGAATAAAAAATTGCATCGGCTCTATGTCCACGGACATGCAATGGCCATATCGCCGGCAGACTCGCTGCATCCTGCACGGTTCAATCAATTGACCGGCCGGCAATTGATTATGTACTTCTTTGCAAATAAAATACAACAGGTCGATGTGATTCGAAACGCGACAAGTTTTTATTATATCTTTGATAAGAAGGATCCGAACGGCGCCAATAAATCAAGCGGCGATAAGATACACATTTATTTTAAGGATGGGGAAATTGACCGCATTAAAGTCGTCAGAGATGTGGAAGGTCAATATTTTCCGGAAAAAATGCTGAATAAACGGGAATCGGAGTATAACCTGGACGGCTTCCGGCTTCTGGAAAATAAACCGAAACGTACAGGTATCAAAATTGTGAGCCAATGACATTCATGACTAATGAAGAACAAAAATCATCATCCGAACAATTTTCCTCCATCGATGCGGCGGCGCACTTAGTACTGCGTTCCGAGTCGCTCGTAAAGCGGTATAAAAAACGCGTTGTGGTAAATGATGTCAGCATCGATGTCCGGCAGGGAGAAATCGTGGGCCTGCTCGGTCCGAACGGAGCCGGCAAAACGACAACGTTCTATATGATCGTCGGAATGATTCGCCCCAATAGCGGAAAGGCTTTTCTTGAAGAGAAGGAAATTACAACACTGCCGATGTACAAAAGAGCCAGGCTCGGCATTGGTTATTTACCGCAGGAAGCTTCTGTGTTTCGCAGACTTTCCGTCCACGACAACATTCTGGCCGTTCTTCAAACTACTTCTCTCTCCAAAAAAGAACAGGAAGAAAAATGCATGCGGCTTTTAGACGAATTCGGACTACTTCAAGTTCAAAAAAGCCCCGGCTACGTGCTCTCCGGCGGAGAACGACGGAGGACCGAAATTGCCCGTTCGCTGGCTCTGGATCCGAAATTCATGCTCTTAGATGAACCCTTTGCCGGTATCGATCCGATTGCCGTTGAAGATATTATGCATATCGTTAAAAGATTGAAAGATAAAAATATCGGCATTCTTATTACGGATCATAATGTGCACGAGACTCTGTCTATTACCGACCGGTCTTATCTCCTCTTCGAAGGGAAAATATTAAAGTCCGGGACAGCCGAATCCCTTGCAAATGATCCGGAAGCTCGTAGATTATATCTTGGAGAGAATTTTAAGCTCGACCGGTACGAATAAAAAAAAGGCATTTGCATGTTCCGGAATAACGGGGACACCAAAGGCATCTATAAATTGAAAATCACACAATCATCAATCACTTTATTGCATAAAAACTTATGGTCATAGTTCTCGAAAATAACGTAACAGAAAAACAAATCGAAGATGTTATTCGTGTCCTTCAAGAGCACGGCTTCGATATTCATCGCTCCACAGGCATTGAGCATACCGTGCTTGGTGCGATCGGCGTCCATCCGGAATACGACCACAGGCAGATAGAAGTCCTCCCGGGAGTTGCCGAGGTCATCCGCATTACGGAGCCGTTCAAGCTTGCGAGCCGCGCTTTCAAACGCGAGGGATCGGTCTACTCGGTTGGCGGAGTTGTGATTGGAGGCAATGACGTCGTTGTCATAGCTGGACCGTGTTCCGTCGAGAGTGAAAAACAAATTTTTACCATTGCGCAGAAAGTCTCAGCTTCCGGCGCAAAAATTCTGCGCGGAGGCGCTTACAAACCGCGCACATCGCCTTACTCCTTTCAAGGAATGGGTGTGGAGGGACTCAAGCTCCTCCGGGCTGCCGCAGATGAATACGGATTGATGGTCATTACGGAAGTCATGGACCGGAGCCAGATCGACGAGGTGGAAAAATATTGCGACATTTTGCAGATCGGCGCACGGAACATGCAGAACTTCACTTTTTTGAAAGACCTCGGAAAGGCATCAAAACCGGTCATGCTCAAACGCGGACTTGCAGCGACCATCGAAGAATGGCTGATGGCAGCGGAATATATTCTGTCCGGCGGCAATCAACAAGTCATCCTCTGCGAGCGCGGCATCCGCACATTCGAAACGGCAACGCGCAATACAATGGACATCAGCGCGATTCCAGTCGTTAAGAAAAAAAGCCATCTGCCGATCTTCGCAGATCCGTCCCACGGGGTCGGAATCCGCGACAAGGTTATACCGATGGCGCGCGCTGCGGTCGCTGCCGGAGCGGACGGCATTATGGTGGAGGTCCATCAGGATCCGGATCATGCATTATCGGATGGTGCACAGTCGCTGTTCCCCGAGCAATTCACTCAGATGATGAAAGAAACTCGTTTGATCGCAGCTGCGATCGGACGGAGCATAGCATAGTCTATGCAGCAGCGACGCTCACAACAGATTCCGTTTCGAAATATCACCATAGTCGGTGTCGGACTTATCGGCGGATCGCTTGCGCTTGCCGTTAAACAACGTTTTCCATCCGTCCTTATAACGGGAGTAGATACGGTCAAAGTCCTCCGCCGCGCAGTTCAGCGAAAAGCAATCGATGTTGCCGAACAATCTCTCCGGCGCGGCGTTTCCGGCGCCGATCTTGTTATTCTATCGACTCCGGTTAAACATATATTGCAATCGCTCCCCACAGTTGCAAAATACTGCTCAACACGAACAATAGTGACCGATACCGGAAGCGTAAAAGGCGCCATTTTAAAAAAGGCGCGGACACTCTTCCCTGCCGGGAATTTTATCGGCGGACACCCGATGACCGGAGCTGAATTTTCCGGCATCGATGCCGCTCATCCGCTTCTTTTTCAAAACGCCATCTATCTCCTCACGCCTTCCGCGGAAGAAAGCGGGCCGAACACAAAAAAGCTGGCGCAGTTTTTTTCGGCTCTCGATGCACGCGTGGTTGTTCTCGATCCGAAGATCCATGATAAAGTTGTTGCAGCAGTCAGTCATGTGCCGCAGCTCGCAGCTGTGGCTTTGATGAACATGGCCGGAAGCAGGCACCCAAAACACCTCGGATTGGCTGCCGGCGGCTTCCGCGATATGACCCGTATTGCATCGAGCCGGTTCGATATGTGGCAGGATATTCTTCAGGCGAACAAACACGATATTGCCGAAGCATTGGATATCTATATTTCATTGCTCCGCCGCATCGCGCGCGATATACGCACAGATCCGCAAAAGCTGAAGAACGATTTTAAATCTTCACGGCTGCTGCGGTCCCGCATCCCCCGATCCATGAAAGGTTTTCTCTCTCCGCTGGTCGGCCTGCCTGTCTTTGTCGATGACCGTCCCGGTCAGCTCGCACGGCTTACCGCACTCCTTGCAAAAGCCGGTTTGAATGTCAAAGATTTGGAGTTATTGAAAGTACGCGAAGGGCGCGGAGGAACTTTCCTGCTTTCGTTCGATAGCAGACCGTCGGCAAAGAAAGCTCAAGCTATATTACGAAAGGCAAAATTCCAGACAGGCGGTCTCTAAACGCAAAAGCCCCGATTATAGAATCGAGGCTTTCCATTCATTGTTCTCAAATTTATGGATTTGTGCTTTTATCCGGAGCAGGTTTCGACTCTGTTTTTGTTTCCGGTTTTATTTCGCTTTTCTTACCTTGTTTTTTTGTATCCGTTCCCTTTGAACTCGCAGACGGCGAGGAATTCGATTTCTTATAATCTGTCTGATAAAATCCGCTTCCCTTAAAAACCAATCCGGCTCCGCTGGAAAGCAAACGTTTTAAAGCAGGTTTCGCGCATTTCGGACACACCGTTAAAGATTTATCATGTATGGACTGCAGTTCCTCAAACTCGTAACCGCAGGACTTGCATCGATATTCGTATGTCGGCATAATGTCTTTGATCCTTTCGTAAATTCAATATACTGCCGTTTTGCGAGGAATTCAATATAAGACAATGCAATGAGATGATAGTCTGAACATATCGTCCTGCGCATACATGATATCAATTGGCGACAGAATAAATAAATGACTCATAGAAGTCGACAAACAAAAGAACCAGCGAACCTGAAGAAAACTGCAGTTCGCTGCACGTCCGCATACACAATCTTTCGGCCGGAAACATTAAAATTGCATCATGAACATTCAAGCCTCTTCCCCGGAACTCTTTTTGTTCCCTTTCCGTTGTAATCATTACACAGATAAAAACAAGGAGGAACTATGTTCACAAAATCTTTGCAGGAAGCAATCAACGAGCAAATCAACAAGGAGCTATATTCAGCCTATCTTTATCTCTCCATGGCGGCCTACTTTGAGGGACAGAATTTCGGAGGTTTTTCAAATTGGATGAAAATCCAATACCAGGAAGAGACGGGGCATGCCATGAAATTTTTTGCCTATCTTCACGACCGCGGCGGCACGGTCACTTTGAAAGCAATAGCACAGCCGCCTGTAAAATTTAAGGCTCCGCTTGAAATCTTTAAACAAGTCCTCGAACATGAAAAAGAAGTAACCGATTCGATCAACAAACTGTACGAACTGGCGTTGAAAGAAAAAGATTATCCGACTCAATCGACCCTGCAATGGTTTATCAACGAGCAGGTTGAGGAGGAAAAAAATGCAACGAGCATAATCCAGACCCTGGAAATGGCCGAAAATTCTCCGGTCAGCATTATGATGGTCGACCGTCAGCTTTCGGCACGCAAGGCCGGCTGATAACCGCTGCGAACTATAAAGAAAGCCGCACTTCAAGTTCATGAAATCATGAATCGAAGCAGCGGTTTTTTTATTCTTATTCCCTGTCCAAAGTGAAATGGAGAAATATCCGGAAATGCCGCCGGCTTATTTCAGCTTTGCCTTCAAAGCTTTGCGAACGGAAGGCGGGACAAAAGCATCGACATTGCCGCCGAGCCGTGAAATTTCACGAACGAAGTTAGAACTGAGATACGTATATTTTTCATTCGGCATAAGAAATATCGTCTCTACTTTTTCATTCAGCTTTCTATTCATCAGCGCCATCTGAAGTTCGTATTCAAAATCGGTCACCGCGCGCAAGCCGCGGACGATTGCAATCGCTCCGCGTTTCCGTACATAATCGACCAGCAATCCGTGGAATACGTCGACTTCGACATTCTTGAATTTCCTTGTCGCTTGACGCAGCAGCGCGACTCGTTCTTCTTCCGTAAAGAGCGGATTTTTGGTGGAATTATTTGCCACAGTGATAATGACCGCATCGAAGAGCGATAATGCACGTTCCAGAATATCGATGTGCCCGTTGGTAATAGGATCGAACGAGCCGGGATAGATTGCTGTTTTCATGGCATTTCTCCATTTGCAGCAAGCGGTACTTTCGCCTGCAAAATTAAAACTGTGGTCTGTCCGAACGGTTTTTTTAAAATATCGTACTTTGTCTCATCAAGGTCAATCACCGATTCCTTGCTGTGTTCCATAAAGACGTATGTCCCGTTTCGGAGCACGCCCGATTGAAAAATGGCATTCGGAATATCGCCGATCGATTCCAGCTTATACGGCGGGTCTGCAAAGACAAGATCGTACAGGCGATGCGCATTTTTGAGATACCAGAAAACATCGGCCTGATACAGGGTGCAGCGGTCGCTGCATCCCAGAGTATCGGCATTTTTTTTCAGCACCGCCATTGATTTGGGGGACTTTTCTATAAAAGTAACCGACTCGGCACCGCGGCTTATAGCTTCCAATCCGAGGCTCCCGCTTCCGGAAAAAAGATCGAGAACCTTGATGCCGTTCAAATCGATGCGGTTGGACAATATATCGAAGACTGTTTGCTTCACGCGGTCGGTCGTGGGACGTAGAGAGAGATCCGGCACCGTGATCAGTGTCCGTCCGCGATAGGTTCCGGCAATAATTCTCATGCCGTTCGCAAAGCCAATCCGATCACCGACGCAAATTGACAGTTCTTTTTCCCGAACGTATTTTGCAGGTTCGCGCTCGATTTCAGATTGCGAAGAGCGTTCAATGCCAGCGTCTGCCCGATGCCGGTTTCCTTGCGCAGGGACAGCACGAGATTTTTAGTAACATCTGTCCCGTGCAGCAGCAGAGCTGCCGGAACGCTGTTCTCTCTCTGCTTGAGATAGCGCAGATATTCTTTGATATATTTTGCCGGATCCGCATCGCTGTCGTACTGAAACGAACGGTAGTCGGACATTTCTCCATTGTGAATGACGCTCGCATCGAGCGAATGTTCGCGCAGGCCGATGAAAGCGATATCGTGCTCCAGAATCTCCGGATAGTTAATCAGCAGGGTTTTTTCCGCACTGAAATGATCGATATCGATAATATTCAATTTCAATTTTGCCCCGCGGCAGACGTTTTGAAGAAAAACAGCCAGCGACCGGTGGACGGCAACCATAAATGCCTGCTGTGAAGGACCGTGAAGCGAAGGCAGCCGGTGGGAATCGATGACATAATCCTTGCTGTTTGCATCGGGAAGATACTGCTCCGTTTCCCAGCGCAAATATTTTTTTAATTCCGCATCATCGAGAGAAGTATCGACTGGAATAATATTGATAAAAACAGACGATGGAGGAAGTGCGAACGAAACGTTTTCCGCCGAAATTTTATTTCTTCGGAGTACATTCCGGATTTCTCCCGCCAGCGCCGCTGCCTCTGAAGAACTTGCTTGGAGGGCAGCAGCAGAATGCAGAAAATCGATTTTCGTTTCCGATTCCAGAAGCTGTGTCACGATAACTTTTCGACCATGTTCGATTTCCGCGAACTGCATCCTGCCGTGGAGAAACGATATTCCGATATAACGGATAGTTTTCACTTGCGCGCCTGCCTTAATGAGTTGAGATGAGTGCTCTAATTTTTTCCAATCGTTTCGGAGTTATGCCTTTTATCTCTAACAGCTCGTCGATCGAAGTAAACCTGCCCTCCGTTGCACGGTGTTCAAGAATCCGCCCGGCAAGTATTTCGCCTATTCCCGGCAAATCGATCAATTGCTCTTTCGTCGCCGTATTAATATCGAGTTTTTTCCGATAATCCGCTCTTCCAGCCTTGCTCGTGTCATCGATTTTCTCTGTTGTCGCATCGGTCTGTTCGTTCGCAGCCGCAAACGTGCTGTCCTGTGCCCGATACTCGAATCGCGGCGCCGATGGAATAATCTTGTAATAGAACCGTATGCCCATACCGCACAACAGCGTGACGCCAAGAAAGAGAATAACTTTTCTTTCCGTTTTTGTTAAAACAAGCCAGTCTGCTATGCGTTTCAGCATACGCGTTAGGAAAAGACATCCTTGACCTTGCCGAAGAACGAACGGTCGCTGCTGCGCCGCTCTTCTTCCGTGGGGGAAATATGTTCTCCCTTTGCAAGTTCTCTCAATAATTCCTTTTCTTTTGAATTCAATTTCGATGGAACCCAGATATTTACCCGGACAAGTTGGTCGCCGCGTCCGTACTTGTTCAAGTGCGGAATGCCCCGCTCTTTCATGCGCAGCATTCTTCCCGCAGGTGTGCCGGAATCGATCACGAGCTTCGCTTTCCCGGACAATGTCGGAATTTCCACTTCGCCTCCGACAACCGCCGTTGGAAAACTGATCCAGAGATCGAAAATAATATCGTCGCCGTTGCGTTTAAAAGACTCATGCGGTTCCTCTTCGATCACGACGATCAAATCTCCCGCAGGGCCGTTCCGCCGGCCCGCATTGCCTTGACCGCGAAGCGGGATATAATTCCCTTCCTGCACACCGGCAGGAACCGTCACTTTAATGGTCGACTCGCCATGAACGCGCCCTTCGCCGTCGCAGGCGGAACACGGGTCCTTGATAATTGTTCCTTCCCCGCCGCAATTGAGACATGCCGTAATGTTGACAAACTGACCGAACATCGAACGCGAGACCTGCCGCAATTCGCCGGTCCCGCCGCATTGCGGGCAGGACGATTTTCCTCCGGAAGATTTCGCTCCTGAACCGCTGCATACATCGCATTTTTTTTGCCGCTTGATCTTTATTTTTTTTTCAGTCCCTTCGGCAATTTCTTCCATCGTCAATTTGAGACGCACGCGTAAATCCGAACCGGGCTGTCCTTGAGACGCACCGGATGACCGTCTTCTTCCGCGCTGGGGGGAACCGAACATTTCTTCGAAAATCGATCCCCCGCCGAATCCGCCGGAAAAAATATCGTTGAACGCGCTGAAGATATCGTTCGTATTCGTGAAATCGTGATAGTTCGTTCCGCGCAGCCCGTCGTGACCGAACTGGTCGTACCGCTGCCGTTTTTCCTGATCACTGAGCACTTCGTATGCTTCAGCCGCTTCTTTGAATTTTTCTTCGGCTTCTTTGTTTCCCTGGTTGCGGTCAGGGTGATACTTCATCGCCATCTGCCGGTACGCTTTTTTAATTTCATCCTGCGATGAGGCGCGCTGAATACCCAAAACTTCATAAAAATCCTTCTTCATCATATCTCTTCATCCTCCGGCGTTTCAGCCGGCTCTTCAGCGGAAGCCGACGAAACAACTACCTTTGCATGCCTGAGAACTTTATCATTCAGCATATATCCTTTTTCAACTTCCTGGATAACCGTGTGCGGCGAAATATTCGTACGATGGACCTGCATCAAGGCATCATGAAAATCGACGTTAAACTCTTTTCCCTCCGTTGGGAATGATTTGACTCCGCGTCCTTCCAGCAATTTGGAAAACTTTTGATAAATCATTTCGATGCCCTTCAAGAGTGCATCGTATTCGGTATTTTCCCTGCCATGCTTCAGCGAACGCTCGAAGTCATCCATGATAGGGAGCAATTCTTCCAGAAGTTCCCCGTTGGCGTATTTGAACACGGAAGCGGTTTCATTTTCCGTGCGGCGTTTGTAGTTCTCAAATTCCGCCGCCTTGCGCAGCAATAAATCTTTATAGTATTCTATCTGTTTCTTTGCATCCTCAAGCTCCGGAGCCG
>Ga0182017_10002084_pt1 | contig 15309 bp, 9 predicted proteins | sample 712E3DmetaG_FD_120492 | JGI IMG/M metagenome (GOLD analysis project Ga0182017, IMG submission 120492) | Permafrost microbial communities from Stordalen Mire, Sweden - 712E3D metaG | ecosystem: Environmental > Terrestrial > Soil > Wetlands > Permafrost | place: Sweden: Stordalen | collected... | reverse complement strand
GTCTGTTGGCAAACACTTCAGCCGGCGCGCGCCTTTACGGCGCGAAATACCCGTTGATATCGAGCACCACGTGCGTGGGGTCGGTCACGAAGACGCTGATCGCACCGTTCGTCCCCGCCTGAACGATGGCCGCATTCGCAACCACCGAGCCATCCCAGGAGTTCAATGTCGATACATCTGGCAGCGGCGCGCCCGTTGGCCAAGCCGTCAGGAAACCGAGCGGCCCGTCTGGCACCACTGTGACATTCACCGAATACGCCACGGCCGTCGAAGGCACGTTGCAGCCGCCGGCCGGGATCGCAAATGAACGCGCCGTCCCCGCCGCCATCTCAGGACCGCCGAAGGGACCATTCGGATTCCTCGTGTCCGCCACCCGGCACTGCGGCAGCGGATAGAACGACAACGCGCCCGGATATCCGGGCGGGGCGAAATAGCCGCTAATGTCCAGGATTACGTCGGTGGGGCCGGTGGCAAAGACGGAAACAGACTGGTTGGTTCCGGCAGCGACGATGGCGGCATTGGCGGCTACCTCGCCGGTCCAGGAGTCCAGGGTGGAAACGCTCGGGAGAGGCGATCCCGTGGCCGAGGTGGTGAGGAAGCCTAGCGGCCCGTCGGGAACCGCCGTAACGTTCATGGCGTACGCCGTCGCGATGGGCGGAATCTGGCAGGAACCGAGAGGAATGGGAAAATCCCTGGTCTGGCCGGCGAACATGGATGGCCCGCCGAATTCGCCGGTGGGATTTCGGGTATCGGCGACGCGGCAGGGCGCGGCGGGATAGAACGATTGGGAGTTTGGATCGGCGGAGGAATCGAAGTAGCCGTCGATATCGAGGATGACATCGGCCTGGCCGGTGACGAACAGGCTCACCGCTCCGCCGGCGCCGGCCGCAACGATGGCCGCGTTGGCCACGACCGTGCCACCAAACGAGTTCAAGGTGGATACGGCAGGCTGAGGCTGCCCGGCGGGCCACAGGGTCAGGAGCCAGAGCGGGCCGTTGGGAACGACCGTGACGTTGACGGAATAGGCCTGGGCGGCCGCCGGAATGCCGCAGCCGCTCTGTGGGATTGCGAAGGAGCGCGTGGAGTTGGCCGCCATGCTGGGACCGCCGAAGGGTCCAGCGGGGTTGCGCGTATCGGCCACGCGGCAGGGTGTTACGGGGACGAACTGCAAGCCGGCGGCCAGGGGCGTGGGAGTCGGCGTCGGCGATGGTGTGGGCGTTGGTGTCGGTGTTGGCGTGGGAGTTGGGATCGGCGTGGGCGTCGGCGTCGGGCTGGGGCCTCCATACTGATAGGCGCCCAGGTCGGGCGCGCCGCCCTGCGGACGCGGCTTGCCTTCAATGTCCTGGGTCAAGCCGTAGATCGGGACGCCCGCCTGAATCGCCGCGCTGCCCGACTGTAAGTGCGCATCGCCCTGAGCGGGATTCAACAGCAGCGGATTGGCGTTGACCGAACCTGTAGCCAGATTCAGAAACGTGGGCGCGCCCGCGCCATAAAGCAGGTTGTTCGAACCCACGAAGTTCGGACACGCCGAGGTGCCGGCGGTGCTCGAGCAGGCCGAACCGTTCGAGCTTTTGGCCACGTAAAAGTACGGCCTGCCGGAGCTCAGAATGATGTTGTTCCGCAGGCGGTCGATCAGCGCCTGCCCCTGGGCCACTTCGAAGCTGTCGCCGAAGCCCGGTCCGGCGTTGTAGGCGAAGATCGTGTTGTTGTAGAAATCCACGGTTCCCGAGCCCACGCCGTGCGAGGTGTCGTAGTCGGAGCTGTCGGCGCGGTAGATCGCCCCGTTGGACAGCCCGTCCTGCCCGATGTTGTATACGACGTTGTTGTAGACGGTGACCGGCCCTTTGGAGGGATCCACGGTATCCACCAGAATCCCTTCCTCGGCGATGTCGTGCACGGTGTTGTCGTGAATCGAAAGGCCGTACATCGCATAGCCGTTGCCGCTCGACAAAGGCGAAGAGTGAACCTGGATGCCGGCCCGGCCCCTGACGTTTTCGATCAGGTTCCAGGCCATCTCGAGGTAGTTGCTGTCGGTGCTCGGATAGAAACCCTGCTGGAGGCGGCTGGTCGAGGCCAGGTTCAGATCGTGACCATTATTGCCGAGGACCTCGGCATAGGTGGACTGCAACAACTGGAGCGCCGCTCCGCTGCTGCCGCCGGCCTGGGGATTCGACACATCGTTGCCGACGATGCGCCAGTTGACGCTCGGCCCGCCGATCAGGACCGGTTGCACGCCTCTCAGAAACAGGCCGGCAATCACCCAGTTTCCGCCGCAGGCGCCGTCGCTGGCCGAGGAGTCCTCGCCCCGAATGCCATAGACCGGAGACTGCGCCGTGGGATTGCCGACCGTCACCGTGGCGCCGGGATAGGCGATCAGAGCCTTAGGGTAGCTGGGAGTGCCCTGGCACCAGCTCGCGCGAAAAAGGATAGCCGAGCGCCAGCCCTGTCCGTCGTCAGCGGTCTGGGAGACGCCGTTCATGGCATAGACGATGGCGCCGGCGCCGGTGGCCTGGACGGCGTGCGGCAGCGTCCTCCAGGGAGCGGTATACGATCCCGCATTGGAATCGCTGCCATAGCTCGCTACGAAATATACGCTGCCCGGCCGGACGGTGAACGCCAGGCCGTTGGAAGCGCCGTTGGAGTTATAGACGACGACACTGCCGGTCTGAGCGAGCGGGCCCAACTGGATGGTCATTTTCTGATACCAGAGGTAGAAGGATGGGGCCGCCACGACGATGGCCGTTCCTCCGCCCACTGTGACGGTGGGATTGAAGCCGAAGTAGTTGCCATAGAGCGTGACGAACGCACCGTTGTTACTCTGGCCGCCCGAGTTGGGTCCGCTCACAAGGTCGGTGAAAAACAGAACCGGCGCGGGTGTTTGCGAAAAGGCAATCCCTGGCAGAAGAGCGAGCAGCCCCATTTTCGCAAGTGCGGTGCGCATCGCAGTACCGGAAATCGTTGGCGTATCTCTTCCCCCCTCCGTCCCTGGCATGGGCCGGAACCGCGTCAAGCAGTCCGGTCCCTCGGCCACACGCAGCCACCGGTTCAACACTGACTGAAGCACCGGCGCTTTGCCGACCGGAACCCAGAAATAGCGAGGCGGCCCGCGATGGCTCTCCGCATCCGTGATGCCTGTTACTGCACTTAGGCGAAACCACGCGGGGAGTCAGCCCCTAATCTACTGGTTACGCCCCTCCGGGGTCTGTCCACTATCGTTAGCGGCAGCCCAAGAGGCTTGCGCGCTAAAGTGCGGAACGTGGCACTTACATGTCACCCATGATACACCGAACGACGTATCTTCCGGGGGTTCGAAGGCCCTGAACTTATTTACATATGTAATACAGACTCGACGCCTCGCGAAGAGATTAGCGCCGCCCTTGATCGCGGACAAAACCTTTCCGATCGCGCCGATATCGCAGGGCAGGTTGCCCGGACGCAAGAGGGCATCGGCCGGGTGGCCGGGCTTGGGCGCGCTGCCGGGACGCGAGACGGTAGCGGCCGAGTGGCCGGGCTTCGAACATGCGGCCTTGGGCGCAAACGCCTGCCCACGGTTGAGAGCTACACGCCGCAGATCTCGACGGCCTGGCCGAGCGACTCGAGTGGATCCCTCGCGGGTACGAATTCGTGCGACAGGAAGCCCTGAAACTTGAGATCGGCGATGGCCTGCGCGACGGCGCGGTAGTTCAACTCCTGGGTGCCGTCGATCTCGTGCCGGCCGGGAACGCCGCCGGTGTGGAAGTGCGCAATCCACTCGATGTTCTCCCGGATGGTGCGGATGACGTCGCCCTCCATGATCTGCATGTGATAGATGTCGTACAGCAGCCTGACGCGGGGAGACCCCACCCGCTTGCAAACCTCGACGCCCCAGGCGGTGTGATCGCACTGGTAGTCCTTGTGGTCCACTTTGCTGTTGAGCAGCTCCAGGCAAACCGTGACGCCCCGCTCTTCCGCGAACGCCTTGATGCGGTTGAGGCCGGCCGCGCAGTTCTCGATGCCCTCCCGATCCGGAAGCCCGCGCCGGCTGCCGGAAAAGGTGATGATGTTCGGAACGCCCGCCAGCGCAGCCTTCTCAATGCCCTCGCGGAGCTGCCGCTCGATGGCGTCGTGGTTCTCTCTGCGGTTGAGGCCGTCGGGGATGGTCCCTCCGCCGGGCAGCATCATCGACGGGACCAGGCCGTACTTCTTCACCACCGGCCAGTCCTCAGGGCCTACCAGGTCGATGCCTTCGATGCCAAGCTTCACGGCTCGCTGGCACAACTCCTCCACGCTCCACATCGGGAAGCACCACCGCGCCACGCCCTGCTTCAGCCGCCCCTTGCGTTCCGCGGGGCGCGCTTCGGCAGCCAGCGCGGCTGCACCGGCGAGCGATAGCAATGTTCTTCGACGCATACCCTGATTGTGACGCACTCGGGGCCGGGGCTGGCTGCCGTAATCCGTCCGCAGCGAATCGGGGCCACGGCGAATACCCCTGCCAATGATCGATTCGTCGTCCACGACCGCGCAACGGGCGGGTGTGCCCGCTCCCCTCGCGCGTGCGCGAGGCCGAATGCTCTTGCGGGCGCGCAACGCAGCCGGGGACGGATTACGGCGGCTGCCCGGGAGCGGCCGCAGAGGGCGGAATCATCGAGGGGGAGCCGTTTGGCCGGCCCTGGGAGGCAGGTTCGAGCTTACCGCCCCGTCTCGACCGATTGCGACTCGGGCGATTCGGGCGCGGGCTGGCTCCGCTCGCCGCCGCCATGCTCATCGATCTCGACCGGCGGGAGCGTGTAGAAGAGGATGCGGCCGCAGCTCTCGCAGTACATCACCTGATCGGAAAGCCGCAGGTCCTGAAAGAACTGCAGGCGTAGCGCCATGTTGCAAGCCGAGCAACGGCCGTCGAGCGCTTCGGCCACGGCGATCCCCTTGCGGCCGCGCCGGATGTGCTCGTATTCCCGGTACACGGCCGGCGTCATCGCGGCCACCGCTTCGGCGCGCCGCTTTTTCAGATCGTCGAGCTGGCGCTTGTCCTCGGCCGTGCGCTCGCGGGCGCTTTTCGACTCGGACTCCACCTGCCGCTTCTCCTGTTCGAGCGCCGCCTGCGCCTTCTTCAAGCTCTGTTCCAGGGGTTCGGACGCCGCCATGCGGTCGAGGATCTTGTCTTCGCACTTGCGAATCTCGGCCTCGCCGTAATCGATTTCGTGCTTGAAGGCGGTGTACTGCTCGTTCGTTTTAGCCTGGAGCATCTGATCCCTGAGCTTGGAGATCTTCTGCTCGTGGGTCTGGATGTCCGCGTCGAGTTGCTTGCGCTCGCGCTGGTTGGCCGCCAAAGCGGCTTTGTCCGCCTCGACTCTCCGGATGTGGGATTCGAGCGTCTTCTCGATCGCAGCGATGTGTCTGGGGAGTGAAGCTACTTCGTGCTGCAAGTCGTGAATGCGGCTATCCAGATCTTGCAGCCGGATCGCCGTTACCAAGTCTGGGACCATTGCTTTTCAATCTTAACATGCCGGCGGCGCCGGCCCGCGCGAGCGGCCCGATGAGCGCGCGGCCCGCGGATTCAAGCTCGGGCACTTTTGCGATGCGACAGACGGCCCAGAAGACCGCGGCGCCGACGGGGATCGAGATGGCCAGGTCCAGCAGGCGGGCCAGGCGCGTGACGCCCAGCCAATCCACCGATCCGCGGCTGGAAACTTCGACCGCGACTCCCATGATGAGCGATGCGACTCCGATCTTGAGTGTGCTGTTGAGGAGCCGCCGGCCGTGAATGCCTCCCAGGCGAGCGCGCAGGACGCCGAACAGAACGATGGCGCCGAACAGGGCCACGCCCGAGGTAGCCAGCGCCAGGCCCGCGTGCCCCAGCCTGGTCCACCGCGTCAGCGAATAGGAGGCCAGATAGTTGATGACGATCGAAGCCAGGCTGACCAGCATGGGTACGCGCGCGCTGCCCAGTGCGTAGAAGGCGGGCGCCAGGACCTTGATGGCCGCATAACCGGCCAGGCCCGTGGCGTAACAGGCGAGGGCCAGCGCGGTCTGCCGCGTGTCGTAAGGGTCGAACTTGTGGCCCTGGTAGATGGCGGCGATCATCGGGTTTCCCAGCATGACCAGCCCGATGGAAGAGGGCACCGTCAGCAGCAACACCATGCCGAGCGAATCGGCCAGCGTCTTGCGAAACTCGTCGACGTCTCCCGCCACCGCGCTGCGCGAGATGGAAGGCAGAGTGGCCGAAGCAATGGCGACGCCGAACAGGCCTAGCGGCAATTGCATGAAGCGGAACGCGTATTGGAGCCAGCCCACCGGCCCGTTCACTCCGCGCACGGGGTCGACGATGTTGGTGGCGAAATTGGTGTTGACCAGAACGTTCACCTGAACCGCTGCGCTGCCGATGATAGCGGGCCCCATCAGGCGGATGATGCGGCGCAGTCCCGGATGGGACCAATCGAATGCCGGGCGGAAGCTGAAGCCGGCCTGCCGAAGAGCCGGCAACTGCCACAGAAGCTGGGCCGCGCCACCGAGCACCACGCCGTAGGCCATGCCCTCGATGGGCGTAACGCCGGCTCGCGGCCCCAGCCAGAAGCCCAACAGGACGCCGAAGAACACGGACCCGACGTTGAACATGGTCGAAGCCAGCGCCGGGACGCCATAACGGTCGCAGGCGTTCAGGATACCCATCGCCTGCGCCGCGAGCGCCACCAGGAGCAGGAATGGGAACATGATCCGGGTCAGGTGGATGGCCAGTTGGAACTTGCCGGGGTCGGCTGAGGCCCAGGCGCTGGCAAGGCACTTCACCAGCAGCGGACTCGCCACCACGCCCAGCGCGCACAGAACCCCGACCACCAGAATCACCGCGGTTCCGACCAGGTTGGCGAGGCGCGCAGCCTCTTTCTTGTCCTGGCGTGCGAGGTGCTGGGCGAAGACCGGGATGAAGGCCGAGGAGAGCGCTCCCTCCGCGAACAAATCGCGGGCCAAATTGGGAATACGGAAGGCCAGCGAGAAGGCGTCGAAGACGCGGCCCGCGCCGAACAGGTGGGCCATGACGGTCTCGCGCACCAGGCCGCTGAGCCGGCTCAACAGCACGGCTCCGGAGACCAGGCTGGCGGAGCGAAGGATCTTCTCCTGTCCGGCGTGGTCGCTCATCGGCTGGGGCGGGTCGGCGCTGCTCAAGAGTCTCTTCCGTGTTCTTCCACGATCCGGGCCATGGTCACGCTGCCCGGGTGTCAGGTAGCCGCGGTGGAAAGACCATTATAGGGCGATACGGCGGCGCGCCCGCCGGATCGGGTCCGGCTGCGCAGAGGATGAACGGCCGCCGGCTTCGCGGGGCCTCGATACCTTCGGCATCCCGCGAGGCGCGCCGTGGGGCTGATCCCCCGGCCGCCCCGGCGTTGTATGATTGCGGAGGCATGGCGAGCGAATCGAATACAGCGGCATCGCGGGCGCCGATGACCGAAGGCGCCCCCCGCTTGCGCGAAGTTCTTGACCGGGCGGGATACGACGAGCATGGGCTGGTGGACACGCTGGGGCCGATCCAACTCCCCACGCGTTTGGGAGGCGACCGCGCGCACTTTCAGTACCTCACCCGCCGCGGCCGGCCGCTCGACACCCTCATTCGGCTGTTTCTTCTCGGCATTCCGGAGCCGCTCGATGCGGCCCGCCGCGCGCTCGCTCCAGTTGCAATCGAGGAATGGGCGCGGGCGGGGTTGATCGGTATGGAAGGCGGCCTCGTCCGCGGCCTGGTGCGGCTGATGGCGTTCCGCCACCTGATGCTGGCCTGCGATCAACAGGAAACGGCCGGCGCGGACCCGCGGCCGGACCAGGTGATGGGGATGACGGCCAGCACAGTGGCGCTGGCGGATTTCGCCGTGCGGCGGCCCGCGGGCAGCACGCTCGACCTGGGAACGGGCAGCGGCGTCCAGGCTTTTCTTGCGGCGGCGCACAGCGACCGGGTTTCCGCCACGGACTCGAACCCGAGGGCGCTCGACTTCGCCCGCTTCAACGCCGCGTTCAACGGTTGCGAAAGGAAGGTCGAGTTTCTCGAGGGCGATTCGTTTGAGCCGGTGCGCGGCCGAAGCTTCGACCTCATCCTCTCGAATCCGCCCTTCGCCGTGACTCCGTCCCGGCGGTTTGCCTATCGCGACAGCGGCGTCGCGGGCGACGGCTTCGCGCGCGGCCTGGTCCAGAACGGCGCGCGGGCTTTGAACGAGGGCGGGGTCTGCCAGGTGGTCTGCGACTGGGCGCACATCCAAGGCGAGGGTTGGCAGGAGCGCCTGGCGACATGGTTCGCCGGCTCCGGCTGCGATGCCTGGGTGATCCGCACCGACACCCGCGGCGCCGCCGACTATGCGCACATGTGGATCCGGGACACCGAGCACGCCGGCGAGCAGGAAGCCGGGCGGCTGTACGAGGAGTGGCTGGCCTACTACGCCGGCGAGAGAATCGAGGCGGTCAGCACGGGCCTGATTGCGCTCCGCAAGGCCAGCGGCCGGAAGAACTGGCTTCGGATCGAGGAGGGTCCGGACAGCAACTCCGGACCGTTCGGCGAGTACGTTCTGCGAGGGTTCGGTCTGCGCGATTTTCTGGAGGCGGCGAACACGAGCGAGGCGCTGCTGGCGGCGAAACTGCGCGTGGCGGAAGGCGCGCGGCTGGACCACGTCTGCGAGTGGGAAGACGGGTCGTGGAGAATTCGCTCGGCGAAAATCCGCCTCGAGCGGGGACTGCGATACGATGGCAACATCGACTTGCGCCTGGCGGGCATGGTGGCGCTATGCGACGGCAAGCATACGCTGGGCGAGATCCTGGAGCGAACCGCGAGGCAGCTCGGGGAAGACCTCGAACGGATCACGCCGAACTGCGTGGCGCTGATGCGGCAACTCATCGAGCGCGGCTTCGTCGTCCCTGCCGGCGAATAGCGTCTGCGGCCCGGCCACTTTGAGCCGCGGCGTACAGCGGGTGCGGTTCAGGGCTCCGTCACTGCGATCGTCAGGGCGTGGCTGAGGGCGCCGCACGTGGCCGTAACGGTGACATTGGCGGTGACGGGAGTGGGCGTCGGTGTTGGCGTCGGTGTTGGTGTTGGCGTTGAGCCGCCCAAACCGCTGCTGCTGCTCGAACTGCTGCCGCCGCAGGCCGCCATCATCGCCAGCGCAAGCACGACCGTCGCGAACCCGATGGCACGCACCTGCTTGCGGCGCAGAAGCAGTGAACCCGCCAGCAGCGCCGTCAAGCCCGCGGCGTACCAAGGCCAGCCCTGTCCGCCAGGGCGGGAAGGATTCCGGAGCCAGGGCGGGCTGGCGGCAGAAGCGGCTCGCGTGATGGTCAGCGTCGCGGTCCCCGATGGCGGCGCGGTGGCCGGAATCGAGCACGTCGTCCCGGTGAGCCCGGCACCAACGCCGCACGAAAGCGAAACCACGCCGGTGGAATTGGCGAAACGCGCGACTGTGACCGTAGCCGTGCCAGAGGTCCCTGCAGCCAGCGTCAGGGTCACCGGCGCGAGGGAGACCTGGAAGTCCGATGCCCACTCGTTCACCAGATGGAAGGCGTTGACGGACCCGAGACCGCTAGCCAGGTCGTAGCCGGGGCCGGCGGCATACCCGATCGTGCCCGTCGTGCAGTTCGGGGTCCCGAGCCGGCACGGCACCTGGTTGCCTCCGGCAGTGACGTCGTGAAAGGCATCCGTCGAGGCGGGAGCGAGGGCATACAGTTCTGGATTGACGTTGCCCTGGCGGCTATTCGTCTGCTGGTTGATCAAGGCAACGATGCCGGCGAATGTGGGCGCGCCGCAGGAAGTGCCTCCCTCGACGTTTAAGTTGGCGGCAGAGTTCCGAAAGCCGTTGGTGCACCAGCCTGCGTTGCAGATCAGGTAGCCATCGTGGTCGGGAGAAGCGCTCAGCGCGATGTCGGGGACGTCCCGATAGCCGTCGTTGGGGACGCCCGTTCCGGTTTGCCAGGAGGGTTTGGAGAATACCACGCTGACGCCGCCGCCGCCCGCGGACAGCTCAGCGTTCGCCGTGGTGTCATTCCAAACCGTCTCGGGGATGTATGAGAGTGCCGATCCGCTATTGGAGCCGTTGGTGGCACTCCAATACGTCCCGCCTTGAAGTGCAGGGTCGCTGGGGTCGCCGGTGAACTCGGTCCCGCCCACCGAGGTCACATAAGGACTGCTGCCGGGAAAGTCGACTGCGAGGCCGTACCGTGCGGTGGTGTTGGGCGTTCCGCTGGCTGACTCGTCGCAATCCGCGGCGCCCAAATCGCCCGACGCCGCCGCTACCGTGATTCCCTGGGCATTGGCCTGCGCGAACAGGGAATTGAAGCTGCTGAGCTCGCCGGAAGTCCACCCGGCCTCGCAGCCGCCGTAAGTCACCGAAACAACCGGAGCCAGGTTATTGTCTATGGCGTATGGCAAGGAAATGTTGATGACATCCGTCGAGTTCACAAAGATAATGGTGGCGCCGCGGGCGATAGCGCCCGCCCATTCGAGATCGAGGTCCGTCTCCACAAGGTCTCCCGAGCTAACGCCTGGGTCCACGCTGCCCGGGACCAGGATGACGGTCGGGTCCTTGATAGGCAGGCCCGAGGCGGTCTCAAAGGCCTCGATATCGGAGAGTTGGATGTCCGTCTGCCCCACGACGACGATGCTCTGGCCGGTGCCGTCGATGCCGCTGCTGTAAAGCGACTTGAGGCCGTAAATTGTGGCAAAGTCGCCGGGAGCGAGGTAGTGGTTGCCGCTGAGAGACGAGGTGAACCTGGGCCTGGCGTGCGGTCGCGGACGAAAGTCGTTCAGGCCCCGGATTCCCGTCACGATGCCTTCGATCTCCCGCGGAAGAGTGGGATCGGAAACGTTGGCGTAGTGGAGGGTGCCGTCGGCCTGGTAGTGGTGAATCGGGGTTCCGAAGGCGTAGCGCACGGCGGCCGCGGTGCCGGACATGCTGACGAAGCTACCGCCCCGGGCCAACTGGATATTCGTGAACCCCATGCGCTCAAGCCACGTGGTGACCTTGGCGAGATCGCCTTCGCTCAGTCCGAAGCGGGCGGCGTACTGCTCCGGGGTCAACCATTTGTGGTACTGCGGGCTGGAGCGGTCCTGCTGTGCCTTGAGGAGGCTGTCCAGATCGGCCTGCTGAGCGGCTGTCATCTTGAAGTGCATGGCGATCCACGGGAGGGGAAAAGACCCTTCCACCTCTCCCTGGTCGGCAGCCGAGGCGAGCCGGGGATGGATGTTGCCAGTCAGGCCAAATGTCTGGCGATTCTGGAGGTCGGCATGGATCCGGTTGGGAGGTCCGGCGGCCAGCGGCGAGGCCGCCACGAGCAAACAGGCCAGCACGGACCAGAGCGTGGAACCGGTGAGTGAACATTGCATCCCAACCCGATCATACAGCATGTCGGAGGGCCTGGCTGAAGCGGTGGGGGACGGCGCGGGATTCGAGTTTTCCATCTGTCTGCTCCCAGAACAACAGGATCGGGGTACATCAATGTGGACGCAGCCACAGGAAAATCGGTTACTCCACTCGTCGGGCAGCCGGGTAGGATAACGGTGGCTCTCTTAGGGGGTGGTTAGAGCGCGGCAGGTGCGGGGCGGGCCTGGACCCGGCGCGTCCACCGGGATCGTGGCCCCGGGGGCACTCCATTGGAGCCGGACACGCTGGCCCGGTTCCGAGCCGGAATATGCCGGTTCGAAATCGCGAAATTTGGTGGACGGCGTGAGATTCGTCTTTTTTGACCCTTTTGAAACAATGTGTGTTCTCGATTACGGAAGAGCATGGAACGGCCAGGAAAAGGCCAGCATCTTGGGCGACTGAATTCAACCCGGTTTAGGGGTAGATTCCTCCATCGGTTTATAGTATACTTGCCAAGTCTTCGCGGTCCTTTCGCCGATAGAGCCGCGGGGATACCACACAGTTTGGTTCGTGTTCGGAGATGACTTCGCCGGGGTCGAAGCGGAGATTATCTTCGGGGCCTCAACAGACCTTCGGGTCGCGCCTATGCGGCGCATGTCTCGGTCGAGGAGGAGAAAGCCGATGAGCAACATCAACAGACTGATTCTGAACTACGATAGCCTTTCCGAAAAAACCAATGCGCTGTTTGAGGAGTTGCGGACTTCTCGCGCCAAACAGGCCTTGTTCATCACCGACCCCGCCACGGTCATCAGCCACCGTATCCTGGATGGGAAGAAGCTGACCTCGGCGGCGGAAATCGATCTTGTCAACCGCCTTCTCTTCGCGCTTCTGAGCAATCCGAAGTTCTACCGCTGGGCGGAGCAGTATCAACTCAAGCTTCTTCGCGAACTGCGGAAGCTCAAGGCGAAAGATCCCCGCGAGGCCAAGCGCCTGGCCCTGTTGCTTCTCAATAAGCGGCAGTTGTTCAAAGATCTGGCCGAGGGCATGAAGGAGTTCGGCGATGCGGAGTTATTCCGGGCTTTGATGCAGTTGGGCGGCGCCAAGCTTGACACCGGCGCGCTGGACGGCGTGGATCCGGGGCCGACCGTCGTGCTGATCGGGACCGCCGCCATTTTCGTCGAGGTCGCTCTCTTCATCGATGAGTTCTTCGTCATTCATCAGACCGCGACCACGGACCCCAGGGCCGAAGCGCTCGCGCACGCCAACGTTTTCCTATACAGCGATCACGTGATGTTCACGAGACACGACTTCTGGACTGAGGTAAAGGTGAGCCAGGACGAGACCGAGACCCAGACCGTGACGACCGACGAGAACGTGGGAGTCGCCACCGTGGAAGATGAGGCCGTTCAGCAAGATGAGGCCGTGCAGGTCGTGGAAGATGAGGCGGTGGCGATCGACGAGGCCGAGAGCATCGCAGTTCAGGTTGAGGAGGACTCGGCTCAGGACTCGGCTCAGGACTCCGCTCAGGACTCGGCCCAGGACTCGGCTCAAGACTCCGCTCAGGACTCGGCCCAGGACTCGGCCCAGGACTCGGCTCAAGACTCGGCCCAGGACTCGGCTCAGGACTCGGCTCAAGGCTCAGCCCAGGACTCGGCTCAAGACTCGGCTCAGGGCTCGGCCCAGGACTCCGCTCAAGACTCAGCCCAGGACTCGGCTCAGGACTCGGCTCAAGGCTCGGCCCAGGATTCGGCGCAAGGCAGCGATTCTTCGCAAGGCGCGGAGGGAGGTTTCGGCGATATTTTCGGCATGTCCCGAGGCGACCTTCAGCAGTTCGCATCCATTCTCGCGGCGATGATCACGGCTTACGCAACCGAGGTGAGAGCGTCAGGCGCGCTGATGAACGAGGGCCAGATCGGAAACACCTTCGCGGGCGGGGGCGCAGCCGCGCTGGAGGAATAACCGTGCGGAGGCCTTTCCGACCCCTGCGGCGTTCACGGGGACTTTCCGTGATGCCCACCTACCAGTGCACGGCCGCCTGTAAACACTGCGGCAGCTATAGCGGCCCGAAGGTGAATCAGTGGCTGGACCCGGACCTGATGCTGGCCGGCATCGACCAGGCGATCGATGCCGGCTATAAGGTCGTGGTCTTCACGGGCGGCGAACCCACGCTGGCCGGCGAGACGCTTTTGCGCGGCATACGGCTGGCATCGTCCCGGGGCGTGTGCACGCGCGTGGTGACCAACGCCTGGTGGGCCACCGGCGAGGAGGCCGCCGACGCCAAGCTCAAGGAGTTGATCGACGCCGGCCTGGTGGAAATCAACTTCAGTACGGGCGATGAGCACGCCCGGTTCGTGCCCGTGGATAACGTCCTCTGGGCCTGCCGCGCCGCCGCCAAGATTCCGCTGAAGACCATCGTGGTCATGGTGGAAACGGTGGCGGCGCGCACCATCACCAGCCAAACGCTGTTCAATCACCCGCAGTACCGGCAGATTCGCCGCGAGTTTCCACGAGCGAACGTGCGGGTGATTCAAAGCCCCTGGATGCCGATCTCGCCGCAGATGACGACACAGTACCCGGATGGGATGGCGACCGTCAAAAAGAATCTGCCGGCACATACCGGATGCACGAGCTGCCTGCGCACCACCACTCTGGGGGCCGACGGCAGGATCGGCGTCTGTTGCGGCCTCGGGATGCGGAGCATTCCCGAGCTGCAAGTCGGCCGGATCGGCGAGATTACGATCGCCGAGGCCGACCGGCTTGGGGAAGACGACTTTCTCAAACGTTGGATCCAGGTGGAGGGTCCGGAGCGGATTCTCGCCTGGGCGGCTACCAAGGACCCCGAAATCCAGTGGGAAGGCATGTACGCGCACCGCTGCCAGAGCTGCATGCGGCTCTACAAGGACCCCAAAGTCCGCCAGGTAATCGCGGACCATCATCAGGAGAAAATGGCGGATGTGATTCTGGGGGAGTTTCTCCTGTACGAATACGACTACGCGCGCGCGAACGACGAGACCGCCGGCGAGGGCGCGGGCTCGGACGAGCCGTGGCCGTTCGCAATCGCCGAGAACGGAGAGGCCGCCGCCGGACTGGATCTGCCGGCTGCGCCGGCTCCCGTGACCACCAGCCAGCCGGAGAGCTTTCCCATCGTCGTCTAGCATAGAGAGGGTGAGCGCTCCCGGCGGTTTCGATTTCGCGGCCTGGTCGGTCTGGACGCAGGTTGGAGCTTTCGCCAGCCTGGCGGGCCGGCCGTATTTGCGAGCGCTCCTCGGCGCCATGCCGGAACGGCGCCGGGGTGTCGGGCGGCTTCTGGGTTCTCTGGTCCAGGCCGAACTCGCTTACGGTCTGGTGGCGGCCGCCGGTGTGCTGGCCGGCCGGGCGGCGGGATTGCCAGTCGGTCTGACCTGGCCACGATCCCTCGCTCGCGCGGCGGCGCTTGGCGCGGCGACTGCGGTGGCATTGATGGCTCTGGACCTTGCCTTCTTCGGGCAGGTCCGGAGCGAGCTTCGCGGCCGGATACCGCCCATTCCGCCGCGAGCGCGCCTGCTCGCCTGTCTCGACGGCGCGGTCGCGGAGGAGGTATTGATGCGGCTGTGCGCTCTCTCGGTGCTGGCCGCAGGCTTCCGTCTGGTCTGGCGCGGAAACACGGCGATCTGGGCGGCGATCGCCGTATCCAGCCTTCTGTTCGGGGCCGGCCACCTGCCGGCCACTGCGCGGATTCTCAGGCTCACCGTTCCCGTGGTGGCACGTGCGCTGATATTGAACGCGATCGGAGGCGTGGTGTTTGGAATCGTTTATTGGACGGATGGGTTGGCCGCCGCAATGGCCGCCCACGGCTGCGCGGACCTGGTCCTCAGTGTCGTGCCGGCCCTCGGTCGCACAACCGTTCGTCCCCGCGGCCACCCGCCATAGAACGGAAGGCGTCAGGAGGCAGGGCGGACGGCACGGGTGGGAGGCGGGGCGGACCCCATGGGTGGGAGTCGGGGCGAACGGCACGGGCAGGAGGCGGGAC
>Ga0182017_10002083_pt1 | contig 15315 bp, 14 predicted proteins | sample 712E3DmetaG_FD_120492 | JGI IMG/M metagenome (GOLD analysis project Ga0182017, IMG submission 120492) | Permafrost microbial communities from Stordalen Mire, Sweden - 712E3D metaG | ecosystem: Environmental > Terrestrial > Soil > Wetlands > Permafrost | place: Sweden: Stordalen | collected... | reverse complement strand
TGGATTTATTAGTGAAATAGATTCTTTCGAACTCGGAATGACGAGCATTTCGCTTGGCGCAGGACGCGAGAAGATTGACGATGTGATCGATATGAAAGCAGGAATATTATTAAAGAAAAAGGTTGGCGATGCTATGGATGTTGGTGATTCGCTTGCTATCTTCTACACTGACCATGAAGATGTTCTTGCGTCTGCACGCGAGAGGATTACAAAAGCATTCAAGTTTTCTTCTCACAAACCAGACCGCAAGCCGATGATTTTAGATCTCGTTGATAAGAATGGCGTGAAGAAGTGGAAGTAGATTCATCCGTTATCCTTCTAAAAAAATATTCATTCTCTATACTCAACTACTCATTGGCTTATAAACTTATCTACTTACTAGCTTTTTTCAGAACAGCAACCATCTGTTCATGAACAAGTCCATTCGTTGCAAGTATTTCTTCTTTGTAAACGCTTGATGGAAAACCGCGAAAGTCGGTCCACTTTCCGCCTGCTTCTAAGACAATCAATACTCCTGCTGCCATATCCCAGGGACGAATCACTCCTTCCCAGAAACCATCAAAGCGCCCCGAGGCAACGTAGCATAAATCAAGAGCAGCCGACCCAAGACGCCGAATTGCTTGCGCTTCTGCAAGAAAATTTCTAAAGTGGGTAATTGCGGGTTCAGGACGCTCATTCACATCATACGGAAATCCGGTGACGATGAGACTTTCTATCAGCTTCGTCGTCTTAGAAACTTCTATCCGTTTCTTATTCAACCACGCACCCTTCCCTTTTTCTGCGGTAAATAATTCATCCAAACTGGGATCGTACACTACGCCAAGAATAATCTCTCCTTTGTATTCCAATCCTATTGAAACACAATAAATGGGTAAAGCATGAGTGTAATTCACCGTCCCATCTAAAGGATCGATAATCCACCGGTACTCAGAGTTCACTTCTGCAGCGCCGGATTCTTCGCAGAGAAAATCGTGGTGCGGGAAGTGCTGCTTGATTTTGCTAATGATAAGATGTTCCGACTTTTTATCGATCTCGGTGACGAGATTTGTTTCCTGTCCGCCTTTATGTTCAATATGACGAATTTTCCCAACGTTCATTTTCAGGAATTTCCCGGCTTCGAGTGCGGCTTCAATTGCAACTTGCAGCATGACGTTCTCCTTTTTGTTTCATAAAGATATGAAATAATTGGTAACCTTCCGAAAGTTTCTAAAGCTTACACCGAGAGAACTTTCGGAAGGTTTTGCATTTTCTTGCTTTTCGCACATCTTCAGATTAAGTTACTACAGAATACCTTCCGAAGGTTGTCTGTGCTCAACCGGAGAACCTTCCGAAGATTACTAAACGTAGACAAGACGACCTTCGGAAGGTTTACAAGCATTGACTTTTCTCAATCCCATAGCATTGATTGGACTTCTTGCAGCTAGCATTCCTCTCTTACTGCATATTTTTAATCTGCGCAAGCTTAAAACGATTGAATTTAGTACTCTTTCATTCCTGAAAGAATTACAGAAAACAAAAATCCGCCGGCTGAAGATTCGCCAATTGCTCTTGCTGGTTCTTCGTACTCTCTTAGTGGTTCTTGTTGTACTTGCATTCTCACGTCCGACATTGAAAGGTTCACTCCCCGGCGGACTTGCCGGACAGGCAAAGACAACTGCAGTTATTGTTTTTGATGATTCCCAGAGCATGACCGCGAGCGATGAACAGGGAGAACTGCTGCATCAGGCAAAGATTGCCGCCATCGCGGTCATTGACCTTTTAAAAGACGGTGATGATGTTATTCTTCTTAAACTTTCCGAGGTACCGATCGACGGAGCATCCGATATTCCATCTTCCCAGCGTAACTTTTCAGCCTTGCGTAACGCCATCAACGAAATCAAGCCGTCATCGATACATCGTACACTGGAAGACGCCCTTTCCTTTTCTGCTCGACTGCTTGCCGCATCGCAAAATTTTAATAAGGAAGTTTATCTCGTCTCTGATTTTCAGTCCGGATCACTTGAGTCAAAAACGCACATACGGAAAACCGGCGAGAAACTTTTCGCACCGACAACTCAATTTTTTCTCGTTTCTCTTGGTAAACGCGAATTGCAAAATGTGTCTGTAGAACCACTAGAAATTCCGAATACAATTTTTGAGGTGAATAAATCCTTTATTGTGAAAACGAAGCTGACAAATCACGGTAGTGCAAACTTACAGAATCATGTACTCAGCGTCTATCAAGATGGCAGCCGCGTGGGACAAAAGGGTGTTGATTTACGCGCCGGACAATCGGTGGAGACGGAATTCACGCTTGTGCCAAAGCATTCTGGATTCATCGAAGGAAAAATCGAAGTGGAAGACGACGATCTTGAATTTGACAACGCGCGCTTTTTCATCGTCCGTATTCCGGAGGAACTTCATGTTCTTCTTATCGGCAGCGCATCCGATATGACATATCTCCGTATTGCCCTTACTTCTCACCTTACCGACAGCAGTGCAAGCATCATAGTAAATCAGATACCGTACGACCGATTTTCACCTTCTCAATTGAATAATATCGATGTCATTGTCCTCGCCAATTTGCACGAACTCACCCGCGACCAATCTCTTGCACTAAAAACATATCTCATGAATGGCGGTGGGATGCTTTTCTTCCCCGGAGCACAGACAACTGTTGACGCATTTAACGCCTCCATCGCCGTACCGCTTGGCATCTCTCCTGCTGCGACAACAGAAGGAAACCTGCCATCGCAATCGGCTAAATCATTCATTGAGTTCGACAAAGTGGATTTACGCCACCCGCTGTTTGCAGGAATGTTTGAGGATACTGACGCAAAACAATCGAAGGGAAAGACACAACAGCAGCGTGTACTGGAATCGCCGCATATTGTTAAATCATTCTGTTATATTCCAACGCCGAAATCACGATCCATCATTACGCTTACAAACAGATATCCATTTCTCATGGAAGAACAGATAGGCAACGGACATATATTATTCTTCGCTGTCGCTGCCAATACCGAATGGTCGGATTTGCCGTTAAAAGGATTGTTTGTTCCGTTAGTACATCGTTCACTCGCATATTGTGCGCAAGAAACAGCAATGCAACAGTCATTGTTGATTGGTGAAGAAACAATTATTCATCTTCGTACATCGAGTCCGCCACAACTCACCATGAGGAAACCGGACAGCGTAGAAATCATTATACACCCTCAACAACTTGCGGCAGAAAAAACTATTCATTTTTCCGATGACGACATACCAGGAGTCTATACCGTTGCCTCTCATAATTTGATATTAGGTAAGTTCGCCGTTAATATCGATCCGGATGAATCAAACACGGCGCCGGCAGACGAGAACCATCGAGATACCATGCTTCGGCGGATCGGTATTGCAGCCAATGTAGTGCATACGGTGAACCAGCCGCAAGAAGTGCAGCGTATCATCACAGAATCACGCCTCGGTGCTGAACTTTGGAAACAATTCCTTATTGCCGCGATGATTATTGCACTTGTTGAAATGTTTGTGGCGAGAGATAATAAACGTTATCCTTCGTTGGAAGTGAAACAGCTCTAATAGTATGAAAGAATCACTATGATTGAATTAGCTCAAACCGGAAAAGAAAGGTGCATTCTCGTTGGAGTGCCGACACGTTCGAATTTAAAAGCCGCGGTTGACGAGTCGCTGACTGAGCTCGCATTGCTCGCCGATACAGCGGGAGCAGAAGTTGTTGGAAGAATAACCCAGGATCGCGATCATCCAGAGCCGGCTACATACATTGGCAAAGGAAAGGTGGAAGAATTGCATCAGCGATTAAAGGATGAGACTATTCCACTTGTCATCTTTGACGATGATCTGTCGCCTGCGCAGGTACGAAATCTTGAAGGCCTGATGGAATGCAAGGTGCTTGACCGCAGCGGATTAATCCTCGACATTTTTGCATCGCGTGCAAAGTCAAGTGAAGCGAAAACGCAAGTGGAACTCGCTCAGCTGGAGTATCTTCTGCCGCGCTTGACCCGCCAATGGACGCATTTGTCAAAACAATTTGGCGGTATAGGCACAAAAGGTCCGGGTGAAACTCAAATCGAAACAGACCGCCGGCTGATTCGAACACGCATCAGTCACTTAAAAGAAAAACTTGATCGTATCGCTAAACAGCGCGTAACGCAACGACAAGGCAGAACGAAGCACACGCGTACAGCGCTTGTCGGTTACACCAATGTTGGTAAATCAACGCTGTTAAATCTTCTTGCGGGGTCAGATGTTTTCGTCGAAAACCGTCTTTTCGCAACACTCGATCCGACAACTCGACTCGTGCCCCTTGATTCTGCTGTTTCGATTCTTATGACAGACACGGTCGGTTTCATACGCAAGCTGCCTCATCACCTTGTTGCATCGTTCAAGAGTACATTAGAAGAAATAACTGAAGCCGATATACTTCTTCATGTTGTGGATATTTCGAGTCCGTACTTCGAAGATCAAATCCGTGTTGTGCAGGAAACATTAGAAGATCTTGGTGCAGGTGATGTGCCTACATTAGTTGTCTTTAACAAGATAGACATGCTTCAAGATCGGAGCATCTTACCGATGTTGTCTGAAAAGTACCCAAACAGTGTGTTCATTTCTGCCGTCCGGGGAATAAATATTCTCGGATTAAAAGATGCCGTAGCACAGATGCTGCAAAAGGAATTTTTCGTTGAAGAAGTTGTATTGCCGGACTCAAAACAAAAAGTTATCGCACAGCTGTATGATGTTGGTGAAGTATTAGAAAGGTCTTACGAAGAGGGAAAAGTGAAAATGAAGATCCGGATTCATCGGAGAGATAAAGAAAGATTTATGCAGATGGTCAAATGATTCCTCTAATTTCACAGATTGGACACTGATTATAGATTACACTGATTTGTTAACCTTCGCTGTGAAGATTTTCTGTTTCACTTGAATGCTTTCACCAAGGTTGATGAGAAGTCCGACTTCGATACCAGAGGACTTAAGATAATTCAGAAGTTGATTATCATGGGAACGATCTATTGTTCTGTTTGCTTTCAATTCAACAACAACACTTCTTTCAACAAGTAAGTCAGCAATAAAGTCGCCAACAGGTTTTCCACCATACAATACTGTTTTTGGTTTTTGTTGATCAACAAATAGCCCGATAGCCTTCAATTCCTCCACTAACGCATTCTCATACACTTTTTCTTGAAAGCTCTGACCCAAGCGATTGTGCACTTGAAACGCTGCCCCGAAAATTTTTTCAGTAAGATTGCTTAATGGATATCTTCTTTCGCCATGGAACAAAAACCTTTTTATGTTTTATCAATCAGCGAAATCAGGGATCAGTGTTAAGTCAGTACAATCTGTACAATCACTTCAGCGCTCTGGTGTCTTTATTACCGTCTCACCTTTGAACAATTTCTTCACTTCTTCTCCAGCATGAATCGTCCCCAAACCTTCACCAAAGTGCATGGGAATTAAAACTTTCGGTTTAAAACTGTTTGCCGCCTCCGCCGCCTGAGTTGCCGTCATCGTATACGTACCTCCGCATGGCAGCAAGGCAATGTCCGTACTAATATCCCGCATCTCCGGAATGAAGTCCGTATCACCTGCGTGATAAATTTTCTGTCCGCTCGATAGTGTAATAATATATCCTACCCAATTATTTTCTTTTGGATGAAATTTTTTATCAAGGTTATACGCCGGGAACGTTGTCACCTTCAACCTGCCGATAGTGTAAGATTTACCTGGAACAACAACAAGGGCCGAGTTGCCAAATTTCATTGCAACATCTTTTGGGGCAACAATAATCGTGTGCTCCGTTTTAATTTTTGCAATATCTTCCATTGAAAAGTGATCAAAGTGAGCGTGCGTAATAAAAATGATGTCCGCCTTTGGTAGATGTGCCGGAAGTTTGAATGGATCAATATAGATTTGCATTGTACTATCTTCAATGCGGAATGCTGATTGACCCATCCAATGAATGTGTTTGTATTCCATATGCCCTCCGATGAGCAACACAGAAAGGAGAGAGATGAGCCAGGTCATCATTATTTTTTCCTTCCATGTTTCAATTTTGCTTTTGCAAAACCTGGTTTTAACACATCATAAATTAATGCGATACGCTGTTTATAGGGCATAAAAGCGCTCTTCATTGCATTAATGGTCAGTTTTTCCAGGTCTTCAAATTTCAAGTTGAACATTTCTGCCGCTGTGCAATACTCATCGGTGAGCGTAATATTGCTCATCAGACGATCGTCTGTGTTGAGCGTACATCGGAACTTATAACGATAGAGAATGCCAAACGGATGTTCTTCCATATTCTGCACCGCACCTGTGTGCACGTTGCTGGTGAGGCAGATCTCGAGCGGGATGCGTTTGTCTAATACATATTGTGCAAGTGTTCCCATATTCAACACTTCGCCTTCTTTTACCCGCATATCTTCGATAAGCCGCGTTGCATGTCCGATGCGATGCGCACCGCACCATTGAATCGCCTGCCAGATGGATTCCTTGCCGAATGCTTCACCTGCATGGACAGTAATGTTAAAATTTTCCCTTTGGATATATTCAAATGCATCCACATGTTTCTTCGGCGGATAACCGCCTTCTTCACCCGCAAGGTCGAATCCAACCGCACCGCGATTCCGAAAATCGACTGCTAACTCCGCCATCTCCAATGAAATAGATGGATCCATATGCCGCATTGCACAAATGATCAGTCCGTAATGAACTCCGAAATCTTTTTTCCCGCGTTCAAACCCTCGCAATACTGCTGTAACCACTTTGTGCGGATCAAGTCCCTTGCCGGTATGAAATACTGGTGCGAACCGCGACTCAATGTACACAACTCCATCTTTTTTCATGTCTTCCAGCGTTTCATACGCTACGCGTTCAAGCGCTTCTTCCGTTTGCATCACACCGCACGTATGATCAAATCCTTCAAGGAACAGCGACAAACTTCCGCGGGTAGCGCCGCGATGAAACCATTCCGCCAATTCACCGGCATCTGACGTTGGAAGCTTTTTATACTTCTGATCTTTTGCCAATTCAATGACTGTTTGCGGGCGCACGCCGCCATCGAGGTGATCGTGCAGCAAAACTTTTGGCAGGGTGCGGATGAATTCTTTTTTAAATTTCATAAATCGTCTTTCTATTTGAAGGTTATCATTGTTTCATTAATCCAATATTCCGATTCTTTTTTCTACCGCAGCGAGAATGCTTCCATCCAAAACTAATCCCAGCGCCTTTTGAATATCGTTGTATAGCACTCTATCTCGATGAAGGTGTTTGATGTTCTTTCTAACAAATTGATACGCAGCTTCTGTTCCCGCACCGGCTTTGAATGGTTTTTTATCTTTCAACGTTCTTGCAAAGTCCATTCCCTGACTTGCGCACAATAATTCGATGGCAAGCACTGTCTGGGCATTCTTCAGGATACGCCATGCCTTCTGCGCACTAATGGAACCCATGCTGTTGTGATCTTCTTGATTTGCAGAAGTTGGAATGGAATCCACGCTTGCTGGATGTGCCAGCACTTTATTTTCTGAAACAAGTGAAGCGGCAGTGTACTGCCCAATCATCAAACCGGAATTCAGTCCGCCGTTTGGTGTCAGAAAACGCGGTAAGCCGCTCAGCGAACCATTGACTAATCGCTCAATGCGTCGTTCAGAAATATTTGCGAGCTCTGACAACGCAATGGCAAGGAAATCCATTGCCAGCGCCATTGGCTGACCATGGAAATTGCCTCCTTCAAGATGAATACCATCTTCCGGAAATATGAGCGGATTATCATTCGCAGAATTTATTTCTATGGAAATTTTATCATAGACATACTCGATTGCATCGCGCGAGGCGCCGTGCACTTGCGGAATGCATCGTATCGAATAAGCGTCCTGTATACGTTCATCGTTGCGCCGGTGTGACTCGCGCAACTCACTGCCATGCATTAATCTCCGCATATTCTTTGCGACAGCCAATTGACCTTTATAAGGACGCAGTTTATGAATCCGTTCATCAAACGCGGTGTCGCTCCCGCGCAGGGCTTCCACGCTAATCGATGCGGCAATATCTGCGATCTTTGCTAAGTGATTCGCTTGATGAACTGCCAGCGCAGCATACGCCGTCATCATTTGCGTACCATTAATAAGAGCAAGCCCTTCTTTCGCCGTCAGTCGTACTGGTTGCAGTCCATTCTTCCGCAGTGCTTTCTGAGAATTAATAAGTTTATACTTCGTGCTTTTTCCTTTTTCTTTCTGCTCTATTGTTCCCTTCCCCATCATTGCCAGGACCAAATGCGCAAGCTGAACGAGATCGCCGCTTGCTCCAACGGATCCCTGCGAGGGAATTACCGGAACCATATTGCAGTTTAACATTTCCATCAACAATTCGACTGTCGAAAGCCTTATTCCTGAAAATCCTTTCGCGAGCGCATTAGCCCGCAACGCCATCATTGCTCGTACTACTTCTGCCGGTAATGGATCGCCGGTACCTGCTGCGTGGCTGAAGATAAGGTTTTCTTGAAGTTGTTCTATATCTTCTGCTTTGACCCGTACGTTGGCGAATTCTCCAAATCCAGTAGTAACACCGTACACTACTTCTCGTTTTTTTATCCATTGATCAACAAGTTTTCTTGATCGCAAAATTTTTCGTTTCGCAGCGGAACTCAATTTCACATGAGCGTTTTCATATGCAATATCAAATACTTCGGGAATAGTAAGCCGGATGCCGTCGAGAATGTGGGTTTTCATTATAAACCGATCGTTTGATAGAAACTTGTAGTATAATGTAGTGGTGCAAGGTGTCAATTTCAACTTTTCTTTGAAACCATACGGGGAGAAAGGAATTGACTTTTCAAGCGAATCTGGTTATTATTTCCCATAGTAGAAATTACAAAAGTTAGTGCCTCATAGAATAAACATCTTTCCAGCTTCACCGCCGCAATCATTAATGAACGTGCGCTGAAATGGAAAGTGCATTACTCTGCAAAACCGCCGTTTATGAGTGAAGAAAAAATTCAAGTCCTGATTGCAGATGACGAAGACCCGCTCCGTATAACCGTAGCCGCATGGCTTGGTGATGAGGGATTTGATGTTGAACAAGCTGCCGACGGCATCGAAGCGATAAAAAAAGTGCAGGAGAAAGATTTTGATATTGCCATCCTCGATATCAAAATGCCCGGTGCCAACGGTTTAGAGGTTCTACGCTACATCAAAAAAAATTCAGCACAGACAGAAGTTGTCATGATGACAGGGATGAGTGATGTGAATATGGCTGTTGAAGCGATGAAGCTTGGTGCCAAGGAATACCTCACCAAACCTATTGATATGGACCAACTTGTCCCCCAACTCAAAGGAATTATCCGCGCACGTGATGCTGAAGATCGTATACGCCGCTTGCAATCTGAGCACACTGCCCGCTTACTGTACGATCTTCACAATCCTATTGCCGGCCTTCGTCAAAGCATTGGGTACTTGCTCAAAGGAATGGCTGGTTCGCTCGGCGATCACCAGAAAGAATTGCTCGGTTACATGACTACTTCTATCGACAAAGTGATTGACCTTTTAACAGATATGATGGATTTGACAAAGCTTGAAGGCGGGCGCGTACGATTGAATAAAGGTATAAGCAGTCTGGGAACATCTGTACAAAATATAACACAAGAATTCCATGTTCCTATTCAATCAAGCAACATCACCCTCGATTTCTATGCAGAACCTGATTTGCCGACGCTGGAATATGATGCCGAAAAAATTGAACAGGTGGTGAAAAATTTCATGAGCAACGCTGTCACCCACACACCGCCTCAAGGAGCCATCGTTGTGCAAGTACGAAAGGTTGCCCTCGTGCTGGAAGAAGGACAACAACCGACAGATCATGTAATGGTTTCGGTGTTCAACAGCGGCAAAGGCATTCCATCGGAAGAGCTGCCGCTGATTTTCGATCGCTATCGCGATCTTGTCTCCGGAAAATCAAATCAAAATAAAATGTCGGGACTAGGACTCGTTATTTCGCAGCGTATCATTGAAGCTCACAATGGAAAAATTTGGGTTGAATCGGAAATTGGCAAAGGAGCCACATTCCATTTTGCCCTTCCCCTCCGATAAGGTTTTTTTCATTCAAAAGGCAGTATGAGAACTGAGACTATTTCAATCCTTGCAGTTGATGATGAAGAACCATTCCTTCAGCTTATTAAATCATTGCTCACCCATGAAGGATATACCGTAGAAGTCGCAAAAGACGGCGTTCTTGCCATCAACGCTCTGCAGCAGCAAATATTTGATCTCGTTCTGCTGGATGTAAAACTCCCACGTGTGGATGGCATGGAGGTCCTAAAATTTATACGCGACCATTCCTTCGACACGCAGGTTATAATGCTGACAGGTGTTCACGATGTAAAGATTGCGGTCGAGTGTATGCAATTGGGCGCATACAGCTACATCACGAAACCCTATGTTGGAATCGAGCTTCTTGCTGTTATTGAACGCGCAATAGAGCGTAAGCGACTCAGTCTTGAAAATAAAATTTTAAAGTCTGAACTTGCCCGCCATACATTTACGAGCAATATTGTCGGCGAAAGCAAGCTGATGCTGGAATTGTTGAATATAGCAGCGAAGGTTGCACCAACCGATTCTTCCGTTCTCATCCAGGGTGCAAGCGGCACGGGCAAAGAACTTATTGCAACCTTCCTGCACAAAAACAGTGCACGCAAAAACCAACAATTCGTTGCTTTGAATTGTGCATCAATTCCGGAGAACCTGCTTGAAAGCGAATTGTTCGGCCATGAGAAAGGCGCATTCACCGACGCGCACGCAATGAAGGAGGGCATTGTTGAAATTGCCAACGGAGGTACTTTGTTCCTTGATGAAATTGGCGAGATCAGCTTAATGATACAGCCGAAACTTTTACGATTTCTTCAAACAGGCGAGTACAGGCGTGTCGGCGGCAATAAAAATTTTAAATCCGATGTACGCGTGATTTCCGCGACGAATAAAAATTTGCACGACGAAATCGGTATAGGGAAATTCCGTGAGGATCTTTTATACCGGATAAACGTCATTACACTGTCGGTGCCGTCGCTACGGGAACGACCGGAAGATATTCCTTTGCTCGTTGATTATTTTTTGAAGAATCGCGTGCGTCCACGCGAACTGAAAATGATCGAACCAAAAGCGCTCGAACTGCTTATGAAATATGATTGGCCCGGCAATGTACGTGAATTAGAAAATGTCATCGAGCGCGCCAGTATTTTATGTAAAGACAATCATATCGGTGTCGAAGATATTGCTCTCCCTATCGGTAAACGCACTGGTCTCTTCAAAGAACCCGCTTTCACGGCAGGGAGCCCGCAGATCGGAAGTGCTGTTTCGATACACGAAATCGAAAAATTTCATATTGCAGGCGTACTGAATACTGTAGGTTGGAACAAAAACACTGCAGCGCAAATTCTTAGCATCAGTCTCAAAACGCTGTACACAAAAATTCAGCAATACAATTTGACAAAACCATAATAGAGCAATCTCTCTGCTCTTTCGATTTGCGCACGTAGTTTCCAGAATTCTGGCAACACGACTATGCATATTTTCTTCCTCCGACACGGTGATGCTTCTTCCGATTCGCGGTATGACGACAGTGAACGCCCGCTGACTGACCTAGGAATGCGCCAAGCGACACTGATCGGCTCACTTCTGCAACGAATGAATGTCGTTATCGATGCAGCGCTTTCAAGTCCACTCAAACGCGCACATGACACAGCTTCCATCGTCCTTTCGTACATCAATAATCAGCAGATTACTGTTAGTGAATTACTCATGAATGGGACTGACCCGCGGCGGTTATTCGATCAGCTGAATAAGCTGAAAGTGCCCTCAGTGTTTCTTATCGGACATGAACCATATTTATCTGAAACAATCTCACTGTTTATCGGTGGAAATAGAAAAGTGGAGATAGAAATGAAGAAATGCAGTTTAGCATTGGTGGAGATATCGATCCCGATTCATCCAGGATCTGGAATTTTAAAGTTTCTTATTCCGGTAGAAACAATCTCTTAATAATTCAAATATAAAACAGGGAAAACATATGGAACTCAAAACAATAAAAATTGAAAAACCGGAAGCAACTAATTTTATTCTTGGACAATCGCATTTCATCAAAACGGTGGAAGACATCCACGAAGCCATCGTGCAAATAAATCCGCAGATGAAGTTCGGCCTCGGGTTTTGTGAATCATCCGGCATGGCGCTTGTCCGCTGGACGGGCAATGACGATGCACTCATTGAGATGGCAAAGAAGAATGCACTGTCGCTTTCCTGCGGACACTGCTTTATTCTATTTGTGGAAAATGGTTTCCCTATAAATATTCTGAACGCGATAAAAAATCTTCCCGAGGTCTGCACTATATTCTGCGCCACTGCAAATCCAGTGGAAGTCATTATTGCTGAGACCGAGCAAGGCCGCGGTATTCTCGGCATCATCGACGGCGAAAAATCAAAAGGCATTGAGACCGACAACGATATCAAATGGCGTAAAGATTTTTTGCGTAAGATCGGTTATAAAGCATAATTGGTAAACAGAGGAATCGTGATAACACGTAATACTCTTATTCGTCGGAATGGCTGGATCCGTCACAACGGACAATTTCTGCCGTGTGATCAACATGGACACAAAAAGGTCTGCCATGAACTTGATGTAACCGAAGATGAAGCGGAGCGAAATGGATGGATCAAAATAGCGTGGGATGGGAATGGCCTTGAATTACGCATTAATCCATCGTCAGAACCAACACAAGATCAGTTAGATACACTTTGGGACTGGTGTGTTATTCATCAGGAAAAGTTCGGCTTAAACGCCAAAGAAACATTTGAACGCTTTAAGAAATCATTAGTGTGATAAGAAAGCCGAGTAGGTTAAATTTCCTTCTACTTTTCATTCTAGTACAACACTTTCGTACGTATCGAAAGGCGGCATTATGAAATTACAACATCGTTCAATTCGCGCACCACGCGGTACGCGAATTACCTGCAAGGGCTGGATTCAGGAGGCCGCTTTACGGATGATCATGAATAATCTCGATCCGGAAGTTGCCGAGAAACCCCAAGAGTTGATTGTCTATGGGGGTACAGGAAAAGCCGCACGCAACTGGCAGTGTTTCGATGCTATTGTAGAAAGTATAAGGAATTTAGAGAACGATGAAACATTGCTCGTCCAATCCGGAAAGCCCGTCGGCATCTTCAAGACACACGAGAATGCCCCGCGCATCCTTATCAGCAATTCTATGCTTGTGCCAAAATGGGCAACGTGGGAAGAATTCCGCCGGCTGGAAGGACTCGGTCTGACGATGTACGGACAAATGACTGCGGGAAGTTGGATTTACATCGGCACGCAGGGAATTTTACAAGGTACATATGAAACATTTGCTGCTGCGGCGGCGAAACATTTTGGGAAAAATCTGGCGGGAAAATTTTTACTGACAGCAGGACTTGGCGGCATGGGCGGGGCGCAACCGCTTGCCGCAACCATGAACGGAGCCGCTTGTCTTGTTGTTGAGGTCGATCTACATCGAATCAAGCGCCGTCTGGAAACAAGTTATCTTGATACCATGACAAATAATCTCGATGATGCTCTTGCGCAAGTCCGTGCAGCGAAAGAAAAGAAAATTCCTTTATCCGTAGGTCTCCTTGGTAATGCTGCGGAGATTATTCCAAAAATTGCAGCTGGAAAATTCTTGCCGGACATCGTCACAGATCAAACATCCGCTCATGATACGCTCAACGGTTATGTGCCGGCAGGTATGACTTACGCAAAAGCGCTCGAACTTCGGAAAAAAGATCCGCAAAAATACATCGCACTCGCCAAAGCATCTATCGCTGACCACATGAGAGGGTTGCTAAAACTGAAGGAGAAGGGTGCCGTTGTTTTCGATTATGGAAATAATATCCGCGGTGAAGCATTGGCAAACGGTGTGAAAAAATCGTTTGATATTCCCGGTTTTGTTCCCGAATATATTCGTCCCCTTTTCTGTGATGGTAAAGGTCCATTCCGATGGGTTGCTCTTTCCGGCGCTCCCAAAGACATCTATCGCACGGACCAAGCAGTCATGGAAACGTTTCCGGAAAACAAACAATTATGTACATGGATTAATAAAGCTCAAAAGGAAGTTGATTTTCAAGGATTACCAGCGCGCATTTGTTGGCTTGAGTACGGCGAGCGCGCAAAAATGGGAAAAATATTTAACGACCTCGTAGCAAGCGGCGAAGTGAAAGCTCCCATCGTTATTGGTCGTGATCATCTCGATTGCGGCAGTGTTGCGTCGCCAAATCGCGAAACTGAAAAAATGCTCGATGGCAGTGACGCTATCGCAGATTGGCCTATTCTGAATGCACTCCTCAATGCAACGGGAGGAGCAAGTTGGGTAAGCGTTCATCACGGTGGTGGAGTCGGTATCGGTTTATCTATTCACGCTGGAATGGTTGTTGTTGCCGATGGAACAAAAGAAGCGGAAGCAAGGTTGCAAAGAGTATTGACGTACGATCCGGGTATGGGCGTTATTCGGCACGCTGATGCTGGATACAAACGCGCTATTGACAATGCAAAGAAATGGTCAATACCATTGCCAATGTCACTAAAATAAAACTTATCTCTGGAGGAATTATGCACGCATTTGGTCATGTCGAAATACCCACCACGAATCTTGAGAAGGCAAAAAAATTCTTCGGTGCTGTCTTCGGTTGGACATTTACTTATGTACCAGATATCGACTACACATTGTTTCATACCGGAAAACATCCCAACGGCGGGTTCGAAATCGTCAAGCGTCTTCCGAAAAAAGGACAAATAAATATTTATATCGAAACTGATGATATCGATACAACATTGAAAGCGATCCGCAAAGCCCATGGCAAAGTGTTAATGAAAAGGGCACCGGTAGGATCGATGGGCTGGCGTGCACAATTTGCTACACCAGAAGGCGTTGAGCTCTGTCTCTGGCAGCCGGCGTTAAAAGCATAATATACCTTCATGAAAACCAAATATATTTCGGATCGGATGTCCGGATCGAGACAGATTGTATAAATTGGAGTGTCGGTGTTTCATGTAATATTCAGTAGCTTTTTCTTTCTGGAGATTAATAGTGATCATCATCGGCTTCGTGGATGCATCGATTCTTCACAATTATCTTCGTTATTTGCTTTCCACCAGAGAATTGGAATTTGTTTTATCATTGTATGGACCTTCTCATTAAAAATATCAAACAACTCGTTACTGTTCACGCGAATGGCATGCCGTTTAAATCGGGCAGAGAAATGCAGGATCTCGGTATCATCGAAAATGCAACTGTCTTAATCG
>Ga0182017_10002082_pt1 | contig 15316 bp, 11 predicted proteins | sample 712E3DmetaG_FD_120492 | JGI IMG/M metagenome (GOLD analysis project Ga0182017, IMG submission 120492) | Permafrost microbial communities from Stordalen Mire, Sweden - 712E3D metaG | ecosystem: Environmental > Terrestrial > Soil > Wetlands > Permafrost | place: Sweden: Stordalen | collected... | reverse complement strand
GTGGCGATTTCCACGCTCCGCGGCGACGTGGCGTTCGACCGGGTGCGCTTCGCCTACGAGGGAGGCAAGGAGGTGCTCGACGAGATATCCTTCCGCGCTGCTCCCGGCACCGTGACCGCCCTTGTCGGCCCCTCGGGCGCCGGGAAGTCCACCATCATCGGGCTCGTCGCGGCGTTCCATGCACCGACGACAGGGGTGGTGTGGGTTGACGGCGTGGATCTAGCCACCGTCCAGCTCGGTGCCTATCGCACCCAGTTGGGCGTGGTGCTGCAGGAGACGTTTCTGTTCGACGGTACGATCCGGGAGAATGTGGCGTTCGCCCGCCCCGACGCCTCTGACACCCAGATCCTCGACGCCTGCCGGATTGCGCGGGTGGACGAGTTCGCCGAGCGCTGTGCTCATGGGTACGACACGCTCGTGGGCGAGCGGGGAGTGCGGCTGTCCGGGGGCCAACGGCAGCGGGTCTCCATCGCCCGCGCCTTGCTCGCCGATCCGCGGATCCTGATCCTGGACGAGGCCACGTCCAGCCTCGATTCGGAATCCGAGGCCCTGATCCAGGACGGCTTGGCCCATCTCATGCGAGGACGGACGACCTTTGTGATTGCACACCGGCTCTCCACCATCCGCCGCGCGGAGCAGATCCTGGTGATCGAGGAGGGCCGCATTGTGGAGCGGGGGACCCACGAGGAGCTCCTGGCGGCGCGCGGCCGCTACTTCGAGTTGTACAGCCGGCAGCACGGCCTGGAGATGAGCCTCTTTCTCGATACCGGCGACGGCGACAGCGGGCTGGAGCGCGAGCCATCGACAGCGGCCAAATCCACGACCGATCCCGGCGACACCATCCGCCTGATCCATGACTAGACGAGAACCCGACCGTCACGAGGTAGCTGGGTCTCTTGCGGCTTCTGGGGCGTCACAGGCCCAACTCTCCCCGTACCTGGTTCAGGAGGAGGGGGCGGCCGTGATCGAGCCATTATACGGTGCATCTCCGCGCTGGGGGTCCCCACGCATTCAGGGGGAAGCGAAGCAACTCGTCGAGGTTATTCCCTGGGCAACCGCGCCGCAGTACTTACTTCGAGACCGTGATACAGCCTATAAGGCGGGATCTCTGCGGCGCATGACGAGCACGAGCGTCGAGCAAATTCTGAGCGCTCCCAGGAGTCCGTGGTAAAATGCCTACGCGGAGCGCGTAATCGGGAGCATCCGGCGGGGGAGTGCCTGGATTAGGTTATCGTGTTGAGTGAGGGCCACCTCCGGCGCCTCCTGACGAGCTATATTCGCTGCTCCCATCGCTGGCGAACGCATCTCGCGCTGGTCATGGATTGCCCTGATACCCGACCAGTGCAGCCGCCCGATCGGGGAGCGATCGTCGCCTTCCAGGAAGTGGCCGGGCTGCACCACCGCTACGAACGGGTGGCTGCGTGATCTCCGGGGGTGGGAGATTCGCAGGATCGCACGGTATGCATATTTGGCAACGACAGGGGGAGGTCGAACGATGTCTGTCGCCGACAAGATTCGAGAGTCCCTGAGCCGCTCCTCGTGGATCCGCAAGATGTTCGAAGAGGGCGACCGGTTACGCCAGCTTCACGGCCCGGACCACGTCTACGATTTCACGCTCGGTAACCCCGACCTCGACCCGCCGGATTGCGTGACGAAACGCCTGCGGGCCCTCACGCAGGATCCCGTGCCGGGGATGCACAAGTACATGAGCAACGCCGGCTACCCGGAGACCCGGCGCGCGATCGCCTTGCACGTCGGACGGCAAGCCGGCCTCGCGCTTACGGAACACCACGTGGTCATGACGGTCGGCGCCGGGGGCGGACTCAACGTGGTCCTCAAGACCATCCTGAACCCCGGCGACGAGGTGATCGCCAACGCGCCCTATTTCGTCGAGTACGGTTTCTATGCCGGCAACCATCAGGGCAACCTGGTGGTGGTCAAGACCCGACCCGATTTTCAGCTCGACATCGCGGCGATTGCCGGGGCGATCACGCCTCGGACCCGCGCCGTCCTGATCAACTCCCCCAACAACCCCACCGGGGTGGTCTATCCTGTGCGCGCTCTGCGGGCCCTCGCCGAGATCCTCAGGCAGAAAGAGGGGGAATTCGGCTCCACGATCTACCTGATCTCCGACGAGCCCTACGCGGCCCTGGTGTACGACGGCGTCCGCGTGCCGCCGATCCTCGGCATCTTCGAGCACGGCATCCTGGTGACCTCGCACAGCAAGGATCTCGCCCTGCCTGGAGAACGGATCGGCTACATCGCCATCCACCCGGCGATCCCTGAAGCCGGACTTCTCTTCGACGGGTTGGTGTTCGCGAACCGCATCCTGGGCTTCGTCAATGCGCCGGCCCTGATGCAGCGGCTCATCACGGACCTGCAGGGAGAATCGGTGGGCATCGAGGTGTATCAGGAGCGTCGCGATTTGCTGTGCTCCCACCTGGTGAAGCTCGGGTTCGACCTGGTGAAGCCCCAAGGGGCGTTCTACCTGTTCCCCAGGAGCCCGATCCCCGATGATGTCGCCTTCATCCAGGCCGCGGCCAAGTACAACCTGCTCCTGGTTCCGGGCAGCGGCTTTGGCAGCCCGGGGTACTTCCGCATCGCCTACTGTGTCCCGAAACAGCTGATCCTGAGCTCCTTCCCGGCGTTTGAGAAGGTGGCCAAGGAATTCGGGTTGAAACCCGGGGGAACCGGCCAGGCCTGACGAGTTCGCCGCCGCATTCGCTCCGAATCTGTGGTCTGCAAGTGCTTCTTCCGTCCTTGGATAGTCTGGTGGATCTTTAGCTAACCTGACAATAGCAGAGGTCCTCTTTCCAAAAACTCTTGTCCTGTTTCCCCTTGACCCCGCATCCGGCTCAAGGGTAGAGTGATTATTGTCGTACACATTCCGCTGACGATTGTCCGGTGGCGTCGCGGGCACGATTGACCCGGCGGTGGAGGGAGTGGGGATGGAAGCAATCCGGAGTCGGCTGACGTCTGAGGTGATCCTGGTGCGGTTTGACCCCGGGGAGTTGCTCTTGGAGGGACTCCGGGAACTGCTGGTAGCGGAGAAGATCCGGATGGGGATCGTGGTGTCCGGCATCGGTACGTTCAGCGACTGCCGGATCCATCACTCGGTTGCGGGATATCCGCCGAACCTGCTAACACGCCATCAGCACTACATCGAACTTACGGGGTCGTACGAGATCGCGGCAATCCAGGGGATCATTGCGGACGGGGAACCGCACCTGCACGTGACGCTGTGCGAAGGCGACAAGACGATCGCGGGCCACCTGGAGGACGGCTGCAAGGTCCTCACACTGGTCGAACTGGCGATCCTGAAGGCCGACGCCGGCCGGATCCGGCGGGTGCCGCGCGGCGCCGCCAAGATTCGCCAACTGACGGCGGAGGAATAGAGCGCAGGTCAGCGATCGCTTGGGTCCACTCGCCAGGAGAGAATCGCCCCCCGTGCGGCAGAGGCAGGGATGACCAGCGATGCCGTCTACAGGCTTCTGGAAAAGGAGATCATCCTGGGGCACCTGAAGCCCCGGGAGCGGCTTCCCGAGTCCGCGCTCTGTCAACGGCTCAAGGCCAGCCGAACGCTGCTCCGTGAGGTGTTCCGCCGGCTGGAGGGCGCCGGGCTAGTGACCCTCCAACCCAATCGCGGAGTCGTCGTCCGGGATTTCAGCCCGTCAGAGGTCGAGGACGTCTACTACCTGCGGACGGCGCTGGAACGGGCCGCGATTCCCCTTATCATACAGCGGGTCCGGCCTGAGGACATCCGGGATCTCCGAAAGCTCGCGGGCGAGTTCGAGGCGGCCTGTCGCCGCGGTGCCATGGCCGCGATGATCCTCACCAACCTGGCCTTCCACCGCCGGCTGACCCAGGCATCCGGGAACACCTTCCTTCAGAAGTCGCTGGCGGTGTCCCACCTGCAGACACACCAGATCCGCTACGTCGCGTGGCTGAGTCCCGCGCGCGTCCAGCGGTCGATCCGCGAGCACAAGGCCATCCTTATGGCGCTCGTCAGGCGCGATGGGGCCGCGCTCTGGCACGTGGTCCGGGCTCACCTGGCGGCTGGGCGAGAGGATTACCGCCGCATCTTCCCGGTTGGCGAGGGTGTGGACCATGCCCCGGACTTCCACCGGCCGGGGGCCGGATAACCGCTAGCCGACGCCGCCGGGTGGGGTGTGGCTGGACTGCACACAGAGGGGGGTCGCCATGGCAATCAAAAGTTCGCCGGAAGAGTCGCCCAAGAAAGCCTCCGCGTCGTGGGTGAAGCGGTACGGCCTCGTCCTTGCCTGCGCCGTTGGCCTGGCGATCTGGCTCTCTCCGGTGTCCGGAGTCACCCCCACGCAGCACAAGCTCTTGTCCGTCTTTGGTGGCGCCATCGTCCTATGGGTCACCCTGGGCGTGAATTTTGCCGTCAGCATCTTCTTTATCACCTGCCTGCTCTATTTTTGGGTCGGGAACGTCGCGGGACAGATGAAGGACGGCGTGCTGGTCCGCAGCACCGATTTTGCACTCTCCGGCTTTTCGGCCGCGAATCTCTGGCTGATCGTGACCGGGTTCGTCATCTGCATCGCCATGACCAACACCGGGGTGGCCAAGCGCCTGCTGCTTCACGTCGTCCGGGCCATCGGCCGGCGGCCGTTCGGTGCCGTCATGGCCGCCTCGCTGACCAATTTCGCGATCGCACCGTTCACGCCAAGCAACACCGCCCGGGCGCTCGCCATGGTCCCGGTGGTCGAGGGGATCGCGGAGTCGTACCAGGTCAAGCCGGGGGAGAGCAATTTCGGCCGCTCGCTGGCCCTGTCCATGGCTATCGCGAACAATATCACAGGGTCGGCCTTCCTGACCGGGACCATCCCGAACGTGATGTTCATCAGTGCGATCATCGGAGCGGTGGGTGCCTCGGTGTACACGAGCTGGAGCTTCTGGGCGCTCGCCGCGGCGCCGACCAACCTCTTCCTGCTCTTCTTCAGCGGCTGGTTCCTGCTCAAGATGTTCCCGCCGGAGATGACCGAGATCCGCGGGGGGCTGACGCGGGTGGAGAGCGAACTGGCGGCGATGGGTCCGATGTCGGGCGCGGAAAAGAAGGCGATCGTGTATTTCCTGATTGCGGTCCTCCTCTGGGCCACGGACCGATGGCACGGGCTGAACGCGACCATGATTGCGTTTGTGGTGTCCTCGCTGATCTTCATGCCGCGAACCGGAGTGCTGGAGTGGAAGGACACGCAGAATGCCCTGCCGTGGGAGTTGGTCGTGTACGTGGGTGGCGTGACGACGCTCAGCACGGCGCTCGCCCAGTCCAAGGCCGTGGACGTGGTGTTCAAGAGCCTCTTCGCCTCCTTGGGACTCCAGAGGGTCCCGGAGTTTACGCTGCTGATGCTCCTGATCGGCTTCACGATCTTTAGCCACATGTGGTGGTCGACAACCACCTCCATGACGGGGGTCATGGCGCCGATCTATGTGAGCATCGCCCAATCCATGGGCTTCGACGTAGCCAAGTTCTGCCTGCCGCTGGCCATCATGATGGCCTACGCCCTCTTCTTCCCGTTCAATACGAACGGAAACATCATCTTGTTGGGGACGGGCTATTTCACCCCAAATGATCTGCTCAAGTCGTCTCTACCGATCGGGATCGTGGTCTGGGTTGCCTGGTTGATCACGGCACTGACCTGGTGGCGGCTCATCGGGTTGGTCTAACGCCGGTGGAATAGTTATCAGGGCGGCCAGAACGACGCCTCTTCTCTATCAGCTAGGTATGGTGTTCCAGGCCGTGAAGACATCCGATCTTGAGGCCGAGTAGCGAAAAAGCGGCTCGCGGGACGGGCATCCAGCCGGATAGCTTGAGTCTCGAACGATTCGATGAATTCCGCTTGACAGTGGCGAGGGTTATGTGCGAATTAAAGGGTGTTAACGTTCCCGTTAACACTATCCAGTCGGGGGCCCGTCCGGTTCATCCTGGGAGGGTACACGATAATCTTGACCGTAGGATGTGGTCAGTGTCTCTGGGATCCAGCAGGCAAAGAGAGAGGGGAAGGCCATGAAGCGAACCCTGATGCTGGTAGTGGTGCTGGCCCTGGCGATCCTGAGTGCGGGGATTGCGCGGGCCGCCGACGTGGTGATCTACGCCGCGCTGGACAAGAAGACCATTGATGAGATCGCGGATGCTTTCAAGCAGGCGACGGGCCTCACGGCCGAGGTCGCCCTCCAGATCGAGCAGGCGGGGACCATCGCCTCGCGCGTCAGGACCGAGGCATCCAACGCGCGGGCGGACATCTTCATCGGGGGGAATTCCTCCATCCACGACGACCTCGGCAAGGAGAACTTCCTCGCCAAGTACGTCTCCCCCGAGATTGCCAAGGCCGGCATCGACAAGAAGTTTCTGGATCCCAGCGGCTACTGGAGCGGCTGGTACCTGGGGGCGCTGGCGCTCCTGGTCAACGAGAAGCGCTTCCAGGCCGAGCTGGCGCCCAAGGGCCTGAAGCTCCCGGCCAGCTGGGACGACCTCTTGAACCCGGCCTACAAGGGCGAGGTCATCGCAGCCAACCCGGCCACGACGGGGGGCGCGGTGATCTTCGTGGCGACCCAGATCTTCCGCCTGGGGAGCGTGGACAAGGGCTTTCAGTACATCGCCGACCTGCACAAGAACGTCTCGCAGTACACGCCCGGCGCCAACGGCTCCATCCCCCTGGTGGCCCAGGGGCAGGCCATCGCCGGGATCGCCTGGGGGCACGACCTGATCCGGCAGAAGAATGCAGAGAACCTGCCGGTGGCGGTCGTCTTCCCCAAGGACGACGGCTACGAGATCGGCGGCGTCTCCATCATCAAGGGCGCGCCGCACCTTGCCGCCGCCCAGAAGTTTGTGGACTTCATCCTCACGCCCAAGCCGATGGAGATCAATGCCAAGAACGGCCTCCGCTACCCCACGCGGGGCGGCGTGAAGATGCCGGAGGGCGTGCCGGCCTTCGAGAACATCCAGTTCGTGAATTATGACCAGGCGGCTGTGGGCAAGAACCTGGACGCCTGGAAGAAGCGGTGGTCCGACATCACCGGCAAGTAGGGCACGCTACCCCAGCCACAGCGAGCCCGGGGGATCGCCCCCGGGCTTTTCGCTCCTCAGGAGACCGCCCATGCGGAAGCTGGCCCGCGAGCCGCTGCTCCTCCTCGCGCTGTTCGGGTTGTTCGCGTCGCTAGGGCTCTTCGTGATCTACCCGGTGCTGCGGGTGCTCTTCTACCCGTCCCTCCGGGACTTCGCGGACCTTCCCGGGAACGAGCGGTATCTCACCGCCACGCTGCACACCGGCGTCATCGTCCTGCTCTCCACGACCAGTGCCACAGTTACGGGCTTCCTCTTCGCCTTCGCCTTCACGCGCACGACCGTCCCCTGGAAGGGCCTCTTCCGGACGGTCGCGCTCCTCCCGCTGTTTTCCCCGCCCTTCATGATCGCCTTCAGCTACATCCTGATGTTCGGGCGAAACGGCCTGGTGAGCTACAGCCTCTTCGGCACCCGGTACAACATCATCGGCTGGCACGGCCTATGGCTGTCCCAGACCATCGCCTTCTTTCCCATCGCCGCCCTGATGATGGAGGGCGTGCTGCAGTCCATCGCCCCCTCGGTGGAGTATGCAGCCCGGAACCTCGGAGCCGGGGGCTGGCGGGTGTTCCGCACGGTGGTCCTGCCGCTGGCGCGCCCTGGGGTGGCGGGAGCAGCCCTGCTCGTCGCCATCTACGTCCTGGCAGACTTCGGCAACCCGGTGATGATCGCCGGCCACTACACCGTCCTGCCGACCGAGGCCTGGGCCCGCATCTCCGGCTGGGGGGACGTGACGGGGGCAGCGGTCCTCTCCACAATGCTCCTTGTGCCTGCCCTTGGGCTGTTCCTGCTGCAGCGTTACTGGGTCGGCCGCCGGCAATACACCACCATCACGGGCAAGATGGCCATGCTGGCGATCCCCCGGACACCCTGGTACGTGACCGGGCCCCTCTTCGCCTTCATGAGCCTGGTCTCGCTCCTCATCCTCTGCATCTTCGTGGGGCTCCTGGCCGGGGCCTTCAGCCGGGGGTGGGGCTTCGACTACACGCCGACCCTCCGGCACTGGCAGGATGTCCTCGACAACTCCTCGGCCCTCATCCACAGCCTGGTCTTTGCCGCCGTGGCCGCCACGGCCAGCTCGCTCCTCTCCATCCTGGCCTCCTACCTCGTCTCGCGGAAGCGGTTCCCGTGCCGGTGGCTCCTGGACTTCGTGGCCATCCTGCCGGCGGCTATCCCCGGCGTGGTGTTCGGCATCGGCTACTCCCTGGCCTTCAACCGGAAGCCCCTGGACCTCTACGGCACGGCGGCCATCATCATCCTCAGCATGATCTTCTGGAACATCCCCATGGGGTACCAGACGGGGATCGGTCGGCTCAAGCAGATCTCCCCTTCGCTGTCCGAGGCCGCCGCCAATTTGGGGGCGGGGTCGCTGCGCACGTTTTGGGACATCGAGCTGCCGCTGCTCAAGGGCTCGCTGGTCTCGGCCTTCGTGGTCTCCTTCATCCGCGCGGTCACCACCCTCTCGGTGATCGTCTTTCTGGTCACCGCCAAGAACGTCGTGGCCACCTTCACCATCCTCAACCTTGCCAACGATGGCTACCGGGGGGCGGCGGCGGCCCTCACCACGGCCCTTCTGCTCCTTTCGGGCGCCATCCTGGTCCTCTCCCGCCTGCTCTTCGGGCGGCACGTGGAGCTGTTTCGGATATGACAGAGACCCAAGCCCACATCTCCATTCGCCACCTGACCAAGCGCTTCGGCTCCGTGACCGCGGTGCGGGATGTCTCGCTGGAGATCCCCCGGGGGAGCTTCACGACGCTGCTCGGACCCAGTGGGTGCGGCAAGACCACGATCCTACGGACGCTGGCCGGTTTTTACGATGCGGACGAGGGCGATCTCTATATCGGCGGCCGCCGGGTGAACGATATCCCCTCCCACCGTCGGAATGCGGCCATGGTGTTCCAGGACTATGCGCTCTTCCCCCATATGACCGTCTTCGAAAACGTGTCCTACGGCCTGAAGGTCGCCGGCCTGCGAGGGGAGGCCCTCCGCCAGAAGGTGGAGAAGGTCCTGCAAGATCTGGGGCTGCAGGGCCTGGGCGAGCGGATGCCGGGGATGATCAGCGGCGGCCAGCAGCAGCGGGTGGCGCTGGCTCGGGTCCTGGTGATGGAGCCCGAGGTCCTCCTCTTGGACGAGCCCCTCTCGAATCTGGACGCCAAGCTTCGCATCAGCATCCGGGCGGAACTCCGGCTGATCCAGCAGCGGGTCGGGATCACCACCGTCTACGTCACCCATGATCAGGAGGAGGCCCTGTCCATCTCCGACCGGATCGCCGTGATGTACCAGGGCGAGGTGGTGCAGTACGGGACGCCCTGGGAGATCTACTACACGCCGGCGAAGGAGTTTGTCGCCGACTTCGTGGGCATCGCGAACTTCATCCGGGGGCACCTCCAGGAGGTAGGGGCGAGGCAATCCAGCCTGGATTTCGGTGGGCTGCCGATCATGGTGGAGACCGCGGGGAAGACCGTGCAGGCCGGGCGGGAGGCCGTTCTGAGCATCCGGCCCGAGGCGATCGACCTCAGCACCGCAACGCCGGCGGGGCCTGGCGTGAACCTGCTGGAGGGCAAGATCCGCACCCACATGTTCGTGGGGCAGTGGGTCCGCTACTGGGTCGACGTCCCCCTGCGGGACGCCACGCCCCCGCGAGAGATCATTGTGGACGTGCCGGATCCTCGCGAGCGAGGGATCCTGGAGGGACGAGTCTTCCTCCGGCTCGATCCGCGGAAGCTGCACCTCCTGGAAAGCGAGACGGCTGCGCCGCCGCGCCAGAATCCGTCGCTATAACCCGCCGATTGTTCATTCCCCAGCCCAGCCATGGCTGCGGTGCGAACGCCGAGGGCAAACGCGCGCGTGCGCCGCGAAGATCTCGCCCGCTGGTCCGCAAAAATTCTGTCCGCTGTTGATTCCGTGCTGATACACTCTTCCGTCTAGCATTCGAAACGCATTGCTGTGAATTCCAGCGCGAAGCGGGGGAGTCCAATCCGTCATGGGAACTCTCGAACGGAGATTATTGCGAAAGACAGACATTCATGATACGGGTGAGAATGTCCGCTATTGCCCTCATGACCGTCGACCGCGCAACGCGAGCGTTGCACATGAAGTAACGCTAAACCCTATGATTCGAGGGAAGATGCGAACGCGGGAGACCTAAGAAGCGCTTCTTCATGGGATCAAGGGAAGATCGGAGTCGCGCTGTTCTCGATAGACCCGCTGGGTCGACGCAATCGGGGGTACAATTTCCGAGGGCGCAGCGGGCGAGGGGCCAGCGTCACGACGCGCCCTGAAGGGGTATAGCCCGAGTCGACCTCGCGTCGCGTCAAGGGGAGTGAATCATGCTCTGGCACTATTTCCGGTCACCCTTCCCCAAGGCACAAGGCTTTTCCGCGTACCGCATGCCGGGCGTTGCGGTGCACGGGCCGGTCATCCTCCTGTTCGTCTGGCTGGGCGCATGGCTGTGTTTCGGCGAGCCGTGGACGTATGCGCTGTTCATCGTCTACCTCGTCGCCGGCATCTATCTCGGGCGCGACCTGGCGATCCTCGCCCACTACAACATGCTCATCACCCTCGCGGTCCTGGGCGGGACGATCTGGCTGGTGGCCTCGTCCCCGCAGTGGGCGCGTCCCTCTCCCGTGATGAGCGTCGCGGTCACGCTGGCGGTTGCGCTGGGCCTCGCTGTGTACGCGTCCTGGTGGGGCAGGCGGCAGACCGAGGGCGAGCCCAGGCTGCACCTGCTGATCCAGGCCAGGAACCTGAAGGCCGTCGAACGCGCCCTCGACGAGGGCGCCGATCCGAACGAGCAGGACACGCTCATCGGCTGGAAGTACTCGCCGCTGCACGTTGCCGTCGCGCTGCCGGAGCCGGCCGACGCGCAGCTTTGCCTCGCCATGATCGAGCTGCTGGCTAGGCGCGGCGCGGACTTGAATCGCGTCTGCGATCATTCCGGGACGCCGCTCGGGCTGGCCGTGGAAAAAGGGCGCACGCCGCTCGGGCTGCGGCTGCTCGCCCTGGGCGCCGACCCTGATCGTTTTGGGGACCACGGGACGGCGCCGCTCCACCTTGCCGCCAGGAAAGGCAACCGGGAGATGCTCGACGCGCTGATCGCCGCCGGCGCAAATCTCGAGGCGCAATCGCACGGCATGAGTGCCCTGGACCATGCGGCGCTGGACGGGCAGCTCGACCTGATTCCCTGGCTGCTCGAGAAGGGCGCGCGGCCCGGCCAGGGCAACAAGGCCCTCGCGTTCCTCGCGGCCTCCAGCCACCCGCGCGCGTTCGAGATGTTCCAGTTGCTCACCGATGCGGGCGCGCAGGTGACCGACGAGCTGCTGATGGAAGCCTCGACGCCCGAGATGATCCGCTTTGTCGTGGCGCGCGGGGCGAGGCTGGACGGCCTCCGGAAGCAGGGGAAGAACCCCGCGCTCGTTCGGCGTGACACGGAGAGCCGCCCCGAGCGGCTGCGGGTGCTGCGCGAAATGGGCTGCGACATTGCCGCCGCCGACAAGTACGGCCGGACGATCCTGCACGACACCGCGAGCTATTTCGAAGGCGTGCTGGCGCTGCCGCGGATCCTGCCAGAGCTGCGCGGGTCGGGTATAGACGTCAACGCCGCAGACGCCGAGGGGGCGACCGCGCTCCTTTTGATGGTCAAAACCGTGCTGCCGTACGTCACCGGCAGGAATATCGTCGGCCTGAAGGAGAAGCTGCCGGTGAAGGACGCGCTGCAAGTCCTCGACGCGCTGCTCGAGGCCGGTGCCGATCCGCGGCTTCCCGGCAAGGACGGAATAGACGCGGAGGCGCTCGCCCGGCAGCTCAAGGCGCCCCGGGCGTTCCTGGAGCGATTGGAGCAGGGTCGCGCCGGCGCGAACTCCCGATGAAGCCGCTGCACCTTCACATCGTCCGCACGACAGGAATGCCGTGAGCAGTCGCCCGCCGCTGTGCAGCGATGTCCGCAGTCGAGGCCTGACCCCGTGTGGTTCGCATGAACATCAGACCTGGCCGATAGATCGAGTCGAACGCTATCCCCTGATCAATACCTAACCAATTGATTGTAAAAGAACTTTCCAAGGTCGGCCGGTCTTGGATGTGAACCATTGTAGATTTAGGGGTCCGCTCCCCCGGCACCATGCAAGTGAGCCTGGGGCCAATGCCACCAATGGGTGTATGATCCAGGAATACCCCTCCCGTCCGGAGCTCCTTTCTGGGCTAGGCGATCTTCCGTTGAGTTCGATTCCCTGGCCCTCGCCAGAACGGATGTGGAAAATTAATTGACAGGGCCGGCGTGGTCTGAGATAGTTCGGCATCTCAAATCGCCACATCGGCGTGTTGTTACGGCAGGTCCAAGAAGGACCCGATTAGAGCAGGGTCTTTTTTTGTCTCCTGAAATACACCAGACGAAGGGAAGGGAGTGTCACGATGCGGAGTGTTGGAACGGTGAAGTGGTTCAACGACAGCAAGGGCTTTGGCTTCATCACGCCGGACGGGGACCAGAAGGATTGCTTTGTCCATCACTCGGCGATTCGGGCCGAGGGGTTCAAGTCGCTGACGGAGGGGGATCGCGTGGAGTTCGACATCGTACAGGGGCAGAAGGGCCCGGCGGCGGAAAACGTCACGAAGATCGCTCGATAGGGGGATTGATGTCGGTTCGACTCTTCGTGGGAAACCTGGCGTATGATGTGACGGAGGCCGAGTTGGTGGAGTTCTTCTCGGCAAGCGGGAAGCCGTTGTCCGTGCGGCTTCTTACCGACCGGGAGACTGGCAAGCCGAGAGGGTTTGCCTTTGTCGAGTTCAGCGATTCTGCCCAGGCGGAAGAGGCTATTCGTCGCTTTCATCAGCAAGTGTTTAAGGGGCGGCCGCTCGTGGTCAATGAGGCACGCCCCCGGGAAGAGGGAGCTGCTCCCAGGCCAAGCGCGTTTGCCCAGGGAGGCCGGCCGAGCGGGCCGGTCCCAAGGGAGGGGGCACAGCGGCCGGACCAGCCGACGCGGACCTTTGGCCCTGACTCTCCGCCGCGGGGCAAGCGCAAGCCCAGGGGTGCCAGTTCGAGAGGAGAGCGGGCGCCCAAGGGCCCCTTGCGCGAACTCACTCGGGGCCAGTTCTTCGCTGGAGCTGTGGACGATTCCCAGGAGGATCAGGGGGCGGATGATGTCGCCTTCTGGGCACGTGAGACGTTGGATAACAAAGACGAGGAGTGAGACTCGCGCTTCGAACCTGGGGCCATCGAATGGCAGGCCGCAGACCCCCAGGGAAGGACGTGAGAAGTCAGCTTCGGGAGTGAAGTAATGGGCAAGGATTCGAGGCCGAGCTTTCAGAAACGGGCAAAGGAAAAGGCCCGACAGGATAAGCGGAAGGAAAAAGACGCTCGTCGGGTCGAAAACAAGGACCGCCGGGCAAATGCCTCCCCGCGAACCGGCGAAGACCCAGACATCGCGGGGATCATCCCCGGCCCGCAAGCTTTGCCGCCTGAATTCGACCCACCCCCAACGCAGCAAAAGCCGTAATCGGTCATGCCTCCGATACCCGAGCGCGGTGGCACCGGCCACGGCGCCGATGGCGGGATGGCAGATCTTCCGGCCCCGCATCCCCCCAGTGGTCCACAATGATTCCTTACGCCGGCGCCATCTTCTTGGGCGCCTTCCTGCTGTTTCTGGTGCAACCCATCATCGCCAAACAGATCCTGCCGTGGTTTGGCGGATCGGCTGCGGTGTGGGCGACCTGCATGGTGTTCTTCCAGATGGTCCTGCTGGTCGGGTATACCTATGCCGACCTGACGACGCGCCGCCTGACGCCAAGGCGCCAGGTCGTGCTGCACGTCACCCTGCTCGCGCTGAGCTTACTGGTGTTGCCCATCACGCCGGATGCGGCGTGGAAACCGCAGGGGGACGAGAATCCGAGCTGGCGAATCCTCGGGCTGCTGGCGCTCACCATCGGGCTTCCGTACTTCCTGCTGTCGACCACCAGCCCACTGCTGCAAGTGTGGTTTACGCGGCGCTTCGAGCACGCGGTTCCGTACCGGCTGTTCGCGCTGTCGAATCTGGCGTCGCTGCTCGCGCTGCTGGCGTACCCGGTCATGATCGAGCCGTGGGTGTCGACCGGCACGCAGTCGATCGTCTGGTCGTGGTTCTACGCGCTCTTCGTGTTGTCGTGCGGCTACGCCGCCATTGCCAGCGCGGGCAGCGAGGCGACCATTTTCGCTCCGGGGCAGGCCGCCGCGGCCTCCGGTGAGGCGGCGCCCCGCGGCGTGCGACTGTTGACCTGGCTCGCGCTCGCAGCGATGGCCTCGTTTCTGCTGCTTGCGGTGACGAACCACATCTGCCAGAACGTTGCTTCGCTGCCGTTCCTGTGGATCCTCCCGCTGAGCCTGTACCTCGCGACGTTCATTCTGTGTTTTGACCGTCCGCGCTGGTATCGGCGAAACGTCTTCCTCTCGCTCGCCGCGGTGCTGCTCCCGGTGATGGCGTGGTATTCGGACTCGCTCGATCTGAAGCTCGTGATCCCGATGTATCTGGCGGGGCTGTTTGTCTGCTGTATGTTCTGCCATGGCGAGCTGGCGCTGCTCAAGCCCGCGCCGCGCTACCTGACGACCTACTACCTGATGATCTCGCTCGGCGGCGCCATCGGTGGGCTGCTGGTCGGACTGCTCGCGCCCTATGTATTGACAGGCTACTTCGAGCTGGCCATCGGGCTCGTCGCGTGTGCGCTGCTGTTACTCTATCGCACCGTCCGCATCGCCTGGTGGGCGATCGTGGCGTCGGCGGCAGTGGTCGGCGCGACGGGGTGGGGGGCGGGCAAGGCGGTCGAGTACCAGGTCGCCAGCTCGCGCGTGATGATGCGCAATTTCTACAGCGTGGTTCGCACGCTCGAATACCAAGATCCGGTGCCGTTCCGCTCGATGGTGCATGGCGGCATCATGCACGGCGGTCAGTTGCTCGACCCCGAGATGCGCTTCAGGCCGAGCAGCTACTTCGGCCCGACCAGCGGCTACGGCCGGCTCTTCGCGAGCCTGCCCGATCCGCCGCGAAGAGTCGGGGTGATCGGACTCGGCGCGGGCTCGATGATCGCCTACGCGCGCAAGGGGGACACGTTCCGTTTTTACGAGATCAACCCGCAGGTGATCGATCTCGCCAAGCGCGAGTTCACCTTCCTGACCGAAAGCCCGGCCACGATCGAAACCGTGCTCGGCGACGGGCGCCTGAGTCTGGAGCGCGAACCGAGCCAGCAGTTCGACGTGCTGGTGATGGACGCGTT
>Ga0182017_10002079_pt1 | contig 15324 bp, 11 predicted proteins | sample 712E3DmetaG_FD_120492 | JGI IMG/M metagenome (GOLD analysis project Ga0182017, IMG submission 120492) | Permafrost microbial communities from Stordalen Mire, Sweden - 712E3D metaG | ecosystem: Environmental > Terrestrial > Soil > Wetlands > Permafrost | place: Sweden: Stordalen | collected... | reverse complement strand
CCAACCGCTGTCATACAAATTATCCAGTTCATCTTTGGTGTGATACATGAATCGCTCCGGGTCAATCTGACGTATGGTGACTTCCACACCCAGGTTCTGCCGCCATTCATTGACCAGCGCTTCTAGATTAGCCCCGACCGCGCCGCCGTAACCGCCGGTGGTGAGGGTGATAGCAGGTAATTTAGAGACATCGCCGTATGTTGAATCTTTAATTAATGCCAGGGCTTTCTGGGGATTGAATTCCAAGCCTTGTAAACCGGAATTATAGCCGGGCATTTCGGGCGGCAGGATGCCATTCGCTTTATCTACCGTACCATTAAAAACCAGAGAGATCAGTTTGTCCTTATCAACCGCCATACAGAACGCCTGGCGAACCTTGGGGTCATCAAAAGGGGCTTTTGTGCAGTTAAAGCCGATGTAACTGAAACTCAATTGCGAAGTAATCGTCAATTGACTCAAATATGAACCGGCCGGGTCGGTAACCTCATCAATATACGGCAGCGAGACATCGGCAGCATCGATATCGCCGGTTTCAAATAATCGCTCCGGCACACCTGCCCAAAGCTTGTATTCAACAGAAGCCAATTTGGCGGCATCCCCATAGAAAAGGCCGTTACGTTCCAGAATAATAGAAGTATTGGCGGTCCACGTCTGAAGTTTGAAAGGACCGGTGCCGTTCGGCTGTTTCCACCAATCGGCGCCTTTACTGACATTGTTCCTGTCCACGACAAAAGCGGTGGCATAAGTGAGTTTGTATAAGAAATAGCTTCTCGGGGTATCGATCGTGACCTGAAGAGTATGGTCATCGATCACCTTGACCCCGCTGAGGGAGGAGGCATTGCCGGCGAGCATATCTTTTGCCCCGACAATATCGCCAAGGTAGGCTTCGGCAGTCTGCGACCCGGTAGCGGGATTACAAGCCCGTTCCCAGGAATATTTAAAATCATTTGCTGTAACGGCACTACCATCCTGGAATTTAATATCCTGTTTCAGCGTAAAAGTATACACGGTGCCGTTGCTGCTGATTTTCCAGCTCTTGGCGATATCCGCCGCCGGCTGGAGGTTGTTATCCAGTGTGACCAGTCCGCTGAAGATTTGCAGAACAAATTCATTAGAAGAGGCATCACCGGCAACTGCGGGGTCAAGCGTGAGCGGGTCAGTGCCGTACAGACGCAGCACACCGCTGCCGGTAGATGCAGCAGCGGTAGTAGTTGTTGTCGTAGCAGTATTTTTACCAGGCTGACACCCGCTGAGAACCAGAGAGACTACTAATAGCGGCAGTATTAAGCATCGTAATATTTTACTCATAATAATAACAATATATCACAATTAGACAAGATGTGAAATTTCTTGACAAACGACCGGAAGATATGTTACAACTTTCAACATTATCTACTGCATCATGTAAAACCGCAATCGCATTTCTGCCACCGGTTTAGAAAAGTAAAAAAGAGACCCCCGGTACAATGAATAAGCGACTTGATAAATTATTTGAGGAGGCTCAGAGAAAATGGCAAAAATATACAACGATATTTCCAGGACATTCGACGAATATCTGCTGATTCCCAATCTCACCACCAAAAAATGCACTCCAAACAATGTTGATCTAACGACACCTCTGGCCAAATTTCACAAGGGAACCACCCCGCCCTTAAAACTGAATATTCCTTTTGTGTCCTCAATAATGCAAGCCGTATCCAATCACACGCTGGCGATAGAATTAGCCAGACACGGCGGATTGTCTTTCATCTTTTGCTCGCAGCCGATAGAAAAACAGGCTGAAATGGTGAGGAAAGTAAAAGGGTTCAAGGCCGGGTTTGTCACCAGTGATTCTAACATCACACCGGACAGCACGCTATCCGATATTGTCGCGCTAAAGGAGAAAACCGACCATTCGACGATTGCGGTAACGGATAACGGCCTGCCTAATGGTAAGCTGCTGGGTATCGTGACATCCAGAGATTACCGATTAAGCAGAGACCCTCAAAGTAAAAAAGTGTCGGAGTTCATGACCCCCTTTAAGAAAATTATTTACGGCAAGGTAGGGATATCATTATCAGAAGCAAACGACCTGTTATGGGAAAATAAGCTTAACACCCTGCCGATAATCGATGAGAAACAAAACCTGGTATACATGGTTTTCAGAAAAGATTATGTGGAACATAAAGAGAATCAGGACGAGCTACTAGACGCGAACAAATCGCTTATGGTCGGCGCAGGAATAAATACAAGAGATTATACCGAGAGGGTACCGGAACTGATCAGCGCAGGGGCGGATATCCTTTGTATCGATGCATCTCACGGACACACCGAATGGCAGAAAGACACCATAAAATATATCAGAAAAAAGTACGGCGATACGGTCAAAGTCGGAGCCGGAAACATTGTCGATGAAGAGGGTTTTGCGTACCTGGTAAAAGCCGGCGCAGACTTTATTAAAGTCGGTATTGGCGGCGGGTCGATATGTATCACACGACAGCAACGGGTGATTGGCAGAGGACAGGCGACCGCGATTTTGGAAGTAGCGAGGGCAAGAGAGCGTTATTTTAAAGAAACCGGTATTTATATCCCCATTTGTTCCGACGGAGGGATAGACCGTGAATATCAGATTGTCTTAGCTTTGGCGATGGGCGCTGATTTTGTGATGATGGGGAGATATTTCGCCCAATTCGATGAAAGTCCTTCGGAAAAAGTAGTGATAGGGAACAGGCACTTAAAAGAATACTGGGGTGAAGGCACAAACCGGGCGCAAAACTGGCAGAGATACGATTCAGGGGATGGGAAGAAGGGATTGGCGTTTGAGGAGGGAGTTAGCGGTTACGTACCATATACCGGTAAGTTAAAGGATAATTTAGAAGTTACGTTAGCAAAAATAAAAGCGACAATAAGCACTTGCGGCGCCTTAAACATCAATGAATTCCAAAAGAACACCCGGTTAACCATTGTTTCTGCCCCGACAATCACCGAAGGCGGAATTCATGATATTCTCACGAAAGAAATGGGGACTGAGCAGTGGAACAGCTAAACAGGCAGGGCGGACATCTTAACTAATAGAGAGTTAAGTATCCGGATAAACCGTGAGTAAACAATTAAAAATCAGGGAAATGCTGGAAGCGCGAGAGGAAAGCCTTTCTCCTTATGCGCAAAAGAGCCGTTTATCCCGCGGCCGAACGAGAGAAGAAGAACCCGATGCGGTGCGCACGGCTTTCCAGCGCGACCGCGACCGTATTTTACATTCCAAATCATTCCGGCGCTTGAAACACAAGACTCAGGTCTTTATTGCGCCCACGGGCGACCATTACCGCACCCGTTTGACGCACACACTGGAAGTTTCCCAAATTGCCCGTACAATTGCGCGCGCCCTGAATCTGAATGAAGACCTGACGGAAGCGATCAGTCTGGGACACGACCTCGGACATACGCCGTTTGGGCATGAAGGTGAGAACGTGTTAAATGAGTTATCCCCGCTGGGGTTCAAGCACAATGAGCAGTCGTTACGTGTGGTGGATCTGCTGGAGAAAGACGGCCGGGGTTTGAATCTTACCTGGGAAGTGAGAGACGGCATTGTGAATCATTCCAAATCGAGGGCTCAGGTTCTGGGCAGCGAATGGGGAACAGTGAGCACCCTGGAAGGCGAAATTGTAAAACTGTCCGACCTTGTGGCCTATGTTAACCATGATTCCGATGACGCGATCAGGGCTGGAATTATCAGGGAAAACGATTTGCCGAAAACGGCGACTAAAATATTGGGTGATTCTCCTTCCGCCAGAATCGACGCAATGGTCTGCGACGTCATTGCGCATTCCTGGATAGTCACCGGTAAAAAAGAGACGAAACCCGGAATCAGCATGAGTCCGCCGGTTTTAAAAGCCACGGGTGTTTTGCGGGATTTTCTTTTTGAGCGGGTGTACAATGTGCAATCAGCATTGGCTGAAACGGAGAAAGCGAGGGAGGTAATCCGCTTTCTCTACGATTATTTTATAAACAATCCGGAGAAATTACCGCCGGAATACCTACTGCATAGTGATGTAAAATGGCGGGGTGTAGTGGATTACATTGCCTGTATGACCGACCAGTACGCGTTGAAAACAGCCGAAGAATTGGCGAAAAAGCAGGATTTACATTGAAGTAGGCTGGGAGATCCTTCGGCTTCGCTCAGGATGAGGAAACGGCTCCGGCCTTCGCTTCGCTACATTTGCTATGGCAAAGTACTATAGTCAGGGTGTGAAGCAAGAATTATCTTTACTTACCCTAAAAAGCAGGCCATAATATATTCATCAAGTTGTCCTTTTGCCCTTTCCCTTTGCAAATTATTGTGTTAAGATATTTGTCTCTATGAGTACAGTAGACGAAGTTAAACAAAAATTAGATATTGTTGAAGTCATCGGGCAATATGTCAAATTGACTAAAGCCGGACGTAACTTCAAGGCGGTATGCCCGTTTCATAACGAAAAAACCCCTTCTTTCTATGTTTTTCCGGAACGGCAGTCATGGCACTGTTTCGGCGCCTGCAGCACCGGCGGCGATGTTTTTACCTTCGTGATGAAAAAAGAGGGACTGGACTTCAGTGAAACCCTCCGTCTTTTAGCGGACAAAACCGGAATCGCGATGCCTTCTAAAATCGAAGCAGGGCCGAGAAAAGATGAGAAGGAAAAATTATTCCAGGTAAACGAGGCGGCGGTCCAGTATTATCACAATCTGCTGGTCAACTCGTCAATCGGGGAAAAAGCGAAAAACTACCTGCTGGGGCGCGGTCTGACGATAAAATCGATCAATGATTTCCAACTCGGTGTTAGTCCGGACGCATGGGAAAGCCTGTTAACATATCTTAAAGAGAAAAATTTCAGTGAAAACGAAATGACGGATGCCGGGTTGATCATGAAAAATGACGAAGGGAGAACCCGAGACCGTTTTCACAACAGGCTGATGTTCCCCATCCGCGACTCCCGGGGACACACGGTGGGTTTTTCCGGCCGGGAGCAGGATGGTTCACAGCCTAAGTATATTAACTCACCCCAAACGGTGATCTTCGATAAGAGCGGTACGATCTACGGCATCGACATGGCTGCTGCCGCGATCCGCACCAAAGATATGGTCGTGATTGTCGAAGGGTATATGGATGTGATCATGGCACATCAATACGGCTATAACAATGTGGTAGCATCAATGGGCACGGCGATCACCGAAAAACACATTACTATTTTGAAAAAATTAACGAAAAACGTCGCGCTGGCGCTGGACCCGGATACGGCAGGAGAAGAAGCGATGCTGCGCTGCGTGGAATACGAAAACACACTGAATACGGAAGTGAAAGTGATAATTCTGCCGCCGCATGAAGACCCTGATGAAGTGATAAAAGCAGATCCGAAGATATGGGAAAAGGCAGTAGAAAACGCCGTCCCGGTGATCGATTACACGATCGATATGACAGTATCCAGACAGGATATGAGCACTGCAGGCGCTAAATCACAGGTAGCAAACAATCTGCTGCCGATCATCGCAAAAGTGGGAGACGACATCCGGCGCGACCATTACCTGACAAAGCTATCTAAACTGGCCGGTATCAGTTATAATAAATTAGAGGGTGTGCTGAAAACATACTTGAAACCAAAGCTGCAAAAGCGAGGTGTTGAACCGGCTTCGCCATCACTGTTAACAACAACATCCAGTCCCCGTGAGGAGTATTGCCTCGCTATATTACTACAACATCCAGAACTGAAACAACAGGATGAAGGTTTGCTACCTGATTATTTCCAAAATATCGTTAACCGCGAGATTTACTGCGCCTATTTGGAGACAGAAGACAGCATCGCACTCAAAGAGCGGCTGGAACCTGTCGTCAGGGAGAAACTGGAGGCAATTACAACAAAACATACTACCACCGACCGCGCAGCTATAAAATATACTGAATCTGTGCTGGCGCTGCGCCGGGCATATTTGCTCAATCAGGAAGCGATGAGGGCAGAGGTTTTCGCTATGGATGCAGAAACCGGAGGCACCGGAGCTGCCTTAGCCCGACTGAAAGAAGAAGGAATCGAGCCCAGTATTCAATTAAAAGATGTCTTTGCCCGTAAACCACGGACAATAAGGAGAGCCAATGGAAGAAGAAATAACTAACTCCCCTGATTTTGACCCCGAAGCAAAAGAAGAAGAAATTGAAGAACCGACGGAAGACGTCATTCTAGAAGAACCCAGCGCCGAAGACCTGGAGCTTGAGGCGCAGGCTGAAGTTCTGGAAGACCAGGACCAGGAAGTAGGTGACGACCCGGTACGTCTTTATCTGCACGAGATCGGGCGGGTACCGCTCCTCACCGCGCGTGATGAAAAAACGCTGGCGAGAAGAATTGAAGAAGGTAAACGCATCGCAGAAATCAGGCGTGACCTGGAAAAGCAGGGTAAGCATACATCGGCCACTGAGATCCTGCTGGCAATGCTGAGGCAGGTAGGGCAAGCTACTGATGTCATCATTAATGTCCAGGAATATCTGGAGTTACCGCCCAAGGCTAAATTCCGCGACATCGTCTCTAATGAGAAATTGCGCGCCGGAATTGACGGCGTGATCGACCAGGAGCTAGTAGCTTCGATCATCAAAAAGACGGAAATGGAAGCGCCACAAATAGAACAGCAATTGATGAGCCTTTCCGTCAACAGCGCTTTACTGCCACCGAAACTACTGGATGTCATCGGGAAAAAAGCGGCGGCGGCAGACATCGCCAAACTGGTAGATAATCCCGACTTTGTAGAACGCCTTGGCAGCTTTGAAACCGAGTTACGTGAGTATCTAGACAAAGTGGAAGGGGAAGCAAACAGCGCCAAAGACCATCTAACTGAGGCTAACTTAAGGCTGGTGGTCAGTGTTGCCAAGAAACATATCGGACACGGAATGTCTTTGCTCGACCTGATCCAGGAAGGGAATATCGGGTTAATCCGCGCAGTAGAGAAATTCGACCCGCATAAAGGCTTTAAATTCAGTACTTATGCCACTTGGTGGATACGGCAGGCGATCACCCGCGCAATCGCCGACCAGGCACGCACGATTCGTGTGCCGGTGCACATGATCGAAACCATTAATAAGTTATTAAGACTAAGCCGCCGGTTATCCCAGGAGTACGGGCGAGATCCTACATCCAAGGAAATCGGAGATAAAATGGGGATGTCCCCGGATAAGGTGCGGGAAATTATCAAAGTGGCGCAGTTACCTATTTCGCTGGAATTGCCAATGGGCGAAGAAGAAGACAGTCACCTCGGCGATTTTATTGAAGACCGCAATGCGCTGCCGCCGGTGGATGCTGCATCCAAACAATTGCTGAAAGAGCAGATCGACGAAGTACTTTCCAGCCTGACACACCGCGAACAGAGAGTACTGGTATTACGTTTCGGACTGGAAGACGGACGCAGCCGGACGCTGGAAGAAGTAGGGCAGGAGTTCAACGTCACCCGCGAGCGTATCAGGCAGATCGAGGCTAAGGCGCTGCGGAAATTACGCCATCCCAGCCGCAGCCGCAAATTAAAGGACTATCTGGAATAAAATAAATTTACTTTGAGTAATATTCAGGTGTTTTACTAAGATGTTAGCAATCATAGATTACGGCGCAGGAAACATCGGCAGCGTACAGCGAGCTTGCGCGGAGACGGGCATCCAATCGGTGATCACAGCTAATATTGACGCGATAAAAAGCGCCGACCGGATAATTTTCCCCGGAGTCGGAGCTGCCCCTTCCGCAATGGAGAATCTGAACCGGACAGGACTCGGTGTGGCTTTAAAACAAGCCTTCGCTGCCGGAATCCCGATTCTGGGTATCTGCATCGGCGCGCAGGTCGTTCTTGACCGTTCTGAAGAGGGAAACACCATTTGCCTGGGTTTAATCCCCGGGACTACGGTGCGTTTTAAAATGCAGGATAAGTCCCTTAAGATTCCCCATATCGGCTGGAACAACGTACAAGTGATGCAGTCTCATCCGGTACTGGAAGGAATCGGCAAAGAGGATGAATTCTATTTCGTCCATTCTTACTATCCGCAACCGGCGAAGAAAGAAAACGTCTATGCCGTGTCCGATTACGGCGGCGACTTCTGCTGCGCCGTGGGCTACAAAAATCTATTTGCCGTTCAGTTCCACCCGGAAAAAAGCGGCCGTTTCGGACTACAGATGCTGCAGCGTTTTGCCAAATGGAACGGGAAAGCACAGTCAATTTCAGGAAACAGAGGCAAATAAACGATGCTAAGCAAGCGGCTGATAGTGTGTCTGGATGTGCGTGAAGGCAAACTCGCCAAGAGTATCAAATTTGTGGATACCAAAGATATCGGCGACCCAGTGGCGAAAGCCCGTCAGTATTACGAGGACGGCGCCGATGAACTGGTGTTCTATGATATCAACGCATCCCGCGCAAACCGGGATATTACGCTCAAATTTGTAGAGGCAGTGGCGGCGCAAATCTTCATTCCTTTCTCGGTCGGCGGCGGTATCCGCTCAATCGAAGATGCTTCTAAATTAAGACTGGCGGGCGCCGAAAAAGTGAACGTTAATTCCGCGGCGGTGAAACGAAAAGAACTGATTTCGGAAATTTCCGGCGCAATCGGCGCGCAAAGTACGATTCTCTCAATGGATGTGAAAAAAACTACCAGGACCAAAGAAATTCCCTCAGGCTATGAGATTGTGATCAATGATGGTACGGTGATGACCGGTTTAGACGCGATCGAGTGGGCGAAAACCGGCGAGAAACTGGGCGCCGGGGAACTGGTGGTTAATTCGATCGACGCCGACGGCACCAAAGACGGCTACGAATTAACTCTGACGCGGATGATCGCCGATTCTGTCGGCATTCCGGTGATTGCTTCCGGCGGCGCCGGTAAACCGGAGCATCTATATGAAGCATTCGCGACCGGTCATGCTGACGCAGCGCTGGTAGCTTCTATCGTACATTACGGCGAATATACCTGCCGCCAGCTGAAAGACTATCTGCACAGTCGCGGGATCAAGGTGCGCACCAGGTTCTAGTTTTTGCAGCAATGGGGATAGTTCCTAAAACACCCTTTACGGATAGCAGCAAGAAGACCTGCATCCCTTTGCATGGAAAACTACCCCAATACCCTTGTTTCTTATGTGGGAATCTTTACTTTCCCGAGCAAATAGTACGATAAATTGTTTAAATATTTCTCATATTGTATAATTTAACATTAAATATGGTATAATAATCAGTATCGATTATTTCAATTTGAAGTACAATAACCCGGTTTAAATATTATCGGCGAAAAGAGAGAAGTGACGTAGTTATGGAAGAAAAATCAGAGCAAAACAGGTATAAATATGCACATTTATTATTGGGAAAGGCGAGGCATCTAATACTCAGCGCCAGGCAAAAAGAGCTGGCGCCAATTCGCATTTCCTCCCGTCAGGCGTATATTCTGTATTTTCTTTATCATCTTGGGCACAAAGCAACGGTGGCGGAATTAGCGGCGGACAGCGACCGGGAAAAAAATACCATTTCGCTGCAAATGACGATAATGGCAAAAGACGGACTGGTGAGGAAAATCCAGGAAGTTCCGAAATCAAGACTATTGAGTTATGAGCTAACCGAGAAAGGTATCGATGCTTATAATCAAAGCAAAAACAGTAAAACAGAAAAAGCGATAATGACGACCTTGTCCAAAGAAGAATGCGAACAGTTGATATTATTATTGGAAAAAATAGTAAAGAAAGCAGAAAAATATCAATGACGCAGGCGCCACGGGATATATAACAACGAAGTTATTCAGTAGTTGGATGCAACGATATCAGCCGATTAAGAAACAATAGGACGGAAGGAGAAAAAATGTCTGGCGGATACATGGGGAAAATCCTGTTTGTCGACCTTTCCACCGGAGAGATCAGGGAAGAAGGCCTCGATGAAAATATCTGCCGCAATTTCATCGGCGGCTACGGCATGGGAGCAAGGATGCTGTACAGCCGGCAAAAAGCCGGAGTTGACCCACTTGGTCCTGAAAATACCCTTGGATTTCTGACCGGTCCATTCACAGGCACGCCGGTGCCCCCGGGGGCGCGCTATATGGTATTCGCCAAATCACCGCTGACGGGCGGCTGGGGAGAAGCCAACTCCGGCGGTTTCTTTGGTCCCTACCTCAAGTTCGCCGGTTTTGACGGAGTGTTCTTCACCGGCATTTCACCCAAACCCGTATATTTACTGCTCGATGACGGCAAAGCCGAATTGAAGGATGCCGGTTACCTGTGGGGAAAAGATACCTACGAAACCGAAGATATCCTAATGGATGAATACAAAGAGTCACGGGTCGTCTGCATCGGGCCGGCCGGAGAGAAATTAGCGCTGGTCTCATGCATCATGTCCAACCACGGCGACGCTGCCGGGCGGTCCGGGCTTGGGGCGGTCATGGGTTCAAAAAAGCTGAAAGCCCTGGTTGCCCGCGGTACTAAAGAAGTTGCGATTGCCGATAGGGTTGCCGCGCAAAAATTCATCGTAGAGCATATCAAAACATTAAGAATCGTCGGACCCACCGGCATGACTCCAATGGAAAAGCAACAGAAATACGGCACCAGCTTCACCACCTATAATGCGGCGCACAACGGCGATGCTCCCGTAAAGAACTGGGGCGGTGTCGGCGTTATCGACCTTCCAGACCGAGCAGGTCTGCACCCTGACGTTTTCCGGGCGCGAGTGGAGAAAGGGCACGGCTGCTGGCACTGCCCGATACGCTGCAAAGCGATATTAAAAGCAGGTGAAGGAGAATACAAATATGCAGCCGGAGTTCATCGTCCCGAGTATGAAGGACAAACTTCCTTCGGAGCGCTCTGTGCCAACAGCAATACGGAATCGATCATTATGGCCAATGACATTTGCAACCGGGCCGGGCTTGATACAATATCCTCCGGTTCGATCATTGCTTTTGCCACAGAGCTATACGAAAAGGGTATTATAACAAATAAAGATACGGACGGCATCGACCTGAAGTGGGGCAATCACCAGGCGATGGTGGCGATGACCGTGAAATTGGCAAAAAGGGAAGGGATAGGTGATATCCTGGCAAATGGCGTGAAACGCGCTGCCGAGAAGATTGGCAAGGGAGCAGAGCAATACGCGATGCATATCGGCGGTCAGGAAGTTGCGATGCACGACCCGAAGGTTCTCGGCTACGGACGTTTATCAAGCCCGGCGGCCCGCTACAAAATGGATGCGACACCCGGGCGTCATACAGTTCTGTTTGGAGGGCCATATAGTTTTACAGATACTCATTTCCTGAACGTGACCGGGCTGTGCCACTTCGGCCGCTGGCCGGAAAACGAGGATCTGATGGTTGGGGTTTTCAATGCGGTGACCGGTTGGAATTTTACCTGGAAAGATATGCAAAAGACAGGCGAGAGAGTCGTCAATATGAGACACGTATTCAATCTGCGCGAAGGGATCAATGAACTAAACTGGCAGGTTCCCCCCAGATTGGTGGGCAATCCGCCACAGCCCGTCGGCCCGCTGGCCGGCGTAACTGCCGATCTTGAAGCTCAAGTACAATGGGGACTCGGTTTCCTGGACTGGGACCGTTTCACAACCAAACCGAGTAAGGCCAAGTTGCTTTCTCTCGGCGGCATGGATGATGTCGCTAAAGATCTATGGCCGTAAAATAATCAATGATTGTTACTCCGCAAGATTTGTTTTAAGATATAAAAATAGACTAAAAAGGAGACAGGAAAACAACAATGAAAAAAGTAAATATACTCCGGAAATTGCTTAATGAAGGGAAACCAAGTCTGGGGACACATGTAGTGACCCCATGGCCGGGGATGTTCGAGGTTATCGGCAACTCAGGAATTTTTGATTATATTGAATATGTTTCAGAATATTCCACCTGGACGCTGCCGTTATTCGATGAGATCGGCCGTACGATGGAACTCTTTCCGGATATGGCGGTAATGACAAAAGTCGAAGAACAGGCCAGAGGACTTGTTACTACCCGCGCAATCGATGCCGGTTTCCAGAGTGTGATGTTTGCCGACGTTCGTACGGCGCAAGATGTCAGAGATTGCATCCGTCTGGTAAGACCGGAAACACCTGAAGCCGGTGGTTTACACGGAATTAACAGCCGACGCTCGTCCGGCGGTTACGGGGGAGCCAAGGGCGGCACTGCGACGCAGGATTGGGTCAAGGCGATGAATGATATCGTGGTTGTGGTGATGATCGAGAAAAAAGTGGCGGTGGAAAATCTGGATGAAATCCTGTCCGTAAAAGGTATCGATATGGTACAATTCGGTCCCAGCGATTATTCTGTCAGCGTGGGTAAAGCCGGACAGGCCGGAAGCCCGGAGATACAGGCCGTGGAGAAAGAAGTGATAAAAATGGCGCTGAAAAAGGGACTTACTCCCAGAGCTGAGGCAATCAGCTTGGAAGATGCGAAACGATATACAGAACTGGGCGTCCGCCACTTCTGTATCGGCACGGATCTGGGTGTTGTGGGCGATTGGTGCAAAAAGCAGGGAAAGGGCAGCTACAGAGACCTGCTGGCATCAATTTAGTTAAATCCTAAGGATAATTGATACATCAAAATAAAGAACTGCAATTTACGTGGCGTAAATTGCAGTTCTTTTTATCTGGACACCTTGTACCCCGGATATTTCCGGGAATACAGAAACCTGTCACAATTTTAGATAGTTAACAATCACACATTATTACGCGTACAAGACCGATGTTAGGTTCGACCCAGGCGCCGTGGTACGTTTCATCGCCATTTCGACGACGGTCGGCAACGAATTCGCCGTTAGTGTTGAAATGGCCTTCTTCGATGCTGATAGTGTAGCCCACACCGATACCGTGCGGCCATCTGGCAGTGACTTTAGGAGCCTTCACCTTATCGTAAGGCGGCTTGGCATTAATATGGAGACGGCAATTGTTACCGGCGATATAGAACTCATTCCGGCTTGCCTGGATTATCAAACCCGCGCCGCGGCTATTATCCGGCGGATTCCGGGCTACATATGCCGGCCGCCAATCACCGAATTCGACGATTCCGGTATAACCGTCAAAATCAAACATCTGGACATCTTCAGTTTCCGGTTGTGTGATTGCCTGGATTTTGTCCGTGCCCTGATATTTGAGAATGAGCGGCATCAACGACGACACGCACTTTATGAGGTTGATCTTTACCAGGCTCTCAGGAATAACCATCGTATCCCCGTAGACACGGTTCATGTGTAAATATCCATAAAACTGACCGACGCTATGGTGAACGGCAATGCCGGACAGCATATTTGGGCTGCCGAAGGATTCCGGCACAAAAAGCGGATTATCATCACGGGAGTATTTTGAAGCGGTGAGGTTATAATCTTTAGGATCGCGGCTATAGAGGTCCGGCCCGATCATATCGACATTCGGTGTAAACCACTTCCAGATATCCAGCACCCTAGCTTCCCGTCCGGGGCCGGCGATATTGATGATCATCGGCAGGTTGTAAACGGCCTTTCCAGCTTTTGCGACCTCATTAATGTAAACAGCCAGACCCCAGGTATGTGATGTCGGGCCGGCTAACTCACCGAATACCTCAAGCCAGGTGCCGGATTCTTTACCGCCGGCTTTTTGCCATGCGTCGTACACTTCACCTTTCCCTTTTGTTTTCATCGCGGACATCAATTTGGCAGGCACAGGGCCATTAAATATAGCCATAGCTTCGGGGGCATAATCGTGGTCCTGTTCGGTGATGTTCGGTTCGTTCTCGACCTGAAGGCCGATAACAGTATGTTCGGCGCTGTCCCTGGTCTTCAAGTGCTTGCAGAGAGCAGCAAAAACTTTTTTGTCAGCTTCAAGAGTCGCCGCGCAATGCGAGGAAAGCACCCAGATGTCTTTACCATCGATCGCTTTTTCCCGCGGGAAACGCTGCGGGTTGGTCTTGACCCACGCCGGGGCGAAATCCATGGTGCCGTTCTTCCAGGTGGCAAACCACACCAGGATCAACTTGACCTCGTATCTACGGGCAAGAGAAATCAGCGTATCGACACTGGAAAAGTCATACTTGCCCTCTACCGGTTCGACCTGATCCCAAAATACGGGGAACTCGCCGGCATTGCCGGTCGCTGTTTTAATCGCTTTGAAAGCTTCTTCTACCTCAGCTTCATCACGGGCACTGTAGCCGCTCTGACACAGGAACTCGGCGCCTATTGGGAAAAAAGGCTTCCCATCCACGATAAAGGGACGTTTGATTTCTGTCATTTATACTTCCTTCCTTTTTGGAACTATTAATTATCAGGTTATTTTAATTCCTGTAAGCAGCGGTTAAGGTAGCCTCTAGCCTCGGCGGCCCGCCCCATAGCTCTGGAGATAGGATATTGGCCGGTGCCGATAATATGCACATCCATCGCACCTTCATAACCTACATCCTTAAAATTTTGCAGGATCTTTACCCAGTTCACATCGCTTCTTCCCGGTGTCTGCTGCTCCGGAGAATCGTGAGGTCTCGGTCCTTTTAGTTTTTTCATCTGCTCAGGGGTTAGAGGAGTGGGACAATCATGGAATTGAGCATGAGCAATTTTTTTACCGAGTTTCAAGACTGTTTCTGCAGGATCGTCTCCGCCCCGGGTGAGATGGAGCGGGTCGAAACCTACTCCCAGGCTGGGGGAATCGATCTCATTGACCATTTGGAGTGCTGTAGCTGTGTTATAAACCGAAGCGCCCTGGTGAGGTTTAACCGACAGCTTGACCCCTCTGGCTTCGGCGCGTTTATTTATTTCCCGCAGGTATTTGAATTCCAGTTTCGTTGCCTCTTTATCGTCGGCCTTGCCAAAAGCCCGGATCGAGACGACAGGAATACCTATTTTAGAGGCGACATCGAAGACCTGCGTCATTAACACGATTCTTTCTGCGTCAGTCTTACCTTCGAAACCGGCATGGATAGCATATAATTCCAGTCCGTGTTTTTTAGCGGTCCATTTAATTTCGTCGATATACGATTTTTTCGTATCCAATTCGACATGCATGCCCCAACCCCGCTGGTGACACAGCTCGGCTCCACTGAAGCCGGCCCAGGCGATATGCTGGAGAGCGCCGTAGGTGTCCAGCTGGCTGAATATTACCGAATTACATCCCAATTTCATCGTGATAATCTCCTATAGTTCTTTTTAACTGAATTTCCGACTGAATCGTTATAAAAGTAACAATTAATCGCACATGATCACACGCAGTACACCGATATCGCCCTCTACCCAGGCGCCCTGGCTCATCGGGTCTTTGTTGCGTTCACGAATGACCACGAATTTGCCTTTCTCGTCGAAATAACCTTCTTCCACAGAGAGGTGCCTGCCAGGCCCGGATTCGCCGCGGAACGATAATAATGGT
>Ga0182017_10002078_pt1 | contig 15325 bp, 15 predicted proteins | sample 712E3DmetaG_FD_120492 | JGI IMG/M metagenome (GOLD analysis project Ga0182017, IMG submission 120492) | Permafrost microbial communities from Stordalen Mire, Sweden - 712E3D metaG | ecosystem: Environmental > Terrestrial > Soil > Wetlands > Permafrost | place: Sweden: Stordalen | collected... | reverse complement strand
TCATTTTGGACGATATAATAATAAATTCGGGGAATTTTATAATAATGCCCTGATTACCGGATTATTGCAATTTTCACCATGGTCATTTTTTTCTTTAACAGCGGGAATTGATAAAAATTTTATTGGAGATGGATACAGATCAATGCTATTATCAGACAATTCAGCTCCTTACCCGTTTGCCAGACTTAATGTCACTGTATGGCGTTTGAAGTACGTATTTCTTTATACTTTTTTCAGAGATATTAATTCTTATTCAGGCAGTATAAAATATAACGAAAAACATGCTGTCGTTCATTTTTTGAGTTACAATATCAATGAAAGGCTAAATTTGGGATTTTTTGAAGCCATTGTATGGCATAGCAATGACACAAATAGCTATCGTGGAATTGAACCCAATTATTTCAACCCAATGATTTTTTTAAGACCCGTTGAATTTTCGTTACATTCTCCGGATAATGCCAATCTTGGCGGTTCATTAAAAATACGGTTCTGGAAGCGTACTTTTGTATACAGCCATGTTTTTCTTGATGATTTAATTATTAAACAGTTCTTTAATAACAAAGGATGGTGGGGCGACAAATATGGCTTTCAGGCAGGTTTTAAAAGCTTCAATTTTATCAATTGCCCCGACCTTTATTTACAGGCTGAATATAATTTCGCACGCCCATATACGTATTCGCATGTTACTTCACTTAATAATTATGGAAATAGTTACCAGCCACTGGCGCATCCGCTTGGGGCCAATTTTAGTGAATTTGTAATAATTGCACGATACTCAAAAAATAAATGGATGCTCACATTTAAATCAGTAAGTTCAATATCTGGTGCAGATACTTCCATGTTAAGTTATGGAAGCAATATCTATAAACCATATACACCTGAATTTCGAATTGGTGATTATAATATAAAAACGGGACAAGGATTAAAAACAAATTTATTCTTTAATGATATTAAATTAAGCTATTTTATTTTACCAAAATGGAATATGTGCGCTATGATTGGGTGCAATCTGATTTATAGAAAAAATAATCTGGTTTCAAAAATGGACAATTATTTTTATTTGGGCATTACAACCTTGTTATATAATAATACAAACGATTATTAAAAAATGAAGTATAGAGTTGTGTTATATATAATATTTTTCTTTTCAACAACTAAAATCTCTTCTCAAATTTTGGTTCCGCTGGAAGCAGATTATTCAAGAGCAATGGAAAATTGGGCAATAGTTAATAAAATCAATTTTCCAACTTTTAACAAACCGGCCGCGATAGAATTTTTAAATAAGAATGTTAATACCGATTCTCTTTTTTCTTTTGGTATTTCTAAACCAATAGAAAAAAAATCCTGGTTCATTCGTAAATTATGTTATGAAAATTTCCTTAAAGAAGACACCAGTGATTTTAGTATTGCCGTTGATCCTGTCTTTAATCTTCAATTCGGGAGAGAGGTAAATTCAGCGAAGAAGTGGTACACCAATACACGAGGGGTCCGAATATTTGGATGTGTTGGGAACAAGATATTTTTCGAATCATCTTTTTATGAAAACCAGTCAACATTTCCAACATATCTGAATGACTATATAAAAAGCAGTATGGTTGTTCCGGGTCAGGGATATATCAGAAATTTAGGCGCCTTGGATTATTCAAATGTAAACGGTTCATTATATTTTCGTGCTGGAAATAATTTTGAATTTTCACTTGGACATGGTAAGTTTTTCATCGGAGACGGTTACAGGTCGCTATTCCTGTCCGACAATTCTTTTAACTACCCATATTTCAGAGCAACTATAAATTTTGAAAAATTCCAGTATACCCGTATTATGGCTGTTCTCATGAGCGATTCAACTCCATCAGAATCATTCGGTGTAAGGCAAAAAAAACTAGCCGGGTTTAACATATTTACATATATGCCTGATCATTGGTTGCAGGTTTCATTTTTCGAAGGTACTGTCTGGAAATATCCCGATAGAAAGAAAAAAAAATATTTTGATGGCAACTATTTGAATCCTGTCCTCCTCATGAATTCTCTAATACCTGGAATTGATTGCAAATCTGTAGTGGGAACAGGAATAAAATTAAATATCCTGGAAAAATTCCAAATCTATAACCAGGTGGAGACAGACAGAAAATCTTCCGGTAGTAATTCCGCAATGCATTTTTCATGTCAGGCCGGAGCAAAATATTTTAATGCTTTTACATTGGAAAACTTGTTTTTACAGGCAGAATACAATACTTCTCAAAACGACGCGTCTGAAAATACATCTGATTTACTTACCTATTCTCACTACTCTCAGCCATTGGCACATCCTCTTGGTATAAATTTTAAGGAATGGGTCATTAAAGTCCATTACAATTTGAAGAGCTGGCAACTCAATTCCCAATTTAATTTTACGAAATACGGTTCAGACACTATAAATACTATTTCAAATGAATATAAATTTCAGATTCCTTTTCTCGGAAATGGGCAGCATGTAAACCTTTTTTATAATGATATTAACATTGCCTATTTAATAAACCCTAAAACAAACATGCGAATAGAATCAGGATTTATTACAAGAAATGCAACATTTTCCGGGAAAAAACACGACTTAACATACTTCTACATTACTTTTAGAACATCACTGACAAACTGGTACTATGATTTTTGAAAATTAATAGTAAATCATTAATATTGAAGATTCAATGTCGCAAAGTTAAAATCGTCATTGCGAACGGAGCCCTGCCTGCACTGCCGTTACGGCAGGCAGGGAAGCAATCTGTTGAAATAGAGATTGCTTCGTGCCTCGCAATGACGGCTTAAATTGAATATCTTCCTTAGTAAACGAAATTGATTGAAGATTGTAAATTTTAGCTTTATAAGTTTATAATAAAACTCAAATATATGACTGAACAAATAAAACAAATAGCGGACAGGATAAAAGAACTAAGGGAAATAGCCGGTATATCAGAAGAAACTATTGCAAAAAATACCGGCATATCTGCCAAACAATTTTTAGAATTTGAAAATGGAAAGGTAGATATTCCCTTGAGCGTCCTGTTTAAAATTGCCCATCTTTTGAAAGTTGATCTTTCGGCATTGTTAAGTGGTGAAGATCCAAAACTTCATATCTATTGCCTGGTTCGTAAAGGAAAAGGACTGACTGTTGAAAGAAAAGAACAATACAAGTATGAGAACCTTGCCTTTAATTTTATTAATAAAAAGGCTGAACCTTTTCTCGTTACTGTTGACCCTGAACCTGATGATTCGCCTTTATTATTTACATCACATCCCGGACAGGAATTCAATTATGTACTTGAAGGCAGCGCTAAAATAATAATTGATACACATGAAGTGACCCTTAATGAGGGTGATTCAATTTATTTTGATTCCGGCCATAAGCATTCCATGAAGGCTTTAAATAAAAAATCTGCAAGATTTCTTGCCATTGTTTTATAATTTTTAAAATATAACTTATGTTATTGGATAAATATCTATCGCAAACAGAATTCAGTTCTTACGAAGAATTCACTGAGAAATTTAAAATCAATGTTCCGGAAAATTTCAATTTCGCGTATGACATTGTTGATAAAATTGCAATGTCAACTCCAGAGAAAATTGCAATGGTTTGGTGCGACGATAAAGGAAATGAGGCGGTATTTACATTTGGACAAATGAAGAAATACAGCGATAAAGCCGCGAATTTCTTAAAATCCAAAGGTATTAAAAAAGGCGATCCCGTGATGCTTATTCTTAAAAGACGCTATGAATACTGGTTCTGTACTCTTGCTCTAAATAAATTAGGGGCAATTACTATTCCTGCAACACATTTGTTAAGTACAAAAGACATAGTTTACCGGAATAACGCCGCCGATATAAAAATGATTGTTGCAGTCAATGAACAGGATGTCCTTCAGCGCATTGATGAATCTGAAGAAAAATCTCCTACCCTTAAGTTAAAAGCACTGATTGGGGGCGATCGCGAAGGTTGGTTTAACATTACTTCTGAAATTGAAAAAGCTTCCGATAAATTCATCGGACCTAAAGGCAATGAGGCGAGTAATAACGATGACATAATGCTGTTGTATTTCACTTCAGGCACTACCGGGATGCCAAAAATGGTGAGCCATAATTTTACTTATCCACTGGGACACATTCTTACAGCAAAATACTGGCAGAATGTTCAGGATAACGGACTTCATTTTACAGTTGCCGATACCGGATGGGCAAAATCTGCATGGGGGAAAATCTATGGTCAGTGGATTTCCGGAAGCGCTGTAATGACTTATGATTACGATAAATTTGTTCCTAAAAACCTTATGGATGTTATAGAAAAATATAAAGTAACAACTTTTTGCGCCCCTCCTACCATATTCAGGTTTTTAATAAAAGAAGACTTATCAAAATTCAATTTGAAAAGTCTTAAATACTGTGTTGTTGCAGGCGAACCTTTGAATCCTGAAGTTTATAAACAATTCCTGGAAGCTACAGGAATAAGATTGTTGGAAGGCTTTGGACAGACCGAGAGTACTGTGGCTGTTGCCACTTATCCCTGGGTAGAACCAAAACCCGGTTCAATGGGCAAGCCTTCTCCTGGTTACGCTCTTGACATAGTTGATGAAAACAATAAGCCATGTGAAGTTGGAGAAGAAGGTCAGATAGTTATTTATACAGATAAAGGAAAACCAGTTGGAATGTTCGGCGGTTATTACAGGGACGATGAGTTAACGGGCAAAGTCTGGAAAAACGGCATTTATTATACCGGCGATATGGCTTGGCGCGATGAAGACGGCTATTACTGGTTTGTCGGACGTGCCGATGACGTGATAAAAAGTTCAGGCTACAGAATTGGACCATTCGAAGTTGAAAGTGCGCTTCTGGAACACCCTGCAGTACTTGAATGTGCCATTACTGCTGTGCCGGATCCTGACAGGGGCCAGATTGTTAAAGCATCTGTAATATTAACCAAAAATTATGGTCCAAGTGATGCCCTGGCAAAAGAACTTCAGGAACACGTGAAGAAAGTCACTGCTCCATACAAATATCCCAGGATAGTTGAATTTGTGACTGAATTGCCCAAAACCATCAGTGGAAAAATCAGAAGGGTACAGATTCGGGAAGAAGATATACAATAAAGTAATGATCTCAGAACAGAGATTTTTGATCTGTGATTTACGAAGTAAGTTTTAATTTTTGAAACTTCTTAAATCAAAAATCCCTGCCTGCACTGCCGTTTCGGCAGGCATAGTTGATCCTTATTCTTAAATCAATGTTCAATAAAATGATCTTAGTTTTAGTTATTTTTTTAGTTACCCTTCGACAGGCTCAGGATGACATAGCAACCAGGTCATACTGAGCCTGTCGAAGTATGAACGACTATTTCAAATTTTAAAATTTAAAACAACATATGAAACCATTTACTTTTAATTTATTTTGCAGGACCGCTTTACTGGTAAGTCTAATTTCCTGCAAACAACCTGTTAATTATTCCATAAATAATCTGCCAAAACCTGAAATTAAAGGAGGAAAGCCGTTAATGATTGCTTTGCGCGATCGTTGTTCTACCCGTGAATTCAGTAATAAGGAACTAACAGTCCAGGAAATTTCAAATTTGCTCTGGGCGGCTAATGGAATCAATAGGCCTGAAACGGGTAAGCACACTGCTCCATCGGCATGCAACAGGCAGGACATTGATATCTATGTGGCCTTAAAATCAGGCGTATTTTTTTACAATTCTGTAAATCACCAACTGCAAAAAAAATTTGACACCGATATCAGGGAAAATATCGGAATGCAGGCGTTTGTGAAAGAAGCGCCGTTATGCTTAATATTTGTTGCGGATTTGGCAAAAACATGTGGAGATGATACTTCAAAAATAATTGATTCTGCTGCAGATGCAGCCTACATTAGCGAAAACGTATATCTTTATTGTGCCTCAGAAAACCTTGCAACCGTAGTTCTTGGAATGGTTAATAGAACTTATCTGAACAATAAACTGCTGCTCAGAAAAGAACAAAAAATTGTTTTTGCACAGCCTGTTGGATTCAAAAAATAAGACTATTATCATATGGATTGCTTCACTTCGTTCGCAATGACGTTGTGATTGACGTCATTGCGAGGAGTCCCGATGCTTCAGGATGACGAAGCAATCTGCCACAAATTATGTATGATATAAAACTACTCTACACCCGAAACAGAATCTTTTGTTTGCTCAGTATTTTCGGGCTCCGAAGTTTGCAAGGTTGAGATAAATATTGAACCGCTGTAATCAGGATTTTTTACAATTTCTTTAATCGCGTCTTTGCGTTTTTGAACATCTTTAATATCCATAGCCTTTCGTGCATATTTTGCAACTGCAATATCAACATCTGCATATGATACTCCATTATTTTTGATCCAACCAGTTTCAACCCATTTACCATCTTGTCTCTTTCCTGAAATTTCAATAAAATCGTTTTGCTCTGATTTAACTGCAATTATATCCATTGCTTTGTACATTTTGCCAGTCTTGGTTAATAAATCAGGACGGGAATACAATTCTATATCCTTGCTAACAACAGCAGGTTTACTTCCTATAATAACAAAATCGCTTAGAACCCAACCAGTTTTATTATCCTTCAGTTTAATCTTATAATATGTAATCGATTTTTTACCAGCAGTATCATCTTTAGTCTCTTCAAGATAAGTGACTTTTTCACCAATACTAATTGATGATACCCATTTGCTGCTTTCAGTCGGAGCTTCCTTTAACGATATATTGTCCCAAACACAAACAGCATCAGATTCACTCACTCCTAAAGAATTGCTTCCGGAACTACCGCTTTTACAACCTGAGAAAAAATAAGTCGTAAATAACAATGCAATTAAGCCGAGTTTTTTCATAGTTTTAAGATTTAGTTACAGTTTTTGATGAAGTATTGCCAATTTCGCAAACACATTGTATTAAAATTATAAATTAAAATTAGAAAACGGATTTAAAATCGCCAAAATATTCTATTCTACAAGTAAACTGTATTTTCCGCTTCCCACATCAAATACCGCCATATTTGCATCAAAACCTTTAAATTTGATATAATCAGGACAATCGCCCACTTTTCCTTTTTCCAATATTGTCTTTTCATTTAATTTAATGCCGGCATTCCTTATGTTTTTAACGGGTAGCATAAGAGTCGACCAGGTATTTGGAGGAATCTCAACTGATATGATTAATTTATCACCTTGCTTTTCCCAAAAAACGCTTAGTTTTCCATAAGCAGTCATCAAACTTCCTGAAACAAATTTTAGATCTCCAACCGGTTCAGGATCAATAATACTGTGCTTATATCCCGGATATTTTTGATCCGGCCTGATCCCTGCAAGGTAGGCGAAGAGCCATTCTCCAGCTGAAGCAAGCGCGAGCTGATACTTTGAAGCTTCTTCATTGCCATCCCATGATCCCCAGATTGTAGATGAACTTCTCTCAACCATATATCCCCACGATGGTTTTGATGTCTGTGAAATTAACTGATATGCCAGACTATGATATTTGTTTTCGCTTAACAGGGGCAATAAGAATTGCGTAGATAAAATTCCTGTTGAAGGATGTATATTCTTTTTCCTGATATCTGAAGCAATAAAATCGGCAACTCTCTGAGTATGCGAAAGCGGAGTCAGACCGGCTGCAAAAGGCAACACATGAGCTGTTTGAGATAATGACCAATACCTTGCTGTCCTATAGGTTAAATAACTTTGATTAAATTGATCTTTCGTGAAACCGGCAAGTTCCATAAAACTGGTTGCTTCATCTGATTTTCCAAGAGCTTCAGCAATTTTACTCATTATTGATGTAGTATAAAAATAGTAACATGAACCTATTGGTCTGATCCGGCTTGAATCAAGCGAAAAAAGATCACCGTTGCCATCGCGATCATGCATATAAGGCGGCGCTGCTGCATCACTTTCTTTGACCTGACTGTTATGCCAAGCATTCATAGCATCGTAATTGTTGCTTAATATTCTTTTATCTCCTGATGCCAGGTATGATTTCCATGGAAGGATTGCCATAACATCGGACCAGCCAGGTGAATTTGTTCCACCTTTATTATCCGTTAAAAACTGTATCCTTCCATTGATCATTTGTAAATCGCGTAAATCAATCATATACTTGTTAAATGATTTATTCATATTAAACAGATAATGTGCACTTGCTGTAAACGCCTGAACACTTACCGGAGAACCAACACGCGAGTCGTAATCAGGTAGCCCGGTTAATATTGAAACCAGATTATTTCTGGCTGTTCTTTCAATACAATTATATATACCGGTAATTAGTTCATTTGAACAGTTGAAATGTCCGGTTTTATTAACATCGGGATATGCCATTACAGCAATCAGAGTATTTGAATCGGGCCTGTATGGCATACCGGAAATTTCAACGAACCTGAAAACATGATATGCAAAAGCCGGCTCCCATTCTTCGATATCTGTTCCCTTGCAGGTATATTCGTCTGTTCCTGCAACTTTTCCAATTTTATTCTCTTTACCGTTAAAAGTTGCCAGGTACCTGAGTTTTATAATCCTTCCCGGGTTACATTTTACTTTTATTTTTACCCAACCCGGAACAGATTCACCCATATCGGCGACAAATCTGCCGTCTTCAAGCTTAAAAAACTTAAGAGGTTTAATTTCCTGCTTAACAACAACCGGTTGAATAACCTGACCTATAAGATTACTTGTATTTTTTTCAGTCTCTACTCCTGTCCATCCTTTTCCCTTGTACTCTGGCTGGTTCCATCCATCTATTTCAAGCCTTGCGTCATATTTTTCGCCTTCATCGTATGAGCATTCCAATACCGGAGATGAATGAGCTTTCCAGTCATTCCCACTGTAAATCCATTTTTGAGAACCATCTGTGTAATCCAATTTAATTTGGGCAATGAATTTAACTTCATTAACCTGGTTCAAATCTTTGCTTCCGTTCCAAAAATTTCCTGCAACAACACCCACCGCATTTAAGCCTTCATGCAACAAAGAAGTTACATCATAAACCTGGTATTGAATATGCTTTTCAAAAAGAGTCCACCCTGGTGAAAGCCTTTCCCTGCATGCATTTTGTCCGTTAACATAAAGGATATATGCACCCAGTCCGGTTGCATAAATCCTGGCTGACGCTATCTTTTTTTCTATATTAATTTCTTTTCTGAATAAAACAGATGAGTAATTTTTATTACCGGCAGGAGCTTTTATCCATAATGCCTTCCAGTTCCTGGCATGCATCAGTCCTGTTTCAAACCATGCCGATTGGCTGAATCCGGTAGCTTTTCCGGTACTGTCCCAATTTTGAACGGCCCAGTAATAGCGTCTTGCAGGTTCCAGGGGTCTACCTGAATAAATAACGAATTGTGATTGATTAGAATTTATTTTCCCGGTATTCCAGCAATCAGCATCCTTTTCTGATAGTAATTTTTCACTTGAAGCAACAATTACCTGGTAAGCATATTGCATAAAACCATTTGTACAATCGGCAAATTGCCAGCTAAAAGCAGGATTGGGATTGTCAATATTAATCGGATTGTTGTCCTCCTCGCATCTCAGGTTTACCGGAGGGTTATTAGTTTCTTTATTATTACATGCAATCAACATGATTGCAATAACCGGAAGCATTATTATTCTTTTTATCATAAGTATAATTAAATGGTTATTAAAGCCAATTAGGTATTGAATAATAAAACTCTGTGGTTCTCTGTGTCTTCTTTGTGAACCTCTGTGTAATTAAAAAAGTTACACAGAGACACACTGAGAAGTCACAGAGTTTATACATAGAAATACCTTGTAATTAATTCGCATTTTTAATAAATGCTTACATTAATTTCAAATTTTGAATCCCCTATAAAAAGGCTTTTGTCAATTGATCTATTTTGTCTTTTTGCAGATTGGATTCAATTTCAAAATTATTCAAATATAATAAAACCCAAATTTCGTAATTCTTCTAAAACGTACGAAGGTATAAAAAGATCATCTATTGAATTACGAGCATAGCCAATGTTTTATTTAATCAAACCTTTTTGTACATTTGCATGGACAAAAAATTATTGTTTATAATTAATTAATATTCAATATGTCAGGTCACAGTAAATGGTCGAAAATTAAGAGAGCCAAAGGCGCAACAGATGCAAAGCGCTCTAAGATTTTTTCTAAAATAATTAAAGAAATACAAATAGCTGTTAAAGAAGGGGGCCCGAGTGAAGATGGAAATCCCAGGTTAAGACTGGCAATTCAGAATTCAAAAGGTGTAAATATGCCCAAAGAAAATGTTCAACGGGCTATAAACAAAGCAAGCAGTGAAGGGGCGAATATACAACCTGTCACTTTTGAAGGTTACGGACCCGGTGGTATTGGTATATTTATTGAATGCCTTACCGACAATAACAATCGTACAGTTAGTAACATTCGATCAATTTTTAACAAACGAGGCGGAAATTTAGGAACCAATGGATCATTGAGTTTTCTTTTTGAGCGGAAAGGAGTCATAACAGTTCCGAAAGGTAAATTCGATCCGGATGAATTTCAGCTTCAAATTATTGATGCAGGCGTTGATGAAGTTGAAGACGAAGGCGATGCTTTCGTGTTGACTTGTTCATTCGAAAACTTTGCCCACGTACGCAAAAAACTCGAAGAAATGAAAATAGAAGCTCAAAATGCGGAACTGCATCGATTACCAAATGACTATAAGAAAGTTGATCCTGATATGGCCCTAAAGGTATTAAAGATGGTAGACGATTTTGAGGAAGATGACGATGTTCAAAATGTTTACCACAACCTGGAAATGACTGATGAAATTATAAAAGCAATGGGTGAATAATTAAGCTGATATATACTAATCAATTTGTTTCATAAGTAATCATAATCGCTAGTCAGTCATTCCCGGGAAAGTGGGAATATTTCATTCCCAAAGATTATTAGATTCCTTCCGATGACTATCGGAACGGAAATGACACTAAATACTATCCTTTCAGATACTTTCCTTACTCTAAAACCAAATATTACAAAAATATTATTTACCGGAATTTGGCTTCTTTCTTCTTGTAATTGCGTTATGTGCCATAAGCCTGACAGCATTTATTTTTATAAATCCTGCACTGTCCTTCTGGTCAAAACCACCTTCGATGTCCATACTTGATAATTCCTTATTGTACAATGAACTTGGCGACTCACGACCGTCAATAATTACGTTCCCTTTGTATAATGTAAGATACACTATGCCGTCAATAAGTTCCTGGCTTTTATTAATTGCAGCGAGCAGGAAATCCATTTCAGGACTATACCAGAAACCATAATAAATCAATTCGGCAAATTTTTCAGTCAGCATATTGCGCAGACGCATTACTTCCCTGTCCATTGCAATACCTTCAATATCCATATGGGCAGCACGAAGAATAGTCCCGCCAGGGGTTTCATAAATACCACGGGATTTTATTCCAACAAAACGGTTTTCAACCATATCGCACAAACCAATACCATTTTCTCCCCCCAGCTTATTAAGGTAAACAAATAAATCAAGCGGATCATTTTTTACTGTACTGTCGTCCCTGTTTACTACTTTAACCGGTATTCCATCTTTAAAATGAATCTCTATTTTGGTCTCTTTATCTGGAGCTTCCTGGGGAGGAACAATTTTGGAGAGCATATCGGTACTGAACGGGTGTTTGGGATCCTCCAGGATTCCTGCTTCATGACTTATATGAATCAGGTTATCATCCTCGCTGTATGGCTTTTTTAAAGAAGCTTTAACCGGAATTCCTTTACTCTCGGCATATTTAAGCATGTCGGTACGTCCTTTAAACTGATCAAGAAATTCCTGGGTTTTCCAGGGAGCAATCACCTTAATTTTAGGATTCAACGCGTAATAGGTAAGTTCAAAACGAACCTGGTCATTGCCTTTACCGGTAGCGCCATGCGAAACATAATTGGCTTTTTCACGTTCTGCAATCTCAATCTGACGCTTAGCTATAACAGGGCGTGCAAGTGATGTGCCAAGCATATATCTTCCTTCATAAATTGCATTTGCTTTAATTGCCGGAAATAAAAAATCCGTAACCAATTCCATCTTCAGGTCCTCAATAAATACTTTAGAAGCGCCAATTTTTAACGCTTTTTCTTTTGCTGCTTCAAAGTCATCATCCTGGCCGACATCGGCTATATAAGCAATTACTTCATAATCTTTATCAATGAGCCACTTTAAAATTACTGAAGTGTCCAGACCTCCGCTATATGCCAGGACTATTTTCTCTTTTGCCATAATATTAGAATATTAAAACGAGTAACAATTGTATGAAAAATTTGTCGCAAAAATATGTTAATTTATTGAATTATCGTTCACAGACATGTGAGATTTATAGGGCTATTGTAATTTGAAAACAAAAAAGATTTTTGATAAAATGCAGCGGAATAAATATTTCATTACTTTTGCAGCAAAATTGTCCTGTAGTGTAATTGGCAACACGCCTGACTCTGGATCAGGAAAGTCCAGGTTCGACCCCTGGCAGGACAACTGGCCTCCACATGCCCCCTCCAAAGGAGGGGATTTTTTATTATTAATCACCATGTTCCTCTTACTGAAAAGAGTTCATTATTCTGTTGGGAGAACCTGTTTATTACAGTCAGAAGGGTTTCGGAGCTTCATTCTTGTCAAGTTACAGCAAATTAAAATATATTTGCTAACATTTGCAAACCTATGCAACCCTAATAGATTATATACTGTTTTGTGTGTAGCTGTTATTTTTTATAATTTTCCCTCATACAAATCATCAATAGGAAAAATCAAATCGTAATCATTCCAATTCAGATTACCATCAACGATTTCAAATTGTTTAAACCTGTCCTCATCTAAATATTTACGTATCGAAGGATGCAAAGATGTCTCTAAAAATGGTTTAAAATCAACTAGACGATTAAATCCATCACTAAAAAAGACTCTAATTGCAAAATCTCCAATGTATTTTGCTGATCTAATAGCAATCAAATCAACCTGAAATACAATATTTTCTTCAACTATTTTCATTTGATTCGAGTATTAATTTTTTCAAATTCAATGTCTTTATGATATACAAAATAATCAATCCATTTTTGAACAATCTTGTCAGAATAGGTCCCTAAAAAATCCTCAAAATCTTTGAGCCTAGAACCTGTCAATGGTCTTAATCCTTTTATTGGTTTAATTTTAATTTCAACTATTTTCCCGTCAACAATATAAAACTCTGCTTTACTTTCAAGTTTATCACATTTACCATGAACGTGTATTGGTTCGTGCTCATTGGAGTAAAAGAATATCAAAATCCCTAAATACTCAAAAATCTTTGGCATCGTTTCAATTTTTTACAAATTTAATCATTATTAAAGTCGAATGCAAACTATTGATTCGAGAGGCCTTACAGTTATATACGAACATATTCATAAAAAGGCACTGACCAGGATGTTGTACCCGATTTAAGTGAATTCGTTTTTACTTCAGACGTTACAATTTTATCATATTCAGGCAAATCCTGCGGGTTCTCAACCAGCGATTTTGTCATATTTATACGCCATTTATTGTGGGATCGTTTTTTGTAAAAATATTTCAGGTAGCGCCGCAAGTCACGGGGTGACTTATTCCTGGTCATCCCGTGACTTTCTTCGAACAAGTCCGGGTGCGACTTGAAGTCGCGCCCGGACTAGATTTCACAAAAAAAACGCGCTTTTTATAACGCGGTTTTTATTTATCCCTAATTTTACTTAGGTTAAGTTTTGCCACTACCTGGAGGCGGTGGTTTTTGAATAGGTGTGCCAAATTTAATAGTTTTCATGATTTTTAATTTTAGTTTCAAGCGGGCTTCCCACTTAGCCAGCCATTTAATTTATAAATAGTGGGGTATTGATTTTTTTTCTAATTTTAAATTTAATGAAAATAGTCAAAATATTTATATTAATTTTATTATTAATAGGTTGTATTTTTAAAAAAGATAAAACTTACCAAAAAGAATATTGTTATAAAAAACCTACTGAAATAAATTATGCACTGAAAGATTTCAGAGGCCATGACAATCAACTTTCAATAAATTTACTTAAAAATAATTATAGTAAAATTTCACTCGATGATACAACAGCTTTTATTTATGCTTATAAAATAGGAAATTATTTCCAAAAACAACAATTATTAGATAGCGACGAAATTAATTCCCAGTCGCCCCGTGACTATCTTCGAGCAAGTCCGGGTGCGACTTGAAGTCGCGCCCGGACTATAAAAAAAGCCACACCTTTGGGGTGCAGCTTTTAAAGCTTAATTTGAATTAACAAATTTATTCAGTCAAAATCATCCTTTTTGTATCTACTTCTTTACCATCTGCAATAAGCGAATATAAATACATTCCCGGGCGCAGCTCACTTCCATAAATAGTAATACTTCCGTTCCCATTTGCGTTAACTGGAATTACCTTTATTTGATTGCCCTGCATGTTATAAATATAAATTGCAGCATTCTTTATCGTTTCAGGTAAATAATAAGCAATGGTTGTGTTTTGGTTAAACGGGTTAGGTGAGTTTTGTTCTAAACTCGAGGTTTTTTCGGAACCAGCTTCCTCTACTGAATATATTTCCTTGGCGTTTTTTAGCGTACCGGGATTCTTTTTATTCACAAGTTGTTTTAAGGAATCAATTTGTAATTGCTGCTCCTTAATGGCTTCCACTATTACGGGTATAAGATTTTCATAACTAACACCGTAATTTTTATGAATTGAATCGTATACAACTACTTCAGGAACTACAGAATCAATCTGTTGTGCAATGAACCCAAATTGATTTTTCAATGAATAGGACGAGCTATATTTATTTAATGAATCAATTGGTGAATTTAGAAAACCTTTTTTATAATCATATTTTACGCCCTTGATTTTTTTAATTTTTGATAGTGCATTGTTAATACCTCCGATATTTTCTTTTAATTTCTCATCAGACATATGAATCAAAGTTGTATAGTGTACTTCATTAATATAAGCATCGAACCAAATACACTTTATTCCTAAATGGCCTGTATTTACTTGTTGTGGATCAAAAGATGCAGATGCACCTTGATACGAACTTATATTTAAACTAAAATTGCTACCTGTTGGAATCATTTGAATTATTCCTCTCATATCAATTTGTTGTGTTGGCGTTGAAGTGCCTAAACCAATATTCCCGTTGCTTAATACTTTTATCTGTGCATTTGTTTGAAATGCTATTGCTATTGTAAAAACAATCGAAAAAAATATTTTTGTTTTCATGATTTTTAGTTTTAAATTAATAGTTTGACAAAATGTTGTATTTAGTTTTTATTTTTAAATCAAGGACATACAAT
>Ga0182017_10002077_pt1 | contig 15327 bp, 8 predicted proteins | sample 712E3DmetaG_FD_120492 | JGI IMG/M metagenome (GOLD analysis project Ga0182017, IMG submission 120492) | Permafrost microbial communities from Stordalen Mire, Sweden - 712E3D metaG | ecosystem: Environmental > Terrestrial > Soil > Wetlands > Permafrost | place: Sweden: Stordalen | collected... | reverse complement strand
GGGCGGAATGACGATGCATACGAGATGCCCCGAAGCGTCCAGCTCATTCCAGGACGAATATCTTCTTGCTGGCGCACATCTCCTTCAGGATTTTCGGCCAGACCGTGACGCTCACTTCTCCGAGGTGCGCCTTCTTCAGGAGGAGCATGTATGTCCTTGACTGCCCGATCCCGCCGCCGACGCTCAAGGGAAGCTCGTTGGTGATGATCCCGTTGTGGTACGGCTGGCTCAGGAAATGCGACTGGTTGGACATCTCGAGCTGCAACTTCAGGGTTTCCGCATTGACCCGTATACCCATGGAGGTGAGCTCGTGCCGGCGGCGTGTCACGGGGTTCCAGACGAGTATGTCGCCGTTCAACCCGTGCAGCGTCTTCCCCCCCTTCGACGACGTCTCGGTCACCCAGTCGTCGTAGTCCGCTGCGCGATTTTCGTGAGGATACCCGTCCTTCAGCGGCCACCCGATACCGATGATGAAGACGGCCGGGTATTTCTGGAGTATTTCGGTTTCGCGCGCCTTGCGGGGGAGGTCCGGATACATTTCAAGAATGTCTTCGGCATGAAGGAACTTGAGTTCGTCGGGGAGGTTCGGATACTTCTTGTTCTTCAGCTTCGGGTACGTCTTCTGGACATGCCGCTCGGCCCCCTTGAGGACTTTCCAGATCTTTCCAACGACCTCTTTGAGGAACTTGATATTCCGCTGGTTCGGTTTGATCACCCGTTCCCAGTCCCACTGATCGACGTAACAACTGTGGTCGTGGTCGAGGAAGTAATCCTTCCGGACCGCACGCATGTCCGTGCAGATCCCTTCCCCGGGCTTCATGGAGAACTGCTTCAGCGCGATCCGTTTCCATTTCGTCGCCGCCTGCACAACCTGCGCGTCTATAGGATGTTTGTCGTAATCATTGGAAATATGAAACTGGATCGGGGTCCGTGATCCGTCCCTGTCAAGGAGGTCGTTCACGCCGCTCTCGACGTCGACGATCAGGGGGACCTGCACCATCATCAGGTTAAGTTCTTTGCAGAGGTGGTCTTCGATATACTCTTTGGCTGCAAATATGGCTTTCTGGGTCTCCCGGGGCGTGAGGAGAGAATGGTAGTCCGCCGGAAGGATTTTTTCGAGTTCATCATAATTGCCGATACCGGGACCGGCAAGGTCAGCTCGTTTGTCTGCCATAACAGGAATCCTCCAATGTAGTGGATAATGAATTCTCTTCAGTGAAATGTGAGGTGAAGCTGAAGGGTCAATGAACGGTGTCGGGAAGAAATGCTCTCGGACCGGGGGAGAAGAACTGTGGCAGGGTAAGCAGAAAAAGGAGCATAATCAACGCCGGAAGGGAGAAGCTCGTGACGAAAAATCTACAGATTAAGCGAATAATCCTCTCCCGTTCCGGCCCGCGTAGAAATCAGTCACCCACGCGCACCTCCGCGCTCAGAGGGAGATCGCCGCTTGACCCTCCAACCCCGAGCCTGTAGACTCCCGGTCGGACGATATACCGGTCGAGCGATTCGTCATACACCCGGAGATCCCGGGCGCGGAGCGTGAGAGACGCGGATTTCTGTTCCCCTTGTTTCAGATGTATCCGAATGAAGGCCTTCAGACTTCTGATCGGAGCGCCGGGGGCCGTGTCGGGCCCCGTGACATAGATCTGCACGACTTCATCACCCGCACGCTCCCCCCGGTTTGCAAGCGTGACCCGCACATTGACCGAGTCGGTTGACCGGACACGCGGCTTTGAAACTGTCACCCCTTCGTACTCGAACCTCGTGTAGCTCAGCCCGTACCCGAACGGATAGACGGGCTTCTCCCGGAAATAGCGGTACGTGCGTCCCTCCATGCTGTAGCTTTCGAACGGCGGAATGTCATCGACCGATCGGTAAAATGTCACAGGGAGCCTCCCCGCCGGATTGTAATCTCCGAAGAGGACATCCGCGACAGCCCTCCCCCCTTCCTCGCCCGGATACCACGCCTCGAGTATGGCGCCGATATGTTCATTTTCCCAGGGAAGTGCCAGCGCACTCCCGTTCGTCAGGACAAGCACGATCGGCTTCCCGAGACTGACGAGGGACTCCAGAAGCTTCCTCTGGGGACCGGGAAGAGTTATGTCGGTCCTGTCGCCCCCCGCGAACCCTTTCAGGTTCATCGACATCTCTTCCCCCTCAAGGAGAGGGGAAATCCCCATGACGGCGATAATCTGGTCGGACTCCCGGGCGAGAGCGACGGCTTCGACTGTCGGATCCACACTCTTCGGCATCCACCCGAGTTTCGCGACCGCAGCGCCGCCGTCCTGGTAGTACTCAAGTCTGATTTCGTGCGATTCCCCGGCATGGAACGCAATCTCTTTTGCGATCCTCCTGGACCCACCGTCGTGCCAATCCTCCAGAAACATTTTTCCGTCAACATACAGCCGCACCCCGTCATCGACTGTCACACCGAAATAGTACGTTCCGGAGACCGCGGGAGTTATCCGACCTGTCCAACGGGCCGAGAAACCGTCATGGGGAACTCCGGCGGCAGGAGGGTTCTCCCAGGTGAAATCGATCGTGCTGTCCACCCGCAGAAACGAGGGGGAGCCGGAGAGCTGCATGTTGTTGAAATACTCTCCCGTGAGTCCACCGCGGCGTGAAGCCCCCTCTCCCGTCGAGAGACATTCCACGGGGACGGGAGCAAGCTCAGGCGACATTCCTTCCGCCATCTCGCATCCCCTTGCATACCGCACGTTCGTCCCCTTCCCCACCTTCTCCCGGATCCCCCGGAGAAGAGTCACCGGATGCGAGGGAGTGCCGTTGTAGTTTCCGAGGAGGACATCCAGGTCGTCGGCTGCGGGCCCGATGACCGCTATTGACCTGAGGTCCTTTTTGAGCGGGAGGGCGTTCCCCGCATTCCTCAGGAGCACGATGCTCTCGCGCGCCACATCAAGCGCAAGTGCCCTGTGCTCAGGCGAATCGTTTGCCGAGATCGGGATCCGCGCATACGGGACAGTCTCCGCCGGGTCGAACATCCCGAGCCTGATCCTTGCCGTCATAAGGCGACGTACCGCGGCGTCGATCTCACTCTCCGAAATCAGCCCGCGCCTGACCGCTTCCTCCAGCGAAGTGTATTCGCTTCCGCACGTCAGGTCGCACCCTGCCTTCACGGCAAGCGCGGACGCGCCGGCTGCGTCCTTCGCAAACCCGTGCCCGGCAAATATATCGGTGATCGCGCCGCAGTCGGACACCACGTATCCAGGAAATTTCCATCTCTCCCTCAGATTCTTCCCGAGGAGGAGCTTGCTGGTGGTGCACGGTTCTCCGTCGTAGCTGTTGTATGCACCCATGACCGAGTACGCCCCACCTTCGGTGACGCACGCTTCGAACGCGGGGAGGTATGTCTCGTAGAGATCACGCACCGTCGTGCGCGCGTCGAACCTGTGCCGCAGTTGTTCCGGTCCGCTGTGGACGGCGAAATGTTTCGGCGTAGAAATGACTTTGAAGTACTTCGGGTCGTCCCCCTGCAGCCCCCGGACGAATGCGACGCCGATGCGGGAAGTCAGGAACGGGTCTTCTCCGAACGTTTCCTGCCCTCTTCCCCACCGGGGATCTCTGAAAATATTGATATTGGGGGACCAGAATGTCAGCCCCTGGAAAATCCCGCTCCGTCCCCGGCGAACCGCTTCGTTATGCTTCGCGCGCGCTTCAGTCGACACGACGTCCGCTTCCGAATGTATGAGCTGCGGGTCCCATGTCGCAGCCATGCCTATCGCCTGGGGAAACACGGTGGCGATCCCGTTATTCGCCACGCCGTGGAGCGCCTCGCTCCACCAATTGTATTCCGGGACGCCCAGCCGGGGGATTGCCGGGGCCTGGCTCTGCATCTGCCTGATCTTTTCTCCGAGCGTCATGCGCGAAACGAGGTCATCCGCGCGCAATGACTGTTTGAGTTTCGTATTGTTGAACGGGAAGCGCGCGGACCCTCCGTTCACCGCCGGGGGCGCCAGGGTCTTCACTTTGCTCACGTACCTGGTGAGCGCCATGAATTCCGTCGTGTCCCCTCCGTAGACCCGGCAATTGGTGCACGGGACGCCGAGCCTGTCGAGAAACACTTTGACGAAATAATTGGCGGTGACCGAATATTTCCGGGTGCGCCGGAGCGGTTTTCCTCCCACAGTCGCGGAGACGAACCTTTCCCCGGCGCCGCGTGAGGGGTCGTACGTGTACCTGAGACCGGAGCTCTGAAGGAAGTACTCGTCATTGCTTTCGATATCGGAAAGCCCCATTTCAATCCCCTGGACGAGCCCCTTGCCGGTGATGTCGAACCGGACGAGCGGATAGCCGAGCCCGTCCCCCGTATTGAAACCGTATCCGATCACGGCGAAGCAGTCGGCTGCGACAACGGGACCCGGATACAGGGGTTCTGAGGTCGAACCTCCCGGCTCGATCGCTATCTCGGTCCCTGTCAGATCGCGGAATGCGTCCGTGACCAGCATCCCCACCGGGGTCTCGCCGTGCGTCCTCTGCATGAGTGATTCCGCGACTTCGGAGAAGAATCCTCCGGATGTTGCGATCTGCTTCGAGAACACCGGGCCGTATTTCGATTCAACGCCCCGGATGAGGGAGGCGACCGTCCTGTCGACTTCCCTGTCCTTCGGCACAGAGCTGTCGACCGGTATCAGCCTCGAGGTAATCAGCCTGACGCTTCCCCCCCCGATCTGGATCTGCACGACCCCGACATTGTGGTAGTCCGCTCCTGCCTGGAATATCCATGTCGTGTCGGGCCCCGAGGGGACCGCCACCGGAGTCGTGAGCTCGTAGTGATCATGTCCTCCGATAATGACGTTGATCCCCGGCACCGCCGATGCAAGCCGGCGGTCGAGCGAGAGTCCGAGGTGCGACAGACATATGATGGCACTGCAGCCGCGCGCGCGGAGCGTGTCCACCATCGCAGCGGCGTACTTGAAGGGCGTGTCCACAATGGCCGGCGCGGGATTGGAAAGCAGGTTTGTTTCGGGAGTGGTGAGCCCGAAAACGCCGATCCTCCTGCCGCCGGCCTCGCCGGTCATGAACGACCGGATGTACTTTTTCAATCCCCGTACTCCGGGGTCATCCAGGACGGTATTCGCCGAGAGGAGGGGGAACCCCTCCCCGCCGCCGAAAGCCCTGGAGAGCGCCGAATCCAGTGCCGCGGGCCCGAGATCCCATTCATGGTTCCCGACCGCCATAGCCCTGCACCCGAGCGATTGCAGTATCCTGTATTCGGGGACTCCGAAGTATGTATTGTAGAACATGTCGCCGATGGAAAGGTCTCCGGCATGCAGGAACCATGGATTCGGCGATGCGGCCTCGAGTCCCCGTACGAGCGTGGCTACGCGGGAGATCCCTCCGAGCGTCCCCTCCAGCATTGCATCCCGGGGTCCTCCCGGCGCCAGGTGCGAGTGCGTGTCGTTGACGTGTATGATCGTGAGTGTATCCGCGTCGCCGGAGTAGACCTTCGGGGACGCGAGCGCCAGGACTACAGGAAGGAGGATACCGATATATCGTTTCATGACGTTTTCCTTTTCATTGTCATTTCACGCATAGTTTTTCACGTACTGCTCAGGCCCTGAAATTCCGCGCAGTACGGACCATCGCGCGGATATTCTCGGAGGGGGTGGTCGGCGGGAGTGCGCAACCCGCGTTAAGCATGAACCGGGGTGTATCGGCAAAAATCCGGAGAAGTTCCAGTGTCTTCTCCTCCACGACCCGGGATGTGCCGAGCGCCAGTACGCCGCTCGGGTCGACATTCCCCACGAAGAGAGTCCGGTTCTTCGTTTTGTCGTGTGCCCGCCTGGGGTCGGTCTTGTAGTCGATCTCGAGCCCGTCAGCCCCGGTCGAGATCATGTCGTCCAGAATCGCCGATGTGTTCCCGCAGATATGGAGTATGTAGGGCAATCCGAGCGCGTGTGAGGCCTTCACAATACGACGCTCGTACGGGAGGGCGTACCTCCGGAATATGGAAGGGGAAACCAGATCCGGGCCCGCGACGCTGTCTCCGTTGGATGTCATGTCCGCTCCCGTCTCACCCATGTGCCGGATGAATTGCAGCGTCACAGAGGTGCAGTACTCCAGGAGCGCGAACACGAATTCCTCTTTCTCCGGATCGAGGAGGTCCATCATCCACCCGTCCATCCCCCTGATGAGGCTGGCCAGTGTGAACGGGCATTGGTCACAGTTCCCCCTGATGAAGACCTCATCCCCGAAGTGCCGTTTCAGGAGCCGGACCCCTTCAAGCCAGACCTGCACGCCGGGGGAGTCGAGTATGTCAACGGGGGGGAGATCCGGGACCTGTTCCAGTGCTCGGAGTAATCCCCCCCTGACGCGCGCCGGTTCATCCTCCGGATAGTCGACCGGGACCCCCACGGCGCCGGCAAGCGTCACCGTGTCGACGTCGATCAGTATCCCGTCGAGTCCGTACAGTTCCACAGCGTGTATGAACGACGTCGCAAGAGCTTCCGGGTCGCTCCTGAACCGACGCATGGTGATCCCGGATTCACGGGCCGCCATCATGAAGTTGTGAAGCATGACCGGGACCCTGTCGGGCCATTCTCCCCGTAGTGCACGCGCGATCCGCTCCCGGCCGTTCATCGTCCCCGCCGCTCCATTCTGTTGATGAGGACCGCCAGCAATATCAATCCCCCCCGGACGACGTGCTGCCAGTATTCGCTCACATTCAGGAGCGTCATGCCGTTCATGATCACCCCCAGAAAGACCACGCCGACCATCGTCCCCCACACCCGCCCAACCCCGCCGGCCAGGCTCGTCCCCCCGATGATCACGGCGGCGATCACGTCGAGCTCCCACCCTTTTGCCGTGGTGGCCGTCCCCGACATGATCTCTGACGATTGCATCACCCCGCTCGCCGCGGCGAGCATCGCTGTCAGCGCAAGCACGCCGGTCCTCACCGTGTGGATATTGATCGCGCTCAGGCGCGCGGCCTCGGCGTTCCCCCCCACCGCATAGATCGCCCTGCCGAATGCCGTGTAGTTCATCAGAACGTGTGTCCCGGCGAACGCAATGACAAACAGAAACACCGGGAAGGGAACCCCCAGCAGGTATCCTCCCCCGATGAAATTATACCAGCCGGGGAACGGTGTCAGGGGGAACCCGTTGGTGATGAGCTCCGCTGCCCCGCTGAGCGCCGTCAGGAGGGCGAGCGTGCTTATGAACGATGGGACCCCGAACCTGTTCCGGAGCAATCCGGCAAGAGCGCCCGACATGAAACCGGCGGCGAGTGACACGAGGATTGCCGCAGCGACAGCCAGGGGGGCGGGGAGTCCCACCCCGGGAGTGCCGAGTGCCCCGGTCAGCCATGCCGTGAGGCAGCCGGAGAAGGCGACCATGGAGCCGACGGAGAGATCGATTTCCCCGGCGATGATGACGAGAGTCATGCCGAGAGCTATCAATCCCTGCATGGAGACGTTTCGCAGGACATTCAGCAGGTTTTCGGCGGTGAGGAAATGGGGCGCGACGGCCGCCAGGAACAGACAGAGGACGACGAGGACAATTTCGAGGACCGCGGAGCCGAGCAGGGGGCGGAGGCGTGTCATTCCATGCATTTGCTTATCAGGTTTTCCAGTGTCGCCTCATGCGGGAAGAGCTCCCCCGTCATTTTCCCCTTCTTCAGTATCAGGATTCTGTGGCAGACTTCCATCAGCTCTTCCAGCTCGCTGGAGACGACGATGGAACTTATCCCCTGCCCGCTCAGCCCCCTCACAATATCAAAGACCTGCCGCTTCGCCTGTATGTCGACCCCCCGTGTCGGTTCATCGAGAAGGAGCACGCGCGGGCCCGTGTTGAGCCATTTCGCAATAACGACCTTTTGCTGATTCCCCCCGCTCAGATCGGAGACGGCGGAGTCGACAGTGGGCACGGCGATATCCATCCGGCGAACGTAGTTCATGGCGACGCCCCGTTCCCGGCCCGCAGTGGTGATCCAGTGGAGGGAAGGGGGCCAGAAGTCCGCAAGGTTGATGTTAACGCGTGTGCTCAGGATCTGGACGAGACCCTCCGCTTTCCGGTCTTCCGGGGCGAGAGCCACGCCGAGTTTTTTCATCTGGGAGGGGGATGAGGGAAAAACCGTCTTTCCGCCGATCGTGACGAGCCCCGCCTCATGCGGGTCTGCGCCAAAGAGACCGCGGAGGAGCTCTGTCCTCCCCGCTCCGAGCACGCCGGCGATCCCGAGAATCTCCCCCTGGTGGAGCGTGAAGGAGATGTCGCTGTACGCTCCCCTGCCGGTGAAACCCCTGACATCCATGACGGGCACTCCGGAGGGAGGAGGCTCCGGCGGGCGCTCCGTCCCGATTGTTTCACCGAACATCATGCCGACGATCGCTGCGGGGGTTGCCTCGCCGATAGGGATTGTGCCGACGAGCGCGCCGTTCCGCAGAACTGTGACCGCATCCGCGATCGTGTGGATTTCCCCGAGCCGGTGCGTGATATAGACGAGGACCACCCCTTTCGCCGCAAGTCTCTTCAACAGCGTAAACAGCCGGTCGGTCTCGCGCTGAGCGAGAGCCGATGTCGGCTCATCCAGCATCAGGACCGAAGGGGCATGCGACATCGCCTTGGCGATCTCGATCATCTGTTGCTGGGCAACACCGAGCTTTCCCGCCGGGACCCGAACATCCAGTGCGAGCCCGAGTTCGTCGAGAAGGGCGTCCGCCATACTGCAGGCGGTACGCCAGTCGATCAGCCCGGCCCTGCGGCGCGGGAGACGGCCGAGAAATATGTTCTCCGCGACCGTGAGTCCCGGGATGAGGCTGAGCTCCTGATGGACGGTGACAATCCCCTCGCGGAATGCCTCCCCGGGCGAGCGGAAACGGACCCGATTCCCGTCGACGAGTATATCCCCCGATGTCGGTTGCACTGCACCCCCCAGGAGTCTGACCAGCGTGCTTTTCCCCGCCCCGTTTTTTCCGAGGAGCACCCGGATCTCCCCCCCCCCGCACTTCAACGAGACGTCCCGGAGCGCGACGGTTCCCGGATACTCCTTCCGGAGCGCCACGGTCTCGAGCGTATGACGCCGGGCATTCATTATTTGTTCAATTCCTTCAGACGGGCGGCGAATTTTTTCACTCCTTCAGGGTCGGTGCGGGAAAGGAGCACACCGGGGAGCGACTGCTTCGGCTCGACTTTCTCCCCTCTCAGGACGCTGAGCGCAGACTCAACGGCACGTGATCCGATCTCGAACGGCTGCTGTCCTGTCACCGCCTGAAGTATGCCGTCCTCGCTCAGGAGGAAGCCGGCAATCTGCTCCCCGGTGTCCGTCCCGAATACCGCCACATGGCCGGCCTTCCCGGCGTTTTTCACGGCCATGACGGCTCCCACCGTCGCTCCTTCGTTCGCTCCCCACAGTATATCGAGGTCCGGGTGGGCGGTGAGAATGTCCCCCCCCTTCCGCACCGCCTGCTCGGCAAGCCAGGCATCCTGTTCCGCGACAATCGTCACCCCGGGGAGCTTCGTAATCTCTTCCCTGAATCCGTTCACCCTCATGGTACTTTGTTCGGGGGCCTGTGACTGGAAAGCGAGAAGCGCGACATTCGCCTTTCCCTCCAGGTGTTTCTCAATGTACTCGCGTGCCGCCACACCCGTGGCTCTCCCGAGACCGGTCTGGTCGCTTTCCACGTACGCGGCGGCAATGTTCCCTTCGACGTTCGTATTGTATGTAACGATCGTGATCCCTTTCGCGCGGGCGCGCTCGAGCGCGATGACCGAGGCCTTCGCACTCAGCGGGGAAACCACGATCGCATTCACCCCGCTGGCGATATAGGTGTTGATGAGCTGAATTTCCTTGTCGGGTTTTCCGGCGCTGTTGGCCTCCAGCAGATCCGCTCCGTTCCGCGCGGCCGCATCCCGCATACCGAAAAGGACGAGGCGGAAGAACTGGTCTTCCTGGAAGACGATGCCGGCGATCTTCTTGCGTCCGGGGAGTTCCGGCTTTCTGGAGCAGCTCTGGAGAGTGAGTGTAAGCAGGAGCATCAGCACGAGGGACAGGTTCGATTTCATCGGGAGGCCGGATTGTTGTCGGGTTGAAGCAGACGAAGATATCCACAAATCGTAAGAAAGACAACCACTTCTTGCTCCTCCGGCGATTTGTGCGTATCGTTTAGACCACCAGGAAAACTCTGTTTTGCATATGAAATGTCACATTCTCTAAGGAGACACACATGACACGTCCGTGCATCGCTGCAGTCCTCACGATTCTGTCATTTCTGACCGCCGTCCCATCCCGCGCGCAGGGTGATCCCCCCATCGCCGGGAAGTGGGAGATGATCCCGCAGAAGAGCAGCGACATCGATCTCTTCGGCAGCGTTGCCCTGGAGATCAGGGTCAAGGGACCCTCCGTGACCGTCATCGACACATGGGGGAAGGGGCGGAGCATCCGGGACTCACTCACACTCCAGGCCGGCGGTGCCGCGTCCCGCGTTCCCGTCACTGCCCGCGTGTTCCCTTCCAACGTGTTCATGGGACTGATGATGCAGCGCGGGAGCGAGAGACTTGTAAGCGCGTCCTGGCAGGACTCCGGGAAGACCCTGAGGGTCGACGAACGGTACCCGCTCCGCGGCTCACAGGGAGAGACGGCCGTGAACTCCCGGCGCACATACGCCCTGGCGCAGGACGGCGAGACGATCACGTACACGGTCGTGCGCTCGACGCGCAGGAGCGGCCCTCCCGTCCGTTTCGTCCTGAAACGGGAAGGATCCGCCGCCGCCTGGATGATGAAGCTTGAGGACGACTGGACGATCGAGGGGACCCTTCCAGTCAACGCGTTCCTGATCAGCCTGCAGGGGCTCGCAAACGCCGCAACCCCCCGCCTCTATTTTGTGTACCCGGAAAAATGGGATTTCCTCTATACGCCGTCGGTCCTGGACTACTACAGGGAGAAGCGGAACTACACGTTCACGGAGCTGAAGACACCCGAGGCGGCGCTCAGGACGTTCCGGGGAGCAGTGAAGGGGTACGTGGTGTGGGACAGGGGGGTCCGCACATCGCTCATCGTCGCGTTCACGGCTGCAGGCCTTGAGAAGGCTGTCGTCGTCACCGCCGAACAGATCCCCATGGCGGAACGGGAAGGACTGAAGTGCCTGGCGGATTTCAGGGGGAAGTTCACCAGGATGAAGGATGTGGAGATTTACGCCTGGGCGTATAACGAGTACTGGAAGAGGTGCTCACGGGAATATGTCGTCTGGATGGGAGGAGAGTCGGGGAAGATCATGAAACCCGGGGTCGCGGATTTCGGCATCGCCCGGGGGGCGTTCTTTACCGATCTCTCGACGCTGCCGGCCGACAGTGCCGAATTTGTGCTGGCGGACAGGATCATGGGGGAGATGAAGCCGCTCTCCATGGTCATGGGATGGCACTCGTATGCCAAGGATAAGGAGCGGGATTTCGTCCGCCTCGCATCGCACCATGTGCTCCGTGTGGAAGGCCTGCACACGCTTCCAAACATGAGTTTCTCCACACTCACCCCTGCATCGAAGGGCTTTCTCTGGAAGAACAACCACAGTGTCTTGCCGGGAAAGAAATACATTCCCGGAAAGAAAACATACATCGCTCTCGTCCAGACTGACGGCATGGGACTCGGAGCCTGGTTCAAGCCGGGGAGGGGCGCGATCCCGTGCGCCTGGGAAGTGACAATGAACTGGGAGTGGCTGGCCCCCGCAATGCTCGAATACTTTTACGGGACGGCGACTCCGAACGACTACTTTGTCGGCGGGCTTTCCGGGCCCGGATACATGTATCCGAAGGCGATCCCCCCCTCCGCCCTGCCGGAGGTGGTGGCCATGACGCGGAAGATGACGCGGGACCTCGACCTTCCCGTCTTCGAATTCATGGACTATTCCGAGGGGGCGACTGTCGAGGGGAACAGCGATCTGACAAAGGAAGTGGTTGACGCCTATTATACAGGGATGCCCGAGGCAACCGGGTTCATCAACGGCTACGCCCCCTCCTATACATTTGCGGTGCGGGACGGTAAGCCGCTCGTCTCGTACGATTACTACCTTTCCGAATCCCGCCCCGAAGCCGACGCTGCGGCCGATCTGGAAGAGCTTGCGGCGGTAAACCCGAAGCGCCCCTATTTCCTTCTGGTCCACATACGGGAATACAGCGATCTCCAGCGGACGAAAAACATACTCGACAGGCTCGGGCCCGGTTTCGAGGTCGTTCCCCTCGACGTGTTTGTCAAGCTCGCGGGACAGTCGCCGACGTTCGAGGAGCGTTACCGGACGGAATGATACGGCGGGAATATTCGAATTCTCATTTGCGCGGGCTCCCTGGTTTTCTGTGCGTGTTCGCATCGCCGAACGTGCTGAATTCATATCCGCGCCTTTGGAGCTCCGTAATAAGTGCGTCGAGTTTCCGGGCGAATTTGTCCTTCCGGGCCGGGTCCGTCCCAATGTGCATCAGGAGTATGCAGCCGTTCAACCCGTGGGGCGAGATTCTTCCATGTCAATGATCCGCCTGTAGATTTCGTCGCTCCCCCTGTAGCTCTCCCCCATCGCGGGAATAGTATAGTCGGCGTTTGAGTATGTGCCCGGGTGTTGCAGATTGTCCCCAATGTGTTGAACGATGCGGGGAAGGTCAATCGGACGATCCGGGCAAATCCGGGGGCGGATGTGAGGCTGTGGAGTTGAGCCCGGCCTTGAGGTTTTCCCGGCAATGTGCTTCATTGTCATCGACCAGCCTGCGGAACTCTGGACGGGTTACGGGAGTTTGTCGAGGTGAAATACTCATCGCTCCGGCTCCGGGTCACAAAGTCAGGCGGAGAACCGGCTCTGACGGAATTCTCCGCATGTTAGCCGACTGAGGGAGAAACAATGAAATACGTAAAGATACTGGCTGCAATCCTCGGCGCTGCTTTGCTCGTCGTCCAGTTCGTCCGCCCCGCGAAGAACCGCTATCAACCGGGTCCCGGGAGAGGCATAGAGTCCGCCTTCCCGGTTCCCGGACATGTTATGGAGGTATTCAAACGGTCATGCTTCGATTGCCACAGCGACAGCACTGTGTATCCCTGGTATTCGGAAATCCAGCCTCTCGGGTGGTGGCTTAATTCGCACATTGAGGACGGCAAGCGACATCTCGACTTCGACCGGTTTGCCTCGTACAGGCCTGTGCGGCAGTACGGGAAGTTCAAAGATATCGTCGACCAGCTCCAGCAGGATGAGATGCCGCTCGGATCCTACATTTTCATACACAGGTATGCCCGGCTCACGACGGATGAAAAGGAAGAGGTGATCCACTGGAGCGGTGCAATGATGGATTCGATGCGGACACACTTCCCGATCGACAGCCTGGCGCGGAAGAGACGGGACGCCCCCCCCGGCAGATAAGAGGTCACTCCTCTCCGTCGGGGAGCGGGTAGTCTTTCGGGGAATCGAATCCCGGCCACGCGGACTCTATAGGCGGGATTCGAGGACGAGGAGATACGTCCTGGGGGGCATGACATTCCCGATCAGTTCCACGTAATTGTGTTGGAAGAGGTTATTGACGATCAATGAAACCGACAGGGGGATCCCGGCCAACGACAGATCGGCGCCGACCCGGATGTCCGTCACATAAATCGGGACACGCTGATCTCCGTCCGGGATGACGCCGGCATCCACAAGCTCATCGTCGATCCTCTCGATCCTGCTGACAAATCTGAAATCGGCCGACGCACTCAGCCACCCGAACTTTCCGCGGACGTCGCCGTGGAGAACATGCCGCGGGCGATACTTCAGTATATCGTTGTGCGTCAGGTCCTCGGGATACACATAGGTGTAACCGAGATCGCATATGATGTCCCCGTTGAAGAACCTGGCCTGGCCCGACGTTTCAAAACCCTGGACGCGTGCTCTTGTCACATTCCTCCACTGGACCTGGAGGTCGGGGCCCACGGCAAAGAGCCCGGGTTCAATAAGGTTATCGATATCCGAGCGGAATGCCGCCAGGTCGATCGATCCGATCTCCCCCAGTGATTGCGACACGCCTGCTTCGTACGACTTGCTCCGTTCTGGTTTCAGGTCTTTGTTCGGGACCGCAAGCAGCCCTGTTGACCCCGCCTCCACGAACGCCTCGGGGAGGGAGGGGATTCTGAATCCCGCCCCGTACGACGCCCGGAGTGCCGTCCCACCGACCGGGCGGTACAGGACGGCGGCCTTCGGGTTGATCTGTCCCCCTTCCCCGGTGAGTCCCACGGACTGCAAATCAAACCGCGCGCCGAGTGTCAGCGTGATCTCTTTCAACATGGGAGCCTCGTCCTGCGCGAAAAGCGCAAGCCCGCCGATCCGGTGGTCGCCGAACATCCCCCCTCCGATCAGGTCAATGTTGCCGTCCACGCCGCAGGTCAGGGTCTGGGATCCGCCCGGGAGGATTGTTGCGAGAGCCTCGACGCGGACGCCGTCCGAGAGCGATTCGGTCCGTTCCGGATCGCCGCTCTGCTGGAACCCCCAGTCATTGTGATACCACATCGATTTGACGGTGAAGAGGAAATGGTCGGACAATGCGGTGTTGTAGAGCCCGCTCAAGAAGTAGCGGGTGGACTTGATGTTGTCACTCTGGTGGTGCAGAGGGGGGATGAGCGCCGAATCGACGTTTCGCCAGTACAGGAATTGTCCCATGTACTGGTACGCCAGCCCGAATGTGAGCGTGATTGAACCTGTTGATGAAAAGTCCTCGCGCGTCTTCATGAGGAAATTGTATCGCCGGCGGTAGTCGTTCTCGCGGTAGCCGTCGTCGATCTGTCGCGAAAAGAAGAGCGACACGCCGAGATCCCCCACCCTGCGCATGTGACTGAAGGACTGGCCGTTGAAGAAGCGGGATTTGTCCGACCAGTTCCACTGGTTGTAGTCGGGTTTGTTGTACATCCCGCCGTACGTCCTCACGATTGTCTCCGGCGTCTCCGGTATCGGCTTCGTGATGATATTGACAACCCCCCCCAGTGCATTTGATCCGTACAGGGCCGAACTGGCTCCCTTGACCACCTCGATCCGGTCGACCTGCCCCATCGGGACCGATTCGAAGTTCAGCTCCCCGGTATCCCCTGCGAGGAACGGGATCCCGTCCAGGAGCATGAGCACCCGGCTCCCGGCGCCGAGACTGTACCCGCTTGACCCGCGGATGTTCACCTGTGTCCCCGTCATGTTCACCCCGGGAATGTAGCGGAGCGCGTCTTCAAGCGACGTGGAATTACGCTGAGAGATCTCCGCCGCATCCAGCACCGAGATGCTCACCGGGACATCCTGGAGTGACTGTTCCCGCTTCCCCGCAGTCACGACAACCTGTTCGGTCTGTATGGTGCTCCCGGTCATCGCAACATCGAGCACAGTCTCCTTC
>Ga0182017_10002075_pt1 | contig 15348 bp, 12 predicted proteins | sample 712E3DmetaG_FD_120492 | JGI IMG/M metagenome (GOLD analysis project Ga0182017, IMG submission 120492) | Permafrost microbial communities from Stordalen Mire, Sweden - 712E3D metaG | ecosystem: Environmental > Terrestrial > Soil > Wetlands > Permafrost | place: Sweden: Stordalen | collected... | reverse complement strand
TATGCTCTTGATAGACCACAAACAGAAGGAGATCAAGCTCCAGGACCAGTTTACACTCGGGGAGTTCTAAAACTTGCTCCGAATATGTGGGAGTATGGGAGGAGCCCACGAGAGCCAAAATCTTGGAGCAGAATTTTTTGGAGGTTCTAATTAATTATAAGTATTTTAAACTATTAAAGTTTAATTAAATGTGCATGGATCAATTATAGTTTATGAATAGTGGTTCTAGTAATAGCCTCTTAGTAATATCCTAGGACTTATCTGGGGTAAATGATAAGGTTGAAGGGAGCCTTTTTGAAGGGAATAGGGAATAGAACTCGAGGCTCCAATAGATAATAGTATTTTAAACTATTTAAACTTAATTAAATGTGCGGCGGCTAAATTATAGGCTGGGAATAATCGGACTAAAAATAATTGTAGTAATAGTCATATGCGTCTAAGTAGTTTGTATTGGCCTCTGTATTTACCGGTAATTTACTCTACGCAGTACATGGCAGTTCGATGGACAAAAGTGATTTAGCTTACAGCCTCCAGATAAGGCTAAACAAGCTTGATGTAGTACTGCAGGAGCTAGAACAGGCCGGAAAGGTCAAGCTAAAAGATGAAGGGCAAGCTCATTGTAGGATTGAGAAATAGCTGATGACTTCACCAGCTCTCAGACGCCTGCCTCTCCAACACAATTCTTGACCTTCAAAAAACTGGGCTCCTAATTATGGCGAAGCGCACTTAAGCGCAGAGGTGTAAATCTCCTCGATGAATGGCATAGGACGAATGATAATTATCTCGTTCCTTCTATTGATAATGGCGGTACTGACTTACAGCCAGACACCAATTCAGCTAAACGGATCTGCAGGGATAGCAATGCTTAAGAGTCTGACCAATAGCCCTACGAACAATCTCAACAACACCTCGCTAAATGCGACCAACAGCTCGGCAAATCTGAGCGCACCCAGAAACTCTAATGACTTCGACTCATGGGGCACTGAGCCGAAAGCGCCACCATTGCCTGGCTCTCAGACCGACGACGATTTTCTTAATGATTCGTGGTTATCATCAATCTAAAGCCACGACTTTGACGATCGATCAGGGTCACATCGATCGAGGCATGAAGCACTGCCTGAGATGGAGAAGACACTGCAGATATGTAGTACCACATTATTTAAACATATTACAATGATGTGGCGCTACTAACTAGGCGGAGAAGATGGATTCTTTATTAGCAAAGTACTTTACTGACGACGTATTTATAGATAGTAGATTTCTTTTATCAAAAACAATTTTCAGAAGATGCAATTACTAAGTAAATATACGTCCAAGTTCAGAATGGAACCGGCAATTAATCTAGGTTGAGCAGTGTGGCAAGCTAGATTAATAAGCGAATAAACAGAGAAGAACGCAATCATATCAGCGATCCGAGATGCCGCAATGTTGAACCCTCTAGTGTCCGTTGTTGTTTGTGCACACCGAACCGATAGGTATCAGGATCTCATAGACGCTATAACTAGCCTTAAAGCTCAATCTTATGCTAAAATTGAGATCATAATGGTCATCGACGGCAACCTGGAGCTGCACGAAAAGATAAAAAATCAAGCCAACGACTCGAGAATCAAGGTTATGCTCAACGAGAAAAATTTGGGCTTATCTGAAAGCAGAAACCGTGGAGTGTCCAGGGCCAAAGGAGACATTATAGCTTTCTTTGATGATGATGCCATTGCTGATGCGAATTGGGTCGAAGAGCTTGTAAAGATGTACCAGGAAATGGACGCCATTGCCGCAGGAGGCTGCATATTGCCCCTGTGGCTTACGGGTGAGCCCAAATGCCTTCCCGAGGAGTTCTACTGGCTGATAGGAGCAACCCACAAAGGTTTCCCTGAAGAAGTTAAAGAAGTAAGGAATACCTTCGGCTCAAACCTCAGCTTTAGATCCGATGTGTTGAAAGCCCTGGGCGGCTTTAGAGGTGAAATGGGAGTGAAGGCGAAAGGGCAACTACAAGGCGAAGAGACCGAAATCTGTGATAGAATGAGGGACAAATTTGGAAGGGGTGTAATCTATAATAATAAAGCCATCGTTCATCACAAGGTTTTCCCAGAGCGATTAAGGTGGCGGTTCCTCTTAGGTAGGGCATTCTGGCAGGGTTACTCAAAGAGGGTTATGAAGGAGAGGGGGTACTCCTTGGCGGAGGAAGGGAAGTTCTTGAACTCTCTGCAAAACGGCATCGCCAATAGGGCAATGAGTGGCTCTCTTACGAAATACTGCCAGTTGACAGTTCTTCTGGTGCTGACATCTGCGGTAGGTTTGGGTTACATCTACAGAGCAGTGCGCTCGTCTTTTCTCTCTTAGCCTCTTTCCGGACTTGTCGTTAATCTCGTCCTAGCTTATTGCAGTCTCAGCGCTTTTACGTTCTCGTACAGCCGATCAATTCCTTTATTTCGGTCGAAACTATCCAGGAGGCCCTGATAGCGTTTCTCCAGGTTGTTCCTGTAGACCTCGGGATGGTCCAGGATATCCCTCAATGCAAATCCAATCCTGTCCAGCTCATCCCAGCTCACAGATAAGCCAAACCCATTTTCGTTCACGAGTTCCGATACGGCTGAGCCCTTGTCTGCTACGACAAGTATCGGCAGCTTGCAACCGAGGTACTCGTAAACTTTGGTGGCAATGGCATGCCTGGCCTGAGGGTCCGATTTTTGCAGGGTGTGAAAAGCGAGGTCTGAAGCCATTAACAACTCCATTGCGTCTTTATGACTTTTACGGCCCATGAGATAAACGAAATCTTGTATACCCATCTCGTTTGCCTTTTTCTCGATGATATCTCTTCGTTTACCGTCGCCGATTATCACGTAGACGAGATTGTAACCTTCATTCCGGAGATGCTTCAGAGGCTCCAAGATCGCCTCGGGCATGTAATAAGGCATATCCAGATCGCCCAGGTAAGAAATGATCCTGGAATTAGCATTGACTATGCCGTTCTTGACCAGCACGCGATTCTTGTCGAAATCGGCGGCTATCCCTCCCAACTCCTCCAAGTCCAATCCGTTAGGAACGAGCAGGACGTTATCGTTCTCCTTCTGCAACTCTTTTCGCAAGGATTCGTTTACCGTGCTGACCAGAGCTGCACTCTTTATCGATCTGAACAGCAAATAGGACATCAACGTGTTAGCGATCTTCAAAGGGTATTTGATGTAGAACTGCCTCTGATCTGCCATTCTATCTATGACGCTCGAGAGGTCATCCCTGTAGTCGACTATGTACGAGAGCTTTTTCCTGCAGATCTTAGATGCAGCGTAAAGGGCGATTGTAGGTGTAAAAGGCGGGGTCGTAGCAAGCACGATATCTGGGTCGAATGCATTTATTTCCTTTAAGGCTATGAAAACCCACTTTGACAGAAGCAACGGGTTCAGGCTTTGAGGTTTAAGAGCGGAGGAAGGCAAAAGAATCCGGTTATACCTCTTTACCTCAATGTTACCCTCGGATCCATCTCTTTCCCCAATCCTCTTCCCATCAGGGTCGAAGGCAGCGATCCTCACCTCCAAGTCCCTGTCATTTTGGCAGAACCTTCTCGCAATCTGAGAGATTCTAATGCTCTGAGCGCTAATCTCCGGTAGATATTGCTTGGCGAATATCAGCAATTTCACAAGCTTTCCTCTTAGATAGATTCTATCCCTCGAATGTAATGCCGTTGCACTGTTCCAGTGAGTTCACTTAACTGCGCTAAACATTTATATCATTCGATCCCATGCAAATCAACGTCATATGTCAAGCAATATCAACACAGTATGCGGAGAAAGGTGTTGTGATCCAACAAATTATGCGCATCAACATCTTACGGCAAGCAGTATTAACCTGTCTACTCTTGGGGAGGATTGGTTTGTGTTTGCAGTAGTTCATATTTCTCAACAAGCTGGACATTGCTGGTTAAGTGCACAGATGTATATCAATGCTTAATCTCATGAGGGAATCCAATGTGGGCTGGATCCGGAGTGAACTCAGGCAAATTCGGATTGCTAATGATGAGGAGACCTTACTGAATGGGGCAGACTGGCACAGAAAATGCGCATAAATCCCTGAGTAAATTGAGGATTTTGCTGGTATATTATTCTGCCATTTCCTCTTTCATCAAAAACGACTGCGATCTCTTATCCAGGCACTACGAAGTTTCAAAAATCAACATTAAAACCATCAAAGACATCTTCAGCCTGGCAGTAGCAGTATCTAAGTGTGACTTGACATTCATTTGGTTCGCAGGAAAGCACGCTTTTCCAGCGATTCTCTTGTCAAAGATCCTGAGGAAAAAATCAATCGTGGTTGTTGGAGGGTACGATGTTGCCTATTTACCGGAGATCAATTATGGACAATTTACTCTTGGCTGGCGCAATAGAATGTACGCAAAGTTTACGTTAAAATATGCAGATAAGGTATTGGTAGTTGATCCTTCCTTAAAAGAGGATGCTATAAAAAATGCTGGTGTAGATGGCAAGAACTTCGAATATATGCCCACCGGTTACAATTCCTCTAAGTTTCACCCAGAAAAAGGGAAAGAAAGCTTGGTGCTAACCGTGGCCGCAGGTGAAAGCTGGGATCGAGTTAGGATAAAAGGAGTTGACATTTTTGTTGAATCGGCAAAATACCTGCCCAGTGTTAGGTTCTTGGTGATAGGAATACAGGGAGATGCATTATCGAAGCTAAAGAAAAGCGCTTCGCCAAATATTGAATTCATGGGACATATTTCACAAGAAGATCTCATTACGTATTACCAAAAGGCAAAAGTTTATTGCCAGCTATCGATGCGAGAGGGTCTTCCCAATGCACTTTGTGAGGCCATGTTATGCGAGTGTATCCCGGTTGGAACCGAACGCAACGGCATCCCAATTGCAATAGGAGATGCAGGTTTTTATGTACCCTACGGCGATCCGGTAGCAGCTGCAAATGCCATCAGGCAAGCCATATATTCTCCTGTCGAGCTAGGGCAAAAAGCGAGAAATCGAATAAAAGAAATATTCTCAGAAGAAAGGAGAGAATCGGGACTTGTCCAGGTAATTGAGGGTTATATTTAAAATAAATAGAATAAGAAAAACTATTAAAGGAAATTACATGATAGCACACAATATGCGATAAGTATCAAGAGGATTCCTGTTAACCTATGATTTGGCTGCGTCTTTATAAGAACTATATAAATATGTGATTGGCCGGTTTTTAGGAATACTCATCGAGAATTAGAACGATGATATTGGCTGAAACCTACTTATTATCAATAAATCCTTCCAAGAACACTTCTATCTTCTCAAAGGACTTCTCCCAACTGAACTCTGCTGCGACCTTGCGGTTGGCCTCACCAAAATCTGCCATCAGTTCTGGAGATGCAACCAGCATTTCAATCGATCGTGCCAGCTCCTCCGGATCTTGGGGAGGCACCAAGAAGCCGTTGCGACCATCCTTGACCAAATAAGGTATCGCTCCGGCATTGGTTGTGACTATTGGAAGTCCATATGACATCGCTTCAGCAAGGACGATGCCGAAACCTTCCCATAGAGATGGAAATACAAAGAGGTCGGCGTTTTTGTAAAGATTCCTGAGGACGCTCTCGCTCACTCTTCCGTGGAAGACGATATGATCTTCAATTCCTGCTTTCTCGCAGTATTCTTTGACGCTCTTGAAGAAATCCTTATCCCGTTCAGTATCGCCTACTATGTGAAGGATCAGGGTCTCCATACTGCGACTTTTGACCAAGATATCGAGAGCTCTCACCAGCGTGTCCACGCCTTTTCTCTGGATGATGTACCCAACGAAAAGCAGGTTCACCTTACTACCATCAACGCACTCCTTTTTCTCGTCCAAGCCGGACATGTTCAGGCCTGGATGAGCTATCAGCATATCCACATGCCTCTTTAGCATTCGATCTACCAGGCTCTTGGTGAACTCACTGGGAATTATGACGCCGTCTAAGGAATTTGCAAACAAGCACTCCTCAACGGCCATCAGCGTTTTCTTGAGCGTGTTCTCTTCAAGAGGTGCATAGAGGTGGTGAGTTATCGACACAATTTGGATCCTTTTGCCCATTGCTACTCGGATTACGCGAACCAATAGATTGAATAAGAAGAGGTCTGCGCTTTGAGACCCATCCTCCAGGATCACAACATTGCCGTCTATGTCCCCAAACCTTTTTAGCAAGGATATGTTGAATACATTCTGCGATAAGGAATTCAAAATAAACTCCAGGGCGTTTCTGTGAGGGCGATTAGGCCAGAAGATGTTGTCAACTCGAGTAAATCTCGCTTTCAAGTAATGATCAAGCTTGTAGTTGTAGATCTCTCCACCCGTCACCGGATGTTCCAACAGCCTTATTAGATTTATGACGTTGCCTTTCCGCTTGTCACCCGAGCCTTTAACCAGATTTCTTTTCAGCGTAAAATCACCTCACTAGGCCACGTAACAACCTTTAAAAAAGGAGGGAGATTTCTGAAATCCTTTCCGCTGACAAAGAACCAGATATCCCTCCAGAGATGATAGGAATGTAGTAGCTCAAAAAAGAAGGCAAGCTGAGCCCTGTTGGCGTGCGTCCTCAGGAACAAAAACTGATCCCAGTGTTTTAGCAGTGACAGATCTGAAGGAGAGAGTCGGTCGACTATGAAACCGAGAGTTCCTTTGTGGGGCTTGGGCAGCCAGGATATGTTCTCGACATCTGGAAATTTCTTCATAAAATGTTCCCTCAGCTCCAAATATAAATTTCGCCTTCGGTCGCAAGACCCTCGGGCAACCTCATCAGTGTAAGAACCTTAGTGCTCATTATATCACTCTAAATTTTGCTGAAGGCTTATATAATAATCCTGGCTTAATTGAAAAGCCAGCCTTCTCTGGTTGTCTCGCTACTTCGAGATGGACCTATCCCATTCGAACTCTTGAGACAGCCTCCTGTTGGACTCGCTGAACTGCACCCTTATCGTCGGGGATCGTCCGCGCCAAAAGCCAGCCGCTCTATGGCTTGGACCAGCCTTTCCGCATCCTGATGTGGAACCAGGAGGCCATTGACATCATCCTTCAAGGACCATTAAAGCCCCGCCGATTGAAAGCAAAACGAATATGTCAGCTTTGCGGTAGAGTTCGTCCAGCTCCTCATTGCTAGCTCTCCCGTGAATAATGCGCTCTTTTCCAGGTTAGCTTCCTCGGAATAGTCTCTGGTCATCTAATAAAGCGTTCACCTATCAGTATCATCAGCCATTGTGAAGAGGTCAAATTCTTACCCTGAATCTCTGGACCAAGATATAAAGAGGATGTGTGTCGTGTCCACACCTTTTCTCAGCGTGGCATAACCTGCAAAAAGAGATTTAACCCCTTTTTATCTGCTTTCCCAGTCGCCATTGGCTGGATACAGGTTAAGAGCTGATGAGCAGACCACGATCTCTATATCCCTTCGGCACGCTTTCGACTGACTTTCAATTCTCTATTGGTAATAACACTCCATCAGAGGGGTTTAGGAAGATGTTTCCTCCCGAGCGTCCAATTATCATACCCATATTATCGGCACAATTGGTTGCGTTTGAGGCCATAGATCATCGTCATTCATAGCGATCCCTGTCTACCAGTTGAAATCGACATTGTTCGTGTCGCTATTCAAAGTATACTTTGTCTCTTAGCGATAGATTAATATGAACTGACAGCCCCCGAAAAGGGTTGCAGAGATACCCAAATTGTCGATAATAATTGTGCATAGCGAGTGGCTGCCAAATGCCAATTGAGTTAGTCGCGCCAGAACCAAATGATGCTGCTAGGATATCTTACGAAGATTTTGGAGGTTGGAATGAAGATTGATTTCTACTCTCTGGGAAATCCGTGGGATCCAAACCTCTGGAGCGGTACGAATCTAGAGCTTGCAACTACCCTAAAGGATTTTGGGGTCTTGCGTAATGCTTACAACGTGAATCCCGACCTGGAAAGAGGCAAATTTGAGCGCATCGTTAGGAATCTAATCTACTTCAGATTCAACGAAGGTAGAATTCGCTTCATGAAGGCTCACAATCCAAGGTATTTCAATGCACTTCGGGATACTGCATTAAAAATATACGAACATAATTCAAAACCTGACGCAATACTGACAATAGATGCTGTAGTTCCCTTTTCAGGAACCCCGTTTTTCACTTTTCAAGATCTAGATATTGCCACAATATTGAATATTAGGATGGCAGGAAAGAAAACGTTATTTCCTATATTCGATCTTCATTCGATCAACACACTACGGAAAAGGCAAGAATCGCAATTGAACGTATACGCGAAAGCAAAAGGGATACTGGTTGCCAGCAATTGGATCGCTAATAGCATCAGATCCTATGTTAAAGACCCTGGAAGGGTGCGCGTGGTTGGTATGGGGCACAAATTCAAGCCAATTGAAGTTAGCGAATCCCTTCTGGAAAAGCGGTTTGAGAGACCCAAAATCCTATTTGTGGGGAAAGATGGGATGAGGAAAGGCTTGGATTTGGTCGTGTCCGCGTTTGAAAATGTGCAAGAAGAGATTCCAGAGGCCGAATTGGGCGTTGTAACTGATTACGAAGCTTTGCCCGCTAAGCTGAAAAAGGTTATTAATAGCAATGATAATATACGCAAATACACTAATATATCTCAACAGAATTTACAAGACCTGTACTTAAGTTCATCCGTATTCATCATGCCATCCAGGTTCGAGCCATGGGGAAAAGTGTTCTTCGAAGCAATGGCGTTCAGCCTACCGGTTATTGGCGCAAAGTGCTGTGCGATGCCAGAGTTCATAATCGACGACCATAACGGATTTACTATTAAACATAACGTTGATGAAGCGACGGAGAAAATTGCAGGCCTGTTCGGCTCATACGGAAAGTATAAAGATATTTCAAAGAATGCTGTCAAAGTGAGCGAGAATTACACGTGGAAGGAGGTTGTAGGGAATATACTGAATATAATGGACACTGATGGGAAATAAATTGGTACTTTATATTATAAAAAGTTAGTTCATAAAACTATTTATACAGCAAATTTAAATTTAATGTTTCAAATCAAATTTAAGGTGTGCCAAATCGCCCTTTAGGCAGCAAACCATGAAGAACTCCTCTGAGAAAAGCGTATAAGCTTTCCGAATCCCTACGGCGCAAATAAACACCGATGTTAATTAAGAACTGGTGAATGAAAAAGTAAATTAGAAAAGAATAAAACTCCTGCCTGGTAGCATGATCTTTTAAAAATCTGAATCTGTTTCTGGTCATATAGTATAGCTTAACTCCACGGGTAACCGATGATGAGATCTTATGCCATATCTTTGCGGTTGGAACGCATACGCATTTGTAGCCCGCATCAAAGCCCCTCACGCATAAATCTGCTTCTTCCCAATATGCGAAGTAGCCAGAATCCAAAAGCCCTACTTTGTCCAATACAACCCTTGCTATCAATAAACAAGATCCTTCGAGATAGTCTACGTTCCTCACCGCATTATATTGACCTCTATCTACTTCTTTGTAGCCGATGCGATGATCTGCACTTTTGCGCTTATCGAGATCTATGCCTGCCGCACTTATGACATCCGTTCGTCCTTCATAATTGTAGTAATAGACAATTGGTCCTGCAAAGCCAATAGTTTCGCTACTACTGATGGCTTTGACAAGCTCATTTAGAAAATCATTCTTGACTACAGTATCATTATTCAGGAGAAGTATGTACTCAGGTTGTAGAGCAGCAAAAGCGTACCTGATGCCTATGTTGCAGCCTTCGGCGAAACCATAGTTCTTATCGTTCTTGATCAGTACCATCTTTTTGTTTGAGGACAGGGCTGCAAAGGCAGCTCCCGGCAGCGCCCCTGTCTCAGAGCCTCCTTTTGTGCACTCCAATACTTCTATCGGCTTGTTATCCCCGGAGAACTCGAAGAACTTGGAATCCACTGCCATGTGACCTTCTGCATACTTCTCTATCGACTCCAAGGAGCCATCCTTCGAGCCGTTATCGACAAGAATCACATCGTAGTAGGGGTAAGAGATCTGATATAGAGATTCCAGGCACTCAACGGTATCCCTACAGCCGTTCCAGTTGAGAATTATTATGGAAACCCTTGGAATGCCAGCGTTCAATTCCATATCAGCTACCCGTAAGAATCATGCTTTCTGTAATGCAACATCTCTGACCTGCCCTTATTTAAAGGTGGTTTTGCTGTTGCGGCACGAATTGAGGAGCCAATCTATGTGATACCAAAAGTGCCCAAAGCTGTGCCGTAGGATTCTCTTCCATGCCTAAGTGCGGGGCAAGCGCATCAATATCCACTCGGATTGCACTTCTTTCAGTGCGTAAGGAACATCTCTTCTAAATTTTTATTTATGGAAAAGCTGCGACTCAACTGCTCCAGGGTTCTCTCTGACCTTGTACGGCTTACAGGATCAACTCTTTCCCGATCGATTATTAGACAATCCGAGAATCAGGTTGTTCAGATTACCGCATATAGCCTTCCAATCGAAATTCTCCCTTATGAACCTGGAGATCTGATCCGATTTAGCCCTTAATTCTTCATTATGAGAGAGCATATGCCTCAACCGCTCGGTTAAGCATTCCAAGCTGTCCACAGGGCATAAATAGCCAAGCTTGCCTCCCTTGGTCATGTCCTGGAAGGGGGGGATATCTGATCCCAAAAGGACATTTCCAAGAGCCCCAGCTTCGGCAACCACAAGACCAAAGCTCTCCCACCTTGATGGCATCAAGAGGATCTTAGCCTCACTGTAGCGCCTATAGAGTTCATCCCTTTCAACAAACCCCAGATAAGATATCCTGCTAGCTGCTGACGGCCGCTTGGACTTAAGTTCCTCGATGAACCTATAGAAGTGCCTATCCATGGACCCTATCAGCAATAATTCCCAATTAGGGAAATCCTCACAGATATCGGCGAAGGCCTCCAAAGCCAGATCCGAGGCCTTCTGGGGGTTGCCTATTCTACCTGCATGGATTACAGCGTTTTTTTTGGCCTCGAATGGCCTCGATAATGAGGAAATCCTCTGAGCATCTATCCCATCCGGCAGGTAGTAGATGCGGTCTCTACAGTTCTTGAAGAAAGGAAAGATCTCTCTCATATAAGCATAAACACCTCTAGATTCGGCGCTGATGATATCAAAGTGCGCGAGATCAAAGAGAAAGTACCTAAGGGAAAGACCCCTTTTCTGATGCTCAGGATGATCCATATTGCGGCTTACCAACTCCTTGCTCAGGTTTAGATCCAGCTTCAGGTATAGTATGCCCATAGGATTGATTATCCTGTAGATGAGGCCTACTAGGAAGGATTCAGGCTTCAGGTGGTAAAGCTGAAGGATATCAATATCTCGCCCCGACCTTAAAAGAGCTATAGAAGAATCTATCAGTGTGCTCAAGAGCACGAAGCTCCCAGAGAGGGAAGATCTGCCCTCTAGGAACTTCGCTGCTTTATCCAACAGTGGCATGTTGTGCCCGAGAAGGATCATTTTTAGCCCGGGCACCTCTGTCTCCAAATAAGGGTAATCCCCATTCGGATAGCACATCATATAAGAATCGTAACCGAAATCCTTATGCAGAACGTAGGGGATCATCCCAACATCCTTGATGAGGTGGATGTTCTGACATTCCGGGAAGAAGGTCACGAAGCGAAGTTTTCTTTTATGCACCATGGTTGGCTCCGCCACACATATCGATGCCACAGAATAAACTAACTTATTGCGCACTTCCAATATGCCAGCTCCGGCACACCTGGATAGGTTCAAAGGAATGGAGGCATATCCTCTATTAACTTAAGCCATCGTCATTGATATCCATTTGAACGGCATGTTCCATATCCGCCTATGGAATGCCCTGAATAAATAATATGCTATATAGAAGGGTCGTCGAAGAAACCATAAGAGAGAAGCCGGCAAAGGTAAGCCCATCTCTAGATATCGAGAAGTCTCACCCTATGGCAGCCTGAATTCGCCTTGCTCTATAGAGAGACCGCCTCAGAAGTCCTACGAGGAATTGTCTTTCCAGGAAGCATCTGAATCCCAGCACTTCTATCCTTGAGAGAGCATCCATACCTCCAAAGGAGCTGACCAACCTCCTGTTGTAGTTATCCTCAAAGGAGGCGAGATCTCCAAAGGAGGGGAAGTATTCTAAGGATTTGTACCGACTTATTGCCGTGTCGCCTATATCTATCCCCTTTCTCTGGGCCATATCAACATAAATCTTCTCTAGGACCTTGGTAGTGACGCCAGCCTCATACTCCTTCTTTACCTTTTCATATCCAGCAAGGCCCATGCGGTAAGCTTTCTGCTTATCTTCAAGGAGATGACTAATGGCTTTAGCATATGCTTTTGGAGAATTGGCTATTAAACCAGTCTTATTATTATCGACCAACTCTATTTGCGCATTATCAACCAATGGCGTTGAGTTGACGACCACCGGCTTTTTGGCTGCCATTGCCTCAGCAAGGGTGTATCCAAAGGACTCCCCTATCCCGGAGGAATGGGCCAGGACATCTATTGATTTATAGAACATAACTAACTCCTTCTCCGAGAGATCATCAAGAAATACGAAGTTGTCAGCCATATTGGTATCACTTATAGCGTCTTTTACAGGCCCCGGAGTTCCAACTATAACGTATTTTACTGAAGGTTGAAGCTTGATCAGATGGCTGACCATATCGATACATATATTACCCCATTTTCTCATATCCGGCCTGCCGATCCTTCCTATTACTGGGTCTCCGAGATCTAACCCTATTCCACTCTTGAACTCCTCGATCATCCAGGGAGGAACTTCGGAGTCGAAGTCGCTCACCTTTATAGGATTGTACAAGACCTTGGAGTTCTTGAAGAAATCATCCCGGGAGATGGGAACTAGCCGCTGGTATCTCAGGACACACATCTTGCTCACGAAGAGGTGGTGATCTATCAGCCTTCCCGAGGGGCTTCTATCGATGGCACCAAATACGTTCGTTTCCACTATCGCAGGAACGCCAGCTTTTTTTGCGCAATTAATAGCAAAGGGCTCTTCTGTCCCGGCCCTGTGGATGTGAGCTATCTGTATATCCCTCTCCTTCATGAACTGGGTCAATCTCTCCTGATCCTCTCCAACGATGCTTACCTCGAACCCTTTATTTATGAGCTGCCGCTCCCTCTCGCCACCCCGGATTATTCCGCAGATGTACACATTGAAGAGATTTTTATCCAAAGTCTCAGCAAAAATCTGAAGAGCTCTCTCTGTACCGCCCCTTCCAAGCTGATTTGATAACTGGAGAACGTTTATCTTGCTCATTTTATGCCATTCTCCGATATATGTGATCTGCAATTCGAACCTAATCCCAGGGATACCATGTCTTTGCTTCCCGGTTATCCTTTGCCTCAAAGGACTCTTCCTTACATGATGGGAACCCAGATTCGCCTGCCACTGTAACCTCACCTCGGATCTCTAGCTATGCCCTCTGCCGGTTGATCTGCCTTTTTGCGGCATAGAATGAAGTTCAATAGATCCTTGAGCATCTCGATATCTTTTGTGTCAAATCCCCCTAAGAGATAGAGCATAATGAAGTAAAAAAGAGCGCTTAAAGATATCAATACCAGCAAGTTCAAATCCCTCAAGAGGATAATGAAGAGCCCCATGAGAAAACTGGCAATAATTATTTTGATAATACCATAAATGGCACCACTGGTCAGGCTATGCCCCAGCTTAACACAGGATATGTATCCGAGTAACATTGCCACTAACTCGGTTATCAATGAAGAAAAACTAGTTCCGACAAAGCTGTATCGGGGAATCAGGGCTAAGTTCAATATGACGTTCATGGCGGCGCAGATCCCCGTGATCTTCGTTAGTGTGAACTGCTTATTCGAGGCCTCTAAAAGCCTGTTTGGAGCATTGCCCAGGAAGATAAAGACTGAAGACCAGACGAGAATCCTCAGAGCAATAGCAGAATTAGAGAAGGCTTTCCCGAAGATAAGATCAATTATCCGATCCGCCAGGAGAGTGGTGCCAATACCGATAGGTATCGCCAGTATTGCCATGTATTTGAAGTACTTCTCGTAGGCGAGGCGCAGGCTGTCTACGGCAGTTACATAAAACCGAGACATCAGTGGGTATAGAGACATATTGAGAATCGATGGCAATATGAGAAGAATAAGAAAAAGCCTAAAGGCAGCATTGTACCAGCCAACAGCCTCGTTGCCTTTCATCGAGGAGAGCATAACAGGAGCTAGCCAGTAGTAAATGGAGACAAAAAGAGCGGTCAGGCCGAAAGATGAAGCCTCTTGCAATGCAGGCCGCCAGAACTTGATATCGGCTTTCAAAGTGGGTCTGAAGAACTTCCAGGATAACATCGACAGGCTATATGCGAAGCATATAACGCTCGCCGAGAGGTAGATAAAAGCGAAGCCTATTACACTCCATCCCTCTCTTATTGCCACATATGCCCCAGCCAGCATGAGGGCGCTGTTCAGGGCAGTGTAAACGGAAATGTAAACTATCTTCTCTAAGGCTTGGAAGAGAGAGTTGATGAGGGAGCTGAAGGTGTTTATGATGATTGATAGGGTGATGATGTAGACGACGTGCTTGGTAGCATCCGGGTAACCAAGGAGGTTAACCGTCAATACGATGATCCCAAAGGTTAAGCCCGTCAATAACAGCTTTATCGCAGCGATATTTCCTGCATATTTTAATGCAAGGCTCTTATTCCTCGCAACCTCTCTCACCATTAACTGTCCAAGCCCGAGATCCAGGAAGAACCCGAACAGGGATGTAAGGGCAAGAGCAGTACCAATGATGCCATATCTATCAGGACCTAAATATCTGGCCGAATAAGCGGCATAGGCAAAGCCTAAGATCAAACTCAGTATATTAGATAAAAACATCGCAAAAGTGTTCCTTGCCACCCTGTGTATGATGCTCATGGGCATCACTTATAGGGGAGCAGGAACCAGTCCCATGCCTTACCGCAGCGGTCGTCTTTTTTGCCATTTATGAGCATAGGTACTATAGTCGAGTCGTTCCAAGGCCTCCTTACCTCATCAGGGGCCGAGTAATCGTAGAGCCTATTGACAAAGTAGACCAAGATAGCAGGCTCGTTCCCCACTACCTTGAAACCATGCCAGTAATGGCCTGGAACCCTGACAATCTGGGGGTTCTCGCCAGCCGAGACCACCTCATCCAGCTCCCGGGTTGCATCATCGTAAGCGCAGATCTTCAATGCACCCTTAATTGTCAAGAAGCGATCAACTTGGCCTTTTTCGTGCTTATGCCAGGCCCTTACCATGCCAGGGTAGCTAATGGACATATTTGCCTGACATACCTCGTCCTCGAACACGTCTATCCAATCGCTCCTCATTATCTCGGTGAAAAAGCCTCTTTCATCTGCGG